>Ga0208521_1000044_pt1 | contig 82737 bp, 67 predicted proteins | sample ETNtaG_24_FD_185754 | JGI IMG/M metagenome (GOLD analysis project Ga0208521, IMG submission 185754) | Marine microbial and viral communities from oxygen minimum zone, Eastern Pacific Ocean - ETNP201306SV47 (SPAdes) (version 2) | ecosystem: Environmental > Aquatic > Marine > Oceanic ... | reverse complement strand
ATTGTCATAACCTTTAACATTTTTAAATCCTGATGCTTTTAGCATTGCTGCTGCCTGTTGCTTTGCATCTTTTCGCATTTCTGCTTCATTTTCTTTGTATTCACAATCAAAATCAACAGTTGGAAGACCCCATTTGTCTAATTTATCATAGTTAAGAGACATTTTATTTTCATGATAAGGAAGACATTCTCCAAAGCAATTAACACCTATTCTCCATTGCCCAGGTTTTAATAGCTCTTCTTTCAACCGTGCTCCATAACTCATTTCCCCAATAGATCTCGCCCAATTTAGTCTGCTCGCACCACCTTGCATACCATATCCTCTTACAAAATTATTTTGTTTAGTTTTTTTATCGATATTTCTAAATCGAGGAACAAAAAAACCGGAAGGTTTTCTTCCTTTATAATAATCATCTTCATGTCCTTCATATATTCCTGTAGCACCTACTTTAAAATGATGATCCATTAAATTATGTCCTAGTTCTCCACTATCGTTTCCTAAACCATTAGGAAATCGCTCAGATTTAGACTGCAATAGTATACTAGTAGTGGCAACAGTAGAAGCACAGCAAAATATAATTTTTGCGTGAAATTCAAGTTTTTCATTAGTTTCAGCATCGATAACCTTTACGCCTGTAGCTACTTTTTTAGTATCATCATAAACAATTTCATGCACAATAGAATTAGGTCTAAGTGTCATATTATTAGAGCGATCTGCTGCAGGTAAGGTGCAAGAATTACTGCTGAAATAGGCTCCAAAAGGACAGCCTCTAATACATCGATTTCTAAATTGACATTTACTTCTCCCAATCCTGTCTTGATCACCTGTTAAATTTGCAGACCTTCCATTTATAACTTGTCTGTCATCAAAATTTTCAGCAACACCTTTTTGAAACTCTTCTTCAACACAATTTAAAGGCATTGGAGGTGTAAATATACTATCTGGCAATTGAGGTAAGCCTTCTGCTTTTCCACTTATTCCCACGTATTTCTCAACCTTTTCATACCAAGGTTTTAAATCATTATATCGTATTGGCCAATCTACACCGTGTCCATCTTTCTTGTTAGCTTCAAAATCCATTTCACTCCATCTTAAAGATATACGAGCCCACATAAGAGATTTACCTCCTACATGATACCCTCTAATCCAGTCAAATCGTTTAGTTTCATTGTAAGGGTGTTGAATATCATTAACAAACCAGTGTTTACTAGCTTCATTTATTGTATAACCTGTACGATTTTGTTTTTCTTGTCTTTTTATGTCTTCAGTGGCAGCTTTTCCGCGATTTTCAAAATCCCAGAGATCCATATTCATAGTTGGGTAATCCTTTATATGGTTTACCATTCTACCTCTCTCAAGCACTAAGGTTTTTAATCCTCTTTCAGAAAGCTCTTTTGCTGCCCAGCCACCAGAAATACCAGTTCCTATTACGATAGCATCATATTGTTCAAAATTCTCTTGCGATGAGTTTTCGTTCATTATTTTATTAATTTAAATAGTTACTCAATTAACTTTGAATTTTCCAGTTTGAATAAATCAGATCGAATAAAATTACTAAAAAATTATCTTTTCAATTCAAAAATAAGTTAAAGAATTTTTTTGTTAAAGAACTCGATGGTTTCGTGCAAATTAATTAATTTGCGCTTTATTAATGTTCAATTTTTCCCAGTGAAAGCAAATGTACAAAAAATCCAACCTTATAAAGCTGACGGTGTTGTTTACCATGCCGACACCTGTTTACCTTTAATAGATGCAGTTGAAAGAAATAAATTAAAGTTTAAGGCCTTGGCTAGATATACCTATCCAGGAGATAGGCTAACAGATGATACACTTGGACTTAATAGTATTGGTTATTGGGATGCCGATGAACCACAGGATTGGGGGCTGGACTGGCACAGAAACGAAGGAATTGAGATTCATTTTTTAGAATCAGGTACCATGCCTTATTCTCAGGGAAATAAAGAAATGGAATTATCCTCAAATCATTTAACAATAACACGACCTTGGGAAGCTCATAAAGTTGGAAATCCAAACATTGGGATGGGAAAATTCTATTGGGTGATTATAGATTTAGGTATAAGGAGACCTCATGAAAATTGGAAATGGCCAGAATGGATTGTGTTAGCGCAGAAGGATCTTCTGCGGCTTACTACGATTTTAAGACAAAATGAATTATCGCTATGGAAGGCAGATAAGAGGATTAAGGATTGCTTTGTAGGGATTGGTAAAGCTGTAGATAGTGATGTAAAAGGTAGTAATTCGTCAAGAATAAGATTATTGGTTAATTATCTTTTGATTCTACTTTTAGATTTGTTAAATGAAGAAGGTATGCTTCTTGACGAAGGTCTTATTGATAGTTCAAGGAGTGTTAAATTATTCCTTGACGAACTAGAAAATGATCTTTCAAAAGCATGGACCATTAAGCAAATGACTGAATCAACAGGAGTTGGTTTAACAAGGTTTACACATCATTGTAAACAACTTACCAATTTAACTCCAATGCGATACCTTACAATGAGGCGACTGGAGATGTCAAAAAAAATACTAATCAGGGAGCCGCACCTGAGTATAGCTGAAGTTGCTTATAGTTGTGGATTTTCTACCAGTCAGTATTTTTCTACGGTTTTTAAAAGGCAAGAAAAATGCACTCCTTTAGAGTATCGGCAAAATTTTTTAGTACTATCATAATAGTGTTGAAAATTGGATGTTAAATTAGAAGTCAAAAGTCTATATAAATTGATTAAATTAAAGTTATATAATATCTTTTTATAATGTTTAAATTCTTTCAGTGAGTAAAAATAAACAATATTCAATTTTTGATTCTTTAATTTTACTATAAGATAAATCGTGATTTTCAATATAAAATCATATGAAATAAGCATAATAAAAATTTCAACACCATTCGAAATGATTATTATGTGAATTCCGCCGGCCTACCGGCAGGTCTGATAACTAAAAATAATAAAATATAAACAGATGAAACCTGGTAAATTATTTCTTAAACTTTCACGTATTATTATTGCACTTATTCTATTTGAGTTAGTAGCTTGTAACACAGTTCAAAAAAAAGAGAAAACAATGGAGACTAAGGTAGAACAGTCCGAAACCTTTTTTAAATTATCCTTGGCACAATGGTCTTTACATAATGCTATCAAATATGAAAAAACATTAGACCCAATAGATTTTGCGCAAAAAGCAAAAGAGTTAGGTTTTGAAGGGTTGGAATATGTGAGTGATTTATATATACCAAATTTAGCAGAGGGAGATGACCCGCAAAAGGCAATGCAAAACCTTTTAGACACTTTGAAGATAAAAAGTGAGATTTATGGGATGAAAAATGTATTAATAATGATTGACGGCGAGGGGGATTTAGCAACACCTAATGAAGAAGAAAGAAATCAAGCTTTTGAAAATCATAAAAAATGGGTTGATGCAGCAGCTTTTTTAGGATGTCATTCTATTCGTGTTAACGTTTCAGGAAGTAATGATGTAGCTATTTGGACAGTAGCGGCAGTTAGTGGATTGAAACAATTGTCAGAGTATGCTAAACAAAAAAACATTAATATAATTGTAGAAAACCACGGTGGTCTATCTTCTAATGCAGAATTTTTAAGTCAAGTTATTACAAATGTTGGAATGGATAATTGTGGTACGTTACCTGATTTTGGTAATTTTTGCATTAGAAGTGAAACTGCTGAAGATGGAGAGTCAAAATGCGTTGAAGAATATGACGCTTATAAAGGTATGGAAATTTTAATGAAACAGGCTAAGGCGGTTAGCGCTAAATCTTATGATTTTGATGACAGCGGGAAAGAAACTACTTTAGATTATGAGAGAATACTTAAAACAGTAAAGAAAGCTGGTTATACAGGTTTTATTGGTGTTGAATACGAAGGGGATCGATTAAGCGAAGATGAGGGTATAATAGCTACTAGAGATTTATTAATAAATTTAGGAAAACAACTTAATTAAAAATCATCTTAACTAACCAACCATGAATAGATCAGTTAAAATACAACTTTCAACCATGATGTTTCTTGAATTCTTTATTTGGGGAGCTTGGTTTGTATCATTAGGAACATTTTTAGGGAATAATTTAAAAGCTACTGGTGCAGAAACCGGGATGGCGTTTTCTACTCAATCTTGGGGTGCAATAATTGCACCTTTTATAATTGGCTTAATTGCTGATCGTTTTTTTAATGCTGAACGCATTTTAGGAGTGTTACATCTAATAGGAGCAATTTTAATGTATCAAATGTCTCAGGTTACTGAGTTTAGCGTATTTTATCCATATGTTTTAGGTTATATGATTGCCTATATGCCAACCTTAGCGTTGGTAAATTCTGTTTCATTTAATCAAATGACTGATCCGGCAAAAGAGTTTTCATATATTAGGGTTTGGGGAACAATTGGCTGGATTTTAGCTGGCTTGGCTATTAGTTATCTGTTTCACTGGGATTCTGCTCAAGGCATTAAAGATGGTTTATTGAAAAATACATTTTTAATGACTGCCGTTGCTTCAGCAATCTTAGGGATTTTCAGTTTCACATTACCTAAAACACCTCCAAAAGTTGATAACGGAGAAAAGGTGAAAATTTCAGAAATTTTAGGTTTAGATGCTTTAAAATTGTTAGCTGATAAAAACTTTTTAATCTTCTTTGTAGCGTCAATTTTAATATGTATCCCATTAGCTTTTTATTATCAAAATGCAAATCCTTTTTTAGCTGAAATAGGAGTTGATAATCCGACAGGAAAAATGACAATTGGTCAAATTTCTGAAGTATTATTTATGTTATTATTACCATGGTTTTTCACTAAATATGGCTTCAAAAAAACAATTTTGTTTGGAATGCTAGCTTGGGCTATTCGCTATATGTTATTTGCATTTGGTAATTCAGGAGATTTAACTTTTATGTTATTAACAGGTATCGCTTTACATGGAATATGTTATGATTTCTTTTTTGTTTCAGGGCAAATTTATACCGATACAAAAGCTGGTGAAAAAATTAAAAGCGCTGCTCAAGGTATGATTACGTTAGCAACATACGGAGTTGGAATGTTGATTGGTTTTTGGGTTGCAGGTAAAATTTCAGATAGTTATTTATTAGCAGATGGCTCACATGATTGGCAAAATATTTGGATTTTCCCAGCAGCTTTTGCAGCAGTAGTATTTGTGTTATTTACTATCTTCTTTAAAGATGAAAAAATTGAGTATAAAAAGTAGAAAATGGGTAAAAAAATAAAGCTTGGCATTATTGGTGGTGGAGGAGATTCACTTATAGGTGTATTGCATAGAATAGCTTCTTTTATAAACGACAATTATGAAATTGTTGGAGCTGTTTTTAATCCTATTTGGGAAGAGAATATTAATTTTGCTAAGGAAATAGATATTAAAACAGATAGGGTATACAAGGATTTCGATACTTTTATTGCAAATGAAACTGCTTTGCCAAAGGAAGAGAGAATTGAAGTAGTATCTGTATTGACTCCAAATTTTTTACATTTTCCGATGGCAAAAAAACTAATAGAAAGTGGTTTTCATGTCATTTGTGAAAAACCGCTGACCACAACATTTGATGAAGCAAAAATTTTAGAAGATGTGCTCAAAAAATCAAATACTGTTTTTGCTGTAACCTATACTTATACAGGTTATCCTATGGTACGTCAAATGCGCGAAATGATTAAAGAAGGCGCTATAGGTAAAATTCAAAAAGTTGACATTCAATACTATCAAGGTTGGATTAACCCAATTATTCATGATAAAAATCAGCGAAATACAGTTTGGCGTCTCGATCCTGAGAAGTCTGGTGTTAGTTGTTGTATAGGTGATATTGGGACTCATGCTTTTAACTTAGCCGAGTATCTTACCGGGTTAGAAGTGAAGTCGGTGTTAGCTGACTTGAACTATCTTTATGACGATAATACGCTTGACATTGATGGAACGGTACTACTCCGTTATTCTAAGCATGTTAAAGGTGTTATAAGAACAAGTCAAATTGCAACTGGAGAAGAAAATGCGTTTCAGGTAAAAATATACGGAACAAAAGGAGGTCTTAAATGGGAACAGGAAAACCCAAATTATCTTTACTTTTTAACAGACGACAAGCCTCTACAAATTTTAAAACCAGGGCACACTTATAATAGTGAAATATCACTTGATGGCACTAAATTGCCACCCGGTCATCCGGAAGGTATTTTCGACTCGATGGCTAATATCTATCTTGGGATAGCAAAAGCTATAAGACAAGAACCCTATAATTTAGGTGAGTTTCCTGTGATGAAGGATGGGGTTCGTGGAATGAGATTTATTGAACAGTGTGTGTCTTCTCATAAGGCCGGGAATAGTTGGACTAACTTATAAAATTACTAAAACTATGAAGACAATAAAAGGGCCAGCGGTTTTTCTGGCACAATTTATAGGAAATGAAGCTCCGTTTAACAGCCTTCAAGGTTTGTGTAAATGGGCAGCAGATCTCGGATATAAAGGAATTCAAATCCCAACTTGGGAAACTCGTTTAATAGACATAGAAAAAGCAGCAAAGAGTAAAACTTATTGTGATGAGCTAAAAGGGACCGTTCAATCATACGGACTTGAGATTACAGAACTATCAACCCATTTACAAGGACAATTAGTAGCGGTTCATCCGGCATATGATATTATGTTTGATAATTTTGCACCTGATAACTATAAAAACAATCCAAAAAAACGTACTGAATGGGCCATTAACCAGGTTAAAGCTGCTGCTATAGCTAGTAAAAACCTTGGGCTAAATGTACATGGAACATTTTCAGGAGCACTCTTATGGCATGCGGCACATCCATGGCCGCAACGACCAAATGGTTTGGTTAAAATGGGGTTTGAAGAATTAGCTAAAAGGTGGTTGCCTATCTTAAATGTGTTTGACGATAATGGGGTAGATGTTTGTTACGAAATACATCCTGGAGAAGATTTACATGATGGTGTAACTTTTGAGCGGTTTTTAGAAGCTACGGGAAATCATAAGCGTGTCAATATTCTTTATGACCCCAGTCATTTTATTCTGCAACAGTTAGATTATATAAAATATATTGATTACTATCATGAATTCATTAAAATGTTTCATGTGAAGGATGCGGAATTTAATCCGACTGGGAAAAGTGGAACTTTTGGTGGATATCAAGATTGGGCAGACCGTGCAGGTAGATACCGTTCTCCTGGAGATGGTCAAATTGATTTCAAAACTATTTTCTCTAAACTCACGCAATACGGTTGTGACCTTTGGGCTGTTATGGAATGGGAATGCTGTATTAAGTCACCCGAACAAGGGGCAAATGAAGGGGCGTCATTTATAAAGAATCATATCATACAGGCAACAAATAAAAAGTTTGATGACTTTGCAGGATCTTCTTTAGATAAGGAAAAGTTAAAGAAAATATTAGGAATTTAAACGTAAGTATCGTGAAAAAAATAATTATTGTTATTGTAGTATTTATTGTTGGTTATTTTGGATTTCAGTATTTTTTCAATAAAGAAAAAACGAAAGCTGAAGAAGCAAAAGGTCAACTTGTAGAAGAAAAAGATAAAGACTGGGTATCATTATTTGACGGTAAAACTTTTAAAGGTTGGCATAACTATAAATCAGATTCCATCTCCAGCCAATGGCAGATTGTTGACAGCGCTATGGTGTTTACTCCACATCCAGATAAGCCATCAGGAATAAATAACTTAGTGACAGATAAGGAGTATACCAATTTTAAACTTTCTATTGATTGGAAGATTTCTGAAGCTGGAAATAGCGGAATTTTTTGGGGTGTTTTTGAGGGGGGAGATTATAGTGTTCCTTATCAAACGGGACCAGAAATTCAGATATTAGATGATGAGAGGCATCCTGATAATGCATATTTAACCCATAGGGCGGGTTCATTATACGATATGATAGCACCATCAGAGGTTACTGTTAAAAATGCAGGTCAATGGAATACTTGTATCCTTGAAATTAACCATTCAAACAATAGCGGTAAAGTATGGTTAAACGGCACATTGATTGTTTCGTTTCCAGTTCATGGGGAAGAATGGAATGCTTTGATAGTCAATTCAAAATTTAAAGATTGGGGCGGATTTGGAATCTACAGAACTGGAAGATTGGGTCTGCAAGATCACGGAAATATTGTTTCTTTTAAGAATATCAAAATTATTGAACTTTAAGAAATACTTGATAATTAATTACTTATTAACTGTCCATTTTTTGGCTACTTGAATGAAATATATAAGTAAATGACAAAAATGTATTAACATTCTCTTAACATGTTACTATATATTTGTAGTAATGAAATTTTATACGAAGAAATAGTGAATAATAAAAAAGCATTTTACTTCCCAATTTTCGTATGTCTAGTTGAATCATTTAACGAAGATAATTGAATTTAAGATTTAACTATTTATAAATGTTGTTTATGCTTGAATCAATGTTGTTTGTATATTTTTTTTTAAGTCAAGCTATAATTCTTATAATTTTCGGATGAATTAAAAATTTATCTAGAAAGAAAATAATAGATATACAGACTAGGTTAGCCTTAATGTTTAAAATATTTCAGTGGAAGAATTAGTAATGATTTGAAGATAACTTAATATTTAGATAAACACAATAAAGAACCTAATTAAATGTATAAAATACAATTAATAGCATATAAAATTCTTTGATACGCAACCAAAACATGAATAATGTATCTAAGTATAAATGTATAATATATTTCAATGAAGTAAAATAAACAGTGGTTAATTTTATTTCATGTAACTTTATAAAGTTATTGATAAGACATAATCGAATAATTTGTATTATCATTTTAAAGTTAAATTATCAAATTTATTAATTAAAAACAGATCAACTAATCAATTATCAATTTATGAAACATTAATTTATGAGAAAAATTTATTTATTCAGAAATTTACTATTTCTAGTGAGTTTCTTGTTATGTGGGTACACATATGCGCAGAGCGTTTCTGGAACAATTTCAGACGCAAATGGTCCATTGCCAGGAGCAAGTATTTTGGTGAAAGGATCAGCCAATGGAACAACTACTGATTTTGACGGAAATTTTACCTTAAACAATGTTGCGACAGATGCTGTCTTAACAGTTAGTTATATGGGGTATATTTCACAAGAAGTTAGCGTTGGAGGAAAAACTACAATTAACGTAACGTTAATTGAAAATGCAAGTCAATTAGATGAGGTGGTTGTTGTTGGTTATACCTCACAGGTAAGAGGTGATGTAACAGGATCCATTTCTTCCGTTGATGTAGATGAAGCTTTAGCTGTACCTGTAGTAAATGCTTCTGAAGCTTTACAAGGTAGGGTGTCAGGGGTAACTGTTACTAACAGTGGATCACCAGGTTCAGCACCAAAAATTAATATTCGTGGTTTTGGTACAACTAACAATACCAATCCATTATATATAATTGATGGTGTACAAACTGATGATGCAGGTGTTTTAAATAATATTAACCCAGCAGATATTGAGCAGATGAATGTGCTTAAAGATGGAGCTGCTGCAATTTATGGGGCAAGGGCTTCAAATGGTGTTATAATTATTACCACAAAGAGTGGAGGCTATAACATGGATGAAGCGAAGGTTACTTTCGACTTCTATACCGGATATCAAAAAATAACAAATGCTCCTGGAGTATTAAATGCTGGTCAACATGCTCAAATGTTGTATCAGAGTTATGTTAATGATGGATTATCACCTGTTCATGCACAATATGACCCTTCTAGCTCAGGAACATTCTCAGTACCTTCGCAAATTCAAGGATACAGAAGAGTAGTTTCTTACGACCCTATTGTTTTTAGTGCACCTGGTGAGTTTTCTGCTACAGTAAACCCAGGAGGTACAGATTGGTTAGATGCTATCACAAGTGATGCTCCTATGACAAACGCTTCACTTTCTATGGAAAATGGTGGTGAGAATGGTAAATATTTTATGTCTGTCGGTTATTTAGAAAGAGAAGGACTTTTAAATTATACAGGGTTTAAAAGAATTAGCACGCGTTTGAATTCTGAATTTAAAGCCTTAGATGGGAAAATTACTTTTGGAGAGCATGTAAATATTTCGTTTTCTGATACTAATTCAGGTGTTGGAGAAGCAATTGAAAACACCTATAGAATTACTCCGTTATTGCCAGTAAAGGATGATCATGGGTATTTTACAGGTGTTGCTGGACCTGATTTATCAAATACAAGAAACCCTGCTGCTCAGCTATATCGTGCAAAAGACAATTACAATAAGCGTTATGCGGTGACAGGAGATGTATATATGTCGTACAAAATCATGGATGAGTTAACATTTAAAACTGTACTTGGTGGAGGTTTTAACACATGGGATGGTAGATTCTTTACAGCCTTAGACCCTGAACATGGAGAGCCAATTTCTCAAAGTACATTGAACGAACAGGATCAAACTTCTTATAATTGGATTTTTACAAATACCTTAAATTATAATAAGTCTTTTGGAGACCACAAAGTGAATGCTCTTGTGGGTATTGAAGCATTGAAGAATGGTGGAAAAGGAAAAGGTGTTTCACGAAGTGGATACTTATTTGAAACCCCAGACTTCTATTTATTAAATAATGGTTCGGGTGCGCCAAATGTAGATTATGCTTATGACGGTTGGAGCTCATTATGGTCAATCTTCGGGACTGCTAACTACAACTTCCAGGATAGATATTATGCAACAGCTACATTACGTAGAGATACTTCTTCGAGATTTCAAGGAGATAATCAATCAGACTGGTTCCCGTCATTTAGTGCGGGATGGGTTATAAGTAATGAAGATTTCTGGAATGGTGATTCCTTTATTGAAAGATTAAAGTTGAAAGGATCTTGGGGGCAATTAGGTAACCAAACATTACCGGCATCTAACCCAACGATCAATATCTACAGTCTTAGTGAATCACGTGCTAATTATCCGTTTAATGGTAATGCGGCAAGTATCATGACAGGAGCTTTATTATCATCTGTAGGAAACCCTAACTTAAAGTGGGAAACATCCGTTACTACTAACTTTGGTGTTGAATTATCGATGCTTAATAGTAAATTAAATGTATCTGCTGAATTCTTTAAAATTGAAACTAAAGACTTAATTACTCGTGATTTTGGATTAATTAGTTCAACTGCTATTGATGCAGGTGCTCCTTTAGTGAATCTAGGGGATGTTGAGAATAAAGGTTTTGATTTAGCAGTTAGTTATGGAGATGAAACTGAAAGTGGTTTTTCTTACGATTTGAGTTTTAACTTATCACATTATAAGAATAAAGTTACAAACTTGATAAATGGAGCCCCAGTTAGTGGAAGAGGTGATCTAAGAACTGGAGCTATTACACGTACCGAAGTAGGAGACGAAATGTCTTATTTCTATGGTAGAGAAGTAGAAGGTTTAGATAGTAATGGACGTATGATCTTTGCCGATGTTAACGGAGATGGATCAGTTAATGATGATGATAGAACTAAGATTGGTTCTCCACATCCTGATTTTACATATGGTTTAAACGCAAGTTTAGCTTATAAAGGGTTTGACGCACAAATATTCTTTACAGGATCTCAAGGGAATGATATATTTAATTACAGTAAGTTCTTTACTGACTTTGGAGGTTTCGTTCAAGGTAATAGAAGCGACAGAGTGCTAGATGCATGGACGCCTTCTAATACTGATACAAATGTTCCGGCAGTATCTTTATCATATCCTTCAGAAGAAACGAATTCAAACACTTATTTTGTTGAAGATGGTTCATATTTGAAATTGAAGAATTTACAAATAGGATATACATTACCTACATCTGCATCAGATAAAATTAAAGCAGAGGCGGTTAGAATATATTTACAGGGAACGAACTTATTTACAATTACAGATTACCAAGGATTCGACCCTGAGGTAGTTGCATATGGTAATTTAGATTTGGGAATTGATAGTCGTCTTTATCCAATTTCTCAGGTATTCTCTTTAGGTGCTAACATTAAATTTTAAAAAACATGAAAAAAGGAATATATTTAATAGCCGTGGTATTCATACTATGTTTAGGTTTTGTGGCCTGCAACGATGAATTTACTGAGTCTCCGGCAGTTGGTGCATTGAATGATGATGCGCTAAAAAATGAGACAGGAGTCAATTTATTATTAACCGGAGCTTATGGAGTTTTAGATGGTCAGTATAATAGTGGCTATGGTAACTATTGGGGTAGATCACCTGATAACTGGACTTGGGAAGTTGTTGGTCCCGATGCACATAAAGGAAGTACCGATGATGATCAACCTGAATTAAAAGAAGTTGAATTAATGAACTGGGGTACTAATAACGGCTTCTTCTATGCCAGATGGGGTGTCATATTTGCCGGTATTAACAGAGCGAACGCTGTAATAGCCTTGATTAATTCGATCGAAGAAGGTGATTTTTCTGCTCAACTGGCAGAAGCAAGATTCTTGAGAGGACATTTTAATTTCGAATTGCAAAGAATGTGGGGTAACGTACCGTACATCTCAGAAGAGAATTATGCGAATACAGAGTTTAATCAACCGAACTCAGGACCAATTTGGGATCAAATTGAAGCAGATTTTGACTATGGGGTAAATAATTTACCTAACTCTCAGGATGTTGCAGGGAGACCAACTTCATGGACTGCTAAGGCTTACCTTGGAAAAGTACATTTATATCAATCGGAGTGGTCTCAAGCTGCTACATTGTTAAACGATGTAGTAAATAGTGGGCCATACATATTATTAGATCAGTACGTTGATAATTTTACGTCAAGTGGAGAGAATGCAGGAGAGTCTGTTTTTGCAATACAATTTGCTGCAGATGCCGGCCAATCATATAATGGTAATGAGCCAGGGACATTGAACTTCCCTAACCCAGGACCATTTGGATCGTGCTGTGGATTCTACCAACCAACTCAGGATTTAGCTAATGCATTCCAAACTGACGGAGCAGGTTTACCATTGTTAGATACCTATAACCAAGCGGATATAGCGAATGACTATGGTGTTAACAGTGCAGATTCTTTTACTCCACATACGGGACCTCTTGATCCTAGAATTGATTATACTGTTGGACGTAGAGGGATTGACTATAATGGTTATGGTGTGAACGTTGGTAAAGACTGGATACGTGCAGGATTTGGTGACATCTCAGGACCATATTTACCAAAAAAGAATGTTTACCAAAGCGGTGATACTGATAACGTTGGTACAGGTGGCTGGGGTCAGCAATTGTCTGGTATAAACTACCATATTATACGTTTTGCTGATGTATTGTTAATGGCCGCAGAGGCTGCAGCTGAAACTGGAGATATTTCAACGGCATTAGCTAATGTAAATCGTGTGAGACAAAGAGCTAAGAGTATGACCTATGTTCAGGCTCCAGGTGGTGGAGATGCTGCAAATTATCAAATTGAGCTTTATGCTTCTTTTCCGAATGCAGATTACGCTAGAAAAGCAGTGCGTTTTGAAAGACGAGTGGAGTTAGGTATGGAAGCACATAGATATTTTGACATTAGACGATGGGGGGTATCAGTTCAGGTAATGAATGAATACTTCACAAATGAGGCTAGAACTATAGGTAATTTCGGTCAAAAAGTAAGCCCTTATACGGCAACTCATGATCTTTTCCCAATTCCATTGGGAGCTATAGATTTAAGTGGTGGAGCACTTACGCAAAACCCAGGATTTTAATTAATTTAAAATCATTATAAATAAAAAAAAACAGTGTAATTTTATTACACTGTTTTTTTTTTAATAAGTCAAAATAACCTAATTTTAGTCAAATAAAATATGATGATATGAATCGAATATATTTGCTTATTTGTGTTTCAATTTTACTTTATTCTTGCACAATAAACACCAACGAAAGTAAGTTGTTTAATAGATTAAACGTAAAAGATACTGGGATTAAATTTTCAAACAACCTTCTGGAGAATGACTCGTTGAATTATTTCACTTATGCCTATATGTATATGGGTGGAGGTGTTGCAACTGGGGATATTAATAATGATGGCCTTAATGACTTGTTTTTTACGGGGAACATGGTGCCAAATAAGTTGTATTTAAATAAAGGGAACTTGAAATTTGAAGACATCTCTGAATTAGCTGGAGTTGAAGGTGACCAAAGATGGTTTACAGGTGTAACCATGGCAGATGTTAACAATGATGGTTTTTTAGATATTTATTGCTCAGTAGGAGGTAAATTTAACCCGAAAGGAAATATGTTATATATAAATAATGGGGATAATACTTTTACTGAAAAAGCGGAGGAGTATGGATTGGCTGATGTTGGAAACAGCGTACAGTCCACCTTTTTTGATTATGATCTTGATGGTGATTTAGATTTATATGTTGCAAATTATCCGCCTACAAATTTTTCTGCACCAAACACTTTTTACAGATTTAAGATTTACAATGCAAAAGACGTTGAAACAGATAAATTATTTAGAAATGATGGAGGCAGTTTTACAAATGTAACCGATGAAGCTGGATTGCGTTCTTTTGGATTGACATTGAGCGCAACCGTTGGTGATGTAAATAAAGATGGATGGCCAGATTTATACATCTCCAATGACTTTAGTACTCCAGATTATTTGTTCGTAAATAATAAAAACGGAACATTTACTGAATCTGTGAAAAGTGTAACAAGACAAAATGCCTTTTATGGTATGGGTGTTGATATGGCCGATTTTAACAACGATGAATTGATAGACATTCTTCAAGTTGATATGAACGCGCAAAATAACAGACGCTCAAAAGCAAATATGGCCAGTATGAACCCTGATTTGTTTTGGAGTACAGTCAATTCTGGATTTAATTATCAGTATATGCAAAATATGCTACAATTAAATAATGGAATGCTAAATGATACCCTACCTGATTTTAGCAATATTTCTAGATTAGCTGGTCTCTCTTCTACTGATTGGAGTTGGGGACCCTTATTTGCTGATTTAGACAATGATGGTTGGAAAGATATTTTTATTTCAAATGGGGTGAGACGAGAAATTAATTCTAAAGACTATTTTAACGAACTTAAAAAGAAAAGGTTTCACAAGGATAGTACTTTGGCATGGGTTAAAAAAATTCCTTCAGAAAAAATTGACAATTTTGTATTTAGAAATAATAAAGACCTAACATTTAAAAAAGCAAATGAAGATTGGGGGCTGGTTTATAAAGGATTTTCAAATGGATGTGTGTATGTAGATCTTGACAATGATGGGGATTTAGAAATAGTGACAAATAATGTTGATGATTACGCTTCTGTATTTGAAAATACAAGTTCATCAAAAAACAATCATCTGACCTTAAAGTTCAAAGGTGCTGTAAAAAATAAATTTGGACTCGGAGTAAAAGCCACCGTAAAAGCAGATGAATTGATTCAATATCAAGAAATGACTTTAACTAGGGGATTCCAATCTTCAGTAGCACCACAGCTTCATTTTGGATTAGGACAAGCAGCTATTGTAAATTCAGTTAAGATAACTTGGCCTGATGGAAAAGAGCAAGAGTTAAATGATATTGCGATTAACCAAATTCTTGAAATCGATTATGTCAATGCTAAAGATGCAGTTCAAAAGGAAATTGTTGACGTTGTCAAGCCACTTTTTGAAACAGAAAATGATGACCGTATTGTGGCGAAACATAAACATATAGAAAATTTATTTGATGATTTTAAAGATGAAATTTTATTACCTCATAGAACCTCTATGTTTGGACCAGGTTTGGCTGTTGGAGATTTGAATAATGACAACCTAGAAGACTTCGTGGTTGGAGGTGCGTCAAGCAATCAAGCAGGCGTTTATTTTCAAACAAATCAAGGATTTAAAAAACAAGAAATTGAGGATTTGAAGAATGATGCAGGATTTGAAGATTTGGGAGCACATATTTTTGATGCCGATGGAGATGGTGATAATGATTTATACATGGTGAGTGGAGGGAACGAATTTAGTTTATCCTCTGAAAAACTGCAGGATAGACTGTATATCAATAACGGAAATGGCTCATTTACAAAATCTACAACAGCACTTCCAGAAATGATAACTAGTGGGTCTCGGGCATACAGTCACGATTTTGATAAGGATGGTGATTTAGATCTTTTTGTGGGTGGTAGATTAGTGCCTGGCAATTATCCACTTCCAGCTAGCAGTTATATCTTAGAGAATATCAGCGTAAAAGGAAAGCCTGAATTTATGGATGTTACCCATAAAATTGCTCCGGATTTAAAAGACCTTGGGATGGTTACAAGTGCCATTTGGACTGACATTGATAATGATGGGTGGACTGATTTAATAGTAGTAGGTGAATGGATGCCAATTACAATCTATAAAAATGAAGAAGGACGATTCAAAAATATTTCTGAAAAAATGAATGTTGATGATACTACAGGATGGTGGTTTAGTATTCAAGAAGGAGATTTTGACAATGATGGTGATATGGATTTTGTGGCTGGAAATCTTGGCCTTAATTACAAATACAAAGCAAATGCCGAAGAAACATTTGATATTTATTTAAATGATTTTGATGATAATCAAACGAATGATATTGTATTGAGCTATTATAATGAGGGAGAGAAATTCCCACTTCGTGGAAGACAATGTTCTTCTCAACAAATGCCTACCATAAAATCGAAATTCAAAAACTATGAACAATTTTCTTTGGCAACTCTTGAAGATGTTTATACTGAAAAAGAATTGAACAAATCATTGCATTATCAAGTGAAATCATTTGCAAGTGTATACTTCGAAAATAAGAATGGAGAATTTGTGATTCATCAATTGCCAAATTTGGCTCAATTTTCAAGTATTAATCAAATTTTAGTGAAAGATTTTGATAAAGATACAAATCTAGATATCGTTATTGCTGGTAATTTATATAGCTCTGAAGTAGAAACGCCAAGAAATGACGCAAGTATTGGTTTGTTTTTAAAAGGTGATGGAAAAGGTGATTTTAATCCAATAGAAGGACCTGAAAGTGGATTGTTTTTAGCGGGAGATGTAAAAGATCTAGCAACTATCAAAATAAAAGGAGAAGAGTATTTAATTGCAGCTAAAAATGATGATTATTTACAATTTATAAGAGTAAATAAATAGTATAAAAGTTGCCCTTTGTTTAGAATGAACAATAGCTACATTATTTTAAGACACCCACAATTGTGGGTGTCTTATATTAAAATTAGACAAATTAAGGTTGTCTTTTAGTGTTTTTAACTATTTCTATGAATCAATTCGCTAAAGTCCAATAAATACCAATAACAAAAGTAAACAAATTACCATCAAGCAGGATGCCTTTAAAAAAGTATCGTTATACTCTTTTTTAGAGAAATCTGAAATTTGACCAATTTCCATTGTAAAATAAACCAACTTTCCAGGATTTTTTCTTGCTTTCTATGGCGAATGGAGTAACAGCACCCAAGTGATCGGGTCTAGTGATTACTTGCAATAAAGTGGCTATTATTCTGACAAATAAAGGGAATGATAATTCCATAATTTAAAAAATGTGTATTAAAGATACTTTATAAAAATTTTCATGAAGAAAGTTATGTTTTAAACATGATATAAATAACTTGCAATTTACAATTATTTTTTTTAAATTTGATTTAACCTAAAAATAAAAAAAATGAAAAAAAGAACATTTAATTTTCTAATAGCATTATTTAGTGTCAATGTTTTACTAGCTCAAGTAATTGTATTTACTCCTGTAAAAGTCGAAAAGCAAGATCTAGAACAATTTCTTAACGTAGAAATGAATTACAGTAAAAAAATTGCGCAAGATGCTGTAGATAACGGTAAGCTTTTGGGATGGGTTTTAATGCAAAGTACAAATCCAGGGCCAGATGGCTATAATTTTATTTGGGCAAACGCATATCCAGACATCGATACAGCAGCCAATGAAAACGCATGGTGGAATAATTCAGAAAAAGTTGTTGGCATAAAACCTGATATATTATTTAGCAATGCTGCTAATTATAAAATCGACAGAAGTTATACCTATAAAATGAAAACATTTATTGAAAGAACTGAACCAGTAAAGTATATTATATTAAATTTTGCTACACCTGATGATTTAGACGCTGTTTATAAAACTACTGAAAAATACGTGATTCCTCATTTTAAAAAACATATGAAAGCCAACGGTATGGTTGGTTGGGGTATGGCTACCAAAATCACACCACAAGGAGAAGATTATAGTTCTATGATGACTTATGATTCTTATAACAGTTTGGCAAATGCGATGAAGCATCTTGCTGGAGAAGGAGTTGTGCAAGGCCTCCCTTTTGATAAATTAAGTAAAATTACATGGGAAATGCGCCCACTAATGAAAGTAATTGCTGCTACTAACTCAAAGCAATAAAAAAATAAAATTGTTTTAAAAAAATCATCCTCAAGAATACATTTTTATTCTTGGGGATATTTAGTGTACCCTAATTATTTATTATCGAAACAATACATCAAATTAGTATAAAATTTAAATGTGCTTTTTTAAAAACAAAAAATCCGTAACTACTAAATTAAAAGCTTGTTACGGATTCTCTATGTACTCGAGATGGGACTTGAACCCATACGGACCTTACAGTCCACTGGATTTTAAGTCCAGCGTGTCTACCAATTCCACCACTCGAGCATTGGTATTTTATATATTGTAGAGCGAAAGACGGGATTTGAACCCGCGACCCTCACCTTGGCAAGGTGATGCTCTACCCCTGAGCTACTTTCGCAGTCATATTTTTAATGAACGTACATTTGTTTATTTCCAAATGCGAGTGCAAATTTAAAACAATTCTTCTAATCGCAAAGGATTTTAGAAAAATTATTTTAATTATTTTTCTAATCATCTAGATATTAAGTTGTAAATCTGCAATAAAAAAATATATTTGCATTTAACTTAATTAAATTGAATGCAAGTAACATCAAATACTATTCAAAATAAGGTGAATTTCAAAGCTGTTTTTAGGGATTTTAAACAATTAACAAAGGTAGGATTATCGTTAAGTGTAGTTTTTTCTTCTTTAGCAGGTTATTTATTAGGTACTGAAAAAATTAACATTACTATTTTAATACTTTTAGCAATAGGTGGTTATTTAATGGTAGGTGCTTCAAATGCTTTTAATCAAATAATTGAAAAGGATACCGATGCTTTAATGAAGCGAACAATGAACAGACCTTTGCCTGCAAAAAGAATGCATGTTTCTACAGCTTTGGTAGTGGCAATTTCATTTACCATATTAGGTCTTACAATTCTATATACTATAAACCCTAAAAGTGCTTTATTTGGGGCAATTTCAATTTTTTTATATACAAGCGTATATACCCCGTTAAAATCAGTAACTCCGTTGGCAGTATTTGTTGGAGCAATTCCAGGAGCAATTCCTTTTATGTTAGGATGGGTGGCGGCAACAAATGATTTTTCAATAGAGCCCGGAATGTTATTTTTAATTCAGTTTTTTTGGCAATTTCCACATTTTTGGGCAATTGCATGGTTGCAATTTGATGAGTATAAAAAAGCAGGTTTTAATCTAATGCCTATGGGGCAAAAAAATAAAAAGGCCGTTATTCAAATTATGATATACACAGTTTGTTTAATTATAGTTTCGGTTTTCCCAGTATTAAAATTAACAGGAATTTTTTATATTTACCCTATAACAGCAATTATTTTAGTACTATTAGGAGGGAAAATGCTGTTTTATGCTTTTAAGTTATATAAATTTCAAACAAACAAAGAAGCACGACAGTTAATGTTGTCAAGTGTTTTATATATAACTTTGGTACAGGTAATTTATGTAGTTGATAAATTTTTACATTAAACATGAAAGAATCATTAGAAAAGGAATACAATAAGGCAAAAAGAAAATCAGCAAAACCAATGTTGTGGGTTTCAATGGTAAGTATGACTATGATGTTTATGGGTCTTACAAGTGCTTATGTAGTAAGTAGAAAGCGTTACGATTGGGTTTCGTTTGATTTACCAGCTGCTTTTTATACAAGTACGGTGTTAATTGTGTTGAGTAGTATTACATTTATTTTAGCAAGAAAATTTCTGAAAAAAAATAACAGAACAATAACTTCAGCATTTCTGGTAACCACATTATTATTAGGAATTGGATTTGTGTATTTTCAGTTTTTAGGTTTTTCTGAATTAATGAATGCAGGTTTGTATTTTACAGGCGAACAAAGTACGGTAAAATCATCCTTTATATTTGGAATTACAGGAGCACATCTTGCACATATTATCGCAGGAATTGTAGTGCTTTTAGTAGTATTTTTTAATCATTTCAATAAAAAATACTCATCTAAAGATTTTCTAGGTTTAGAGTTAGGAGCCATCTTTTGGCACTTTGTAGATGTCTTATGGGTTTACCTATTTTTCTTTTTCTATTTTATTAGATAATAAAATTTATATATATTTGGCAATACTATAACAAAAAAAATCAAAATTATACTTTATGGAAGCAACTATTGCTACTAAAGCTAACGGTACTTCTTGGGGTGGTGGTAAGAATAAACCACTAGGTGCAAGTTACGGGAAAATGATGATGTGGTTCTTTATTTTATCCGATGCACTTACTTTCTCAGGATTTTTAGCAGCTTACGGATTAATGCGTTTTAGATTTATAGATTCTTGGCCAATTGCCGATGAAGTATTTACGCACTTTCCATTTTTACACGGAGTACATGCGCCAATGTATTATGTTGCATTAATGACATTTGTACTTATATTTTCTTCTGTAACTATGGTGCTGGCCGTTGACGCCGGTCATCAAATGAAGAAGAAAAAAGTAACTTTTTATATGTTGCTTACCATTATTGGAGGTTTAATATTCTTAGGTTCTCAAGCTTGGGAATGGAAAAATTTCATTAAAGGTTCTTATGGGGCTGTTCAGTTAAATGATGGAAAAATTATTCAATTTGTAGATGCTTCAGGTCATCAAATTACTTTAGAAAGTTTTGCTACCTCTTTACATTCTGAAAGAGTTCAGCACACCAAGGATAAGGGAATTTGGTTTAAAAAAGAAGCAGCTTTGCCTCCAGTATCATTAACACAAGTTATGGAAGGTTTTAGAGCCAATACTGATATTACTATTAGAACTGAGCAAATTGATTTGGCAACAAAGCAAAAAACCATAATACCTCGTGAAAAAGCTATGGCTTATTTGAATAATGCCAAAGCAGTAGTGAAAGGTGCAAATTTAAAAGTAAATGAATATGGTAAAACTCTTTTTGCCGATTTCTTTTTCTTTATAACAGGATTTCACGGTTTCCACGTTTTTTCAGGAGTTGTTATCAATAGTATTATATTTTTTAATGTACTAATAGGCACTTATCAACGCAGAGGTCATTATGAAATGGTTGAAAAAGTTGGGTTGTACTGGCACTTTGTAGATTTAGTATGGGTGTTTGTATTCACTTTCTTCTATCTAATTTAATTTAAAAAGATAACAAAATGGCACACGCACAAGAGCATAAATCACATACTAAATTAATATGGAAAGTATTTATAATACTTTCAATTGTAACCATTGTTGAAGTAGCTTTAGGAATTGTTAAACCCGATGCTTTGTACTTATCAAAGTTTTTAGGCACGAGTCCTTTAAATATAATTTTTATAGTTTTAACATTAGTAAAAGCCTATTATATTACTTGGTTTTTTATGCATATGGCTGATGAAAAAAAGAATTTGCGGAGAGCTGTAGTATGGACCGCGGTATTTTTAATTTGCTATTTGGCAGTATTAGTTCTTCTTGAAGGAGCTTATATTAACGATGTACTTGGACCACTTACAAAATGGGATTATTAACAATTAGTTAAAATATTTTTTAAGGTGGTTTTTAACCACTTTTTTTTGTTTTAAATTTGTGTAGATGAAGAAATTTTGGGTATTATTTAGCTTATTTGTGTTGCCATTAGTGTTTTATATTTTCTTGTCTAAAGGAATTTACAAATATTCAAATCTTCCAATTTTAACTGAACAAGTATTAAATGTAGAAAGCGAACAAGTTACTTTTTATGAAAATCTAAGCGTTGTTTGTTTTTTAGGAAGCGATATTAATACGGCAAAAGCAAGCATGTTTAATTTAAATCAAACAATATATAAGCGGTATTATCAAAAGCCATTATTTCAGGTTATTGCAATTTTACCAGAAGGAAGCGAACAAGACTATAAAAATTCAATAGAAGAGTTATCAGCTTTTACAGATATTGTCAAATGGAATTTTGTTTACAAGCCAGAACAAGACATAAAAAATATTTTTGAGAGTTTTAAAACACCTTTTGAGTTAAATGATAAGTTGTTTTCAGAAAAAGCATATATAATTGATATGGAGCTACGTTTAAGAGGTAGAAAAAATGATGAAGATACTGTTAATGGAAAACTATATGGATATAATATGCGTTCTGTTTCAGAATTGAAAAATAAAATGAAAGATGATATTGATATTATTTACTATCAATTAAAAAAATCTGCTGAAAAAAAAGCAAGAAGAAAAGGAGAGATATAAAGAAATGAAAAAATATTCATACGTCGGTGTCGCTTTTATAGTATTGATTTTTGGAATTTATGTAATTCCAAAAATTGTAAATAAATTTAATACACCTAAATTAGTGACCATAGGGAAGGCTCCTCAATTTGAATTTACCAATCAAAATAATGAGCTTATTTCAAATTCATTTTATAACAATAAAGTGTATGTGGTTGAGTTTTTCTTTACAACTTGCCCTACTATTTGCCCTAAAATGAATGAAAATATGGTAAAGCTTCAAAATGAATTTTATGGAAATTTAGATTTTGGTATAGCCTCTTTTAGTATTAATCCTAATTATGATACGCCTAAAATTTTAAAGGAATATGCGAAATCACATGGTGCAACATTAAAAAATTGGCATTTTTTAACCGGGAATAAAGAGAAAATTTATGCATTGGCAAATCAAGGATTTGCATTATATGCAGGTGAAAATTCCCAAGCTCAAGGAGGTTTTGAGCATTCAGGAATGTTTGCTTTGATTGACAAAAATGGAAATATTCGTTCCCGACTTGATGAGTATGGAAACCCAATAGCTTTTTATGATGGCTTGGATTCAAAAGCTATTCAAATGATTAAAGAAGATGTTAAAATACTAATTAAAGAATAATGAAAAATACTAATTCAAAAAAATACAATAAATGGATTATTGTTTTATCCATTGCCATTCCTTTGGTAGTCGCTATTTTGTTTAGAGTGAAAATAGATTTGGAACTACCATTGTTTTTACCACCTATTTATGCAAGTATAAATGCGTTAACTTCAATTTTATTAGTGACAGCAGTGTGGGCAATTAAAAATAAAAAGGTGAAAATGCATGAAAATCTAATCAAAGTTGCATTGGTTTGTTCAGCTTTATTTTTAGCTATGTATGTGTTATACCATATGACCTCTGTTTCAACAAAATTTGAAGGGGAAGGCTTTTTGAAGTTAATTTATTTTTCAGTTTTAATTTCTCATATTTTATTGTCAATAATTGTTATTCCATTTGTGCTAATTACCTTTGTTAGAGGTATTACAAATCAACTTGAAAATCATAAAAAAATTGCGAAGTACACATTTCCATTGTGGTTGTATGTTGCTGTTAGTGGCGTGGTAGTTTACATAATGATTTCACCTTATTATTAATGAAAAAAATACTTTTCATAGTACTGTTTCTTAGCTTTCAAATTTTGAAAGCACAATGCGCTATGTGTAAAGCTGTAGTTGAAAGTGGAAATGCTTCGGAAGCTGAAGGATTAAACACCGGAATACTGTATTTAATGATATTTCCTTATATTTTAATAGGCGCTTTGTTGTATTTTACTTTTATATACAAAAGAAAAAATAAAATTTAACATTTCTATAAGAGGCTTAATGTGTAACAAATAATAATTTTAGTCGTCATATAGCGTACTTAATAAAATACATTATAAATTTCAACGATATACAAATGAAAATCAAAGTGATTTCCCTAATTGCATTTATGTTTTTACTTACTGTAAATGCTCAAGATAAAAAATGGTCTTTAAGTGAATGTGTAAATTATGCTTTAGATAATAATATTACCATAAAACAAAATAGATTAAATGTTGAAATTAATGAAGAAAACGTTATTAGTTCAAAAGGTAATTTTCTACCAAATTTAAATGCATCAACTAGTGGAAGTTTAAATTTTGGATCTGGGTTTGACCCTGTTTCTCAAGACAGAGTTTCTACAAGCACATACGGGGGTTCTTTTGGAATAAATTCAGGAATGACCGTTTTTAATGGTTACAGGAATTTAAACACATATAAGCAAGCGCAATTAGGAGTTGAAGCAAGTAAATTGGATTTAGAAAAAATTCAGGATGATATTTCCTTGTATGTTGTGAACACCTATTTAAACGTATTGTTTGCCAAAGAAAATTTAAGTGTTGCAAAAGTTCAGTATGAAATTAGCAAAAAACAAATTGAACGTGCAAAAGCTCAATTTAATGCTGGAGTTAAACCAAAAGGCGATTTGTTGAATGCACAATCTACAGCTTCTGCAAATGAGCAATTAGTAATTCAGTTTGAGAATACTTTAAATTTAGCCCTTTTAGATTTAGCGCAATTATTACAAACAAACCCTGTAGGTTTTGATGTAGAAACCATTGAAATTGAATCGCCTACAATAACTTTAATATATAAAAATTCAAACGAAGTATATCAAAAAGCATTAACTAACAGACCTGAAATTAAAAGAGCGGAAATTGATATTGAATCGACAGATTTAGATATTGAAAAAGCTAAGGCAGGTTTTTTACCTTCATTATCTATAGGAGCAAATGTAGGTACTGGTTATGGGTACAATCTTAAAAATAATTCTCATATTCCATTTTTTACTCAACTGGATGATAATTTAGGTTATGGAGTAAACTTTAGTTTGAATATTCCAATTTTTAACAGAAATCAAACAAAGTCAAATGTTAACAGGCAAAAAATTAATTATGAGATTTCTAAATTTGGTTTAGAAAATCAAAAATTACAATTACAACAAACTATTGAAAAGGCATTTTATGATGCCAAGGCTGCAGCAAAAACATTTGAATCCGCTGAAAAGTCGTTGCTAGCACAAAATGAAGCTTTTAAAAATGCTCAGGAAAGTTATGATCTGGGAGCGATGACACTTTTTGATTTTGATCAAGTTAGGAATCGATTAGTGGACGCTGAAGGGGCGATAATTCGTGCTAAATACGACTATGTTTTTAAAACCAAGGTGTTAAAATTTTACTTTGGTGAGCCTATTGTAGTTGAATAATAAATCAAAAGAAACTCTATAAAAACATCCGACTAAAATGGTCGGATGTTTTTATTTTATAAAAAAATGAAATTAATTATATTTGCAACCTAAAAACTATATTATTGGCGTTAATATTAAATATTGAAACTGCTACTAAAAACTGTTCGGTAAGTATTGCTGAAAAAGGTAAAACAATTGCATTAAAGGAATTTAATAATGGAGGATATTCACATGCTGAAAAATTACATCAGTTTATTAAAGAAGTGGTGGAAGAGTCTGGAAAGAAATTATCTGATATTAATGCGGTTGCTGTTAGTAAAGGTCCTGGTTCATATACTGGGTTGCGTATTGGTGTTTCAGCAGCAAAAGGCTTGTGTTTTGCATTAAATATTCCATTAATTTCAGTTGAAACCTTAAAGGTTTTAAGTAAATCAATTGATGTGGAGGGTGGTTTTGTAATTCCTTTACTTGATGCACGAAGAATGGAAGTTTATAGTCAAGTTTTTAACGCTGAAAATTTAGAGCTGGAAGAAGTAAAAGCCCAAATTATTGATAATACATCATTCAAAGATTATTTAGATAAAAATGTAGTTTGTTTTTTAGGAGATGGAGCTGAGAAATGCAAGGCTTTTATAAAGCATATAAATGCCAATTTTATTGATAATTGTTTTCCCTCTGCAAAAGAAATGTCTGAATTGTCATATTTAAAATTCAAAAAAAAGAACCTAGAAGATGTCGCTTATTTTGAACCTTTTTATTTGAAAAATTTTTTAGTTACAAAATCTAAGAAGTAGTGTCTACTCATCATTTGGCCATTATTTTTTATAGGGCTACCAACATTTTGTCAACTAAAATTTAATTTTCATTTCATCTAACGCTTTTTCAGTGTTTTCCATCGGAAGTTTGCAAGCACCATCAACGCAAATATAAATGAGGGTTTCACCTTCATTGTATCTTCCCTCCATTAAAGGGATGTTACTTTTTGAAGTGCTACCAGCAATTAATTTATTTGGGATATAATTTTTATTTACTTCAATTAGTTTGTTCAATGCATCTTCTCCTGCTATGGCAATTTCATAATAATTACCTGCGTAATCAGCCATTAATTGCAACCAGTTTGAATAACCCGATCCATATTGCTGAGTTCTATCTTTAATATTGCCAAGCATTTGCTTGCTCACTTTTAGATAATGGCTATTGGAATAGTAATGGCTTAATTTAAACAAATTTTTAGCCATTATGGAGTTTGAAGCAGGAATTACATTATCTTCAATTTCCATTTTACGAGTAATCAAATTAGGGTCTTCATTTGAAGTGAAATAAAACATAGCTTTTTCTGTATCATAAAAATGGTCAAAAGTATAGTCCGTTAATTGTTTGGCTGTATTTAACCATAATTCATTAAAAGTTGCTTCATATAATGCTATATACGCATCAATTACCGTTGAGTAATCTTCTAAATACCCATTAATAGTACTTTTCCCATTCTTATAACTATGATTTAAAGATCCATTTTTTTGTAATTGTTTGGTATAAATAAACGTTGCATTTTTAATGGCGGTGTCTAAAAAATGTTTTTCATTAAAAGTGATATAGGCATTTATGTAACCTTTTAACATTAGAGCATTCCACGAGGTTAACGATTTATCATCTAACCTTGGTTTGTCTTTTTTAGCACGTTCTTTCAAAAGTGTTTTTTTCCACAATGTTACTTTTTTCTCTAATTCAGAAATTGAGATTGAGTGATTATTTGAAATTTCATAGCTATTTTCTTTTCTAATAAGCACGTAATTGTCATGTTCCCATAACCCATAATTATTTACATTGTAATAATCAGAAAATAATTCAAAATCATTTCCTAAAATATGTTTTAATTCATTTTTTGTCCAAACATAATAAGCTCCTTCCTCTAATACACCCTTAGCATTATCACTATCAGCATCCAATGAAGAATAAAAAGCCCCTTCACTACTGGTTAATTCTCTGTTAATAAATTCGAGGGTTTGATAAACGGTATTTTTATACAATTCATTTTTTGTTGCCTGATAAGCCTCAGCATATAAACTAACTAATTGTCCATTGTCATACAGCATTTTTTCAAAGTGTGGTACGTGCCATTTTTTATCAACTGCATAACGAGCAAAACCACCTCCAATTTGATCGTAGATACCTCCAAGAGCCATATTGGTAAGTGAAGTGTTTACATAGTTTAATATTTTAGTGTCATTTGATTGTACGGCATAACGTAATAAAAATTGTTGATTGTTTGGCATTGGGAATTTTTGAACTCCTTTATGTCCTCCCAAGTCAAAATCCATATATTGCTCCCATTCATTTATAATTGAATTTAAATCTGCTACGGCAAAATCTTCAGTGTTATTGTTAAATGAAATTAAATCTGAATTTTTAATCCCTTCTGTTAATTTTTCGGTATATTCAATTGCTTTTTCTGGAGTTTCGGTATATAATTTTGAAATTTGTTTAAGTGCATTTATCCAACTTTCTTTTGGGAAATAGGTTCCTCCCCAAACAGGTCTTCCGTCTGGTAAAGCAATGCAGTTTAGGGGCCAGCCACCTTGACCCGTCATTAGCTGAACAGCATTCATATAAATCTGGTCAATATCAGGTCTTTCTTCTCTGTCAACTTTAACATTAATGAAATTTTGATTCATAATTGCAGCAACTTCTTCATCTTCAAAACTTTCTTGCTCCATAACATGACACCAATGACATGATGAGTAGCCTATGGAAATTAAAATAAGTTTATTTTCTTTTTTAGCAAGTTCAAGAGTTTCATCATTCCAGGCATGCCACTCTACGGGATTGTGCGCGTGCTGCAATAAATAAGGACTTGTTTCATTAATCAAGCTATTAGTGTATTTATGTTCTGACATTATTTTTTCGGTCTGTCTTTTACAACTTATAAAAGAAAAAATGATTAAGAGAAATAGTAAGCGCTGCATTCACATGATTTTTGGTAAATATACTGAAAGAAAAAAGAAAAGTGCTTTTTTATAAAACGCTTTAACAATAATTTTTAATACTGCCATAACAATTTATTTTAAGAATTAACTTCTATTAAAAATACAAAAAATATTTTTTATTGCTGATTTTAATTGACATACAATGTGCAGTACTTTTGAGTTCTTTTTTAATAAAATAATTAGTAAAAATATTACTAAAACGTTTTTTTGATATTTCACTAATTTTCAATTTTACCCCAATCAAGAGTAGTAAATTTGTTGTTTTAATAAACACACACAATTTAAATATATAAAAATAAAAAATTTACTATTTGGTTTACTCGTAATCCTCGTTTTTAATTCTGTAAATGCGCAGGAAGTTGAAACTAATGAAGATGGTTCTTGGTATACCTTGATAAATAAGTTTAAAGTTTCAAATAAACTTTACTTTTTAAATGTAGCGCAATGGAGACAAGTTGATTTTGCATCAACCAATAGAATTTTCTTAGTTGCTCCAAGTGTAAATTACAAGCTTACTAATAAAGTAACTGCAGGTGCAGGTTATATGTATTTGAACTACAATCAGGCAGGAATTAGAAAACCCGGACTTGATGACGAGGAAAGAATTTGGCAACATGTTACTTTGTCTTCAAAATTTTTTAAGGCTAAAATGAGTCAACGTTTTATGTTTGAAGAGCGTTTTAAGAAGAAGTATTCAGATGGATCGAAGCCCTACGCAAATCGTTTTAGATATAGAATTAATTTAGATTTTAACTTATTCAAGTTATCTAACGGGAAACATGTTTTAGGTAAACTTTCGGAAGAAATGAGAATTAAATTTTCATCAGGTATAAATGAACCGGAATTTGACCAAAATAATTTTTCAGCATTAGTTGGTTACAAAGTTTTGAATAATGCGAAGTTGTATTTAGGTTATGGAAGAAATTATTATAATGGGTCTTCAGGATACTGGGGAGATCATTTAATGCACGTAGTTTTTAGCTATGGTTTTGATTTTTCCAAAAAGAAGTAATAAATAGTAAGTCAAAAAAAACCGAAACAAATTGTTTCGGTTTTTTTTGATCTATATGATAATAAATTTTAGCTTATAGCTTTCTCAATTCGTGAAATAGCCTCACGTAATTGTTCTTCTGAAGCTGCATACGATATTCTAATACAGTTTGGAGCTCCAAATGCTTCACCAGTAACCGTTGCAATATTTGCTTCTGCTAACAGGAATAATGAAAAGTCTGACGCATTTTCAATTTTATGACCTTTAATTTCTTTTCCAAAAAATGCTGATACATCAGGGAAAATGTAAAATGCTCCACCTGGGATATTTAATTTAAACCCATCAATTTTACCTAGCAAGCTTAATACCATATCCCTACGATTATGGAATTCATCAACCATATATTGAATTTTTGAAACTGGAGCTTCTAATGCAGCAATTGTAGCTCGTTGAGCAATACAGTTAGCTCCTGAAGTAATTTGTCCTTGTAATTTGTTACAAGCTCTAGCTATCCATTCCGGAGCACCAATATATCCAATTCTCCAACCAGTCATAGCAAAAGCTTTTGCTACGCCATTTACAGTAATAGTTCTATCGTACATACTTTCTATAGCCGCAAAGCTAAATATAGGATCTCCATAATTTATGTGTTCATAAATCTCATCAGAAAGAATATATATATTTGGATGTTTTTCTAAAACGGCAGCCAATGCTCTGTATTCCGCTTCATTATAAATAGAACCACTTGGGTTATTTGGTGAATTGAAGAATATCATTTTTGTTTTTGGGGTAATGGCAGCTTCCAATTGCTCAGGAGTAATTTTAAAATCGGTTTCAATAGTTGAAGGAATTTCCTTATAGGTAGCTTCTCCTAAGGTTGCAATTGCAGAATAACTTACCCAATAAGGAGCAGGTAACAAAACTTCATCACCAGGATTTAATAAAACCATTGCTACATTTGCAATTGATTGTTTTGCTCCTGTTGAAACTACAATTTGACTTGGTTTATAATTTAAACCATTATCGCGTTGAAATTTGTTGATAATTGCATCTTTTAAATCTGCGTATCCATCAACTGGGCTGTATGAATTATAATTATCATTTACGGCTTGAATTGCAGCATCTTTAATAAAATCAGGTGTATTGAAATCTGGTTCCCCTAAACTTAAACTAATAATATCTTTTCCTTCTGCTTTTAATTCTCTTGCTTTAGCAGCCATTGCTAAAGTTGCTGATACTGGTAAACTGTTAATTCTGTTTGATAGTTGATCTTTCATAACTTAAATAATTTAAGTATAACTAGGCTTTACGCCTAAGGTTTTTAGTTGATTAAAATGTTCAATTATTGCTTTTCGCATCGTATTGTACTCGTGATAAGGTAAGTTAAATTCCAATGCTGTTTCTTTTACTATTTTGGCAATTTTCACATAATGAATATGTGATATATTTGGGAAAATATGATGTTCTACTTGATGATTTAAACCTCCAGTGCACCAAGAAATAAATTTGTTTTTTGGCGCAAAATTTGAGGTGGTTTGTAATTGGTGAATTGCCCAAGTTTGCTCTAAATATCCATCTTTATTTGGTAAAGGCATTGCTGTTTTTGGAACTACATGTGCCAACTGAAATACAATACTCAGTATCATTCCCGCTGTATAATGCATTACAAAAAAACCGATTAAAATTTTCCACCAAGCAATGTCTAATACTAATAAAGGCAAAACAATCCAAAGCAGGTAATATATTATTTTAGTTATTATTAGAACTGTCCATTCTTTGGCGGGGTTTGGAAATTCACCATATGAAAGTTTACGTTTCAAATAGTTGTGCATTTGTTTAAAATCTGTTGTAATTGCCCAGTTGATAGTTAAGAGCCCGTAGAGGAAAATAAAATAGTATTTTTGAAATTTATGAATTGCCAACCATTTAGAATGTTTTGAGAATCGGATAATTCTGCCTGCATCAATGTCTTCGTCATGTCCTTGAATGTTAGTATAAGTGTGGTGCAGAACATTGTGTTGAACTTTCCAGTTATAAACATTTCCTGCCAATATATAAATACTACTACCCATTAATTTGTTTACCCATTTTTTACTTGAAAAAGATTCATGATTACTGTCATGCATTACATTCATCCCAACACCTGCCATGCCAATTCCTACAACTACCGTTAATAAGAGTAAAACCCATTGAGGCATAGAAATAGTTAATATTAATACAAGAGGTATTAAAAATACGCTAAACATAATAATTGCTTTAGAATATAATCTCCAATTACCGGTTCGCTTAATTTTATTTTCTTTAAAATAGGTGTTTACCCTTTTATTTAAAGTTCTAAAAAATTTTGCCTTATCTATTCTTGAAAAGCTTATTGTTTTAAGAGTCATACAATTATATATTTATAAAAAGTATACAACAGCCAAAATTAATCCATTTATATTAGGAATTGCTATTTTATGAAAAAAATAACATTTTTACAAAAGATGTTATTTTAATTTAAGAAATGGTAATTTTGCCAATACACGATAACTACAATGAAGATAATTTTAAAATATTTCCCAAATTTATCGGAAATTCAACAAAATCAATTTGCTCAATTAGGAGAATTATATAAAGATTGGAATGCTCAAATAAATGTTATTTCAAGAAAAGATATTGATGAATTGTATATTCGTCATGTATTACATTCATTAGGAATAGCAAAAGTACAGCCATTTAAAGAAGGTACTGCGGTTTTAGATATTGGAACCGGTGGCGGTTTTCCAGGAATACCGCTTGCAATTATGTTTCCAGAAACAAAATTTTATTTAGTTGATTCTATTGGTAAAAAGATAAAGGTAGTAGAAGAGGTTGCAAACTCTTTGGGTTTAAAAAATATAAAGGCTGAACATATTAGAGCTGAAAAGGTGAAAGGAGAATTTGATTTTATTGTTAGTAGGGCTGTTACTAAAATGGATGATTTTGTGAAATGGACTAAAAATAAAATTGCAAAAAAAAGCAAACATGAGCTTAAAAATGGAATTTTATATTTAAAAGGTGGTGATTTAGCAGAAGAATTAGTGAATTTCCCAAATGCAAAATTATTTGATATCACTGCATTTTTTAACGAAGAGTTTTTCGATACTAAAAAAGTTGTTCATATACCATTAAAATACAAGCCTAAAAAAATTAAAAAGTTGTAGCTAATGTTAAGCCAAAACCTGTAGATTCGGGAACAACTCTACAAACACCTCCAACACATAACAAACCTCCACGTTGTCTGCCGTAATTTAAAGCTATACGCGTGCTGTTTTTAGTGTAACTGCCACCAAAATTATAGTAATGTACTTTTTTAATTTCGTTGCCATAGTTATACATATCTGTTGCAAAAAATGAAACTTTTGGAGAAAGGTTTAATTCTAATGTACCCGCCATCCAATTTTTTTTATCGTCTTTAGTCCATAGATGTTGACCTTCAACTCTTACTGATTTTTTTTGTAAAAATTTGTAAGTAGCTTCTGCCATGGCTATTGTCGCTTTTACCTCTCCATTGGTTTCTTCAATGTATTTTTTATTGTAATATAAGTTTGTAAAGCCAAATATTGATGACCACTGTTTAGACCATTTTTTTCTGATTTCAAGATTTAAATCAGTAAAATACTTATTACCAAAACTAAAAAATTCGGAAGTATAGGTTCTTTCTACAATATTATACTCAGCTTTTAAACCATACCAGGTAGCATAATTTAAAGCTAATTTAGTGCCGTATTTACCACCTACAGCACTGCCTTTCTTTATATTGTAGAAAATATCAAATTGTGCTCCAATCTCACCAGCTTTTCCAATAGGATTAAATGATAGTTTTGGTTGTGCTTGATATACATAAATGTTTGCTAAACTATAGTCGTGCTGTTTAGTTAAACTTGGTAAATAGTTTACAACTTGTTGGTTGTAACTATTCCCGTATTTATCTCTTTCTGAATAAAAATTCATATTTTCTAAACGTCTAACGGTAGCATCTATTCCTAACCCTTTTTTTGAATATCCCGTATTAAAAAGTAAGGCATTTCCTTTGGCTAATTTATCAGTATTAACATTTCCATTCTCAACCAATGCATCCTCACTTTTTAAAACATATTCTATATTAGTGTAAACATTGCCTTTTGAATAATTTAGTCTGCCAGAAAAGGCATTTGTATTTGGATTAAAATTAGTATTTAAGCTTTCAATATTTTCAATTCTGCTTACAGCACTGAATCCTATGTTAATTAGAGACTCTTGAATTTTTAATATTTCAGAAATATTAATTTCAGAATCAAATCCAAAAATTTCCCCATCTGAAATTTTGAATCCTTTTTTTTGTTTACCGTATAATGCTGTTAAATGTATATTTTGTGTTGGAGAATATTTAATTTTACCTCCAAGTAAAGCGTTATTTATTCCTAACTGTCTATCTTCCCAAGACCGTAAAACCAAACCATTACCAAATTGTTCATAAAAATTGCCAACGGTTACATCTAAGTTTTTGGTTTTGTAGTTTGCATAAAAGGAGCTTAGTCCAATCTCTTTGTCAAAACTAGGTGAATAATTTAGGATAGCTTGCGGAGCGTAGCCTTCAATTTGAATCCCGAAAGTAAAGTTTTTATAAATAGCATCTAATTTCAAATAATTATTAGACCTAAATCTATCATCTTCAGTAAAATCTCCGGTTTTAGAATCGTTAACATAATACTGTGAGTTTGAATTAAAACTTCCACTAAACCATTTCTGTTGCGCTGTTATTTGCAAAGAAACTAGAAGACTAACAATTAAAAAATATTTTTTCATACTTGGTTTATTGAGCGTATTCTTTAATTTTTTCATATAATTCAATTTCAGCGCCAGGTGTGTAACCTGAATGTCTATATAGAATTTTATTGTTTTTTACAATAATTAGATAAGGAATAGAAGTAATATTTAGGGCGCGCTTAAAATCTTGATTTGTATCTAATATAATTTCATATTCCCATTCTTTTCCATTAACAAGAGGCTTCACTCGTGAAGAAGTACGTGCATTATCAATTGAAACTGCAACTAAGTTAACATTGGTTTCTTCTTGCCAATCGGTATATTCTTCATTGACAGCATCTAATTCATTGATACAAGGTACGCACCAAGTAGCCCAAAATGAAAATACTAAAACCTGATCCTTTGCTCCAAAATCAGTTAATTTTACATTAGTTCCATTAATAGATTTTAGTTCTAAATTGGGTAATGAGTTTTGTGACTGACTCGAAATACTAAGACACATTAATATGATAATTGTTGAAAATATTTTTTTCATTTTACTTCTTAATTTTAAGACAAATTTACCATTATTATTAATAATATAAGGGCATTATTAATTACATTTGAGAATGTTTAATTTTTAAAATTACTTTAATGAAGTATTTGTTGTTTTTTGTTACTTTTTTTGTCATTTCTTGTGGCGGTTCATCTGATATTGATGAACCAATTATTGAAACACCAACATCAATCATATTAACCGTAAATAAGGCTACAATTGATTTAGGGGAAACCGTTATTTTTTCTGTAAAAGACAATTTAAATAATATAGTAACATCAGAGGCTACTATTTATTTTGATGATGTTGCTATTTCTGGTTTTTCGTATACTCCTTCAATAGATGGAAATTTTGCTGTACGGGCTGAGTATGGAGGGTTGGTAAGTTCTAGTATTAATGTAAAGGTTGATAGATCAATAGTTTTAACTATTGATAAAAGTAAAATACTGTTAGGAGACTCTGTTACTTTAGCGGTTGCTGATAATGAAGGTACAAATTTAACAAATGATGCACTTTATTTTATTAATGGTAATGAAATATCTGGGAATACTTATACACCGTCTAAAAGAGGAAATGAAACTATTGTTGCTACTTATAGTGGAATTAATAGTAATGAAGTTAATTTATTAACAGGATACAAGCAAAAGGTTTTGATTGAAGATTTTACCGGAACTTGGTGCGGTTGGTGTCCTAGAGTGTTGCGTGCAATAGAATTAGTAGAAGCTCAAACAGATGAGTCAATTACTGTTGCTATTCATCGTGGGTCAACTGACTCTTCAAGTGATTCTTATGACCCTTTTAATTATTCTGCTGGAGCCCTAGAAGATTATATAGGGTTAAACGGGTATCCAACAGCTATGATTAATAGAAAAACATTATGGAATTACCCAGAGACATCTTACATAGGCCAAGTTACAAACTTAGTTGAAAATAGTGGTATTAATAGGGTTGAAAATGTAGGTGTAAAAATTGCTTCCACTTTAACGAATAATACGCTAGATATTACTGTAAATTCAGCTATTATTAATGATTTTGATGGTGAGAAATTGGTTGTATATATACTTGAGAATGGGTTGAATTATAATCAAACCAATTACACTGAATATTTTGGAGGTCAAAATGTATTGTTAAATTTTGAACATAATAATGTTTTAAGACAAGTTCCAACTAATATATTCGGGGATGTGTTTAATGAAGATGAACTAAATTCTGAATCAGGCGTTTATAAAAAAGAATTTACTATTGAATTAACAGGTAATATTCAAAACACCAGTAATTTAGATATTGTTGCTTTTGTTATTGACGCATCAGGGAATGTTTTAAATTCACAACATTCTGAAGTTGGAGCAACAAAAGATTTTGAATAAAATCTAAAGAATAACATAAAATTATAATATAAACGGCTTCAATTATAATTGAAGCCGTTTATATTGGTAGACTTCCAATTAATAATATGATAATTGTTACCATTATATAAATAATTAAAGGTAATTTTGTCCTAAATAAAAATTAAAAATAATGAGTCAAATAAAGGAATGTTTAGTTTGTAAAAAAGCTTCAACTGAAATACCAGTTACAAAGTTTTATTATCAAGAAAGTGAATTTTACATCTGTCCTCAACATATGCCAGTTATCATACACAATCCACAGCAATTAATTGGGTTGTTAGATGGAGCTGATTCATTTGAGGCAGTTTAGTTGTAAACCTTTTTTATTCTCCTAAAAACGGATATCTATAATCTGTTGGAGGCACAAAAGTTTCTTTTATTGTACGATTACTTACCCAGCGTAATAAATTCCATACTGAACCAGCTTTATCATTTGTCCCTGATCCACGAGCACCACCAAATGGTTGTTGACCAACCACTGCACCTGTTGGTTTATCATTTATGTAGAAGTTTCCGGCTGCATTTTCTAATTTATTAGTTGCAATATCAATTACATATCTATCTCCACTAAAAATAGCTCCGGTTAAAGCAAATTCACTAGTACCGTCTATTACATCTAAAATTTCTTCCCATTGTTCATCTTCATAAACATAAATGGTTATAATAGGTCCGAATAACTCTGTGCACATTGTTTTGTATTGAGGGTTAGTAGTAACAATAACTGTAGGTTCAATAAAATACCCTACTGAATCGTCGTAACCACCACCAATAATTATTTCAGCATCGGCATCTTCTTTTGCCTGTTCTATATAGCTAGATAATTTATTGAATGCTCTGTTGTCAATTACTGCATTTATAAAGTTTGAAGTATCTTCAGGAGATCCCATCTTGAAAGAAGTAACATCTTTTTTAACAGCTTCTTTGATAGCAGGCCAAAGGCTTTTAGGTAAATAAGCTCTTGAGGCAGCTGAACATTTTTGTCCTTGAAATTCAAAAGCCCCTCTTGAAATTGCAGTTGCAACTTCCTGAGCATTTGAACTTGGATGTGCCCAAATAAAATCTTTTCCACCAGTTTCACCTACAATTCTTGGATATGTTTTGTATAGGTTTATATTTTTTCCAATTGTTTCCCAAAAACTATTGAATACCGGTGTAGATCCTGTGAAATGAACTCCTGAAAAATCAGAGCTGTTTAATAAAACATCTGTTATAGTCGAAGAGTTGCCAGTTACCATATTTATAACGCCATCAGGTAATCCTGCAGCTTTAAATAATTCCATAATTACGTGAGCTGAATACACTTGAGATCTCGCAGGTTTCCATATAATAACGTTCCCCATTAAAGCAGGTGCGGCAGGTAAGTTACCTGCAATAGCAGTAAAATTAAAAGGCGTAATAGCATACACAAAACCTTCTAATGGGCGGTATTCCATTCTATTCCAAATACCTGGTGCTGATTGAGGTTGATTGCTGTAAATTTCAGTCATAAATTCTACGTTAAAACGTAAAAAGTCAATCAACTCACAAGCCGAATCAATTTCTGCCTGAAATACATTTTTAGATTGAGCAATCATTGTTGCTGCATTCATTTTATAGCGGAATGGACCTGCTAATAAATCAGCAGCTTTTAAGAATATTGCAGCTCTGTGTTCCCAGCTTGTTGCAGCCCATTTTACGCGTGCTTCAGAAGCTTTTTTAACAGCCAATTCAATGTGTTCCTTTTCAGCGGTATGATATTGACCAACACAATGTTTATGATCGTGAGGTGGATGAATATCTACAGTATTACCAGTTCTAAATTCTTTCCCTCCAATATAAAAAGGTATGTCAACCTTTTCTTTATACATTTTCTTGTAGGTGTCTAATAAAAGTTTACGTTCGGGTGATCCAGAAGCATACGATTTTACGGGTTCATTTACTGCCTTTGGTACTTTATAAAATCCTGAAGCCATATTAGTATTATTTTGTATTTTTTTTGTTTAAATTTGCATACAAAGTTACAAAATAGTATTGATTTATTGTTTTTGTAACTGATACTGATTATTCAAATTTTGATAGTATGTGTACCGTTACTTTTATCCCTTTACAGAATAATGACTTCATTTTAACATCTAATCGTGATGAACATAGGTTACGAGAAACTTTTGCTCCACAAAAATATATGGAAAATGGTGTTGAAATGGTATTCCCAAAGGATATAACATCGGGTGGTACTTGGATTGGAACAAGTTCTAAAAATAGGTTGGTTTGTGTTTTAAATGGTGCTTTTGAAAAGCATTTAAAAAAGAATATTTATAGAAAAAGCAGAGGTTTATTAGCGAAAGAAATTTTAAAATCTGACAATTTTGAGAAGTATATTATTGATTTAAATTTGGAAGAAATAGAACCTTTTACAATGGTAATTGTTGATTGGAATAATGGTAAATTACAATGCTTTGAGCTTATTTGGGATGAAAAATTAAAACATTTCAATAAGTTTAACAATGAACCTAAAATTTGGTCTTCTTCTACATTGTATGAAGCTTCTATAAAAGAACTTCGAAAAAAATGGTTTAATGACTGGCAGTCTTCCAAAGAAAAAACTTCAGAAAGTATGTTAAAATTTCATCATTTGGAAAAAGGCCCCAAAGAGCAGTCAATTTTAATGTACCGTCCAAATATTCAAACAGTTAGTATTACTCAAGTTCAAAAAAAAGCTTCAAAAATTACTATTTATTATGAAGATGTTGTTCATAAAAACACCATCTAAATCTGTTATAATTTGTGGGTTTAAATGTAACCAGTTTAAATTTCCAATATAGATACTTAATTAGTAGTTAAAATAGACTGGAATTTCAGAACTAAAAGTAAATTAATTATGTATACTTGGCGCCATTAATTGAAATGTAGGAATTTGTACTTTGAATATGTTGGAAGATGAAAAATTAACCATTTTGTAAAAACCATTCATTGCACCAATAGGTGAAGTCAAAAAACAGTTTGATTTATAAGTGTGATTTTTTCCAGGTTTTAATATTGGTTTTTTACCAATTACACCAACACCATCAACAATTTCAGTGTAGTTTAAGGAATCGAAAATTGTCCAATGTCTTTCTAATAATTGAACGGCATTGTTGCTTTGGTTTTCAATGGTTACCTGATAACTAAATGAAAAGTATAGCTTATAATTTCTATAGCTGGTGCTTTCGAAATTAGAAGTAACTGATATTTTAATGCCATTTGTAACCTGCTGTACCATTGCTTAAAGCTTGATAGTCAGCTACAAATATACTAAAATTCTGAATTTTCTAATTGTTAATTTTTTGCGAACTCCCGCTACCTATTCCAATGACTTCAGTATAACGTTTTCCAAATTTCTTATAATATACAAGTACGGTGTAATCATTCTCAGTTTGAAAATGAGAGCCGTCAATATCATAATTACTTATAATTCCTTCATTATTTTTGGTAACATACTGGTAATTGTAAAATCCCTGTTTAAGCAATATTGTAGCTTCGTAGTAGCCAGATTGAGTGTTATATTTCAGTTTGTTTAATTCGTTTAGTTTCCAGTTGTTAAACTTTCCATGAACATAAATGTCTTTTCCATCAAGGTTTTCGATACTCTCTAGTGAAAAATGAACCCAGCTGTAATCAGCATCTAAATCTTGATTTATTCCATTTAAAGTTCTTACAATAAAATTACCGTTTATATCCTCAAAAAGGGTGTATGGTTCATCAATTCTTTCTTCGTTAGTGTACAAATAAGAATGATATAATTCACGCCCTAATTCAACCTTAGCAATATTTAATGTAGAGTTTCTTATTGATTTTGAGTCGAAATATAAAAATTCATTTCCCGCCCAAAAACTTGTTTCTTTATTGTATTTGTATAGTAATTGTGTTCCTCTGTAAAACTGAGGTTTCAACCCTTTAATAACAGTTTGCCAGTTGCCATTTTGAAAAATTACTGGAAATATTTCTTTGCTGGGGTTATTTATGAATAAGTTAGGGTGGTTAATAGTAAATTCAACGGCTTGTTTTGTATTTAAATAAGAGATATCTCTACTTTTGAAAATGGCAACACCAACACTAACTTTGGGTTTATATACAACAAACTTTCTTTTAAAAACAATGTCACTATTTTCATCTAAAATAGAAATGATATAATTTCCCGAAATTTTAAGTCTGGTATTTTCATTCGGCAGCACAACCTTATAATGTGTGTAAGGTTGAAGAGTATTAAAAGAATTTTCATAATCTCTAATGCGTTCTTCAGTATAGCCATCAATAAATTCCGATTCCATTAAATTTGACAATTCCCAGTTCATATCACAATGTTCAATTTTATATGAATAATCATATTCATCGGCATTTAAATCGTCAAAACTAAGGATGATTTTTTCTCCAAGTCTAATAAAAGGGTTGTATGAATTGGTTGATGCAGGTTTTAAAATAACAGTTTTAATATATTCAGGATCAGATATATTAGTTTGTGAATTACTTGTTTGGTAAGTGAATAATATGATTAAAAGAAACTTAAAATAGTTCAAGATGAAAGTGTTTAATAGTTGTTGTTTTTCACAATTTTATACCAAAAGTATAAATGTAATTTTAAATAAAATGTTTTCGTAAAAGATATTTGATAAATGTACCATAAAAAAAGTGTTAAAAAATGCTAAAAACTATAATAGAAATTATTACTTTTGCACCGTTTTTTATAGACTATTAAATAAACTTAAAATATGTCACAGGACATCCGAATTAAAAAAGGTTTAGATATTAAATTAAAAGGTGAGGCTGAGAAAGTTACCGATAAAACAATATCTAATAATGTTTTTACATTAAAACCTGAAGATTTCCACAGTATTACTCCTAAATTATCTGTAAAAGTTGGTGAAAAATTGAAAGCTGGTGAATCAGTTTTCTTTAACAAAGCTAATGAAGACATGAAATTTCCTTCACCTGTAAGTGGTGAATTGGTTGATATTATTCGTGGTGAAAAAAGAAAAATATTAGAAATTAAAATTGAAGCTGACAAAAAACAGGTATTTGCTGATTTTGGAGTGAAAAACCCAAAAGAAATGAATGGCGATGAAATTAAAGCGCATTTATTAGCAAGTGGTTGTTGGCCGTTTATTAAACAAAGACCTTATGATGTTATAGCTGATGCTGCTAAAACACCAAAAGCTATTTTTGTTTCGGCATATGCAAGTGCTCCTTTAGCTGCTGATTATGATTATGTATTGACAGGGAAAGAAAAGGAATTACAAACTGCTGTTATAGCTTTAAACAAACTAACTAGTGGTGCAGTGCACGTTTCAGTTGGTAAAAAATCTAATTCTCCGTTAGAAGGATTGGATAATATTTCTTTGCACAAAGTTTCAGGTCCGCATCCTTCTGGAAATGTAGGTACTCAAATTGCTAAAATTGATCCAATAAATAAAGGAGAGGTTGTTTGGACAGTTACTCCACAAGATTTAGTAATTATTGGAGAATTATTACTTACTGGTAATTTCAATGCAGAACGTATTATTGCTTTAGCAGGTTCATCAGTTGAGTCTCCAAAATACATTACAGCAAAAATTGGCGCATCAATTGCCGCAATTACTGATGGTAATTTAAAAGAAGGGAAGCACAGAACAATAAGCGGAAATGTTTTGACCGGAAAGGCTCAAAACTTAAAAGGAACTTTAGGATATTATGATAACCTTGTAACTGTTATTCCTGAAGGAAATGATTACGAATTGTTTGGATGGACAGCACCAGTTTTTAAAAAAATATCTACTACACGCGCATTGACTTTTTCTTGGTTAACGCCAAAAAAGAAATACGATTTAAATACCAATACAAATGGCGAACATAGAGCATTTGTGGTTACTGGTCAATATGAAGAAGTTTTTCCATTGGATATTTTTCCAATGCAAATTTTAAAGGCTTGTATGTATAATGATCTGGATGAAATGGAAGCTTTAGGTATGTATGAAGTAGCTCCTGAAGACTTTGCGTTAACAGAGTTTGTTTGTATTTCCAAACAACCACATCAAGAGATTATTAGAAAAGGCTTAGACTTAATGTTAAAAGAAATAGGATAAGGTTATGGGATTAAAACAAAAATTACATAATATCAAAGAAAAAGGTAAAGGTAAAAAGTGGTTACCTGCTTTTAATGCTTTTCATACTTTCTTATATACTCCCAATGAAACGACACATTCGGGAGGTCATGTAAGAGCAGCAGACGATTTAAAAAGAACAATGAATATGGTGGTTTTAGCCCTAGTTCCTTGTTTAATTTTTGGAATATTCAATACAGGTTACCAGCACTATTTAGCTTTAGGTGAAGCCGTTGAATTTTTATCAATAGATGCTTTATTAATTGGGTTAGTTAAAATTCTACCTTTAGTAATTGTATCGTATGTTGTTGGTTTGGGTGTTGAATTTATTTTTGCAATTATCAAAGGCCACGAAGTTGAAGAAGGATACTTAGTAACGGGTATGTTAGTGCCTTTAATTGTACCAGTTGATATTCCACTTTGGATGTTAGCTGTAGCCGTTATTTTTGGAGTAGTAATTGGAAAAGAAGTATTTGGTGGTACAGGAATGAATATTCTGAATCCAGCTTTAACAATTCGTGCATTTTTATTCTTTGCGTATCCAACTTGGATGAGTGGTGATAAAGTATGGGTTCACGGAGCTGTTGAAAGAGCAGGAACACCTGATGCAATTTCTGGTGAAACAGTGTTAGGGAGTTTAGCTCAGGGTAATGATTTGGTTTATTCAGTTTCTGATATGTTTTACGGATTTATTCCGGGTTCAGTAGGTGAGACATCTACCTTAATTATATTATTAGCAGGTTTGTTCCTGATATTTACTAAAATTGCAAGTTGGAGAATTATGTTGTCTTCAGTAATTGGAGCCTTGGTAATGGGATTAATATTTAATGGTGTTGCAGATGCTGGTTTAATATCAGAGTCAAGTAAGTTCTATGTGCTAATGAATACCGAATTTTGGTATCACTTATTAATTGGTGGTTTTGCTTTTGGTGTGGTATTTATGGCTACCGATCCGGTAACTGCTTCTCAAACAAACAAAGGAAAATGGATTTATGGTTTCTTAATTGGGTTCTTCGCAATAATGATTCGTGTATTTAATCCTGCATATCCTGAAGGAATAATGTTGGCAATTTTATTAATGAATGTATTTGCACCAACAATTGATCATTACGTAGTGCAAGGTAATGTGAAAAGAAGATTGAAACGTTTAAAAGCAAAAACAGCATAACAATGGCAAAGAATACTGAAAGTAACGTATACACTGTGTTGTTCGCAACAGGAATGGTGCTTGTTGTAGGAACTTTATTGGCTTTTTTAGCCTCGTCTTTAAAAGAAAAAATAGCTGAAAACAAAAGAATTGAAAAACAGCAAAACATTCTATACGCTATGGGCGTAAATGAAAATGATGAAAGTAGTGTTATCTTCATATCAAAAGATATTGTAGGTGAAGTATTTTCTAAATATATTACCAAGCAAATTGTAATTGAAGGTTCTAAACCAATTGGAAATAGTGACGCCTTTTCAATTGATTTAAAAAAGGAAGCCCAAAAGGCAAAAAATGATGCTTATACCAGAAAATTACCATTATTTATTGGTAATAAGGATGGCAAGGAGTACTATATAGTGCCTATGCGAGGAAAAGGTTTATGGGATGCTATTTGGGGTTATGTAGCTTTAGATAATCAATTGGTAGTTCAAGGTGTATTTTTTGATCACGCCGGTGAAACACCAGGATTAGGTTCAAATATTAAAGAACGTTTTTTTATGGACGATTTTGTAGGTGAACATATCTTAGATGGAGATTTATTTAAAGGAATATCAGTGTCAAAAGGAAATGCTGATCCAAAAAATCTAGATAAGAACGATTATGAAGTGGATGCAATCGCAGGTTCAACTATTACAGGTGATGGATTAGCAGCTATGCTGAAGAAAGACTTGCAATTGTATTTACCATATTTAAAAACAATAAAGAAATAATTTATGGGACTTTTATCAAAAAAAGATTTAAAATTAATAACAGATCCTTTAGCAGATAATAACCCAATTACAATTCAGGTATTAGGTATTTGTTCTGCATTAGCAATTACTGCTGAATTAAAGGCATCTATAGTAATGTCTATTGCAGTACTTTTTGTAATGGGATTGGGAAATTTAACTATTTCATTAATGAGAAATATAATTCCACCAAAAATTAGAATTATAGTTCAACTTATTGTAGTGGCTACATTAGTAATTATTGTAGATTTAGTCTTAAAGGCATTTGCTTATGAATTAAGTAAAACATTATCTGTTTTTGTTGGTTTAATTATCACAAACTGTATTATTATGGGGCGTTTTGAAGCTTTTGCTTTAGCGAACGGACCTATAAGATCATTTATTGATGGTATAGGTAATGCGTTAGGCTATGCTTTAATTCTAGTAATTGTAGGATTTTTTAGAGAACTTTTAGGGTCAGGAACGTTATTAGGATTTAAAGTATTAGGAGATCCTATTGAAAAAACAGGAGTGTATGCGTTTGGATATGAGAACAATGGATTTATGTTGTTAGCACCTATGGCCTTAATTACTGTAGGAATTATTATTTGGGTACAACGCTCGAGAAACGAAGCATTAATCGAGGATAACTAAGAGATATGGAACATATAGAATTATTTTTTAAAGCAATATTTATAGATAACATGGTATTTGCAACATTTTTAGGAATGTGTTCTTACCTGGCGGTATCTAAGAAAGTATCAACAGCAGTGGGATTAGGTGCGGCGGTTATTTTTGTAATGGCAATTACTGTGCCATTGAACTGGTTGTTGGATCAATATATTTTACAAGAAGGAGCTTTAAGTTGGTTGGGTGAAGAATATGCAACTTACGATTTAAGTTTTTTATCTTTTATAATGTTTATTGCAACCATTGCAACAATGGTACAATTAGTTGAAATTATAGTTGAAAAATTCTCACCTGCATTATACAACTCATTAGGTATATTTTTACCATTAATTGCTGTAAACTGTGCCATTTTAGGTGGTTCATTATTTATGCAATCAAGAGAAATAGAAACAATTGGTTTAGCATTTAACTACGGTGTAAGTTCAGGAATTGGATGGTTTTTAGCTATTTTAGCTATTGCCGCAATTAGAGAAAAAATCAGATATTCAAATGTACCTGCTCCATTAAGAGGTTTAGGAATAACATTTATTATTACTGGTTTAATGGCTATTGGATTTATGAGTTTTGGAGGAATGTTAACTGGTGGTGAAGAAGAAAAACCAGCTGAAGAAACTGCAAAGGTTGAAATAAATGAAAAAGCTAAAGAATTAGCTAATAATAACAAACTTGAAATAAAAGAATAGATAATGATATTAGCAGTAAATACCTTAGGTACCATTGTTGCAACCGTGTTAGCATTTTTAGTGTTAACGCTATTATTAGTTGCATTATTATTGTTTGTAAAACAAAAATTATCACCATCGGGTCCTGTAAAAATTAAGATTAATGGGAAAAAAGAAATTGAAGTAGCTTCTGGAAGTACGTTGTTAACAACTTTAGGAAACGAAAAAATATTTTTACCATCGGCTTGTGGCGGTGGTGGAACGTGCATTCAATGTGAGTGTCATGTTAATTCCGGAGGAGGTGAAGCTCTACCAACTGAAACCCCTCACTTTACACGTAAAGAATTACAATCTGGAGCACGACTGGCGTGTCAGGTTAAAGTAAAGCAGGATATGGATATTTCTATTCCTGAGGAAGTATTTGGAATTAAAAAATGGGAAGCAACTGTAGTTCGTAATTATAATGTTGCCTCATTCATTAAAGAATTTGTAGTAGAAATCCCTGAGGATATGAACTACAAAGCAGGAGGATATATTCAAATTGAAATTCCTGAATGCGATGTGGACTTTAAAGATATTGATATTACAGCACACCCTGAAGAACACGAAACACCTGATAAGTTTCAAGTTGAATGGGATAAATTTGGTTTGTGGGACTTAAAAATGAAGAACACTGAATTAGTAGAACGTGCATACTCTATGGCTTCTTACCCTGCTGAAGGAAGAGAAATTATGTTGAACGTACGTATTGCTACTCCACCATGGGATAGAGCTAAAAACGGATGGATGAGTGTTAATCCAGGTGTAGCTTCTTCATATATCTTCTCTAGAAAAACTGGAGATAAAGTTACCATTTCAGGACCTTACGGTGAATTCTTCATCAATGAATCGGATGCTGAAATGTTATACGTAGGTGGAGGTGCTGGTATGGCTCCAATGCGCTCGCATTTATATCACTTATTCAAAACCTTAAAAACTGGAAGAACAGTTACATATTGGTACGGAGGTCGTTCTAAACGTGAATTATTCTATTTAGACCACTTCTATAAATTGGAAAAAGAGTTCTCTAACTTTAAGTTCTACTTAGTATTGTCTGAGCCAGCACCTGAAGATAACTGGGTGAATAAAAAAGATGCTAATGATTCTGAAGGAGATGGGTTTACAGGGTTTGTTCATCAAGCAGTTATTGATGAGTATTTATCTAAACACGAATCACCAGAAGATATTGAATTGTATTTTTGTGGGCCTCCTTTAATGAATAAAGCTGTTCAAAAAATGGGCGAGGACTTTGGATTAGCAGATGAAAATATTCGTTTTGACGATTTTGGTGGATAACAATTAATGAAAACACTATACTTGTTGAAGTGAAAATAATAAAAAAATCCGGTACATTTGTATCGGATTTTTTCATGAACAAATAATAAGGAAAAATGAGCAGACCATTAACAGACCAAGAACTACATAACTTAGCGATGAATTTAGTTGGAAAGGATTTAGAAGCGAAAGGATACGAGTTTTTAGCAGTTAATAGCAAGCTTAAAAAACATCCTCAGTTTGTTTGTGTTGATAAAAATAAGAAACAATATTTTGTAATAGTAAAGGCTTCCGTTATATCCGAAACTCCTATTGAATATGATGTAATATGGATGGAAACTTTTAAAACCCATGCGCGTAATCAAAATTCAAGAGTAATTTTTGCTGGTGTTGGTTTAGGTAATTCAAGTAATAAATTGGAAAGACCAAATTTAGATCAGGAATATTTATTGCAGTACGAGGGATTACAATTTTTAGAAATTGAATTAAACTAACACCATAAATACAATAATATTCAAATGTAACTTATATAAAAAAGCCACGCTATTCTTTAGCGTGGCTTTTTTAGTATAATATTTTTTGAGTGTTTATTATTGCTCAATTTTATTTTCAAGTAAATCAAAAAATTGTTCTAATTGAGGCATTAATACAATTCTTGTTCTCCTGTTTCTAGCTCTCCCTTCAACGGTATCGTTACTTTCTAAAGGTTTGTATTCACTTCTACCAGCAGCAATTAAACGCTTAGGAGCAATGCTAAAGTCTTTTTGTAAAACTCTAATTATTGATGTGGCACGTTTCACACTTAAATCCCAGTTATCTTTAATTCCAGCCGTACTAATAGGTTTATTATCAGTATAACCTTCTACCATTACTTCTAGGTTAGGCTGTGCTGAAATAACATCCGCAACTTTACCTAACACACTTTTTGCATCAGACGAGACAGTTGCACTTCCGCTTTTAAATAATAATTTATCAGCAATAGAAATGTACACTACAGTTTTGTCAACCTCAACTTGAATATCTTCATCATTAAATCCATCTTTTAGCACACTTTTTAGTTGGAACCCTAAAGCTAAATTAATAGAATCTTTACGAGTCATAGCTTTTTGAATATGTTGAATATATTCATCTTTTTTGCTCATTTGAGCCAGAGTTTCTTTTATGTTATCAGAAGCAGATTTTGATAGTACAGTTAAATTATCAACATACTCTAACGTTTTTTCTTTATCTTTCTTTAAATCTGATACACGTTGTTCTAAAGCTGAAACTCTACTTTCACTTTCAATTCTACATTTCATCAAATCAGCCTTCGTGTCAACTAATTCTTGGCTTTTATTTTGGAAGTTGGTTTCTAATTCGGCATATTGCTTTTTTGATACACAAGAGCCTAGTGTTAAGGATACTACTAAAATTAGTAATGCAAGTTTTTTCATAATTCAAAAGGATTTTAAGAAATACAAAGTTAATAAAAAGAAAGAAATTTTGTGGTTTTTTTTAAATGATTTTAAGATGATTTTATGAGAAAATATATCCTATATTTGAGAATGTAATTTTTATATATATGAAAAAAGTTTATTTTGTTTTAATACTTCTGGTTATTTTTTCTTGTCAAAAAAAATCAAATAATTTAAATGTATTAGTTGGAAATGCTATAGGTACTACATTTTCAATTAAGTATTTGAGTAATGATTCAGTAAATTTTGAAAAAAAAATTGACAGTTTAATTGAAGCAGTGAATAAATCAACATCAACATATATTTCTACCTCTGATATTTCTAGAATAAACAAAGGAGATACTACAGTGCAGGTAGATAATTATTTTTTAGAAGTTTTTAATAAATCGGCTAAAATTTATGACCAAACAAATGGGGTTTTTGACCCTACCGTTGGTATTTTGGTAAATGCCTGGGGATTTGGACCAGAGTCATCAGTTAAAGATTTAGATTCAGCAAAAATTAAAGAGTTGTTAAAATTTGTTGGTTTTGATAAAGTAGCTATAAAAAACAAAAAAGTGTTGAAATTATATCCTGAAATTTACTTCGATTTTAACGCTATTGGAAAAGGGTATTTAGTTGATGTTGTTGGCAGAATGTTTGAAGATTATAAGATTGCAAATTATATGATTGAAATTGGAGGCGAAATAAGAGCCAGAGGTGTAAATGACAAAAATACGCCTTGGAGAATTGCTATTGAAAATCCAAATTTTGACGGAAGCAGATCATTTGCTACAACTATTCAGTTAGAAAATGAATCAATGGCAACTTCAGGTAATTACCGGAAATTTAGAGTGAGCGATAATGGAATAAAGTATGTACATACTATTAATTCAAAAACTGGATATACAACCGAAAGCAATTTATTAAGCGCGTCAGTTATTTCAAAATCCGATTGTGCTGATGTTGATGGTTACGCAACTGCATTTATGGCAATGGGTTTGGAAAAATCAATTGAGTTTTTAAAGAATCACTCTGAATTGAAAGCTTTTTTAATTTATTCAAATAATAAAGGAGAGTTGGAGACGTATGCTACTGAAAATTTCAACGAATAATTTATTTAGTGCAAACCGGTAATATCTCATCTTTTACCAAGCAGTATTTAGTTATTAGTTCTAAAGGTATTTTTGAAGAGTAATTGATTTCATCAACTTTAAAACCAACATTTCTTAATCGGTCAAAATAATCTTGTCCATAGATGCGAACATGGTCATATTGCCCAAAATGTTTGGTTCTTTCTTCAGGTGAAATCATGGAAAAATCTTCATAAGTTACAGCTTTGTTTAAATCTTGAGGAATTTGAAATATTCCCATTCCACCGGGTTTTAAAACTCGGTACAATTCACTCATGGCTTTTGCATCATCGTTAATATGCTCTAACACATGATTGCAAAATACAATATCAAAGCTATTATTTTCAAAAGGTAAATCACAAATATTAGCTTTAACATCGGCAATAGGCGAGTGTAAATCGGCTGTTAAATAGTTTAAATTTTGTTGTTTTTTAAATAGGCTAATAAAACATTGCTCAGGAGCAATATGCAATACTTTTTTTTTGTTTGTAAAAAAATCAGTTTCATTTTTTAAATACAACCAAAGCAAACGATGTCTTTCTAATGAAAATGTGCTTGGTGAAAGAGCATTTAATCGTTGTTTACCATAACCATAAGGTAAAAATTTACGAAAACTTTTTCCATCAATTGGGTCTGTATAGGTACGTCCTTTAAAATAGAAAGCAATTAAGGGTCTTACCCAATAACTTACTTTTATAAGAATAGGGCGGGGAATATGATTAAGGACAAATTTAAAAAGTTTATTCAAAATAGTTTATGTGTAATCTTCTCTTACAGGGTAAAAAGTATCGGTTACTTTGCAGTTTGTCAATGCCTTACCACTGTGTTCAACATTGGGTGGGATAATAGCAATACATCCTGATTCAAATAATTGAGTGTTACCATCAATGGTTAATTCTAATTTTCCTTCAGTAACTAATGTGGTTTGCTCGTGTATATGAGAATGTTTAGGTAATTTAGAACCTTTTTCAATTTCCCAAAAAGCAATTGTAAAGCTTTTAGAATGAATGAATTGCCCTTTAAAGCCAGGCATTATTTCGGTTTGCTCAATATGTTTAATATTTGTTGACATTATTTAAATAACCAAAGGTATTTGCCTAAATTCATCTTCTTCATTGTTTACAATACCCAAGGCATCATAGATATATTTAAATGTTGAAAGCAATTCAGGTTTTCCATCTATAATAGCAACATCATGTTCAAAATGAGCACTGGGTTTTCCATCTTTCGTTAAAATAGTCCAGCCATCATTTAATTGGTTAATTCTATGAGTGCCTAAATTCACCATTGGTTCAATGGCTACAACCATTCCTTCTATAAATTTTTTACCTCTACCTCTCCTTCCGTAATTTGGCATTTCAGGATCTTCATGCATTTCTCTTCCCAAACCATGACCAACCAATTCTCTTACAATTCCATAACTGTGTTTTTCACAAAAATTTTGAATAGCATATCCAACATCACCCACTCTATTTCCTGCTCTAAATTCACGAATTCCAACATATAAACTTTCCTTGGTTACTTGCAAAAGCTTTTTTGTTTCTTCTGTAACATCACCCACTTCAAATGTATAAGCATGATCTCCATAAAAACCATTTTTAAGTGCACCACAATCTATAGAAATAATATCACCTTCTTCTAATGGTTTTTTATTAGGAATTCCATGTACTACTTGTGCATTTGGGCTCATGCATAACGTATTTGGAAAATCATAAAGTCCTAAAAACCCAGGAATTGCTCCTTGATCTCTTATGAATTCTTCGGCCAACTTATCCAAATGTGAGGTTGTTACACCAGGTTTAACTTCTGCAGCCAGTATTCCTAAAGTTTTTGATACAATCAATGCGCTTTCACGCATGAGTTCAATTTCTTCGCGATTTTTTATTTTAATCATTCAATCTAAAATTATTTTGCAAAGGTAAATCAAAAAAAGAAAATAAGTAACTGAGGTTAGAAATATAAATTATTCCTGATAGGAATGTTTGTAAGTCACTTCACTTATAATTTTCAAAAAATCTTCTTCTAAAGATTCTTGCGGATATTCAACGAATCGTCCAATTTCTTTTCCATTTTTTAAAAAAATAAAAGTTGGAACTCTAATAATATTAAAGCCTTCTTGTAAATTATCTTCTGTTTTTTTACTTCTGTTTACAGCAATTAATTTTAAGTTTTTATAATTAAAATTAGTTTTGTCTAATAGTTTATAAAAAACAGGAATTTGTTCCCTACTATCTCCGCACCACGTTCCCATAAAGGCTTTAATTTTTACAGTATTTATGATTGGATTTAACTTTTCAATGGTTTTGGAGTTTAATTCATAATTTTCGTAATTAAAATGAAACCATTCACTGTAAGGTTCTGCTAAAAAGTGTTCTTTGCTAACTGTACCAACTAAATTTCCATCTTTGTCGAGGCCTGCAACTGCAGTTTTTTTACTTCCACATCCAAAAGTAATTAGCAGTATTCCAATACTTAAAATTATTTTTTTCACTAGTTTAAGTTCTTTAAAATTTTTTGAAAATTAAATAAAAAAAATGAGAACAATGTTGTTACAAATGTTCTCATTTTAAAAAATATGAATTTAACTCTGTTAAAACTACAGTGTTAAATTAATGTATGTTGTGTCATTTCTTTAGGTTGTTCAATTCCCATTAATGTTAATATAGTTGGAGCAATATCACCTAAAATACCATCTTTAATCTTTTCAATGTCTTTGTCAACTACAATAAAAGGAACCGGATTAGTTGTGTGAGCTGTATGAGGTGATCCATCAGGATTTTTCATAGTTTCACAGTTACCGTGATCTGCAATAATGATAGTTGTATAATCGTTTTCAGAAGCAGTCGTTACTACATCTTTTACACATCCATCAACAGATTCGCAAGCTTTAATGGCAGCTTCCATAACTCCTGTATGACCTACCATATCACCGTTTGCAAAGTTCAAGCAAACAAAATCAACATCACCTTTATTTAATTCTGGAATAATTGCATCGCGAATTTCGTAAGCACTCATTTCTGGTTTTAAATCATATGTTGCAACCTTTGGAGAAGGACATAATAATCTTTTTTCGCCAACAAATTCACTTTCTCTACCTCCAGAGAAGAAAAATGTTACGTGAGGATATTTTTCAGTTTCAGCAATTCTAATTTGTTTTTTATTTGCTTTTTCTAAAACTTCACCTAATGTATTTTCTAAATTATCGGTATTATAAATTACGTTGATTCCTTTATAGGTTTCATCGTAGTTTGTTATTGTGACATAATGAAGAGGCATTGTTTTCATATCAAACTCCCGATAATCGTTTTGAGTTAACACTTCAGTTAATTCTCTTCCTCTATCAGTTCTGTAATTAAAGAAAATTACAACATCATCTTCTTGAATTTTCGCTTTCGGATTTCCTTCAGCATCCGTCATAATAATTGGTTGAATAAATTCATCAGTAACATCATTTGCATAACTGACATTCATACTTGCCAATGCATCAGTAGATTTTTCACCAACTGCATTTACCATTGCATCGTATGAAATTTTAACACGTTCCCAACGTTTATCTCTGTCCATTGCAAAATAACGACCTGTAATTGAAGCTATTTCTCCAGTTGATTTAGTCATATATTCTTGAATTTCATTGATAAAGTAAGTTCCTGATTTTGGGTCACAATCTCTACCATCTGTAAAAGCATGTAAATAAACATTTTCAGCATTATTTTCAGCAGCTACATCTAAAATACCTTTTAAATGATTAATGTGTGAATGAATACCTCCATTAGAAACCAATCCTAATAAATGAATGTTTTTATTATTTTCTTTTGCATAAGAAAAGGCATCTAACAATACTTTTTCCTGACCTAAAGTTTTTTCTTTTACAGCCTTATTAATTCTAACCAAGTTTTGGTAAACAATTCTACCAGCTCCTAAATTCATATGTCCAACTTCACTATTTCCCATTTGTCCCTCAGGTAAACCTACATGTTCTCCATCAGTACGTAAACTTGCATTTGGATAAATATTATATAAACTATCTATGTATGAGGTTTTTGCATTAAAAATTGCTGAGACTTCTGGCTCCTGTGTGATTCCCCATCCATCTAAAATCATTAAAATTACTTTCTTATTCATTGAAATATTACATTAATTAATTTGAAAGCCAAATATACAAAGTTATCTTCTTAAGTGCTCAATAATAAGCACTTAATTAAGTTAAAACTTACTAAAACGATTGCGATAATTTAAGGATTTTTCAACAGATTGAATGCTATTTTAATAGATGATTTGGATTGCACATTTAAATATAAAATTTTATTATTTTCTTCAAAAGCGAATAAATAATACACGTAGAATTAATGAAAAGTAAATTAAATTTCTATAGAACAGTTTTTTATAATTAATATTAGTAACACGAGTTACTATAATTTACAAAGAATGGTTTATATTTGCGCCAAAATTAAAGGTAAAAAAATGAGTTTTTTTGGATTATTTGAAGGAGGTAATAGTACCGAATCTATTGAAGAATATTTGAAAGAAGGAGCTGTGGTAATTGATGTTCGAACAGTGGAAGAGTATAAAAGCGGACATGTGAATGGATCAAAAAATATTGTTTTGAATACTATTCCAGGTAAAATAACTGAGATTAAAGCTATGAATAAAAAAGTAATTGCTGTGTGTAGGAGTGGAGCAAGAAGCGGACAGGCAGCATCGTTTTTAAAACAACAAGGTATTGATGTTATTAATGGCGGACCATGGCAAAATGTAGCTAAATTTGTGAATTAGTTTAAAGAATTATAAATAAAAAAAGAGCGACAATTGTCGCTCTTTTTTTATAATGAAATATTAAACTCTTCTTTTAATAAATGAATTTTTTGATTCAATTTCTTTAAAAATAATTGATGTTGTTCTGAAGTTGGATTGAAGGGTTTATGAGCCAATCCTTTTTGAATTGTATCAATTTCTTTCATTATTGAAGATGTGTTTTCGCTAATCCAAACCTGTTTAAATTGTTCCCAGATATAATTAATAGCAGTTTCGTTTGGGTGTATCATATCTGTATTATAAAAACGATACTCTCGTAAATCATCTATCATAATTTCATATGAAGGAAAGTAATACAGTCGCTTTTTTTTGTCAGTTAGTTGATGAATGGCCGAAATTAAATGTGCTTTGCTTTGTGAATTTTCAACAAATCCATCTTTTAAATGACGAACTGGACTTACAGTAAATATAATAGAGATAGAAGAATTTGTAGCCTTAATTAATGCAATTATATTTTCTAATGAAGCAATTATTTGTTTTACAGAAAGTAATTCTTGCAAAAACTTTTTTTGAGGAATTTTATGGCAATTACCCACAATATTGTCGCTTTCAATATGTCTGTAAACTCTGGCAGTTCCTAATGTAAGAATAAGGTGGGAAGCATTTTTAATACATTTATTGGAAACTTGAATTTCTGAATTTAAATTTTTTAGCAAATCATTTTTGTGAACTGCACTTAAATTAGAATGCGCATCAAAACAATGCCAGCGCTCATTAAATTCAAAAATATCTTTTTCAGTATATTTTTTTTCATTGATTGCATTCGTAATTAAATTTTCAAGGTTAACAGGGTTGTATAATATTCCAAAAGGATTATTACAGGCTTTAAATTTAAAGTAATCCAGTTTATCAAAAATATTTTCTGAAAAGCACGAACCAATTAACATCAGATTTGAGTTGTAGTCAATTTGATTACGCTCTTTTTGAAGTTGTATGCTGGTTCTGAAATTCATTGTATTTCTGTCAATTTGCTGAGGTGTTCACCTGTTTAAACAAATCAATAATAAAACTTTTTCAATATTATTCAATAAAGCTTTTTGCTTTTGCCAATGCTTCTTCAATGCCTTTAGGGTTTCTACCGCCCGCAGTAGCAAAAAATGGTTGTCCACCACCACCACCTTGAATTAGTTTTCCTAATTCACGAACCACTTGACCCGCATTTAAACCTTTTTCTTCAACTAAATTTTTAGAAATAAAACAAGTTAAGAAAGCTTTTCCTTCTTTTTTAGCACCAAACAAAATAAATAAATTACCTACTTCATTCCCAAGATCAAAGCATAAATCTTTAATGCTGGTTTGATCTAGGTCTATTTTTTTTGCTAAAAATTGAACGCCATTAATTACTTCAATTTCGTTTTTTAAACCAACTTTCAGGTTGTTAGCTTTGTCTTTTAATAAGCCTTCAATTTGCTTCTTTAGAGTAGTATTTTCTTCTTGTAAATCACTAATTGCTTTTTGAGGATTTTTAGGATTTTTAAGAAGGTCTTTTATTTTATAAAAAGCTCGATTATTTTCAAAATAAAAGTCTCTTGTAGCATCGCCTGTAATAGCTTCAATACGTCTGATGCCAGATGCAATAGCGCTTTCAGAAATTATTTTGAAATGCCAAATATCACTTGTATTTTCTACATGAGTTCCTCCGCAAAGTTCTACAGAATTACCAAATTGAATGGCTCTTACCGTATCGCCATATTTTTCACCAAACAAAGCCATAGCACCTTTTTTAAGTGCTGTTTCCATAGGGATATTTCGGTATTCTTCTAAAGGAATTTTACTTTCAACACGGGCATTTACATAATCTTCAACCGCTCTTAATTCATCCACGGTTAATTTAGCAAAATGTGAAAAATCAAAACGTAAATTTTTTGAATGAACTGCTGAACCTTTTTGCTCTACGTGGTCACCTAAAACCTCTCTTAAAGCTTGGTGTAATAAATGTGTAGCGGTGTGGTTGCAGGCTGTTCTAAAACGTTGTTTTTCGTCAACAATAACTTTAAAGGTTTGTGTAGGATCTTTTGGGATACTTTTTGCAAAATGAATAATTAAATTATTCTCTTTTTTAGTATCAACAATATAAATTACATTTCCGTTATCAACTTCAATATATCCTTTATCTCCTACTTGCCCGCCACCTTCGGCATAAAACGGAGTCATATTAAATACTAACTGGTATAATTCTCCGTCTTTTTTAGAAGAAACTTTACGATAGCGAGTAATTTTAACTTTGGCTTCTAGGGTGTCGTAGCCAATAAATTCCTCTTCATCATCATCATTTATTATTATCCAGTCATCAGTCTCAACAACTGCTGCAGCTCTAGAACGGCTTTTTTGTTTTTCTAATTCAGTATTAAATTCAACTTCATTTAAAGTCATATTTTTTTCTGAAAGAATTAAAGCAGTTAAATCAATTGGAAAACCATAGGTGTCGTATAATTCAAATGCTTTTTTCCCTGAAACTTCTGTTCCTTGAGTGTTTTTTATAATACCATCCAACAAAATTAACCCTTGTTCCAGTGTTCTTAAAAATGAATTTTCTTCTTCTTTAATGACATTAGTAATCAATTGTTTTTGAGCTTTTAGTTCAGGGAAATTTACACCCATTTGTTTGCTCAATGTGGTTACTAATTTGTAAATAAAAGGTTCTTTTTTATTTAAAAATGTAAAACCATAACGAATAGCTCTTCGTAAAATTCTTCTAATTACATAACCAGCGCCATTGTTTGAAGGTAACTGACCATCGGCAATTGCGAAAGCCACAGCACGAACGTGATCTGAAATTACACGAATAGCTATATCGGTTTCTTCATTTTTACCATATTCATTATTTGAAATAGCTTCAACTTCTCTAATTAAAGGTGTAAAAACATCGGTATCGTAATTAGATTGTACACCTTGCAAAACCATACATAAACGTTCAAATCCCATTCCGGTATCTACATGCTGTGCAGGTAATTTTTCTAAGGATCCATTAGCTTTACGGTTGAATTCCATAAAAACCAAATTCCAAATTTCTACCACCTGAGGGTGGTCCATATTTACCAAGCTTTTACCTGAAACTTTGGCTTTTTCTTCTTTAGAACGAATATCAACATGAATTTCAGAACAAGGTCCGCAAGGTCCCTGAGCACCCATTTCCCAAAAATTATCTTTTTTATTTCCATTAATAATTCGATCTTCATCAATCAATTCTTTCCAATAATCGTATGCTTCTTGGTCAAAAGTTAAACCATCTTCTTTAGCACCTTCAAAAACTGAAACATACAAATAATCTTTATCAATTTTATAAACTTCGGTTAGTAATTCCCAAGCCCAAGCTATAGCATCTTTTTTAAAGTAATCTCCAAAACTCCAGTTACCTAACATTTCAAACATAGTATGGTGGTAGGTGTCTTTACCAACTTCTTCTAAATCGTTGTGTTTACCTGAAACTCGCAAACATTTTTGGGTATCGGCAACACGTGTATTAGCAGCTTTTTTTTGACCTAAAAAGTATTCTTTAAAAGGTACCATTCCAGCATTTGTAAACATTAATGTTGGATCATTCTTCAAAACCATAGGTGATGATGATACAATTGAGTGTTTTTTTGATTTAAAAAAATCTAAAAATTGTTGACGGACTTCTTGTGACTTCATACGTTAATTATCTGCTAAAATATATATGTTTTACTTCTATTGTAAAACATTTTGTAATTTTGTGTTTAAACGCCACAATAATAATAAATTTTGAAGGCGCTTTAAAATGCAAAAATAACACAATTTTAAACAATGACGAAGGTAAAATATTATTACGATTCAGACACCCTGTCGTATCAAAAGATTAAACCTAAAAAAGGACAAAAATTCAGAAGATTTTTATTGTATGTTATAGCAGCTATATTATTGATGTTTTTAGGTTTTACATTATTAACTCCAGTATTTGAGTCGCCTAAAGAAAAAGAATTAAAAAGAGAATTAGAGTTTGTTAAATTAAACGAACAATTACATAATAAAAAAATCACCCAACTTCAACAAGTTTTAGAAGAAATACAAGAAAGAGATAATAATATATATAGATTGTATTTTGAAGTGAATCCAATTCCTGAAGAACAGCGAAAAGCAGGTTTTGGAGGAGTAAATAGGTATAAAGCCTTGGAAGGTTTTGATAATTCGGAAATGATTATTGATGTTACTAAAAATATGGATGTGCTTTCAAAACAATTGTATATTCAGTCAAAGTCGTTGGATGAGATTGTTAAATTAGCTGAAAATAAAGAGGAATTACTTGCGAGTATACCTGCAATTATGCCTGTTAAAAAGCAAGATTTAACTCGTATGGCTTCAGGTTATGGGTGGAGGTCAGATCCATTTACAAAAGCGAGAAAGAAACATTTTGGAATGGATTTTACAGCTCCAAGAGGAACTCCTATTTATGCTACAGGTGACGGTAAAGTTGTAAGAGCCGATCAAAGATCATCAGGTTTTGGGAAGCATATTAGAATTGATCACGGATTTGGATATATTTCGTTGTATGCACATATGAGTAAGTATAATGTTAGAAGAGGGCAAAGAGTAAAAAGAGGTGATTTAATTGGTTTTGTTGGTAATACAGGTCGTTCGCAAGCTCCTCATTTGCATTATGAAATTAGTAAAAATGGCAGAAAAATAAACCCTATTAATTTTTATTACGGAAATTTATCTCCAGAAGAATTTGAAGCTATGCAAAAAGCCGCTCAAATTGAAGGACAATCACTTGACTAATGCATATAGATTTACCTAAAAAAAGATATTATAAAATTGGCGAAGTCGCCGATGCTTTTGGAGTAAACACTTCTCATATTCGTTTTTGGGAAAAAGAATTTGATATTCTGAAACCAAAAAAAAATAAAAAAGGAAACCGCCTTTTTACTCAGGAAGATGTTAAAAATCTACAATTAATTTATCATTTGGTTAAAGAAAAAGGATATACGTTAGATGGTGCTAAAACTAAAATAAAGGACAGTCTAAAAGCGTTGAAATCAAATCAAGATTTAATTGTAAGGTTGGAACGAATAAAAGCTGAATTGATAAAAATAAAAACAGATATTTCTTAAAAAGCGTAACATTACGTTAATTTTTTTAAGTCAAATAAAACAATTTAAATGCCATTTTAGTTGTTATTATCACCTTTATTAACCTGCTAATTATTTTTTTCTGAAATATATAATAATTGGAACTCCATTAAAATCATACAGTTCACGAAGTTTATTTTCAACAAAGCGTTTGTATGGATCTCTAATATATTGCGGTAGATTGCAGAAAAACACAAACTGAGGTGTTGGTGTAGGCAACTGCATACAGTACTTAATTTTAACAAACTTTCCTTTATAAGCTGGAGGCGGATTTTGTTTCATAAAGTCAAGCAATGCCTCATTTAACTTACTGGTAGCAATTCTTTTTTTTCTGTTATCAAAAACTTCTACTGCTTTTTCAATAGCTTTAAAAATACGCTGTTTAGTTAACGCACTAATAAATATAATTGGGACATCGGTAAAAGGTGCAATTTCACGTCTAATATGAGCTTCGAAATCACGCATAGTATTGGTTTCTTTTTCGATTAAATCCCACTTATTTACCAATATAATAACCCCTTTTTTATTTTTTTCTGCCAACCAGAATATATTCTCGTCCTGACCTTCAAAACCACGAGTAGCATCTAACACTAAAATAGCAACATCACAATACTCAATAGCTCTAACCGCTCGCATTACTGAATAGAATTCTAAATCTTCTTTTACTTTTGATTTTTTTCTAATTCCGGCGGTATCTACTAAATTAAATTCGAAACCAAAACGATTGTATTTAGTGTCAATAGAATCACGGGTAGTACCTGCAATGTTAGTGACAATATTTCGATCTTCACCAATTAAGGCATTTATAAATGATGATTTCCCGGCATTAGGTCTTCCAACAACAGCAAATCTTGGTAATTCATTTTCTTCTTCAACTTCTTCTTCTAATTCTTCAGCTAAAGCATCTAATAATTCGCCCGTCCCACTTCCATTAATTGAAGAGATAGTGTAATAATCACCCAAGCCTAGGTTGTAAAATTCAAGAGCATCATTAGCACGCATTGAATTATCAACCTTATTAACAGTCATAAAAACTGGCTTTTTTACTTTTCGTAAAACATTGGCAACTTCAGTATCCATTGGGGTAATACCATCTTCCACATCAACTACAAAAACTATAATGTCAGCTTCTTCAATAGCTAACTGAACTTGTTTTCTAATTTCTTCTTCAAAAACATCGTCTGAGCCAACAGCGTAACCGCCAGTATCAATTACCGAAAATTCTTTACCGTTCCAATCACTTTTACCGTAATGTCTATCACGTGTAACTCCACTAACCGAATCAACAATAGCTTGACGCTGCTTAATTAAACGATTGAACAGGGTTGATTTACCTACATTAGGTCTTCCTACGATGGCTACAATATTACTCATTGATGCTTTTTAATTTTTTGCAAAACTACGCTTTTTTATTTTGAAAAAATACAAGTTAATCTACTGAAAATCGGATATTCACAAAATTTAGGTATATTTCCAAACCCAAATCCAATATTTATGAAGGAAGAACGCAATAGCAATATTCATTTACGGCCTAGGTTTAAAATGGAATTTGATGAAAGTCAGGAGCAATTGATTGAAAAATTTAGAGATAATTTAAAAGATGATGAATGTAAATATTGCAGTAAAATTGTTGATGGGCATATTGTTATTGATGTTCCTTTGGCAGAAAATCATTTTTGGTCACCTCAATTAAATGTTGAAATAGAAAAAGTTACTGATAAAAAATCTATAGTAAAAGGTTTATTTGGGCCAAAACCTCAAGTTTGGACCTTATTTATGTTTATTCATTTTGGTGTCGCCATTACATTTATAGGTTTTTTAATGACCTGGTATGTAAAGTATATGATAAAAGAAGATACTACTTTTTCAATGAGTATGACAATATTTTTACCTGTTTTATGGTTTATTTTGTATTTTATAGGAAGAATAGGTAAGAGAACAGGGTATAAGCAAATGGATGAACTCTATAAGTTTATGATGCAAATACTTGCTAAAAAACACTAGTTAATCATTGTATCCAAATCTACGGAGTTGACGCTTATCGTTTCGCCAGTTTTTATTCACTTTTACATACAATTCTAAATGAATTTTTTTGTTGAAGAATTTTTCCAAATCTTTTCGAGCTTCTGTTCCAACACGTTTTAAGGCAGTCCCTTTGTGCCCAATAATAATTCCTTTTTGAGTTTCACGTTCCACCATAATAACAGAACGGATTTTAATGATTTTATCAGTTTCATTAAACTCTTCGGTTTCAATTTCTACAGCGTATGGAATTTCTTTTTTGTAGTGAAGTAGTATTTTTTCTCTAATAGCTTCATTGATAAAAAAACGTTCTGGTTTATTAGTTAACTGGTCTTTTGGATAAAAAGGAGGTGATTCAGGAAGCAGTTCAATAATTCTGTCAAAAACACCTTTTACATTGAAGTTTTCTAAAGCTGAAATCACATGAATTTCAGCATTAGGAACTTTGTCTTTCCAAAATTGTAATTTCTCTTCAACTTGTTCTTGTGTTGATTTATCAATTTTGTTCAGCAATAATAAAACAGGGATTTTAGCATTGGTTATTTTATTAAAAAAATGTTCATCTTTCAATGCTGTTTCGCCAATTTCAACCAAATAAATAAGCACATCAGCATCTTCAAAAGCCGATTTCACAAAATCCATCATTGATGATTGTAGCTCGTAAGCTGGTTTTATAATTCCTGGAGTATCAGAAAAAATAACCTGAAAATCTTCACCATTTACAATGCCTAAAATTCTATGTCGGGTAGTTTGTGCTTTTGAAGTGATAATTGATAGTTTTTCACCTATAAAAGCATTCATTAAGGTTGACTTTCCAACATTAGGATTTCCTATAATATTTACAAAACCTGCTTTGTGCTTCATTTTCAGTATTTAAGCCTGCAAAGGTACGATTAATATAGGTTTTATTAAAAATTATTATTGTTTAATTGAAATAATTCTGTATCTTTGCAGTCCAAATCGCGGGGTAGAGCAGTAGGTAGCTCGTCGGGCTCATAACCCGAAGGTCGCTGGTTCGAGTCCAGTCCCCGCTACGAGTCGCAAGACACTGATAATAAGAGGTTTACAAGGAAAAGTAAGCCTCTTTTTTTATATTTATTTTTGCAGAAAAAAGCAGAAGTTTAAAATAAGTGTAACGAAATGTGTAATGAAGAGCGTCTTTTTTTTATAAAAACTCAAAAAATTTAACATTAATTAGTTACGTTTTTATAATATAACCATTACTTTTGTATATGCTTGAAGACATAAAATTTAGATCAACTTGCCCAGTATCAAGTCTTATTGATATTGTTGGAGATAAATGGTCTCTCATTATCATTAGAGATTTATTTCTTGATCGAAATACATACACTGAGTTTTTAAAGTCTCCTGAGGGAATCGCTACCAATATTTTGGTAGATCGATTAAAAAAATTACAGTCATTTGAGCTAATTTCCTATTTTAAAAAAGTTGGCGACAATAAGGTGAAATATTACTATCTTACGGATAAAGGAATTGATTTGTACTCTGTGCTCTGCGAAATGAGTTTGTGGTCAAAGAAACACTTGAAATTTCGTGAAATGCACCCACTTGGAGTTGACCTATTCAAAAGGATTGATAAAAAAGGGTTAAGCTGTGAAATTTCCGAGACTATTGAGGCTTATCAAAATAAAAGGGAAGGGCTACTCAGCGAAGCGAATTATTAATTTACCTCAAACATTCTTCCACGCTGAATCCTGTTAGTTTAGTTACGGTCGGATTTTACCCATAAGAGTTTTCCGTTTCGTACAAACCAACTCTCCCAATCTTTGGTGTAGCAAGCTAAAGCTAAAATTTCTACCTCTTTATTTTATTTTTTGCACATCAATATTTATATTGCGAGTTTTAAATTACAAACTAATTCATAAAGTTGTAGATTTGCGTATGAATACCTTTTTTTTAAAATATCTAAATTTTTTTTTCTTTTATTTTTTAGTATTTGCGTATAGTAATTTATTTGCTCAGGAATTACCTCCAGTACATAACTTTTCATCTAATGATTACAATGCTGAAAATCAAAATTGGGGTATTTCACAATCTGATGAAAATTATATTTATGTTGCTAATGGTAGTGGCTTGTTGGAGTATAATGGCGCTAATTGGAAATTATACCCATCTCCAAATAATACCGTAATTCGTTCTGTTAATGTTATAAACAATAAAGTTTATACTGGAAGCTATATGGATTTTGGATTTTGGGAAAAAAATGAATTTGGAAATTTGGAGTACCATTCATTGATTAATATTTTAGAGAAACCTTTAATTGAAGATGAGCAATTTTGGAATATCTTGGAATTTGATGAATTTGTACTTTTTCAATCACTTAACAGGTTATATGTATTTAATACCAATGATAAATCATTTCAAATTATCAATTCAACATCAACAAGGGCTGAAGTTTTTAAAGTTGGTAACAATGTTTATTTTCAAAAAATTAATGAGGGTATTTTCAAAATAGAAAAAGGAGAAGCAGTATTGATTTCAGACCATGAAATTCTCAAAAACAATGATGTTGTAGGTATTTTTTTAGTTGATGGTAAATTATTATTTCTAACTCATTATGGAAGTTTTTATTTTTTAGAAAATGGGAATTTTACAAAATGGCGAATACCAGCTAATAAAGTGCTAGATTCAAAAAGCATTTATTGCAGCAAGCAACTTAGAGATGGAAGTTTTGTTTTAGGTACTATTTCGGAAGGAATGTATCAAATAAGTGAAAAAGGTGAATTTATGATGCTAATTGACCAAAATAATGGGTTAATTAATAATACTGTTTTATCAGTTTTTCAGGATGCCGAACATAATTTATGGTTGGGTTTGGATAGCGGGATTAGTATAGTGAATTTAAAATCACCTTTTAGTGTATTTAAAGACTTAAGTGGAAAAGTTGGGTCTGTTTATGCATCAGTATTATTTAACAACCATTTATATGTTGGCACCAATCAAGGCTTATTTTATAAGAAGTATAATTCTCAAAATGAGTTTACTTTTATTGAAAACACCAAGGGTCAAGTGTGGTGTTTAGAAGTTATTGACAATGAATTATTTTGCGGGCATAATGGAGGTACTTTTTTAATTGATAAGAATCGTGCAGTTCAAATATCCAATTACCCTGGAACATGGAATATTAATAGAATAAAGAATTTTGATAATTTATTGTTACAAGGAAATTATAATGGTCTTAGTGTCCTTGAAAAAAAGAACAACCAATGGGTTTTTAGAAATAAGGTGGAAGGATTTGATATTTCAAGTAGATATACCGAATTTATAAATGAAAATGAATTATTTGTAAGTCATGGATATAAAGGTACTTATAAGATTAAATTAAATGAGGAGTTCACTAGAGTTTTGGGTATTCAAAATGAAAAAACTGCGCCTGTTGCCCCAAAATCGAGTTTAATTAAATATAATAATGAATTGTATTATTTTATTAATACAGGTTTGTTTAAATACAATAATGAAAAATTACAATTTGTAAAAGATTCAAGTTTAACAGATGCGTTATTAAAGGAAGATGAATATTATTCAGGTAAGCTGGTTGCTGAAGAGTTGTCAAATACTTTATGGGGATTTACAAAAGAAAAAATAGTTTTTTTTACACCAAGCGAGTTTAATAAAAACCTAAAAGTTCAAAAAATAGCATTCCCCGCATCCTTTAGAAATAGTGTTATTGGTAATGAAACCGTGGTAGCTTTAAATAATGAATTGTATTTATTTGGAACGGCAAACGGTTATGTACTGTTAAATACAAATAAACTTGAACAAAAAAAATATCATATAAATATTAATTCAATTGAAATAAGTCAGGTTGATGCAAAAAAATCATTGGTATCACTCTCAGACAGTGAGCCAGTTTTTAGTTCAAGTCAGAATAATCTCAATTTTAAGTTTAGCATACCTGAATATGATAATTTTATAGAAGTTAGATATCAGTATAAATTAGAAGGGATTTATGAAAAGTGGAGCGAGTGGTCAGGAGAATCTGAAGTAGCTTTTAAAAACTTGCCTTACGGTAAGTATAATTTTAAAGTAAGAGCTAAGTGTAGTGATAAAATCACCGAAAATGTTGCTAATTATACATTTAATATTAATAGGCCATGGTATTTGTCCAATGAAATGATTGCAGTTTATGTAGTAATTGGGATGTTCCTGTTTCTTATTATTCATATGGTTTATAAAAAATACTATAAAAAGCAACAACAGGAATTGGTTGATAAAAAGCAGCGTGAATTTGCATTGTCAAAATTGGAGAGTGACAAAGTAATTATGAAGTTGAGAAATGATAAATTAATGAATGAAATTAGTAGTAAATCAAGAGAGTTAACCTCCTCAACAATGGGGCTTATAAAAAAGAATGAGTTGCTAAATACTATTAAAAAGGAATTGACCAATTTAAAAGAAGGCACTAAAATAGGTCCCGTAATTAAAATAATTAATAATAGTCTAGTTGATAACAATGACTGGGAAATGTTTCAAGAAGCCTTTAATAATACCGATACCGATTTCTTAAAGAAAGTAAAAAACATACATCCAGCACTTACACCAAACGATTTGAAATTATGTGTTTATTTACGTTTGAATTTGTCATCAAAGGAGATTGCCCCATTACTTAATATTTCACCTAGAAGTGTTGAGATAAAAAGATATCGATTGAGAAAGAAAATGGACTTACAACATAAAAAAAGTCTTGTAGAGTACATTTTAGAAATATAAAACAATACTACAAGTTTAATATCCACCTCAACATTACCTCAACATTTTAATAACTACAAGGTTGTAGTAACATTTTTTTAAGGTTTATTTAACAAATTAACACATTGCTAAAATTGCTGTAATGTCAGTGTCTACGGCTACTTGTGCTATATTAACAGCTAATTATGTTATCTTGATTGTAAAAAAAAAAGTGATGTATGATTTTTATATAGGTGTAATCTTGATGAAAAGATTAAGATTGAACTAATTTTAGACAAACTTAATTTAATAAATATATGAAGTCATTTTTATTATCAATTTTTCTAAGTGTTATGGGTGTGGTTGTTACGGCCCAAACTTATGAAATTAATGGAACTGTAGCTGACAATAGTGGAATGCCATTACCTGGCGTATCTATTGTCGTAAAAAACGCCAGTAAAGGTGGGTCTACAGATTTTGATGGAAATTTTACAATTTCCAATGTACAAAAGGGAGAAGTACTTGTTTTCTCCTATATGGGGTATACAACTAAAGAAGTTGTAGTTAATGATTCTAGCGCTTTAAGTGTTGTGCTTGTTGAAGATCGACAAAGCTTAGACGAAGTTGTTGTAATTGGATATGGTACTCAAAAGAAAAAAGAAGTTACAGGTGCTGTGTCAGTTGTAGATTCTAAAGCTATTGAAAAACTGAATCCTACTCGAATTGAGCAAGCTCTACAAGGACAAGTTTCAGGTGTAAATATTACATCATCTTCTGGTTCTCCAGGAAGTGGATCTAATATTAGAATTCGTGGTATTTCAACCAACGGAGATAACAGACCTTTAATTTTAGTAGATGGTAATGTTGTTGAAGATTTATCGGTAATTAATCCAAGCGATATTAAAAGTGTAAATGTATTAAAAGATGCAACTGCAGGTATCTATGGTGTGCGTGCTGCAAATGGTGTAATATTAATTATAACAAAATCAGGTAGAAAAGATTCTGAATTGAAATATCAATTTGATTCTTATGTAGGTTTCCAAGAAACTAGCAAGAAATTAGATTTATTAAACCCAAGAGATTTTGCAATTTATGTAAATGATGCTTCTAAGAAAACTAAATTCTTTGTATATCCAAATGAAGGTACTGATTGGCAAGACGAAGTGTTTAACCTTGCGCCTATTACAAATACAAATTTTAGTGCAAGTGGTGGGACTAAAAAATCAGCGTATTCTTTTGGACTATCTTATTTAAATCAAGATGGTATTGTTGGATTAGATAAAGCAAATTACAATAGATTAACAGGGAGACTTAGTTACCAATATGATTTATTAGAGAACTTAAAGCTTTCAGCAACTGGATTATATACACATTCTGAAAAAAATCATTTACCAGAGGGTGGTATAGGCTCTATACTTTATAGTGCAGTAAACTTAAACCCTAACCTTTCATTAAGAGATGAAAACGGAAATTATTCTGTGGTAGAAGAAATTAAACAAGTTGAAATAGCGAATCCGTTAGCTCAAATTGATAATACGTATAACACTAGTAGAGTTGATAAAATAAGTGCAACTGTTGGAATCGATTACTCTTTTCTTGAGAATTTTACAGTAAGCTCTAAATTTCAAATGAACCACGCTACTGTTCTTGATGATAGTTTTAGACCAGAAGCCTATTATGGCCCGAGTAAATCTGCAAATGTTAATGATGGAAAAAATACTGTTGTTGACCACGGAGCAGTATTTGATGACTATACTTGGGATAACTACATTAATTATACCAATACATTTAATGATGATCATAATTTAACAGTATTACTTGGTACTTCTGTTTTTAAAACAAAAGGAGAGTTCTATGGTAGTGATGGTGTTACTCTAAAAGATGGAAGCAACTCAATAAAAGATGCTTTTGTTGAAAATGCTGAACAGATAAATCCTCGTTTCACCGATGCGCAAATTGCATTAGGGGCCAATGTTTTTGATGTTCGATTATTATCTTATTTTACAAGATTACAATATAACTACAAAGGAAAATATTTATTTTCTGGAGTATTTCGTAGAGATGGTTCTTCTAAATTTGGGCCAGAAAATAAATTTGGATACTTCCCTTCAGGTTCAATTGGTTGGAATGTTTCAGAAGAAGATTTTTTAAGTGATAGTTCTTGGATTACTTCTTTAAAATTAAGAGCAAGTTATGGTATTATTGGAAATGATAGAATTAGTGATTATGGATACCTTTCTAGATTGAATGGTGCTGCAACGTATGTTTCTAATTTAGAAGTGACACGTGACGATCTTCTTGTTGGGGTAGCAGAAGGACGCGTATCAAATCCTGAAATTAGATGGGAAAAGCAAAAAACCGGAAACATTGGTTTTGATGCTAGTATTTTAGATAGTAAGATTAGTATTTCAATGGATGCTTATTCTAAAGAAACAGAAGATTTATTAATTAACGCTCAAGCATCTGGATTAATTGGAGCAGCAGCTCCTGGTTCTGGAACTCCAACAATAAATGCTGGAACTGTTAGAAATAGAGGGTTAGAATTTAAAATAGGATATAATGATAACTTATCTGATAACTTTAAATTTAATGTAAGTTATAACATTAGTACACTTGAAAATGAAGTGCTATTTGTAGAAAGTGAGAACGGATTTATTATGGGTGGTGAATATGGTGTTGGTTTAGGTATCCAAACTTCTCGTATGGAAGCTGGGCAACCATTAGGTTATTTTTATGGATATAAAACGGATGGATTGTATCAAACCTTTGAAGAAATTGATGCTTTAAATGAAGCTGCACCTGAAGGTTTATATCATAATGGAGCAGGTCCTGGAGATTTAAAATTTGTTGATACAAATGAAAATGGTTATATCGATGATGGTGATAAAACTTATATTGGAGATCCAATTCCTGATGTAACAATGGGATTCAATTTAGGATTTAGTTATAAGAATTTTGACTTTAGCAGTGCTGCTTTTGCTTCACTAGGAAATGATATGGTGAGAGATTATGAACGTAAAGATTTGTATGCAAACAGAGGGACTTATATGTTAGACAGATGGCAAGGAACTAATACTAGTAATTCTGTTCCGAGAGCTGCATCTGGAAAATCAATTAATACCGATAATTTTAACGATTTTCATGTTGAAGATGCGTCTTATGTACGTATCCAAAATGTGCAAATAGGCTACAATTTCAATGAAGAAGTATTAGAGAGATTCGGAATGGAAAAATTAAGAGTTTATGTATCAGGAAACAATTTGCATACATTCACAAAATACAAAGGATATGACCCATCTGCTAGTTCAGGTAATCCATTATCATCAGGTATTGACAAAGGTTTTTACCCTGTAGCAAAAACTTATTTATTAGGTTTAAACTTAAAATTTTAATTTATAAATTATGAAAAACATTTTTAAAATAACAAGTTTCTTCTTCACTTTTATATTCTTGCTTTCAGCATGTGAAGATTTTATAGAAGTAGATCCTATTGGACCAGTCTCTGATGATTATTTCAATAGTCAAGAAGAATATGAAAAAGCATTGATCGGTGCTTATGACTTATTACAGGCTACTTTTTGGAACACTAATGTAAGTGTTGTAGCATCTGATGATTTTGCAGCTGGAGGAGATGCTGCAAACTATGACCAGCCAACACTTCAAAATGTTGACCAAATGATACATACACCAGCTGATAATAATCAGTTAAGAGATGTATGGGGTTTGATGTATGCTGGCTTGAATAGAGCTAATTATGTGTTAGAGTATGAAAATAAAACAGAATTTGAAGGTAGAGATGAGATTATTGCTCAGGTTTATTTTTTAAGAGCTTATTTTACTTTTGAGTTGGTGAAATTTTACGGAAATATTCCTTTAAGAGTTGAAGAAAGAGGAGGTGTAAACCGCATTCTAAATAAGCGAACCAAATTTGGGGAACAATTTGATGTTAACAGAACTCAAGATATTGCTGAAGCATACAGTTTAATAGAAGAAGATTTAAAAGAAGCAATTCTTAGTTTACCTGTAGTACAAGATTTTAAATACGAGATTACTAAAGGAGCTGCTCAGGCTTTACTTGGGAAAGTATATTTATATCACGGTAAATTTGATTCTTCAAAATTTGCAGACGCTGCTACTGTTCTTGGACAAGTAATTAATAGTAACCAATATAGTTTGGTTCAAGGTAATGATTATTTAAACCTTTTTGAAAGTAGTGGAGAAAACGGTTCAGAATCTGTTTTTGAAATTCAATACTCAGGTGTAGAGCCTGCAGGCTGGGGTTGTATTACGTGTAGTCAAGGTACATATTTTGTGAAATTTAATGGAGTAAGATCTCCGTATGATAATCCTGTATATGAAGCAGGTTGGGGATTCAATATTCCTTCTCAAGAATTATATGATGAATTTGACGCAAATGATTTAAGAAGAGAAGTTACCTTTTTAGATTTAAGAGATGCTCCTGATGGTAGCTACTCTCCTAGTAGAGATAATACAGGTTTCTTTAATAAAAAGTTTTTACCTCGTAAAGCTGACGAACGCGCTGGTTCAGATCCATTAAATTATCCAAATAATTACAGGGCTATTCGTTATGCCGATGTATTGTTAATGGCTTCTGAAGCTGAAGCACAAAGTGGAGGTAGCAATGCTGAAACGTATTTAAATGAAGTAAGAGCTAGAGCTTATGGTAATAATAGTCATGATTACACTTCAGGTGAAGGAACTTTATTAGATATCATTTACAATGAACGTCGTAAAGAATTTGCAGGAGAAGGACATCGTTTCTTTGATTTGGTAAGAACTAATAAGGCAGCTTCTAGAATTAGTGGATTTACTGCTAACAAAAATGAAATATTTCCAATTCCTCAAGTAGAATTAGAATTGGCAAACGCTGTTGAAACGTGGGGTCAAAACCCAGGATATTAATCAATAAATAATGAAACGTATATTTTTCTAAAATTTATTAAGATTGAATAGAATTATAAATGTCAAAAATGTTGAAAGAAAATCAGATAACATTTATAAATAGAAAAATAAACTAATAATAACTAAACTAAAAACAATTAATTATGAATTTATTAAAAAAGGGATTTTATATCCTATTATTATTAAGCATTACAATTTCTTGTAATGAAGATGAAGACTTTACCTTGATAGAAGGTTTAGATTTTGTAATTGCATCACTTAGTGATGACGGAAGAGAAGTAGGAGTTGTACCAACAACTGTTTCTGGAGGCGATGTACTTTATACTGTAGATTTTGGAGAAACATCAGATGATGATTCAGATGTATTAATGACTAGTGGTCCTTTGGTAGAATATAAATATCCAAACGAAACAGCTACTTATAGAATTACTGTAACCGCGTCTCTTGAAGGTGCTCCAAGTGATGTTTCACTTACTAAAGAATACACGGTAACAATCCAAGTAGCACCACCATCTTTATCTGGAATTGAAGGTACTTGGAAATTAGCACCAGAAGCTGGAGCTTTAGGAGTAGGACCAGCACAAGATGACGTTTCTTGGTGGGCAAGTAGTTCTGATGATGTAACTGTAAGAGCATGTTTATTTGATGATGAGTATGTATTTAATGCAGATGGAACTTTCCAAAATGTTTTAGGATCTGATACTTGGTTAGAAGCTTGGCAAGGTGCCGCAGAAGATGGTTGTGCTGCACCAGTATTCCCACATGATGGAACTGCAACTGCTACTTATGAATATAATGCAACAGCAGGAACTATTACTCTTGAAGGAACAGGAGCTTACTTAGGTTTAGCAAAAGTTATAAATGGAGGAGAATTATCAACACCTTCAGAAGCTGCAGAATCTATTACTTATATTGCGGCTGTTTCAGCTGACGGTAATACTATTGAGTTAGATATTGAAATAGCAGGTGGAGGATTTTGGTCATTCAAACTTGCAAAAGAAGGTAGTGTTACACCACCACCACCTCCTTCAGGTTCAGCAATTGAAGGTGCTTGGAAATTAGCACCAGCAGCTGGCGCTTTAGGAGTAGGACCTTCACAAGGTGATGTTTCTTGGTGGTCAAGTAGTTCTGATGATGTAACTGTAAGAGCTTGTTTATTTGATGATCAGTATGTATTTAATTCAGACGGAACTTTCGAAAATGTATTAGGATCTGATACTTGGGTAGAAGGATGGCAAGGTAATGATCCTGAAGGATGTGCTGCACCAGTATTCCCACATGATGGGACTGCATCAGCTACTTATGAATATAATGAAACAGCGGGAACTATAACACTTGAAGGAGCAGGAGCTTTCTTAGGTTTAGCAAAAGTTATTAATGGAGGAGAATTATCAACACCTTCAGCAGCTGAAGAAGAAATCACTTATATTGCAACACTTGACGGTGATACTTTAAAAGTTGAGATTGAAATAGCAGGTGGAGGATTCTGGACTTTTAACTTTGTTAGATAGTAATTAATACGTTGAAAATACAAAATTTTCATACAAATTAATACAATAATATGCCCCATTTAATAGTTTCTATTATGTGGGGTATATTTCTTATAATAGAATTTTAAACTTAATAAAATTAGATATGTATTTTAAAAATGTAGTATTTCTTTCCGTAATGCTTCTTACATTATTTTCTTGTGGGGGATCAGACGATGGAGGTGAAGAGCCTGTAGTGATTACTAGTTGCTCGGGAGAAGTTGTAGATGCATTGCCAACAGGGAATAATGATGTATTAATATGGGCCGAGGAGTTTAATGAAGACGGCAGTCCTTGTTCTAAAAATTGGACTTATGATCTTGGAACAGGTTCATGGGGTTGGGGGAATGGTGAAAGCCAGTATTACACAAGAGATAATGCTGTTGTTGAAAATGGAGTTTTAAAAATAATAGCTAAAAAAGAAAATTATCAGGACTCTCAATATACTTCTGCTCGTATAAAAACTCAAGGAAGATTTAATTTTACCTATGGAAGAATTGATGTGAGAGCAAAGTTGCCAGCATCGCAAGGAACTTGGCCTGCAATTTGGATGTTAGGTTCAAATTTTACTCAGGTTGGTTGGCCACATTGTGGAGAAATTGATATTATGGAGCAAACGGGTAATAATAAAAACAAGTCTCTTGGTACTGTGCATTGGTGGAGTACTGATCATAACGCAAGTTATGGTTTGACTACAGCTGTTGCTAATGCAAGCACTCAATTTCATGTGTATTCTTGTGAATGGACTGATAAGGCTGTTAAAATATATGTTGATGATGTAAAGTATTTTGAAATGACTAATAGTAGTAGTTTACCGTTTTACAATAAAGATTTTTTTATTATTTTAAATGTTGCCCTTGGGGGTACTTTAGGAGGTGCTATAGATTCTAATTTTACAGAAGATACTATGGAAATTGATTACGTAAGGGTTTATCAATAATAATTTAAGAAAATAAATATATAAAATGAATTTAAAAATTAGCGTATTTTTTTGTGTAATACTTATTTCATTGTTGTCTTGTAGCGCCGATGGAGGAGGTGATATAAACAGCCCTTCAAATTTAGTTGTTGAAGTTGATATTGTAGGTCAGGATGAAACGCATCCTAATGGAAATGGAAGCGGTACTATTATTTTTAGTTTTTCAGCAGACAATGCTTCACTTTACAAAATTGATTTGGGAAATAGTGAAACTAAGGAAACTTCAGGAAATGAATTAACATATACCTATTCAGGAGGAGGACTTGAAACATTTGATGTTTATATTTCAGCTTACAATGGAGATGAATTTATAACATCAAATATTAATGTAACTGTTCAAATTGGAACTAACTCTGGCTTGAATCTTGTGTGGTCAGATGAATTTGATGGTGACGGCGCTATAAATTCAACCAATTGGTTTCATCAAACGCAGTTACCTTCGCATGGAAGTTGGTATAACGGTGAAATACAGCATTATACCAATCGTACAGAGAATTCTTACGTAAGTGATGGGACGTTAAAAATTGTGGCAATAAAAGAATCATTTACTGACCAAGGACATACTAAACAATATACTTCTGCACGTTTAAATTCAAAATTTGCTTTTAAATATGGACGGGTTGAAGTGCGTGCTAAGCTGCCATCGGTTGCAGGAACATGGCCGGCTATTTGGATGCTGGGGAAGAATATTAGTGAAGCTGGAGCCTATTGGCAAACCAAAGGTTTTGGAATCACTGGGTGGCCTTATTGTGGAGAAATTGATATTATGGAGCCGAGTATTGCTAAAACTGAAATTTTAGGAACTTGGCATTGGGATAATGGTAGTGGATATCAAATGAACAGTAAACATGTATCGATATCAAATAATGAAACTTCTCAAAACTTTCACAATTATATTTTGGAATGGAGTCCTGGTGAAATGAAAATTTATATTGATAATACCCTAATCAATGAAATGAATACTGTTACCCCTTTTAATCAGGAGTTTTATATTCTATTTAATATTGCTATGGGTGGAAATTTAGGAGGAGCAATTGATTCTAATTTCACAGAAGATACTATGGAAATAGATTATATCAGAGTTTTTCAATGATAAACTATAACAATCAAAAGGGAAATATAAAAATGCTAACCTCACCATGTTTAAGGTGAGGTTAATAACTAGATTGTATATAAAAGTTTAATTTTATGACAAAATAGTACAAAAAACATGTATTGAAATTCACTATTTTAGACAAAATTTTTGAAATAAAATTTATTGAAAGATGAACATAAAAAACCTTTTGAAATTTGTTCTTATTTTATTAGCAGTTATAAATTTAACAAGTAGCTGTATTCAAAATAATCAAGTGGATGAAAAAAGTGAAAAGAACACCAAAACTATAAGTATGAATTCAATTGCTAACTCTTCAGCAAGCGTTTATACTACCAATACAAAAAGTGATGTTAAATTACAACTTACTGCAAGTAAGGTAGATTTTTCTTCATTTAAGCAACCTTTAGAAACGGAAGCTTCTATTTTTGTAAATCCTTCAAAACAACATCAAACATTTGTTGGTATTGGAGCTGCTTTAACCGACGCAGCTGCTGAAACTTTTTACAAATTAAAAGAAGATCAACAAAAATTATTTATGGAGGCTTATTACAGCCTTGACAAAGGAATTGGTTATTCTTTTGCTAGAACCATAATTCATAGTTGCGATTTTTCGTCATCAAGTTATACCTATATTGAGGAAGGTGATGCCGAATTGAAAACATTTAGTATTGACCACGATAAAAAATACCGACTGCCATTTACAAAATTAGCTATTGAAGCTGCTGGAGGAAAACTACCAATGTTTGCAAGTCCTTGGAGTCCGCCAGCATTTATGAAAACTACAAACAATATGTTGCAAGGCGGAAAATTAAAACTTGAATTTTACCAGGCTTGGGCAAACTACTATGCTAAATTTATTAAGGCTTACGAAAAAGAAGGTGTTCCAATTTGGGGATTATCTATTCAAAATGAGCCAATGGCAAAACAAACATGGGAATCATGTATATATACTGCAGAAGAAGAGCGTGATTTCTTAAAAAATTATTTAGGACCAACACTTCAAAAAGAAGGTTTAGGCGATAAAAAAATTATAATTTGGGATCATAATAGAGATTTGCTTTTTGAAAGAGCAAATGTTATTTTAAATGATCCTGAAGCTAATAAATATGTTTGGGGTTCTGGTTTTCACTGGTATGAAGACTGGAAAGATGGAACACCAATGTATAGCAACGTAGCAAAGGTAAATGAAGCATTTCCTGATAAGAAATTAATTTTTACCGAAGGCTGCAATGAAAAATATGAACTAAGCAGAATTGAAGATCCTAAATTGGCTGAACGCTATGGAAAATCAATGATCAATGATTTTAATAATGGAACTGTAGCTTGGACAGACTGGAATATATTATTAGATGAAACAGGAGGTCCTAACCATGTGGGGAATTTATGTTTTGCACCGGTTCACGGTGATACCAAAACAGGTGATTTAACATTCACAAACACCTATTACTATATTGGGCATTTCTCTAAATTTATTAGACCTGGAGCAAAAAGATTAACAACAGGTACAACTGCAAATCATTTAAGTGCCACATCTTTTATTAATATTGACGGAAGTATTGTTGTAGTAGCACTAAATGATAGCAATCAAGCAATTGATTATATGTTAACAATTGAAGGAGAAACAGCAAAATTAAATATGCCAGCAAGGTCTATTCAAACGATTATACTAAATTAAAAACTACCAGTACAAATTAAATTAACCAAAACTTATGAATAAATCCTATACAATTACAATTAGTTTTATTGTTGCTCTTGGAGGATTTCTTCTAGGCTTTGATAGTGCAGTTATTTCAGGAGCTATAAATGGAATAAGAGGTTATTTTGAAATGACTGATTGGGAATTAGGTTTTTCAGTAGGATGTGTAATTTTTGGAGCTATGGCAGGTAATATTACAGCTGGACCATTAAGTGATAAATTTGGAAGAAAAAAATTGCTAATTATTACAGCAGTTCTTTTTACGGTTTCGGCATCTTGGTCGGCTTTAGCAACAAATTACATCTCATTTGTAATTGCTAGAATAATTGGAGGAGTTGGAATTGGAGGTGCTATCTTAATAGCTCCTATATATATAGCTGAAATTGCACCACCAAAGTTAAGAGGAAGTTTAGTTTCTTTAAATCAACTAAATATAGTTATTGGTATTTCTGTAGCATATTTCTCCAACTATTTTTTGAAAGATATGGATGGCGAAAGTTGGAGATGGATGTTAGGTATTGAGACTATACCAGCACTTCTTTATTTTTTCGCATTGTTTATTGTACCTAGAAGTCCACGATGGTTAATTCAAAAATTAAACGAGGTAACACTAGCTAAAAAAACTTTGAGTAAAATAGGAGGTGATAACTTTGCTGAAATTACTGTTGATGAAATTTTAAGAGGAATTTCAAAAAAACAAACGAAAGGAACATATGCTGAGTTTTTTAGTAAAAGAATGACCACCATACTTATAATTGCTTTTGGCTTGGCATTTTTTCAACAAATAACAGGTATAAATGCTATATTTTATTACGCTCCAACTATTTTTGAGCAAGCTGGAGGAAGTACAGATTCGTCATTTTTACAAGCTATTGTAGTTGGTTTAACTAACTTGTTTTTTACCATAGTTGCAATTCGATTAATTGATAGATTGGGTAGAAAGCCCTTATTAATTATTGGTACTTCAGCAATGGCAATAGCACTTTCAATGGCTACTTTAGCATTTAATAACGCAACATATGAGTTTAATACCTCAACTTTAGAAAAGGTAAGTAATCAGGAAATTAAATTAGCACTGACAGCATTGGAAGGAAACTCGTTAAATTCACAAAAAGAGGTTTTTTTAGCTGTAAGTCCATTATTAAATAAAGCTCAATTTACTGCATTTAAGCAAAATGAAATTAAAAATTTTATTCATATAAATGCAACGTTGGTTTTAATTGCAATATTGTTATATGTAGCCGCATTTGCTATCTCATTGGGACCAGTAATGTGGACTATGTTATCTGAAATTTTCCCTGGAAATGTAAAGGGAATTGCTATTTCAGCAGTTGGTTTTTTCAATTCGTTAATAAGCTATTCAGTAACACAGTTTTTCCCTTGGGAATTAACCAATTTAGGTCCAACATTAACATTTGCAATTTACGCGGTAATGGCAATATTGTCATTAGTGTTTGTATTAAAATTTGTAATTGAAACAAAAGGTAAAAGTCTAGAAGAAGTAGAAGAGTTGTTGATTAAATCTTAAATGTTTAATTGACGGTTTAATGAAAATCCAGAAAGGAATATGACTGAAATTCACAATTCACCGGTAAAAGTAACTTTGAATAATAATAATGGAAAGTTTCAATTATGTGTTAATGATAAGCCATTTTATATTAAAGGTGCCGGCCTAGAATTTGGTGATATTTCTTCGATAGCCAAATATAAAGGTAATTCATTTAGAACCTGGCGCACTGAAAATGGTCAAAGAAGCGGAAAGGAAATTTTAGATGAGGCTTTCGAAAATGGTTTAATGGTAACCATGGGAATTGAAGTTGCAAGAGAGCGTCATGGGTTTGATTATACTGATGAAATTGCTGTTAAAGAGCAATTTGAGCGAATAAAAAAGGAAGTAATTGAGCTAAAAGACCATCCTGCACTTTTAATTTGGGCAATTGGAAATGAATTAAATTTGCACTATACAAATCCAAAAGTATGGGATGCTGTAAACGAAATTTCAAAAATGATTCACGAAGTAGATCCAAATCATTTAACAACAACTACATTAGCCGGAATTTCACAAAAGGATATTGATTTAATTAAAGAAAAATCATCTGATATTGATATATTATCATTTCAGTTATATGGTGTTTTACCAACCTTACCAAAATTAATTAAAAAGTATAATTGGGACGGTGCATATATGGTAACTGAATGGGGGGCTACTGGTCATTGGGAAGTTACAAAAACCGAATGGGGAGCGCCAATTGAGGAAAATAGCACTGTACGAGCCGCTAATTTTTTAAAAAGATATCGACAAGGAATTGAAGTTGACACTACCCAATGTATTGGTTCATACGTATTTCTTTGGGGGCAAAAACAAGAACGAACACCTACTTGGTATGGTATGTTTTTGGAAGATGGGAAAATAACAGAATCTGTTGATGTAATGCATTTTGTTTGGAATGGAACTTGGCCTAAAGATAAATCGCCAAAAATTCAATCTCTCACCATTAATAATAAATTTGCACATCAAAATGTTATTTTAAATTTTGGTGAGGAATGTTCAGCAAGTTTTAAAATTCATAATCTTGAAATGGATAACCTAACCTATAGTTGGGAAATTTTACCTGAAAGTATTGCTAAAGAAGAAGGAGGGGATTATGAAGAGCGCCCTGATGAAGTAAACATTATAGTAATTAGTAATCATAAAGGAGAATTAAAATTCAAAGCACCTGCAAAAAAAGGAAATTACCGACTGTATGGGTATGTTAATAATGGGCAGTCAAAAGCGGCCACAGCAAATATTCCTTTTAAAGTGGTTAATAATAAAAAAATAAACCAAACCAAACTTAAAGATTTATTTTTAGGTAGAATTAAATTAGATAAAAATTAATTAAAGACAATTCAATGTATATAGGAGAAAAGAAAGCTTCTTTTGAAAAAAATGAAGTAACAGGAAAAGTAGTGAATATAGAAGGAGAAAGTTATAACAAAATTTCGAATGTAGATGAAATGAGACCTTTCTTTATGAGTATTGTAAGTAATTCAGATCATTGGATGTTTATATCTAGTAATGGTGGATTATCGGCAGGTAGAAAAAATAGTGATAACGCTCTGTTTCCTTATTATACCGATGATAAAATTACTGAATCTGCTGAAATTACAGGTAGTAAAACTATTGTTCAAATTCATACAGAAGATAAAACCTATTTATGGGAGCCATTTTCAAGTAAATACATAGGAATTTACGACATTAATAGAAATTTGTACAAAAATATGTATGGAAACAAAGTAATTTTTGAAGAAATTAACAATGATTTAGGAGTTGCTTTCAAATATGAATGGTGTTCAAGTAGTAAGTATGGATTTGTGAAAAAATCGACTATTGTTAATAATACCAAAAAAGCTTTAAAAATTACTGTATTAGACGGAATTCAGAATATAATACCTTATGGTGTTGGTGAAGAAATACAGGCTATTAGAAGTAATTTGGTTGATGCTTATAAAAAATGTGAATTAGAAAAAGAAGTAGGTTTAGGAATTTATGCTTTAAGTGCTATTATTGTTGATAAAGCCGAACCAAGTGAAGCTTTAAAATCAAATATTGTTTGGTCAATTGGAGTTGAAAATCCTACTTACTTGCTATCATCATTACAATTAGATAATTTCAGAAGAGGAAGAGAAATCCAGCAAGAAGTTGATATAAAAGCTGAAAAAGGAGCTTATTTTACTTGCTCAGATTTAACGTTAAAAGCAAACGCTGAAAAAAACTGGATGCTTGTTGCAAATGTAAATCAATCTATTGTTGCAGTTAATGAAATTAAGGAAACTATAAAAAACGAAAAGAATTTAACAGCCTTAATTCAAGAAAATATTGACAGAGGTACGGATAAATTAGTTCGCCTTACAGGAGCATCAGACGGAGTGCAATTAACAGATGATGATTTAATTAATGCACGACATTTCTCAAATACACTTTTCAATATAATGCGTGGTGGTATTTTTGATCATAACTACCAAATTGAAAAAAGTGATTTTATAAAATACATTGCAAAAGCTAATAAAAAAGTATTTAAGAAAAAGAGGGATTTATTAGAACAATTACCTGAATTGTTTTCATTGAGCTATTTAAAGGAGTTAGCCCAAAAGGATGAAGACAGAAACTTTAAAAGGCTTAGTTTTGAATACATGCCTTTGAAATTTAGTCGACGCCATGGTGATCCAAGTAGACCATGGAACAAGTTTTCAATAAATACCAGAAACGAAATTGACGATTCTAAAATTTTGGATTACGAAGGGAACTGGAGAGATATTTTCCAAAACTGGGAAGCTTTAGCTCACTCTTATCCTGAGTTTATTGAAAGTATGATTCATAAGTTTTTAAATGCTACAACATTTGATGGTTACAACCCATATCGTGTGACAAAAGATGGTTTTGATTGGGAAACAATTGAACCAGACAATCCTTGGTCATATATTGGCTATTGGGGAGATCATCAAATTATTTATTTATTAAAGTTTTTAGAATTTATTGAAAATTATTATCCAAATAAATTAGCAAACTATTTTAATAAAGAATTTTTTGTGTATGCCAACGTGCCTTATAAAATTAAAAGTTATGAGGATATATTAAAAGATCCTAAAGACACTATTGAATTTGACGGTGAATTGGATGAACATATACAAGAAAAGAAAATACAGTTAGGTGCTGATGGTGCTTTATTAAGAGATGAAAATTATTTTATTTACAAAGTAAATCTTGTTGAAAAACTATTAGCAACTGTATTAGCAAAAGTATCAAACTTTATTCCTGAAGGTGGTATTTGGATGAATACACAACGTCCGGAATGGAATGATGCAAACAACGCTTTAGTAGGTAATGGTGTTTCAATGGTAACATTGTATTACTTAAGACGTTTTTTGAAATTCTTTAACGAGACTGTTTCAAAATCTGATATGGATACTATTGAAATTTCTAAAGAATTGGTTGAATTTTTTAATGGAGTAGTTTCATCTTTAGAAAAGAATAAAAATATTTTAGCTGGAAAAGTTTCAGATAAAGATAGAAAAACAGTTTTAGACGGACTTGGAATTGCTGGGAGTAATTATAGATCAGCTATTTATGAAAACGGATTTTCAAGTGATAAAGGAACACTTTCTAAAAAAGAATTATTAAACTTTACGAAAATAACACTTCAATATATTGATCATTCAATTGATGCAAATAAAAGAACAGATAATTTATACCATGCGTATAATTTAATGACCGTTGAAAATAAAGAAGAAGTATCTATTTCATACTTACCTGAAATGCTTGAAGGTCAGGTAGCTGTTTTAAGTTCTGGATATCTTTCCCCTAGCGAAAGTTTAGTAGTCTTGGATAGTTTAAAAGGTAGCGCATTGTTCAGACCTGATCAGTACAGTTATATTTTATATCCAAACAAAGAGCTTCCAAGATTTAACAATAAAAACAATATTTTGGCAACCGATGTTAAAAAATCTTCGTTGTTAAAACAACTTGTTAAAGATGGAAATGTACAAATTGTTGAAAAAGATTGTTTAGGAAAATTCCATTTCAATGGTAGTTTCAATAATGCAAATAGTTTAAAACAAGCATTAAGTGAGCTTCCTGAATCGTATCAATCTCTAATAGAAAAAGATGCAGAATTATTGTTAGATGTATTTGAAAAAATATTCGATCATAAGGCGTTTACAGGACGATCAGGTACATTTTTCGGTTATGAAGGACTCGGTTCAATATACTGGCATATGGTTTCAAAATTATTGTTAGCAGTTCAAGAAAGTTGTTTATCTGCAATTGAAAACAATGAGAATGATGCACTTATTGGCAAAATGTTTGATCATTATTTTGAAATATATGAAGGTATTGGAGTTCATAAATCTCCTGAATCGTACGGAGCATTTTCAACTGATCCATATTCGCATACACCTGCAGGAAAGGGTGCTCAGCAACCAGGAATGACAGGTCAGGTGAAAGAAGATATTTTGAGTAGAATTGGCGAATTAGGTGTTTTCGTTAAAAACGGAAATCTACAGTTTAACCCTCGATTATTAAGAGATCATGAATTTTTGAGTGAACCAAAAACTTTTAAGTATTTCGATGTAAATAAAGAAATAAAAGAAATTGAATTAGAGCCTAAATCTCTTTGTTTTACTTATTGTCAAATACCTGTAACGTATAAATTATCTTCTCAAACAGGAATTGATGTGATTTTTAATGAAGGTCCAAACATGCATTATAACACATTAGCTCTTGATACAGAAAGAAGTAATCAAATATTTAAGAGAACGGGTGAAGTGGAACAAATAGTTGTTTTCTTAAAGGCTAACTAGTTATAAATTATATAAAATGCATCAACAAAATTTGTTGATGCATTTTTTTAATTGGATTGAAATTTTACACGAATTCTTAGAAGTGCAGAAACTCTTAGTTTCTTCACTTTCTGTAAACTATAGATTTTAAGCAAATGAAAAAGTATTTTAAATTATGTTTAACTGTGTTTTTGGCAATTACATTGTTTAGTTGTGTTCAAAAAAACAAAGAATCAAAACAAGTGAAAAAAACTGAAAAATCAGCAGCAGATATTTTAGGAAACCCTGAGTATTTGGCCATTTCTTATGGTGGTTACAGAGAAAAAACACGTGATATTCAACCTACAATTAACGAGCTAAAGGATGATTTGAGAATTCTGGAAGCTATGAAGGTGAAAGTTCTTCGTACATATAACGTACAA
>Ga0208521_1000038_pt1 | contig 86856 bp, 84 predicted proteins | sample ETNtaG_24_FD_185754 | JGI IMG/M metagenome (GOLD analysis project Ga0208521, IMG submission 185754) | Marine microbial and viral communities from oxygen minimum zone, Eastern Pacific Ocean - ETNP201306SV47 (SPAdes) (version 2) | ecosystem: Environmental > Aquatic > Marine > Oceanic ... | reverse complement strand
ACTTCAATCTGGAATAATCATTCAAAGAGAAATAATAAAACACCCCGGTTCAGTAGCCATAATCCCTCTTATCAACAATGAAACCATAATTCTAATAGAACAATACAGAAGTGCATTAGGTAAGGTAATACTTGAGATACCTGCAGGAACATTAGAACATGATGAACAACCAGTGGACTGTGCAAAGAGAGAACTTTTAGAGGAAACAGGGTACCAAGCGACTAACTTTAGAGAACTTCTTGTTAATTACACAACACCAGGCTACAGTGATGAAAAAATGCACTTCTACCTAGCAACAGATCTGATACATAAAGAACAAAAACTTGAAAGAGATGAAAATATTAGAACAAGAAAGATAAAGTTAGACGAGATAAACCTAATGATCAAGAATGGAGAAATAGCTGATATGAAAACTATATGCGGAATATCCAGATTAATTTCTAAACAGTAAAATTATACAAACGGATTTTCCCATTTTAGAATAACTTCAGCAACCTCAGGTCTAATCATTTCAGGAGGAGGTTTTTCACCTTTCAGTAGTATATCCCGAAGCTTGGTACCACTAAACTCCACCCTGACTTCAGGATCTGGACATTCCAAATTCTGCGCAGGAGCGTGTGGACAAGTCTTATCATTAGCTGAACTTCCGCACGTTCTACAATAGAAGAATGATGGAAAAAATAGAGGAGATATACCTAAATCTGGAAACTTTTCAAAAATTTCTTGAGCTGCATACGGAGGATAGAAATTACCTACACCTGCATGATCACGTCCCAAAATAAAATGAGTACAACCATAATTCTTCCTAATTATCGCATGAAAAATAGCTTCTCTAGGTCCAGCATACCGCATCTCGGTTTGAAGAATTGCTAACATTGCACGTTCCTTAAGATAATAATTATCTATTAGTACACGATATGTTTGCAGAATTACTTCATCCTTAAAATCGCCGGGTTTTTTTCTTCCAATTACTGGATTAATAAAAAGTCCATCCACAAATGTAAGAGCAGTTTTTTGAACATATTCATGACCTACATGCGGAACATTCCTAGTTTGAAAACCTACAATAGTTTTCCATCCCCTATCATCAAAAGATTTTCGAGTTCCAGCAGGAGATAAATGATATCTCGGATACAGAGACTTAGGAGAATCAACTAGATTTATTGTTCCACCCAACAAAATATCTTTGAGTTTAAAGGCTTCAGTAACTCCAGGGTGATGCATATCAGTAGTTCCGTATACTTTTTCAGCTAACTCTTTTTTATTGAATGAATATTTATCTTCAACATCCATTGTTGCAATAAATTGGTCACCGGAGTTTAATCTCACAGTATCCCCTATAGATACTTTTTTGGCTTCTTCATTAGTGATATCAAGAATTATAGGGATAGTCCAAGCCTTATCATTACTCAATCGCATAGAATCCATAACATTATCAAGATCATTTTGAACTAGAAATCCTTCAAGCGGACTATAGACACCTGTCGCGATGTTTTCAATCTCTTTTACTCGCCGTTGATTTACTTTTATTTCTAATAACTCATTTTTTTCATTTATTAATTTCTCTTTTTTTCCATCTTTCAGAACCCTGTTAATTAGATTTCCACCATGTGGGTTAATCATCTAAAACTACACCTCTTTCATTCTCAAATATCTTACAGTTCAATTAGTAAACACCAATTATATCCATGTGCATCTTACAGCAAGTATATAACTATAGTTATAATCATCATTAATAAACAAACTCTTTATGTGTCGCCTGCACATAGCATAGATGAGATAAAAGTTGCCGATTTCATTCGTTCTTGTAAATAGTGACCCGGAAGTCGAGGAAGAACTGATGGAAGATCTAATAAAAGTGGAGGGAGTTAAAGAGGTCCATTCAGTCTATGGAATATATGATTTTATTGTGAAAGTTGAAGCTGAATCTTTAGAAGAATTGAAAAACACAATAACTTGGAAAGTTAGAAGATTAAGCAAAGTTAAAGCTAGCGTAACAATGGTTGTCGCCCAATCCCGTACATCTTAAAAAAAAGAAAAAACATTAATGTTAGTTTTTTTGTAGTATTCTAAATACAGAATTTAATAATTCTATTATGAATAACTGAGACTATTATTTTATCAATTTCTATTTACTAAGAATTGCAACACTTATTCTAGTCTAATTTAGCTTCAATCAGTGCACCCCATTTCATCCACATTTCGTCTTTAAAACCACCGCCCTCTGGAAGTTTAGAGATGGTTACATTATTCTCTGGAATCAATTCTCTTAATAACATCTCATAGTTTCGACGCCAGTGTCGCTCGTAAACTCCAAGAGAATTTTGTGAGTCAAAAGAATGCCATTCTACAAAATAAACTCTTCGCCGAGCAATTCGGACAATATCAGTCACTACTTTCCTAATTTTATCTGGACCAATATACATCAGAACCGCATCTGTAAGCACAATATCAAAACTATCATCCAAAAACGATTCGAGTTCATCTGCTTTTCCCACTGATAGTTTTATGTTCAATTTACCTTCTTGTTTTAACCATTCGTTTCCATTTTTAACTGACCATTTATTGATATCCACACCAAATAAATCTGCTTCCGGAAACTTCTTAGAAAGTAGATATAAATTAGGTCCATCGCCGCAACCTACTTCAAGCAAATTCTTAATTTTGCGAAACTTCGAGATTTTCGCAACAAGAAAGCCTCGATGGGGATGATTTAGGGTAGTGGAACCACTTGCATAAGAAGAGGATTGGGAAGCCCATCGTCTCTCTTCAAATTTTGTACCAACAAGAAATCCTATAATTGACATGAAACCACGGTAAGTCCACCTTACAATTCGATACATTATGGCATACCGTCTTAGAAAAGATAGCAATTGTTATCTCAATCTAGTTAAATTTCACTTATAGAAGTTGTGAAGAGAATCAACAACAAAGCCAACATCAGAATCACTGAGCTCAGGGTGCAACGGAAGTGAAAGAACTTCACGAGAAATCTGTTCTGTTAAAGGTAGATTAAAGTGATCTAAATTCAGAGCTTTGTGTTTATGAAGAGGTTTAGGCCAAGAAACTAAAATTTCTATCCCTTGATTGCGAAGATAGGCCACAAGTTCGTCCCGATTATTGGAACGGATCACATAATTTTGATAGACATCATAAAAGTTACCTCCGTTTGGTGCAGGAGGTAATTGCAACGAAGCTAGGTCGGATAACCCTTCATGGTAGAGGTTTGCTATTTCTCTTCGTCGTTCTATCCATTTGGGTAGGTGATTTAGCTTAATTTTCAGAATTGCGGCATGTAAATTATCAAGGCGACTATTGAAGCCATGAAACAGAAATGCTCCGGTTTCTCTATCTTGGCCATGATCTCTAAGCAAGAATAACTTCTTGGCGATTTCCTTGTTATTTGTAACTATCATTCCACCATCTCCAAGAGTTCCTAAGATTTTTGCAGGATAGAAGCTGAAACAACCTGTCAAGCCAAAACTACCAGCTCTACGTCCTTTGTATCGTGCACCTACTGCTTGTGCAGCATCTTCAATAATATGGAGACCATGATCAGATGCTATTTTCATTATCGCATCCATATCACAGATTCTACCATTAAGATGAACAGGAATAATGCCTTTTGTTTTCTCTGTAATTGCTGCTTCAATACAACTTACATCAATATTATGATATTGGTCGATATCAACAAGAATTGGCTTTGCATTACATTGAGAAATTGTTGATACTGTTGCAGCAAAAGTATGAGCTACTGTAATTACTTCATCACTTTCAGTAATATTAGCAGCTTTTAATGATAAAAAGAGAGCATCTGTTCCGTTCGCAACTCCTATAGCATACTTTACATCCAAGAACTTGGCGAAATTCTTTTCGAATTCTTTAAGATGCCTTCTAAGGATATAGTCACCACCAATTAGCACTTCCTGAATAACAGAATCAACCTCCGATTTGATCTTTCTATAGTGCTCAGGAAAATCTACAAAACGGATTCGATACTCCATTTTATTACGACACCAATTCTCTAATCTTTGAAATTATTGTCTTAGATGTCGGATAATAAACTCCTTCCAAAGAAGAACTTGCTGGGGCAGGTGAATCTGGCAACGAAACACGCATAATAGGAGTTTTAAGATACTTGAATGCTTCATTCCCCACTATTGAAGAAACCTCTGCACCAATACCGGAACTTGGCCAACTTGCATCAACCACGATAAATCTGCCTGTTTTTTTTACTGAATTTATTAAAATGTCCTTATCTAATGGTTTTACAGAACGCATATCAATAACTTCAGTCTCGATTCCTTCATCGGCAAGGCTATCAGCAGCTTTAATCACCTCACCCACCATATATGAAGTTGCAGCTATTGTTACATCTTTTCCATTTCTTCTTAAAGCCCCTTCTCCTATTGGAACATTGAATAGTTCCTCAGGCACATCATCTTCACTCTCGTAAAGCCAACGATCATCAATATAGATAACAGGACCGTCATCCTCAACTGCTGAATTTAAGAGACCTTTGGCATCGTAAGCTGAACTAGGCATCACAACTTTTAATCCAGGAATATGTGTAAACATAGCTTGCAAACTTTGAGAATGCTGAGCAGCTTGTTCGCCTCCTCTATTTATAATAGTCCAAACGGTCAACGGAACATTCAGCTGACCACCAAACATATAATGCCAACTCCCAGCGTGATTAATCAATTGATCCATAGCATAATGCATAAAATCCATTCTCGGAAAGAGCAAAACTGGACGCATACCTGCCAAAGCTGCCCCTATTGCCACACCTGTAATGCCGTTTTCAGAAACTGGAGTATCGATAACTCGATTAGAACCAAATTCACTTAGAAGCCCGGTAGTTGTACATCCAACATACCATGGACTAGTAATTCCTTGGCCAATTAAGAATACTCGATCATCCTTCTTCATTAGCTGACGCAAAGTTTGATTTATCGATTTATTATATTGAATTCTTGTCATTGATGAAACTCCTCTGAATTAGCTAACTTTGAAAACATAATCAAGTAGACTTTCTTCCTGTGGAAATGGACTGTTCTTTGCAAACTTCAAGGATTCAGCTACTTCTTTTTCAATTTCACTACGAATACTAAGCATTTCTGATTTTGAAAGAAAATGATTACCTAACAATTTCTTTTCCAATCGTTTGATTGGGCCTTTTTCTTTCCAAAATGCTAATTCTTCTTTACTTCTGAGTCCTGTATTCAAATCATCATTAGGACCGACATGCCCCCGCCACCTGTAAGTCATACATTCGATCAAAGTAGGCCCTTCTCCTTGTCTAGCAGTATCTACTGCTTTTTTGGCTACTTTGAAAACTTCGGTTACATCATTCCCATCAACTTGAATCCCAGGTATTCGAAATATCTCGGCTTTCTTTCTGATATCTGTGTCAGCTAAATGATCAGAAATGTGGACATGAGTAGAATAAAGGTTGTTCTCACATACAAAAACAATAGGCAACTTTTTGAGTGCTGCAAAATTAAGAGATTCATACCAAACTCCCTCATTAGTAGCACCATCACCGAAGAAAGCAACCGAAACATTATCAGTTTTCCGAATTGAAAAAGATAAAGCTGCACCCACAGCAAGAGGAATAGACCCAGCCACAATTGCGGAACTCCCGATAAAACCCATTTCTGGAAAAGAGAGATGCATGGATCCGCCTCGTCCCTTGGAGCAACCTGTTACTTTACCGTAAAGTTCTGCCATCAAAGCATCCAAATTACAACCTTTAGCAATATAATGACCGTGAGAACGGTGTGTGCTGAAAACGTAATCATCAGTTCTAAGGGCAGCACATACACCTGTTGCAATAGCCTCTTGTCCAATATATAGATGACAAGGACAAATTATCTCATTTTTTCTAACAAGATCTCCAACCTTTTCCTCAAACAATCGGATTCTAAGCATTGATTTATACATAGTCCGCAGTTCATTTGATGATAAATGTTCCGTTCTTTCAGTCATAAAAAAAGAGCCTTCTTGTTCATAGTGTTATTCGTTCTTCTGTTCCAAAATATTTATACTGCTGAATGAATGTTTTTAATCCTTCTTTTATCCCTATTTTTGGAGACCATTTAAGAATCTCATTTGCCTTACTTGCATTAGCTATGAGTCTATCAACCTCTCCTACTCTCGGGGAAACATTTACAGGTTTTAGGTTACCACTTTTCCCACATAACTCAATAATCAAATTTGCAAGATCTAAAATAGATATTTCTTTACCAGTTCCAAAATTGATTGGTTCTGAAAGAGGCTTTTCATATTTGAAGAGCAAATCGTATGCACACACGACATCATCTATATGAGTATAATCACGTGTCTGAGAACCAGTTCCATAAATAATTGGAGGAAAATTGCTCAAAATCCTCCTAGTGAATATTGAAATAACACCACCGTAACCAACAGACTTCTGTCGTGGCCCATAAACGTTAAACATGCGGGGAATAACTACATTCAATCCATAAGTTTTAGCATATGCATAACATAACCTATCAGCAGCAATTTTACTTGCACCGTAAGGGTGTGGAGCATTTAAGGGATGCTTTTCATCAATGGGGGCATACATTGCTGAACCATATACTTCACTTGTTGAGGCGTGGATAACTTTTTTGACATCATAAAGCCTGGCCATCTCTAGAATATTTTGGGTCCCCATAATATTAATATCAAAAGTAAGCTTAGGTTCAACATATGACCTATCCACATGGATTTGTGCAGCAAGATTCAATATGGAATCTACGTCTTTAATGACCCGATCAAGAAGATCAGAATCTCTAATATCACCTTTTACAAGCTTAAAATTCTTATAATCGAGTAAATGCTTGATATTTGTTAGACTACCACTTAGAAAATTATCAAGACATATCACTGTATGACCTTCTTTGATATACTTCTCGCAAAGACTACTTCCAATAAAACCAGCTCCACCAGTTATCAGTAACTTCATCTTGTACTCCTTTTAGATAAAACCTCATAAAGGTTTTCCATCTTTGCCATCTCTTTCAAATGATTTAGTTTTTTGTTAATGATGTCTTGGTTTATTTCCCCAAATTTGGTCCGTTCTTTTTCATGATCAATTAGATAGATAATATTTTCAGCTAATGAGTTAGTATCTTTGGCAGGAAATAGAAATCCATTAACCCCATTCTCCACCCATTCCTTATTATCTCCAAAATCAGTTATAATAACTGGTACACCACAAGCCATTGCCTCTGCCGTACTTGCAGCTAACCCTGCATCGGATAATGATGAAGATACATATATGTCAGATGAAGCAAGATATTTCGCGACTTCCTTGTTTGGAATTGAACCTATAAAGCAAATATTCTGGGAGACTTGAAGTTTTTCAGCTAACTCCCTAAGAAACATCTCTTGTGATCCTTCTCCAACAACCACAAACTTTGCTTTTGAAACTTTCTTTAACACTATCCTTACTGATTTAATTAAGGTTTCAACATCATAGATAGGTTCCAGATTTCTAAGACTCATAATAATAGGTGAATTATCAAAAGTAAATCTTGCTCTTAATTCGGTACTTCTTTGCTTTGGATTAAATATCTGAGTATCTGTTCCAAAGTATATCAAATGTATTTTTGAATGAATTACTCCGAACTTTTCCAAAGATTTTATCATGTGTTTTGCATCGCAGGTAATAAGATCTGCCTTTTTCAAAGCATATTGCACCATATATCGGAGTATTCGAAATTGACCTGGATTAATCAAGATATCTGAGCCCCAAGTAGTTAAGATCATTGGATGATAATTTGTTAATGCTGCAATGAATCCATAATGAGATGCATAATGTGCATGAACTATATCAGGCATTTCTTTCGCTAATATGCTTCTTACACTCAGAATTGTAAATGGAGAGAAAACATATCTAAAAGCAGAATCTTTACCAGCTAAAGGCATAGGTATTCCCCCAACTAACTTATACTGTTTAATACCCATTTCATCATTCAGTTCGCTTGTTATTGCAAACACGTCATGCCCCCTTTTCTTGAAGTAATTGATCCATCGGATAGTGTGACAAGATTTGCAATCAGCAAAATAAGCAATTTTCATTTACTCACCATTTATTCCTAACAGACCACTGATATTTGGTGACACGATTTATAACGTTATACGAACTAAAATCATCAATAAAGAATTTCCAACTCCCTTAAAAAGATGTTTTTATCTTCAGTGGATGTGCTGACATAAACTATGAAGAAGGTCTTGATCATAACTAATCTTGCACATGCTGAACCTCGTATACCAGGCCTTATGAAATATCTCCCCGATTTTGGTTGGAACACGACTGTTTTGACAACATCAGAATACAATACGCACCTTTTTGATGATGATAATGTTAGACTGGACAAGAAAAATAGGATCATTACAGTACGTTACTTTGATATTCTTAATCACTTCATTATGATGATGAAGAAGATACTTGGTTATATTCCAGAAGAGAGCCTGAAAAGACAGGCAGATATACGGTTTGGTTTAAATTCACCAAAAACAAATATCATTAATCACCCTCTAAATTGGTTTAAAGAGGTTCTTTATTATCCAGATCAAGATAAATTTTGGAAAAAATCCGCAATCATTACAGGTTTTAAACTTATCAGAAATCAACAAATAAATATGATAATGAGCAGTTCTTCACCTGTCACAAGTCATATTATCGCTAAAGAATTAAAAAAAAGATGCGGCATCCCTTGGATAGCAGATTTGAGGGACCTGTGGTCACAAAACCATAATTACCCATATAGCTCATTCAGGAACTCGATTGATAGAAAACTTGAAGTAAAAACCCTCTCTAATGCAGATGCTTTAGTTACTGTTTCGAAGCCTTTGGTGAATCAATTAAAAAAAATACATCCGAATAAAACTGTTTTAGAAATTACAAATGGTTTTCATCTAGATGAAATGAAAAAAGATTGTAATTTAACATCTAAATTCACTATCACCTATACTGGTCAAATATATTTTGGAAAACAAGATCCTACAAATCTCTTCGCTCCTTTGAAAGAATTAATCTTAGAAGGCGACATCGACCAAAATGATGTGCAAGTCAGATTCTATGGTTATTTTGATGCTAGACTGACAAAAGTAATTCGAGAATATTTGTTAACTGATGTTGTTAAACAATATGGAGTAGTATCAAGGGAAGTAGCCCAACAAAAGCAGAGAGAATCACAACTTTTACTTTTTTTAAATTGGGAAGATAAAAGAGAAAAGGGAATATACCAAACAAAAATCTTTGAATATCTCGCAGCAAACCGTCCAATATTTGCAGTAGGTGGGTTTGGTAATGATGTGATTGAGAGATTACTTAATGAAACAAAAGCAGGAGTTTATGCCCAAAAAGAAGACATTAAAATAACCCTTAAGAAAATATACAATGAGTACAAACAAAAAAAAGAGGTCAGATGCCATGTAAGGCCAGAAAGTATCAATAGATATAGCTATCAAGAAAATGCTAAAACATTAGCTAAAAATTTTGATAAAATATTGATAAATAGAAAACATCAATAAATTAAAAAAAGGCTCTTTTTAACATATGTTACTTATAGGTAATTAAAGAGTATAAAGCGATTGATGAATAGACCTCCAAAACCAAGTAATATTGATGAGATGCAATTTATTTCATACTATCATCAAATTGAATTACCAACAAAAATAGGAGCAAAAAAAATATTAGAAATAGGAATTGGTGATAAGACAACATCGAATTATTTAAAACAACACAATTTTGAAATAATCACCTGTGATATAGATAAAAACAGAACACCGAATATTGTAGCCGATATCAGAAATCTACCATTTAAGAATAATAGCTTTGACACCATAATAACATTTGAGGTATTAGAGCATTTGCCATGGGATTACATAAATCAAATTATTGAGGATCTACATAGAATTACAGGAAAATTTGTCATTATCTCGGTACCTTACTCATCCCATCATTTCGAACTCGTAATTAAATTTCCTTTTATTCGAAAAATCTTAAAAAAAGATTTCATAGATATATTCTTTCGAATACCATTTCCAGTTCGCGACCTTAAATCAATTGATGAACCCCATTACTGGGAAATTGGGAGAAAAAGTTATTCTTTAAAGAAACTAAAGAAAGTTTTATTGAGAAAATTCAAGATAATTATTGAAACAAGACCTTTGTTACATTCATACCATTACTTTTTTGTGTTAGAAAAGATGAAAAGCAAATAAATGGATTAAAAAATAGAAACTAATTGTTGACAAAATTGTTTTGGTATCCAAAATAGTTAATCATTTTTTTCAGCATCAATTTTTAGGTATTTCATTATTTTTTCTTGATTTTCTATTATTTTCAATAGAGGTGGGTTGTATTTGGTTTGTTCAACAAAATCTGTCTCGAGCTGAGTTTTAAAATGCCATCTACCAACAATAATAGCTACTGGAATATACAAAAAGAGAAACACAAGAACAAACATTGTAAGACTAGTGAATATGGCATTGAAAAAACTCACTTGTTCTACGAGTAAACGGTAAAAAATTAAGATAAAGTTAGTTAAAGCCGTTGTATATACGAGGTAGGTTCCATGTCCTGAACGGAAGTATACCCACATTCTTCGACTAAAAGTAGTTTCATTAATATCTTGTATACGCTAAACCCCCAAAGCTATTCGAGTACACCCATTATATTTTTCCAACAAACTAATAAGGTTTGATACCAAATTTGAGACACAACACAATTTAAACTATTCAATGAGATATTGGTTCAGTCTAAACTTTAATTAAGTTTTATTAATGAAAAGTTAAATTGATGCGGGATCTTCGAGCCATTTATCGTATTTTACAAGAAGATTCAATGATTTCTCGATTGCATCGATATCTGCTTCTATCTCGATTGGTTTTCCGAAAATACGGGTTATTACATCAGCATCTTTTAGTCCGTGCCCTGTTGCTACGCAGACAACAGAATCTGTTTTTTCGATTTCTCCTTGATCGAGCAGGTTTCTCAGTGAAGCAATGGGAGTTGCACTTGCTGGTTCTGCAAAAATCCCCTCTGTTTGTGCCAAAAGACGTTGAGCATCGAGTATCTCTTGATCGGAAACAGTCTCAGCATGTCCTTTTGAATCATATATTGAATTAAGGGCTTTCATCCAACTTACTGGATTACCAATCCGTATAGCAGTAGCTACAGTTTCTGGAGATAATATAGGCTCAACAGTTCTCTGCTTCTTTCGGTAAGCGTTGACTATAGGTGAGGCGCCCTCCGCCTGAATTCCAATCATTCGAGGTTTAGTTTTAATCAATCCAACTGCTTCAAACTCATTAAATCCTTTCCAGGCTGCACTGATATTGCCAGCATTACCTACGGGCATCACCATACAATCAGGAGAAATCCCCAATTGTTCAGTTACTTCAAAGGCAATAGTTTTTTGACCTTCTATTCGAAATGGATTTATGGAGTTCAGAAGATATATCTGATTGTTTCGCTCACAGATTTTGAACACCATATCAAGCGAATCATCGAAATTACCTTTTACCTGAACTAATCGAGCACCATGAGCCATAGCCTGAGCAAGTTTTCCTACACCAATTTTTCCAGCAGGTACCAGAACTATGCATTGCATCCCAGCCTTCGCAGCATATGCAGCAAGAGATGCTGATGTATTACCTGTTGAAGCACATATTACTGTACTGACACCTAGCTCCCTAGCTTTGCTTATACCTACAGTCATTCCACGGTCTTTGAAGGACCCAGTAGGGTTTTCACCTTCAAACTTAATGAAAAGTTTTTTCAACCCAATCTTTTCAGCAAGTCGTTTACATCTATGAAGTCCAGTGCCCCCTTCATTGAGAGTAACTATGTTTACCCTATCATTTACTGGAAGGAAATCAGCGTACCGCCATACTGATAGAGATGTGTCACTCCATTTGTTTACACTTATTTTTTTATGCACTTCTTCAAGGTCAGTTACTACTTCAAGTATTCCACCACAATTTCCACATTTGTAGATAATTTCATTTACACCATAAGTACCATCACATTCAATGCATTTCAGATGAGCCATAATTAATCAGAGACCTAAACTTTCGACATATGTGAATAGATATATGATTATTAGTCTTGCGGCACATTGTTGATTTAAACAAGGGTAAAGGCAAAATACATCTAAGATTTGATACTAGCCACTGAACAAACATGAGGCTAATCCTAATAGGATATGGAGTAGTAGCACAAAGTCTCACTAAGATACTTACTGTAAGGAAGCAAGAGATTCTCAAAAGGCACAAAATGCATCCAAGGGTAGTGGCCATTGTAGATAGGGGTGGATCAGCTTTGAATCCAAAAGGTCTTGACCTTGAGAAAGTTGAAGCCACCAAAAAGAAATATGGTTCAGTTGCAGCCATACCTGAATATGGAAGTCCTGATAAAACTGCTCAAGATATCATTGAAAATTTAGATGCAGAAGTTGTAATTGAGGCTACACCAACAAATTTGAATTCAGGGGAACCAGGTATGTCACATATAGAAGAAGCATTGAAGTCTGGAAAGAATGTAGTGACTGTTAATAAGGGTCCTCTAGCGTTGGCACTTCCTGCACTTTCAGAAATGGCGACATATAATGATGTACACTTGAGATTCGGTGGAACAGTTGGGGGGGGAACACCAATTCTAGATTTTGGAAAGAAATGTCTTAGCTTTGATAAGTTAATAGCAATAGAAGGAATATTGAATGGTTCAACAAATTACATGCTCACAGAAATGGAGCAACATGGCACCACATTCGAAGAGGCCTTGAGTGAAGCACAAGATAAAGGGTATGCTGAAGCTGACCCTTCATTAGATGTAGATGGATTAGATGCTGCAGCTAAGCTAGTAATTATGGCTAATTGGTTTACCGATAAGGAGGTAACATTAAAAGATATTTCCATAAAGGGAATACGTGACATCAAACCTGAAAACCTAAAAGAGGCATCAGAACGAGGATTCGCTATCAAACTAATTGGAAGGATAGATGAAGAATTGAAAGTAGGACCTGGTGAGTTAAGGAAAAGTGACCCTCTGTGTATAGGAGGAACTTTAAACGCAGTTAAGTTTCAATCCGAATTTGCTGGAGATGAAATAATAATAGGGAAAGGAGCCGGTGGACCAGAAACAGCAAGTGCGATTCTCAGAGATTTGTTAGATATAAGGGAAAAGATGTAGAATAGTTGAAAAAAATGAAGATAATCATGAAGTTCGGAGGAACATCTTTAAATTCCGCAGACAAAGTCAGAAACGTATCTAGAATCGTGAAAGATCATTCACAAAATAATCAAATAACAATAGTTGCATCTGCTCTAAGTGGAGTAACAAATCTGCTGGAAAAATTAAGCAAACAATCTAAACATAACAGCAAAAAAATAATTGCTAATGAATTAGAGAAGTTCACTAAGTTACACACAAATATTTCTAAAGATTCAATAAAAGATCAGAAAATAAAAGAGGAAGTTCTTGAAAATATTTTATCCATAATTAATGAACTAAAAAGTGTTCTAGAGGGTGTTTATGCAATAGGAGAGATAACTCCACGATCGAGAGATAAAATTTTATCATTTGGTGAAAGATTAACGGTGACCATAATCACAGGAGCACTCAAAGATATAGGAATAAGTGCAGAACCCTTCACTGGAGCCAAGGTAGGGATTGTTACAGATGATAAATATGGAGAAGCTAATCCATTAATGAATATTACCAAAATGAGAATATCTGAAACTCTTCAACCATTATTGAGTAAGGGTATTATTCCTGTTGTAACAGGTTTTATGGCGGCCACCCAGACGGGTGACATAACAACATTAGGAAGAGGAGGATCGGATTTTACAGCAACTATTCTAGGAGCAGCCCTATCTGTAGATGAGGTGTGGATTTGTACAGATGTAAATGGTATGATGACAACTGACCCAAAGATAATATCAGATGCTAGAACAATTTCTCAGCTCAGTTATTCTGAAGCTTTAGAGATGACTGTTTTTGGGGCAAAAGCATTACATCCAAGAGCAATAGAACCAGCACGAGAAAACAAGATACCTGTAAGGATAAAGAACACTCTTGACCTAACAGGTCCTGATACCTTGGTTTCCAATGACCAAAGCGTCATTAAAGGGGAGATAGCAAAATCTGTAGCCTTGATAAAAGATGTAGCTATGGTGAATATAGGAGGCGCAGGAATGGTTGGTAAACCAGGAATAGCAGCAAAGGTGTTTGAAACATTTGCAAAAGAAGAAATAAACATCTTGATGATATCACAGAGCGTTTCTGAAGCCAATATTAGCTTAGTAATCCATAAACATAATCTTGAGAATGCAGTAAATACACTTGAGTTATCACTACTTAGCAGGGGCTTTGCAAATCGAATAAATGCAGAAGATGATGTATGTGTTATAGCAATAGTAGGCGCTGGAATGAAAGGATCACAAGGTGTTGCGGCTCGAGTTTTTAAGGCAGTAGCTGATAAAAGAATTAACGTGCGAATGATTGCACAAGGTTCATCTGAACTGAATATATCCATCGTTGTAAAAGAGAAGAGCTGTGAAAAGGCTGTAATGGCTATCCATAAAGAGTTTGATATGGGAAAATCCTAAAAGATATTACTAATAACTGGAAATCAACATATTCATATATAGAAAACCCATAGTGAAGATGATAGACAAAATGAAGAAGACTGCCATAGTTGGTGCAACGGGGATAGTAGGACAACAATTCCTTACTGCATTAAAGGGTCATCCATGGCTGAAAATAACGACTTTGGCAGCATCAATAAAATCAGCAGGAAAAAATTATGAAGATGCACTCCGAGATCCGAAAACACAAGCACTACGCTGGTACATTAATGAAGAACCACCTGCAGAATTTCTAAAGATGAAAGTTGAAGATGCATCTAATTTAGATCCATCAAAATTTGATGTTATATTCACAGCAATAGAATCAGATCAGGCTAAGAAACTGGAGCCGAAGTTAGCAGTAAAGACCGCAGTCATTAGTACTGCATCAGCATTTAGATATGAATCGGATGTGCCAATAATTATTCCTGGAATAAATTCTGATCATATATCGCTGCTAGATATTCAGAGAAAAAAAAGAGGTTGGGATGGATTCATAATTCCCATTCCCAATTGTACAACTACCGGATTGGCAATTAGCCTAAAACCGATAAATGATTCATTTGGACTTAGAAACGTAATAATGACATCAATGCAAGCAGTTTCTGGAGCGGGAAGAAGTCCAGGAGTACCTTCATTGGATATAACTGACAATATTATACCATTTATTCCAAATGAAGAAGAGAAGATTCAGGATGAGACCAAAAAGATTCTGGGGGTAAAAGAAGGTAATAATATTAAAGAAGCGGACTTCAATATCAGTAGTACATGCACTCGAGTTAACGTTTTAGAAGGGCATACAGAGAGTGTTTTTGTTTCCACAAAAGAAAAGTGTACTATTAAGGGAATCAAAGAAGCAATGGAACAATACACTGGAACACTTATGGATAAAGGATTACCATCAGCACCAAAGAAATGGATAGTAGTAAATGAAGATCCGTTTAGGCCTCAACCTCGACTTGACCGTAATGCATATGGAGGTATGGCGACAACAATAGGTCGAATTAGAACCGATAATGTATTGAAAAATGGAGTGAAATATCTTCTGGTTACTCACAATACAAAGATGGGTGCAGCTAAAGGAGCAGTAATGGTTGCAGAGCTATTAATTAATAGAGGGTACATTTAATCTAAAAATAACATAACTTTTTTGCGAATTTACGTTTACTAAATTATAATCAATATAATATTTATATTTATTAACAGTATTTAATTTAGACAATGGAGTTAGCAGGTAAAAATTATGAAAATTGATGAAATTGATAGAAAAATCTTAGAATCACTTGTCAAGGATGCCAGTATTTCAATACCCAAATTAAGTAAGAAAATAAAAGAAAACCCTTCTGTATGTTATAGTCGAATTAAGAGACTTGTACGAAGAAATCTCATTAAGAAATTTACAATAGTGGTGAATGAGGAAAATTTAGGATATCCAATGAAAGCAATTGTAGGTTTGAATACAGATATTAAACTTAGAGAAAATATTCTTGGAAAAATCAAGAACCTTCCAGAAACAAGAGTAATTCAGGAAGTAACAGGTAGATTTGACATTATGATGGAGATTAGGGCACGCTCATTAGATGATCTACATAAGATAGTGACTGGAAGTATTGGACAAATTGAAGGAGTTGTTAGAACCGAAACTTTGATAGAATTGAAGACAGTTGTACAGGACCCTTCATTTGAAAATAGATAATATCTTGAAAAAAGTCAAACATTTTCCAAAAAATCCATTAAACTTTAGACTAAGATTTACCATTCCAAATGACACGTTGTGGGAAAGGTATCTCTATACCAGCTTCATCTAATACTTTCTTAATCTGTTGAACTATCTCAGTTCTAACCTCAAACCAGACTGAAGAAGGAGCCCACATTCGGATAGAAAGGTTTACAGAAGAATCAGACAGTTCATCAACGTAAACTAATGGAGCAGGTTCTGCTAAGACTAGTGAGTTTTCGTTAATTGTTTTAAGGATAATATCAATTGCTTTTTTCATTTCCTCATGATATGCAATACCCACAGTTATGACTACTCTTCGAGCAACGTATTTTGAAAAGTTATGTATTGTTGAAGTGAATAATTTCTCATTAGGGATTCTTAGATTAACACCATCAAACGTTCGAATACTTGTGGATAAAATATTGATTTCCAATATAACTCCATAAAGATGTTCATCAATTATTCCAATTGGATCACCAATAGAAACGGGTTTATCTATCTGTAAAAATATTCCAGATATCAAGTTAGCAACAACTGATTGAGTTGCAAAACCTATCACGATACCAAGTATTCCACCTGCAAGCATAACCCCAGTAAAATCTATACCCAAATATGAAAGGGCCGCCAGTGTTGCTACAATAATTGTAGTATAATATATAATACGTTGAATCAGGTTTGAAGCATTTTCAGACATAACAGATGAAAGGAGTTTGCCAGATGTCATTCTTGCTATTCTACCAATAATAATACCCACTACAATAACAATTAGAGCAAACAACAATTGACCCGCAGTGAAACCAAACCCAGGAAGAGCAGTATCTATCCAGTTCATCAATATCCATGCTCCATGACGAATTTTCCTTCGACACCAAATCCTCCACGCTCCAAGAAACCTAACCTGAATTTCTTTACACTTTCAGCAGCCATTGGTACTTCTTTCAGACCATGTAATGGAGGTTTGTTGTTTAGAAACAGTGAAGCAATGGTACCATCCTCGATCAATAGATTTGAGTCCTCAAGATAAACAGTGTCGCCTGAAAGATAGAGGTCAACCATATAGGCATCCATAACTATTTTGTGAACAGTGACCCAGTCTGCACTTTTGTTTTGAAATTTCATTATTATTTCCGCTTCTTCATATGGTACTGCTTTTTCTTCAGAAGATATAATTGAGGTGTGAAGTCTGCAAATATACCCCATATTTGGTTTGCCATATAGCCCATATTTGGGAAAGGATAAGGAAAATGCATCAATCATGTAGTTACTGTTTTTGCTTATTGTAAAGACACCTATTTCGATTGGCATAGTAAGATGATGAGTAACTGATGATTTAGGAGGAAGTGCAATGGGAGATTCCAGATTAACCATTATATTATGAGCCAACTGCCGCGGCATCTGAATAGGTCTAACAGGGTATATTGCGAGCTTAACTTTCCCTTTTCTTGAAGAAAAGACAGTTTTTGAAGATGTTTCTCCTTCATGGTCACGCCTATAGATGTACGAGTCATCACCAGTCTTTTTTAAAGAAATTTGTTCATTTCTAAACTTAATAGTAAAACCATCTTCAATTGTATATAGACCGAATTTCTTCACCAAAGTACTACCACGATTTTCTTTCCATCAGAGATTAAAAGTTAGCTATATATTTATCATCATTGGAAAGATTTGAAATCAAAAGGCTCATTCTTTTTTTATGGATAGTCCCAATACACCTGCTATAGTACTTAGAATCGGCGCCAAAAAACCTGCACCTGTAAGCAGAAAGACTACTGAAAGGATAATCAAGACAATGCCACCTTGCCTATCATTCAGTCGGACGGCTATCCATCCTAACATTATTATCCCTACAATAATTGTGGTAATTCCAGCCACCAAAAAATTAGGGATAATAGTCATAGCTGGAAAACAGTTGGGTTCACATTCTGTTCCACCAACAGCATTAATTATGATACTTGTCGGCGCAACATTTCCCTGTAACACTTCAGAATATCCATGAAAAACACCAAGAAGCACCGCTGCAACTCCAAATATTATGGCGACTATCTTTTTTTTAGAAGCCATTCTAATTTTTTTATGGATTGTTGCAAGTATTTAAGGTTGTATTTAGGAGAATTGATTGATGAAAAACAAAAGAATAATAGATTACATTATTCTGTTTACATATCTATACGTTCTCAGGTAAAAATTAAAATCTGTCATTACTAAAGAATAAGTGATCTTGATGAAAAATCTTTTACAGAAGTACATTAAGATAGAGAGGGAGACATCTTTACCCAATGTTCAATCTTGAAGCATCAGAAAATATTGAATCACTTCCCAAGAATATAGTGAAGAAAATTAACAAAAGAATCAAATATGTTAATGATGGAATTTCTAGAATTGAGAAAGCAACAGGAATTACTTACCCACCATATAATATTAGGCCGGTGATAATTTTATCAGAAAGTGAAGTTGAATTAGGGCAAAGAGGAGTAATATATGCAAGAGTTATTCCAGAAGAAGGGCCAGCTGGTCTTCTTATTTCGGTTGAGCTCTCGGCACCTTTAGTTGCATTTGGATTAAAGGGAACAATACAAGCTGTTTTGGCACATGAATTCATGCATTATGTGGAACTTGTAAGGAAATTCACTACTTTAGATATTCTTTCAGATGAAACCGTAGGTACATTACACGAAACTATTTACTCAGATTACGAGAGATTATACGAACCCAAATGGCTTTTCCAAGATAGAGGACTAATAAGACTTCTCAATAACAGATTTCTTGATGGACTTGTAGACGATAAATTAAATAAGAATACGTTAAAAAAATGGGTTGAAAAAGGTCTCCCTTCTGTAACTCTACCTCCAGATGCAAATGTTGTTAGAATTCCCATTGCCGCAATACTAAAAACTAATTTCGACCCGTTGCTAAAGAATAGGCTTGAAGAACTTGAAAAGATAAGGGCCGTAGATAATGCAAAATAAATCAGGTAAAAAAGGAACACTCAATAAAACGGATACAGAAACATTACTCAGAATATCAAAAGAAATATCTTCTAAAAAAACGATTATAGGTATTGCAGCGTATGGTTCTCAAGTAGCTAATTATGCAACGGAAGATAGTGATTATGATATAATTGTTGTTCTAGATAACTATAGTCCTAAAGTAAAATATCGTTACATTAAGGGAGAATTAGAAATATCGGCACTTCTTGTTGATAAGGAATCAATATTAGCTGATGCCCAAAAGGCATCTCTTGGAGAATTTGTTGCAGGTAGATTACTTAACATATACTTACCCATTAAAGGTAAAAAATTCTTCAAAGAAGTTGAAAATATTATTAAAAAAAGAGTGATAGCTGAATCACTAAACGAGATTGGATCATCTCTGGGTGAATTTTCACAAGAAATATTAATTCCAGTGGAATACTTTCTATATGATAAACTCAAGAAACGTTCTTCGATTTATCCTCCTGTTCTTTATAGTTACTCCAAAACTTATGGGGATGAGTTAAGGGCTAAAAACACAGAAGCAGCTTGTCCAGGATTTCGGGTTGCATTGAAAGACCTAGAATCTAAGAAGTTGATTACTCTGAAAGATGGGTTAGTAAGAATAAAAGATAGTAAATCCAAAGGGTGGACGACTATTTTTTCAGGAATAATCAAACATACACAAAGAGGGCTAACCCAATATGCCGTCCACGGTTATGCTGGAACAGTTGGTCTCAACATCATAAGTAAAGAATTGATGTCCAAAATATCTAGAGCAAAGAAGGGATACGAGGTCCCAGAAGTGATAAGAAATCCAAAGTCTCTTTGGAGGCTAAGTGAAGGAGATCTTATCGTAGAGGAAGAAGAATGGTTACAGAAAGTTTTTGAACATTTTCAGTTAAAAGGAGATGTTATAACGAATAAGGACAGTATTGGAGATATCTATTCCTCTTCAAAAGTATATTCTGCTAGCGATAAAGAACAAAATGTAAAGTTCATTGTGAAAAGATTTGTAGACATAAAAGCGATGAAGTGGATTGTTTTGAATATCTGGGCATTAATGTCAAAGAGATTCGACATGAGTCCCATATCTAGGCTCTCTAGAGAGTATTCTTCGTTGAAAGAAATTCGAGAAATTGGTCTAAATACACCAAGGGTTTTGTTAGTTGCATTTAATCAAAGAATACTCGTAACTGAATTCATAGAAGGTTCAAATTTGGGAGAGATACTTTCAAAGGTTTTCAAAGGAGAAAAAAATATGATGAAATACATTAGAATTTATGGCGAAGAATTAGGAAAAGCACATAAATCTGGGTACACACTTGGAGATACTAAACCAAGCAATTCTATTCTTTCAAAAGGTAAGATATTCTTAATTGATCTTGAGCAAGCTGCAAAGAATGGGGATAAGAGCTGGGATATAGCTGAATTCATTTATTATTCATCAAAACTTACTTTGGATACTAACGCTGCAAAACAATTGGTTGGAGAATTTCTGGACGGATACTTAGAATATGGTGATAATAAATCTGTAAAAGATGCTCATAAACTGAAGTATCTTGCTCCATTTCAACCAATAATAGCACCAAATGTTGCTGCAGCAGTTAGAAAAGTGATAAAAAAACGAGCAGAATAATTACATTATTTTACTGTTTGAATTGAGTATAACCACATTTCCCACATGTATCTCTGTCATGATGTTCAGAGAGAAACACACCTTTTCCACAACGTGGACAGTCTTTCTTTAACTTTTTCAGTTGGTCTCCTTCAATCTTATAAAATTTCCAAACTTGTGTACTAGGCTTTATTTTTTTGACTTGTCTCTCTTTATGAGGTTTGGCAACTGGTTCATCTTCTTTAGGTGTTTCGTCTATTTTTTCAGATTCGGTTGCAGTTTCTTCTAATTCTTTAGATTCTGTGGTCTTTTCTTCCGACATAATTATTCCTTCTTTTGTTCTTCTGTTGCTTCAGATGGTGTTTCTGATTTTTCTTCGGGTTTTACTAGTTCATCTTTTGTATCTTCAGATGAATGAGTGGTTGATTTGGATTCTAATTCTTCCTTTGAAGTTTTTTCTGTATCTTCAGTTGAAGATGTTTTGTCAACTTCTTGGATGGGTTCAGCTTTCTCTTCACCGGTATTTTTTGAAGGAGTTTTAGATTTTTCGGTTTTAGGTGTTACAGGTTTATTCCTTGTTAATATATAATCAGAAATATCTTTTTTTGCATTATCATCGTTATCATAAATATAAAACAAACCTTTAGCATCTCGCGAACCTGATTCACCATCAATGGAAACAACAAAAACTTTCTCGTCAGTGGTCTTTATCTCTTTAGACAAAGCCTGGATAGCATCATTACGATTGAAACTACCATATGAATCTCTAAATATACACTCTACTTCTCTACGACCTACAAGTAAATTCTCAATATCGCGATTAATCTCAATATTCATTTAGCTGCACTCGAAACCTCCAAAATCCGCGGTATATTAATACCTTGCCAATAAAATACATCACATATAAATCCCCATCATATTTAGCATTGTAATAACAGATTTCCTAATTTCTAGATCTAGACAATTAAAAACTAATCCAATTCGAGGCTGTCCGTAGACCACAATTGTACCTATGGGGTATGACGCCATAATAGGAAGTGCAAGAAGGTCCTCTTCACCATCGACAAATATCCTAACAGGCATTTTTTCAGATAGAGCATCTGAAACGGCTTGCAAAGACTCTTCAGTTAGACAACTGTGGGGATTTTTTACTTTGATCAGGCTTTCATAATTGGATTTGGGAAGTTTCCGTGTGATTCTCATTTCACGACCATCAACTACTTCGATGTTTGGGATGAATCCAAGTGAAAGAAGTGTTTCAGTTGTAGCATCTCCTACGGCTACTATTAGAGCCTTAGATGTAAATTCTCCTTTGAGATTATTAGTGTTCACCTTTGAGTTCTTGATGAGTTTACCTGAAGGATGTTTTAACCTATCTCGTAAAATCTTTGGAAGTGAGTATACCTTCATTTTTTAGAATGATTGAAAACAATAATATTTCAGTATTACCAATAGTAAACTTAGGTTACTCTAAGTGCATATCTTCCCGACTTTAAGATACCAAGTGATTTGGCTACTTCTGACTTCTCAGGATCAAGAATAATAATAAGTCCTGACCAATCTTTACTAAGGTCATTAGAGTTGCAAGATGGACAGATTTTACCACTGGCTAAACTCTTACATTTTCTGCAAGCAAATTGACGGACCATTTTTTTAAGTACCTACTTTTTCTTTGGAGTTTCAACACTCTTTTTCGACTTGTCGATATCATCAGCTATCCATTCAAGAGCACCAAGGTAAGGCTGTCTACAAGTAACCCCTATTTTCCCCATAGAAGCTCCGCGACCTAGACTTACAGCAGTTATCCTAACCCGAAGTTTTGAACCGACCTTCAATGTTCTTTTACTTTGACTTGCTAGAATGATACCTTGTTTCACATCACTTGTAAGATAATCGTCAGTTATCTGTGATAGATGAAGCAATGCATCAGTGGGCCCTATTCTTACGAAAGCACCAAAATCAGTTATTTCCACAACTTCACCCTCAACTATCTCTTGGAGCATTGGAAAAAATGACAAAACTGAGAATTTAACTTTATGATATCTTGCACCATCACCAGGAATTATTTTACCAACAGGATCCATATCCACATCAGTTACCTGAATAATATACCCCATATCTGAGTTGATAGTACTTTCATATTTCGTTCTTAAAACTTCAAGTGCAACCTTCTTTAGTTTACTTCCAAACTTATCTGGAGAAACTCTGACAACATCAATTCTTTGTTCTATCTGAAACAATCAATAATGTCTCCTAATCATTGGGGTACGAAATAGCTTTAGTTAAGAACCTTTTGTTGGTTCATATTCTAAAAATCTATGTTTTTTCTACAGCCAGTAGATTTCCTTTACGGAAAACTACTGTAATCCCAGATACCTTAAGTTGCTTCCTCAAATTAGAATCCAAAGTTGCAACTGAAGCTCTTCTTGACACTGCGCAATTCATTATTTTATCATCAACATTTTCACCTTCATCAAATGAAATATTCTTCAATCCTGAAGCAAAGTTCAAAGCACTTTTAGCGAACTTAGCACGCTTTGGAGAAGAATTTCTGCTTAAACCATGTAATTCATTAATAACGGCATCTAAAACCACAAGATCTACTTTACCAAAAAATTCTTGTAATTGTTCCAATCGTTGCGAGGGAGTAGAAACAGCGAATATCAGAAAACTTGAGTCTAGAAGTAATTCCACGATACTCGGCTCGGCTATATTATTATTCCAGAACCAATGAGACGCCATCTATCAGCTATCCGTCGAGTAACTGCAACCCTATTTCCAAGTGCAGCACAAATTGGTCTCTTAAGGTTCACTGAGATTATATCTCCATTTATTGATCCAACAGGTCCTAACGTTACCGCTGTTCCTATATTCAAACGCAAAACCTCACCTTTTCGTATCTTTTCCACTTTCATCATTTCTGGAGCTCCCACAGCCTTATCAAGGAGTTGAGTCTCAATTTTGATTGAACTATGTACAGGTGGCAGCTCATTTGGAAGTCCAACTACAGACCCAAGGAGGCTATCTGCTCTCGTGATAGTTGGATCCAATGTTGTACCTAAAGCAATTAATCCTCCTGTCTTAACATTTTTTACCAACCCAACACTTGTTCCTAAACTTGCGATAGTTGTTTTAATAGCATTATATTTCTTAGTTTTTTCATCTAGAAGACCAGGTTTAAGAACAATTTCTTCACCAACATTGAATTCTCCTTCAATTAGGGTCCCACCAATTACTCCTCCTCGAATTTGGGTAATGTTCATGCCGGGTCGATTCACATCAAATGACCTTAGAGTCTGCATTAGTGGTTTCTTTTTTGTTTTTGTTAATGGGGTAGGGATGGATTCTTCAATTGCCCCTATTAATGCATCTAAATTCAATTTGTGATGACCAGATACAGGAATAATAGGAGCATTTTCAGCGACAGTCCCCTTTGCAAACTTCTGAATAGCTTTATAGTTTCTTTCAGCTTCTTGATTAGTTACAAGGTCTAATTTGTTCTGCGCTATTACAATATGTTTCATTCCTAGCATCTGAAGACTTAGAAGATGCTCCCGTGTTTGAGGTTGAGGGACATCTTCATTTGCAGCTATAATTAGTATTGCACCATTCATAACAGCTGCACCAGAAAGCATAATCGCCATGAGACTTTCATGTCCTGGTGTATCTACAAAACTAACTACCCGAGACAATTTTGCTTCTTTTCCGCATTTAGGACAAGATGATGTAGTTGAGTAATTTTCAGGTGGATTACATTTACCACACTTGTAAAATGCTGCATCAGCATATCCCACCTTTATGGTGATACCACGTCGTAATTCTTCACTATGCGCAGATGTCCATACACCAGTTATTCCTTCAACTAGCGTAGTTTTACCGTGATCTACGTGACCAATAGCACCAATATTTACTTCAGGTTGGTGTGGTAATCTATTTCTTTTGAGCATGGTGCTATCCTTGGCTGTCATTAATTAATGACAAAGAAAGGAGGGTAATTAATATTGCGGAATCTAAGCTGTTTCTTTTTCTGAAGGAGAAGTTTCCTTTGGCTTCTCAGTTATTTTCATTTTCTTTTCTTCAGCAGAGACAGATTTCTTTTCTGATGACTCATTATCTTGCTTTTTCTTTACTTTTTTCTTCAGTATTTCCTTTGATTCACCTTCTTTCTTAGGAATATCTTCATCTTTTTTAATGTCAGGGGATACCTCTTTTTCCTTCGCTGGAGACTTTTTAGTCGGTTTACTTGTAAGAAGTGCATTTATCTGATAAATTTCTTCTGTAATAGTATTGCCCCTAACCAATTTCCTTCGCTTTAACCCTTTCACAGTGGACCTAAATCCCACTCCCTTTGTAAGAAGCACATATTTCTTAACGCCACCTAGAACATCATTTCTCATTGGGAAACCCCCATGGTCACTGCCCCCAGTTATCGTAAGCTTACCTTCAACATTTACAGGTGAACCATCGATATCACTACCAATCTTTAAGCCCTTAAAGACTCTAAACTGGTCATCAGTAAGTTCATACATAATGGATTTACCATTTTTTGGGTCTGCGACTATTAGTTTTGATTTTGCCACGTGAATTCGACCTCACTAACTTATTTGTTCTGCTAATAAGTATTTTTTATTAGTTCAGTATTATGGTTTCCATAGTAGAAGTAAAAGATTCATAATAATTCATATCAATCAAATAAATTTTATTACGAACATGCCAAGACTATGTTATCAATAGAATCCGGTAGTGTAACAGATGTTGTATAATACGGATGATAAGATGGTGTTTCAATCCAATGATAAATAAGTGCTAGAGCATATATGTCGAGTGTTGAAGGACAAAGTTTTTTTTCTCTAACTTCACTTTTCTCTTTTTCAAAATACATCAAATCATTCTCATTTGAGCTATGATTCAATCCTAGTACATGTCCTAGTTCATGCGTCATTACATTTTGCATTCCTAATAAACTAAGATCTGATAATGCTATATCGATTGTTGCTGTTTTGATCGAATTGATATTAGATATCTCTAATACTGTTTCTCCAAGTAGTGAATCGTGAAGAGTTTCTTCAAAGTTAATCTGAATATCTATGTCGCCTTGAGGTAGAGTGTTATTTACACCTTGAATATAAACTGAAAAAACTATATCCCCCAGATATTTATATTCTGGATGAATATTGATAAATTCTGAAATTGATCTTTGCCACTGATCGATGGCGTTTTTTATTGCATCAATCACCGAATAATCAACTTCAATATTAAGCGTCTCCTGAAGATTAATTAGAATCTTAAGATGTGTATGACCCCATGAAGCTGCCCGGTTATTATTAACATAAACTAAATTAATCGAATTAATCTCAGACGAAGCTGAAGGATTTGGAATATCAACAGTAGAAATAGTTGTTATTGTAATGGTTGTAGTATTGATTATGACGGTGGTAGAAGTTTTAGTGGTGGTATCGGTTACAAAAAGAGTATTAGTGATTGGCTCATAGAACTGCATTTGCATTATTACTGGAATACTAATTGCTACAATTGCCGCTACAATAATCAGTATGGCGAAAATATTTTTCAAACATTAAACGTCCAATTCAAACAGAATTAAATTTTTTGTAGGATATAATTTAAACATAAGATAAAAGATGGTTTAAGGGGGAACAATATTTTGTGGTGTACTTCTTGACTGTAATTATGAGTGCCAAAGAACTTTTTCAACAACTTTTAGAGGAAGTTAGGCAAGATGTCAAGATTCTACAAGAAAAGAAGGGTATAACTCCTGGATTAGCTGCAATTCTTGTAGGAGATGACCCAGTTTCTCAGGTTTACGTATCTTTAAAGGAGAAAGATTGTGGAAAAGTAGGAATAAAATCTACAGTTTACCGAATGTTTGATTATCCCCCTGAGACAAGGAATAAGAAAGTTTTAGACCTCATTATGAAGCTAAATAATGACCCTGAAACTCATGGAATACTTATCCAATTACCTTTTCCAAATTTCGTTGATAAAGAGAAAGTCTTTGAAACACTTTCTCCACAAAAAGATGCAGATGGGCTTACACCACATAATATGGGTAAGCTTATTCTTGGTGAATATAGTATGGAAAGCGGTTTAATTCCGTGTACCCCAAAAGGGTCGATGGCAATATTAGACCACTTTAATATTGACGTGACAGGAAAAGATGCAATAATTGTTGGTAGAAGTGCTCTTGTAGGAGAACCCCTCCGAAAATTACTTCAAGATAAAAATGCTACTGTAACTTGTACTCATAGAAAGACTAAGAACCTATTAGAAAGATTAAGAAAAGCAGATATTATTGTAGCCGCTGCTGGAAGACCTCCAGAATTGTATCAAGAAAATGCTTTTCGACTTTCAGCAGATATGGTTAAAGAAGGAGTAATTGTAATCAGTATAGGTGTCAGAAGAGATCCCTCAACAGGCAAACTTGTTTTCGATATTGATTTTGAAGATGTGAAAGAGAAGGCTGGATATATAACACCGAACACGGGAAGCACTGGAATTATGACACGAGGTATGCTTCTTAAGAATACAATAATTGCAGCAAAAAATATTACCAGTCAAAAAGCATAAAGTGGATTAGTTTTTCGCTTAATTTCCACTATTTTATTCAACGTTTCAATTTCATTTATTGTTAATCTTGAAGAGAATTTTTCTAGTAAAATTTTTGCATCATTACTCCTCGGGACTGTGAATAATTCATCTCCTTCATGAACATGCCTATCCATGATTACTTCATTAATCGATACAGCTACTTCAGACCCTTGAGAAGCTTCATCGATGTTTTCTCCCTTTTCTTGAAGTTGACGAATCGTTCCAATCATTTTTGCTGAAGAATTCATAACCTCTGATTTTTGTCTTAATCTACCTGCCAAAACTTCTACACCGAATACAGCTGGACCACTTCGTCTGAAAATATACCCCTTCATCACTTTGAAGGAACAAGGTGGAGTTAAAGATTTGAATTCACCTTTTTCTGCTAATTCTCTTTCTGAATTAACCCAACTTGAGTACTCCTCAATTATACTATATATTACAGGATTAGAAAAGACTTTGATATTTCTATTTTCAATTTCTTTTTCTGCATCTGGAAGAATTTTTGTATTAAAAGCCAGAACTACACCATGATAAAGGTCTTTATCAGCCACAGCTTTTGCTTCTACAACATCACGCCTAGAAACAGGCCCAATATCAGCTATCCTAATAGGTACATTTCTTTGCTTCAACATTTCAACAAGAGCCTCAAGACTACCGAGAGTATCAGCTTTCAAAATTATTCCAGTATGGTCAGTACAGATAAATGCCCTACGAATCTCGCGATAAACAACTTTAGCTAGATCCTCAATTTTATCACCAAGTTCGAGGCCAATAAAAGGTGATCCAGGTAAAACACCATCTAAATCGGGGGTGACGATTTTCACACCCGTAGCAGCCCCTACTTCTTCTACAGAGGAAAATTTATCCCGTGGATCTCTCATTTCGTCCAAAGGTTTAGGCATAAACATAGCTTTAAGATGGGTTACTATTGCTTCATCACGCTTACCCACAACGATTTTATCACCAGTTTTCAAGATACCATCCAATAGAACCACATTTGCAGTTGTTCCAATACCGGATTCCTCTTTTATTTCTAGAACTATTCCACGGGGTTTCCCATTGGATATCTTTAGTCGTTTTGCTAAATATTGTTGAGTCAATCCCACAAGAACTGCAAGAAGCTCAGGAATACCTTCACCTGTTTTAGCACTGACTGGAACAATAGCTATTTCTTTTGTGAAGTCTTTTATTCTATAGAATGCTTCGGATTCAAAACCTTGTCCTGATAGATTTCCCATAATTGAATAAATCCGGTTGTCTATTTCGTCAATAATAGGTTTAGATTGGTTTTTCAGAGATTTCCCAATAAACATATCAGCTCCTGGGCGCCAACCAGATATCATATCGATCTTATTCATTGCAAGAACGAATGGAACTTTCCTATTCTTCAGAATATCCATGCTTTCAAAGGTTTGAACTTCAAAACCTCTGGCTGAGTCAACTACTAAAATAGCAATATCAGCAGCTGAACCACCTCTACTTCTAAGGTTAGTAAAAACTTCATGACCTGGTGTGTCTATAACAAGAAGTCCTGGAACTGCAATTTCTCCACCAACCTGTTTAAGCAATGGACCACATACATCTTTGAGAGTATTTGTGGGAAAAAAACTCGCTCCAATATGCTGAGTTATTCCTCCAGCTTCGCGAAACTGAACTCCTGTTCCTCTTATTTTATCCAACAATGAGGTTTTCCCTGAATCAACATGTCCAAGGACTACAACAACCGGTTGTCTGATTTCTTTATTCAATTAACTCACTTTCAAGAATATTATCTGATAGATAGCAGAGGGGTATAAAGGATATAGATTAAATTTTTGGTATCTTAAGAAAAAAGATAAATTCCTCGTATAATAATAAAAACACAAATTTAGAAAATTATTTCAGATTCTCTTTCAAAACTTTCTTTTGAGTCAGAAGCATGGATGACGTTATCTGTTAAATTAAGACTAAAGTCTCCCCGAATAGTACCTGGTGCAGCTTCATCGGATTTTGTTGATCCAATCATTTGCCTTACAACTTTGATTGCAGTACTCCCTTCAAGTATTACTGCTACAACTTTATCTGATATTATGAATTTGACTAAACTTGAAAAGAATTTTTTTTCAGAGTGAGGTAAGTAGAATTTTTCAGCTTGCTCTTTTGTAAATTGGAATACTTTCATACTATGAATAGTAAACCCTCTTTTTTCAAATCTTGACAATATAGTTCCAACTAGTTTCTTTTGTACACCATCAGGCTTTATGACAATAAGAGTTTGCTCCAATCTTATTTCTTACTCTGGGGTTTTTGATATGCAGCTGTCCATTTATATTTTCTAGGATCCCTCTTTAGCTTTTGGGTATTTTTTCTACATTTGGATGAACAAAAATGTTGGATAACACCATCATTTCTAATGTAAGTAATACCATACGATGCAATTATATCGTCTCCACAGAAGGTGCATTTCTTTTCACTTAACATTCTTTAGGCCTACTTTATCTTCTTGGCCTCTCGTTCTGTCTCTCTCAACATAAGGATATCTTCAAGACGAATTGGACCTTTTACATTCCTTGTTAGGATTCTACCTTTTTCTGACCCTTCAAGTAGTTTGACACGAACTTGAGTTATTTCACCAGCTACTCCAGTTCTTCCAACAATCTGAATTACTTCAGCGGGAGTTATTCTCTCCTCCGACATTCTCAGATCTCTTCCTGCAGTTAACCTTGTCTGATCTTCTTGATAGCAGTCACTATCTGTTCTATAAGACCTTCAGATTCGCCAGTTTCGATAATGCAAGCCGCAGCTGCACCTAAATCTATTCCTAATGCTGGTCCCATCTGGGATCTAGTTGGAACATATATGAAAGGTATACTTCTCTCGTCACAGAGAATAGGTAAATGCGCCACTACTTCTGGGGGCTCAATGTCCTCTGCAATAATAACTAGTTTAGCTAGATTACGCTCTATTGCCTTTGTAGTTTCATTTGTTCCTTTCCTAATCTTACCAGTCTGCCTAGCTTGCCTTAAAGCTTCATATCCTGCTTCAGCTATCTCTTTTGGTGTTTCAAACTTTACAAAGTAAGGTTTAGACATTAACTTATTGCCTCCATAATATTGGCAAAATTTTCTCTTTTTATTGGGTTCATCTGCTCATCACCCTTGCGACTTGACGATACTTATCAGGTAATTAAAGCTTATCTACCCAAAAACGGTTGGGTAATATTATTTTTCAGTATATTCCATCAATTCCAACCAGCAATAATCCTATTAAATCATATATTGATAAACAACAGGAGAATAATACAGATAAGAAAAAGCCTAATATTCATATTAATAGTAAGGATAGTGAGAATAGTAAGATAGAGAAAATCAAGGAATTACTATCTCGTCTCTCACCAAGAATTAATCTTGGCACACATTTGCTAATTATTGTTCTTATTTTACGTTACATATCTTTATTATTGTAATTTTGGGAACTATCATATCTTTTTACTCTTGTTTGATTTTGAAATTTGGCACCACCACGCATACCACCTTTGTGTGTCGTTGGTAATTTGAGTTTATTATCATTGCAAGTTTTTTCGTGTTTATCCCACTTTCTTTTCAACACTGTTTGTTTGCACGAACTACAAAATACTATTTTCTTTTCAAGCAAATGCTATCATCTCCTCTTTATTCTCTGCTTTTCCAATGTTTGTCATGATGTGTCTTTTAATAGAATGTAGTTTAAGTTTTTCAATATTACAAAAATCTTTCAATTTATCTTGCGTTTCTACTTAGCTTGCCCTCTGCGTAGCATTCTTTCCTATGTTTTCTAAAGACTAAAGTATCGTAAATAGTTTTTCCACATCTTTTACATATATTTCTATCAGGCATCTCTACATCACCCTCTATTTAATGCTTAAAATACATAACAAAATAAGACCTGTGTTAATGCATCTCTGAGTAATTCGCCTACTTCACTTTCTAATTCTCTTCGTGTGTTCTCAATATCTATCGGTGCCGCGAATCTTATTCTGCACATCTTGGATGCAGTACACTTCTTGGAGGTCATCCTGGCCCATCTGCAATACAAATATTCTGGTCTGAACATCTTTCTCCATCATAACCAACTTATAGTTTGCTGCGGCTATTTGTACCAATCTAAGCTATCTGTAACGTATGTCAAGAGCGAGTCGAAGAACTTCTTCGCTTCACCCGTCATCTTCACCTGTGCCATTAGTTCTTGGGCCTTTTCAGCATGAAACCTTGACCGCTCCTTCGCAGCGTCAAGTGCTCCACAGGTCGTTATGCCTCGCCGGATGGCTTCTAGCTCTTCGCCAGATATTCGCCGTTTAGACCCTATGCTTCTGAGCAGTTTCAACGCTTTATCGTCAGCCATCTTCAAAGTGTAAACGATGTGCAAAGGCTTTTTCCCCCTCAGAATGTCCCCCGCAGGCTCTCTGCCATACTGCTCCTTGGATGTGAAGGTGTCAATAATATCGTCCTGAATGTCGAAGGCGTAACCTAGATTCTCAGCAGCCTCAGATAGGATAGGTATATCCTCTTCAGGCGCATTTCCAAGCATAGCACCTATGAGAATCGTAGTCTTGAATAGGGATGCCGCCCTCTTTGAAGCCATGGTGTACCACTCTTTAACATCTGGCTCTTTGTACTCGAACAGTAGGTCGAGTATCTGAGACTCATTTACCCGCAAGAAATCTTCATTCAATAGATCCACCGCTCTCGCTACTTTACTTCTTTCGAAGCCTGATGAGAAGAATTTCTGAACAGCCAAGGTATAAGATATATCCCCCGTGAAGACCGCGACTCCTTTTCCCAACCTCTCATCATGACTCTCGAATAGTCCCTGAAACACCCTTCCTCCACGCCTAAAATCCTCTCCGTCTACCAAGTCGTCATGCAAAAGAATACTATGCCTATACAACTCGATACCAGTACAAGCTGAAAGTATGGCATCATCTATACCACCTCTGTAGCCAGAGTATGTGATAAGCGTGTACGTTGATACAAGCCTCTTACCTTTCCTTAAAATATACTCAGCTAAGCTACTGTAGACTGTATGTATAAACGGGTGATACTGTTCAGCTTCTGGTTCAAGTCTGGAGAAGTGCTCCTTAAGATGCTCCTCAATCATTAGGCCAAATCTATCGGCAGTCTTAACCCATTTCAAAGCTACCACAATACAGTATCTATGAATTACGTATAAACATGGTGATACCTACTTTTGAATAATAGTAGAGATAACATTATACTTCTGAACCTAAATAGTCTTCAGTCACGCTTCTTAGTGAATACTTTATGTCTTCGCATAGTCTTCAGGACTGTTTTCTTTTTTGCTGCTACAGCTGTAGCTATTATTGTAATGCCCGTGACCATTACTGCCACGTATGTTACGGTGGCCGATTGACAGACTTCTTCAGTAACTTCTTTGGTCGTCATTATTGTCTTAGCGGGCTCGCTGGGATTAGCCCCCAAACAGGTTCAAATCCACAATTGATTGTAATTAAATAAAACCAAGCAAGACAAAGATTAGAATTTGAAACTAAATAGATTGTAATCCTAGTTGTGCAGATATTACTGGCAATCCAATTCGAATGTTTGACTGTCTCCGAATTAAGATGAGTGTTTCTTGTCAGAATCCTAGTTGTGCAACAACTAGTATCTTAACAGTGCCACCAGGTTGCCAAACTTATGCAGTCTTCTTCTTGCAGTAGCGTCTGTTATGAACTCGATGGTTGAGCCTTTTCTCTTCGCAAGTCCTATCATTCTTCTAATTAACGTGTTTTCATTCGATGAAGTTGCGTAATAGTCCGCAGCTAGGAACAACGTCTCCACAGTTCCCGCCTTGATTTTCTTCTCTATCTCCTCGTTACGAGTAATAACTAGACCATCCTTTGCCGGAGTAGCCAAATCTGCCAAGAGTTTAAGCTCATTCTTCTTCCGTACTTTGTCTAGGGTAGCAATTACGAGTCGGGTAATCTCCTTTTTCGGGGTGGAGAAGCATATATCATCGACAATTTTTGTCCTCTTTACAAGCTTACTATCCATAACTCGATGGAATTTTTTTTTGGCAAGTCCATTTCCGCCTAGGAGAATGAGTTCTATGTTGTCATCTTCGAGGCCTGCCAGATGCTTCTTAACTTTGTTAAAGAAATATTTAATCTTGATATCTCTATTCTGTTGGAATCTCTTCTGGCTCCAGCCACCCTTGCTGTGCCTACCTCTTAGGTATATTCTTTCATTTATCTCCTCGACAAGTTCACTTCCACTATAAACCTCGATCTTTGCTCGCTTATGATCCATTGTAATCAATACGACCCGGTAACCAATCTCTAGAATATTCTTTAGAGGCTTAAGGTATGGCTTGCGATAAATTATATAGAGAAGAGGAACATCTTTGGATATACTTACATGTTTTACAATATTCTTTTCGCCCTTAGACCATCCGAAGAAACATAGGCTGCCTGCATGATACCTCATTTTAGCAAGTCTAAGCGAAATGTCATTCCTCACACCTTCAAGACCCTTAACAATATCCTTTCCAAACAGAATCTCTGCTCCCTCACCTACTTCATATGATGGCAAGTAGAGTGAAAGAACTGGTGATTCAAAGTCTTTCAATTGCAGAGCGAATCGGTTGACTTTGTACCATTCTTGAGCACTTAATGTATCAAGCATCAATCAACTTCTTTCTCTCCTTCCTTAAGTATCCTTCGTGTCACCTGAAAATATTATGTACCCGTTTTGGGGAGCATTTTTGCTTCAAATCCTACCAGGCCCGCTGGGACTCTGCTACACATACCTAAAAATAGGTTATACTATATCTGAGCGGTTGGTTTTAGTTGACTGATGTTGTTTCAATAGTTGAATCAAGTGAGAACATTGAAAGTATGTTAAGGTACGGTCTTGATTTGATAGGAGATTTTGTTCTAGATGGTTTACCTATTATAATCAAACCGAATTTATGTACAGAAACAGATAAGTTGAAAAGTGGAAATACCGATATTGAGACAGTAAAATCTGTACTGAATATTTTGTTAAAAAAAGATCAAGATGCTAAAATCCAGATTGTTGAATCAGATAGTGCTGGTAAATGGTTAGATAGAGCCTTTCAGATTAATGGATATATTGATATGCTTGAAGAATACCGTGAAAATGGATACAATATTGAACTTATTAACTTAAGTAAGGAAACAGACGTTACCTCTATTTATCAATCAGAGTCTATTCCAGATATTAGAATACCAAAGTTGCTTCTTGAACCAAATTTTTTTATCTCGATAGCGAGAGCTAAAACACATAGCTTTACTGATATAACTGGAATTTTAAAAAACCAGTTTGGTTGTGTATCTCGAAAAGATAAGGGAGTTTATCATAAGTTTATCGACAAGACTATCTTAGAAATTAACAGGAACATAAAGCCAGATTTATGCATAGTAAATGCAACCACTGGAACAGAAGGTGTAATAGGAAAAACACGGCACATTGGTGTATTGTTATTTGGATATATGCCTGTTTCTGTGGATTCTGTAATGGCTAAAGTAATGGGTTTTACCCCTGATCGTATAAATCATATCGCATTGGCAAGTAGCTATGGATTAGGAAGTATGCACCCAAAAATAATTGGTTTACCTATGGATAAGATATCAGTAAAGTTTCCCAAACCTAATAAAATAGTTAAAATTGTTAATCTAAAAATTCCTGATGGATTACGTCCAATAGCTAGACGAATTTATGAGAATTTGCATAATTGTAGTTAACTAAAACCAAGAATACTTCAGTTTTTTATTCCACATAGTATTATGTATCCGTTTTGGGGAGCATTTTTGCTTCAAACCCCACCAGGCCCGCCAAGTCTTTCTTGGAGTTTACCGCTAGGCATCTCTACAAAAACCTAATTGACTGTTGTTAAATAAAACCCGAGAAAAAAGTGTTGTGCGCTTCAGTACCATTTGTCTCATTTGTTTTTGTTTCATGTAAATAGTAAATTTTATCAAGGAATGAGATATAACACGACATATGTCATCTCTGGGTCGTCAAATAGAATTAGTTGAGCAATCTATTAGTGTTTTTAAGGATAAGTTTCTGGAATCACCATTCTCATTCTATACTGAATCTGACATGCATTGTTATCTCTATAAAGAATTAAGCTTTGGATTCAAGGAAGAACATGATGTCAAAATCGGTAATAAAGATAAAACTGTTCAAACTACTTTACTGCATAACGAATATCCTACACTTAGTTGTTACTATAAATCAAAAGCAGGAGTGTTAATTCGATATAATAAAGAGAAAAACAAAAAACCTAATTTTAGACCTACAAGAGGTCGTTTTGATTTAGCAATTATAGATCCAGACAGTCCTGGGAACTTTAAAAAGAAACGAACTAGCATAGCAATAGAACTTTCATTAAACAAAGATATGGACAAAGATAACAAACTAATACACCTAACAAATGATTGTGAAAAACTAACCGACAAAGAAAATGGTGTAGACCAAGGATACATCCTTCATTTTATTAGAACTGAGGAATTATCTAAAACAAAACAAAATCGATTGCCTGAACTAAGAACGAAAATCAATGAATTCGAACAAAACCTCGGCCAAAACGTAAAACTTCTATATTTGGAAGCACATAAATCGGGCAAAGAAAAGCAAATCCGTCTTCCGAACAAATGGCTACCATGATTTTATTCTTTTGAAAAAACATAAATTAAGTCAGATAAAAAGAGGTTATGTGGTGGCATTTCCTGTCGAATTTGCAGTTTGGAGGGATATGTTATCATCTTGTGGGTGATAGGATCTCACCCACGTTTTTGCTATAAACACTTTTTCTAAATTCAGGTTTAATTCAGATACAATTATTGTGGCGGGCTCGCTGGGATTAGCCCCCAAACAGGTTCAAACCCACATCACACATAATGCCGAGGGCAGGACTTGAACCTGCGACGACCCGGTCTTCAGCCGGGTGTTAAAGGAATTAAGCCCTCTCTCCTTAGCCTCGTAGGATCAGGCTGAGCTACCTCGGCGCAATCTAAGGTGAGAATAAGAGAGTTATTATTTTTATCGTATGTAAAAATAGATTAATTATATCTGAATGATTCTAGTAAAGTAGTGAATCTATCATTTAAATAAAGTACAGCAATATTCAAATAAATAATTAGATTACTAAGGAATTATTTAGTGTCATAGCATTAATATCTATTTCTGCTGAATAAGTTCTATCCAAATATCATTTGGATCCTTGATAAAGGCTATTCTTTTTAGAGAATTAGCCAGAAAATAGGGTTCTTTCGCAATTTTCACACCCTTACGTTTGAGATCAGCAATAGATCTATCCATGTTTTCCACTCCTAATGCTAAGTGGTCTAATTGATCTCCCTCTGAATAATCTTGTTTGTTACGCCAAAATGTGAGTTCTATTCTGTAATCAGTTTGGTCATCTTCCAGGAAAGCAATCTCAGCATTGTTTTCAGGTATTTCTTTACGATTTACAAGTTTTAATCCAAAATTCTCAGTATAAAATTTTATTGTTTCATTCATATTCTTTACTGTAATAGATGTATGAAGAAGCTTCATAATTTACTGGATTATTGTCTGTCTGTAAAAGCTTTTTGAATTAATATTTTTATGTTCTCTTAGTTAGCTAATCTATTGTTTTGCTTTCGCTTAAAGCTGCGCAAGCCTTTCTAAGTTTATCTTCCTCTACTGGATAATTAAGTTCAACCTTAAAACTTGTAGTCTTAGGATCAAATGTGAGAAGTATCCCATAATACGTCTCCCGTATTGTTAGACTCATTGCGTCTTTCCATTCCACACTTTTTAGGTAGTTATTCCATTCTTTTCCAGTTTCTTCTTTAGGTTTCTCAAGAATTTTATCTTTTGGAGCAAATAGAGTCAATTTATTATTAGATATTTGTACAAAAGAAATTGTGGGTTGTTCATCATTTCCAATTGATGGACTAAGTATTTTATTACCCAATTTATCTGAATTAGTCTCTATTTTGAACTTCAAGCTGGTCTCATCATCTAAAATATCTTTGATTAATGATATATCAGATATTGTTTCCTTCATTTTCTCTTCGATAATTGCACCGTAACCAATACAATTAACATAGGTTAATTTGCCTACCTGTAACCCATGTTTTACAGAAGGCTCCAAAACTTTATGATAATGTTCTATCATACTGCCAAGGTCCTGGCCATAGATATTCTTGAATCTACTGTCCCTCAGTTGATGACCATCTTGACTTTGAACAATAAAGTAAACTATCAAACTATCGATATTAGGTGATGAATACACCTTTTCCGAGGAAACTTTCTTATCAGTATCGTCATTGTCGAAGAAAAGTTTCCTTTTTGTATCGAAACACTTACCTATCGATCCGGTTACCTTTCGCATCTCACCAAACTTGGTTTCAAATTCTTCAAGATACTTCTTAGTTTCTATGATCTTTTCTTCATTCATATCTCTAGCATCTCCCTTCCTGTGGATGTAAGGATTTCACAATCTCCCTTGCGTATCAAAACATCATCTTCAATTCTAACTCCTCCAAATCCTGGTAAATAGATACCTGGCTCAATCGTAAAAACCATTCCTTCTTCTAATGTGAACTTTGAAGTATTGCTTAAAGTTGCACCATCGTGTACTGCTAATCCAAGAGCATGTCCTGTTGAATGAGTGAATTCTTTCCTGAAACCTTTAGAGGCTATAGTGTTCACAACTTTTCGATGCACTTCACTTGCTTCAATACCTGGTTTCAACATGTCTAGAGCTACATCACTTGCTTCAAAAACTGCATCATAAATCTGCCGCTGCTTATATGAAGGACGGCCTACAACTAACGTTCTTGTTAAATCTGCACAGTAGCGACAATTTCGAGCTCCAAAATCGAATAATGCAAAATCACCGGACTTTAACTCAGCATTTCCCCCTAGATAATGAGGTTCAGCAGTGTTTATTCCAAAAGAAGTAATCGGTTCGAATGCAGTGGTGGCCCCTTCCTTCTGAATTTGATAACTTATCTGGGCCTTCACTTCACTTTCAGTCACATTATTGCTTAAGATTGAAGGAATATTCTTCCATACCTTTGTTGTTATCTCTGCAGCTGTTCTTAGTTTTTTTATCTCTTCATCATCTTTTACAAGTCTAGCTTCTGTAATAGCTTTACTCACATCCAATATTTTCACATTTGGTAATGTTTTTTTAAGAATAAGAAGGTCTTGGTAGGTAAGTTCACGTGAGTTTACCCCTATTTTATCTATGTTTGTCCCTATCTTCTTCAGAATCATTTCTTTTTCCTTTGAGTCTTTAAAAATTGTAGTTTTGAACCTGGTCGATCCTTCTTTTGCACTTTCTTCTTCAAGCTTTGATGTATATAGTGATGCTTCGCCGTTTGGGTATGCAAGAAAAATCGAGTTCTCAAAGATTCCCGACTCGAGATTTGTAAAGTAGAAAAAAGAGAGATCTATATGTGGTTCTAATGAGTTTTTTATGAATATTGCATCTGGTCTTTCATTCTGTATTTTCTGGTAAACTCTTTGGATACGTCTAGAGGTTTGGTTCATCTAGTTATCTTTACAATTCGGATATTAAAAAAGTGTTAAGTTTATTCTCAATAACGTATTTAGAATTTGATATTGGCCAGTTCATTTTAAACAATGTTAGTCAGTTGCGTATCCGAACTATCTTTTGTTTATTGAGGGCTTTCCAATATTCTACCTCAGCTCCATTCTCAAGCTTATCTGCGATATTTTTATCATCTGGTAAATTAGCTTCAAAAACCTCGAAAGTTTCCATATCCATAAGCTGGACCCCTGAAGACGATCGTGATATAACTTGGCCAGTTCGTTTGTCTATCATAGGAATTTCAACATTTGCAGAGACAGGTGAAACTAAACTTCTCTTCACACCATCAAATAATCCAATACCTACAACTCTAGCTTTGGCTGCACCATGCTTACCTGGTTTTGACTTATCAAAAGAAACTATTTTGCATGGTTCTCCTTCAATAATCAAATAAGATCCTGTTTTAATGCTTCCTAGATCTGCTGGTTTACTCAAACCTTGATTCCTCTTATCATTGAAGGTTTTAAGCTCCTCCTATATAGTTTGTGTGCGATTTCAAAGAAGATTAAATAAAGTGTAGATTAGAAGGTGTATTGGTAACGTTACCATTGAATAATAAAGAGATATCCATCGCGATACTCAGTAAAAAAGAATCCATTGCAGTAATGGATGTAGTTACATCTCTGAGAAAAGATCTTGAACGTAAAAAATTCAAAGTCTACTCTGATGAAACATCTATGCAAGATTCTGCTAATTGGTCGAAAGTTATAGATGATGTGAAAAAAATGAATCCAGATTATATTGTGTCAGTAGGTGGTGATGGCACTCTGTTATGGGTGATAAGATCTATGGATGATGAGACTCCTGTTCTAGCTGTTAACGTAGGTGGTAGAGGAATTCTATCCGAAATCTCACCGAATAATATCAAAGAATCAATTAAAAAACTCCGAGAAAATCAATATCTAATAGATTCACGCAATAGAATATCTGTATCAGTAAACGGAAAAACTCTTCCTCCTGCCTTGAATGAGGTCTATGTAAATAGAATATCACAGACAAGAACTAGTACTTACACTATGACAATTGGTGGGTACAAAGTAAAACAAAGAATGGATGGGTTGATGGTTTCTACATCAACAGGTTCAACAGGACATTCCTTATCATTTGGGGGACCATACATTCATCCAGATTCAAATGCCTTTCTTGTATTGATGGTGGGTTCTATCGACCGATTACCTCCTATTGTCTTACCGACTAAACCGATAGAAGTAATTTCTGATCATGATTCAAGTGTTACTGTAGATGGTCAAGAAGAAATTCTCGTTAAAGCTTCGGAACAAATTGTGATTACAAAACATAATCGGAATGCCAGATTTATACGATTTGAAAATACAGGATTCCAACAACTTGAAAAGATATTTTTATAATTCATTTAAAAAATTAAATTAAAAAATGTCGCGGTTGCAATACTTTAAATTGGTTTGATTTATTTGATATTACAATATTACAACATTTTGATTTATCAGGCAAATTATATTGAAAATGAACACAATACACCAATTCTTCGGAGGGATTTCAAGTAAATCCTGATTTACATAAGCGTTTACAAAAAGAAAATGCGTTAGTTGGATCATCAATTTCCAAAGAGATAGTGGTACTTGATGCTACTGCCTTTTATGCTGATGTCCCATTTAGCAGTTTGGAAACATATTATTCAACCGATTCTGTTATTGAAGAGGTATCACATAAAAAAATTCGGAAAACGTATATTGAAGGACTTATTGAAGCAGGCAGACTGAAAATATATTCGCCTTCAGAACAATATCTAAAAAAAGTGAATAATGTTGCCAAAGAAAGTGGTGATTCATCAACTCTTTCAAAACCAGACATTACAGTTGTAGCATTAGCTCTAGAATTCCAGAAAAAAGGAAACCAGGTAATGATCATTTCTGATGATTACTCTGTTGAAAATCTTTCTAAAATACTTGATATTCGAATTGTTTCAGTCATGACCCAAGGAATAAAAAAAATGGTGAAATGGCAGAAATATTGCCCTGGATGTGGCAAGGTCTTTCACAATGCCAAAAGTCGAGAGTGTGATGTTTGTGGGTCATCTCTCAAGAGGAAATTCAAGACTGCAAACAATTTAAGACAAGCTTAGATGATGGTATTGTTGCAATATGCTGAAACCTGGGGTATACGAAAAAGATAAAATAAATCTCGCGGATATAATGAACGAACTTCTTGAAACCAAACAACCAGAGGATGTGGGTGCAGTCCTTACATTTCAAGGTATAACAAGACGATCTGGAGCAGATGATAAAGTGGTTAAAATGATAGAAATGGAATCTTATGAGGAACCAGCTAACAAAATGATTCAGAAAATTTGTGAAGAAGTTGAAAAAAAATATAGTGCAAATTTAGTCCTGATTTATCATCTTATAGGTAAGTTCAAGGTGGGAGAACCATTAGTACTTGTCGTTGTTACAGGTAAAACAAGAAGTAAATCTATTCCAGCTTTGGAAGAGGCAATTCATCGATATAAAACTGAGCCTGCCCTCTGGAAAAAAGAAATATACAGTGATGGGTCCAATCAGTGGATAAGTCATGCCTAAATTATAGAATTAAGGGTTCAAAAGTTCCTGAAATTCTGCAACTTTTGGTTTGTTTGTTTCTTCCCATTCTGCATATCCCCTAGAATATAACTTAACTTTCTCGTATCCACATATTCTTAACGCAGCATAGATGTATGACGATGTCATTCCATCTTTGCAGTATATGTTTGCTTCATTACCTATGGATAATCCATGTTCCTTGAAAATTCGTTTAATACGCTCTTTTGGTAAAAAGTTTCTATCTTTCCCTAGGCATAAACGCCAAGGTAGGTTTATTGCCCCAGGTATATGTCCATTCAAAAAATCCATTCGTTCGCCTGCATCAATTATCATTTCATTTGTACTATCCAATATATTTGAGATGTGGCTAATCGATGAAGCAAAGTGTGCATTCAGCTTGGCAACATAAATTGATTTCTTTATTCTTGGGTTAGAATGTGACACTCTTCCTTTGTCTCTCTTATAGGTCAAAAAATTTCTATCTAGTAAATAGAGGTCTTTATGACCATATAAATCCAGAGTCCACAAAAGCCTAGACGCATAAACTCCCCATTGATCATCGTATGTTACAATAATAGATTCATTCTGAATCCCAAACTTACTCATTAAATCTTCAAATTCTTGTGGGCCAAGGGCATCTTTAAGACGGCCTATTGATTTAACGAAAATCGTTACAGGAATTGAAATAGCTCCAGGTATGTGTCCAGCTTCATAATCAACCCGCCTTCTCACATCGATTATTTTCACATTTAGACCTGACTTCTCAATCCATTGTGGACCAACTAAAGTAATACTCACTTCAACATTTTCTCCTCTAAGCTGCACATTCTCCTCTAGCTGTCTTTACCTTGTATGGACCGGTTAATCCCCAGTCAGTATATTCTTCTGGGGCATCTTTGTATGGCGGTAGTTGTGATACTTCCTCTAAAGCTTGGGTAACTTTCCTATGGAGACGAGATTTCTTTTTTAATTTATCCAACTTTTTCCTCACTACCTAATCGTAATCTATTAATCCACGACTTAAATGTCTCGTTATCGTGTCTCTCTGAACGGTAGAGACTCATAAGTTTCGAAATTGCATCAGGCACTTTCTTGGCTGGGATTCGTATGCTGTGCTCTCCGAACTTAACGTTTCCGTTTGTCACTGCTCCACCTAATTGTAGTTGATAAAAAGGGGTCATTTGACCATTCACTCTTTGAGCCGATCCAAATAACCCAATTGTGGCAATATGGTTATGTGCACATGCATTAGGACAGCCACTAATATTTATGTTTGCATCTTCAAATTCTTTGGAAAATATATCTTTCTCATGCTCTAATAAATGCTCGGACAACTTCATGGCTAGACGATGAGACCGAGTTACACCTAGATTACACGTATCTGCTCCAGGGCAACCCAGAACATCACAAATTGTGTTTGCGCCTAAAACTGATAAATTTGACTTATTCAGCTCCCCGAAAATATTATTTAGATTTTTTTGGTCAATCCAGCGAAACACTACATTCTGTCGAATAGTTGTTCGAATAAGCCCATCAGAATAATTTTCTGCAATATCTGCCAAGATACGGAATTGTCTCGCTGTAACATCTCCTCCAATAAGATTTACAAATACAGAGTAAAACCCTACTTGTTTTTGCTGTTCAACATTAGTTTTCAACCATTTTTTAAATTCTTTATCATCACTAATGTTTTTTGTTGATATTGATTCGTTCTTCAATACATTGTTATCCTCTATTTGCGTAATTGGATCAACTGTCTTTTTTGACATCAACAGTTCTCTTTCTTCGAATACGTATCTTCTAAATTCTCTAATTCCTATTTGATCTATGATGAACTTCATTCTTGCGCGAAAAATATTATTTCTGTTTCCAAACCTGTCGAAGATTCTGATGATAGATTCACAGGTAACTTTTAGATCTTGAACAGAGGTGAATTCTTCAAGGAGATGAGCCGCTCGTGGTGGAGATCCTAGTCCGCCACCAACATATAGTCTAAAACCGTTAGTTTTTTCCCCATTTTTATTTTTCACAGTTGCTATTGCTCCAATATCATTTATCATTCCTTTTACACAATCATCATTGCAGCCGGAGAATGCTAGCTTGAACTTTCGGGGAAGTTTTTGAGTGAGAGGATTACGCAGAAGATAATACGCCATATGTTTGGCATATGGTGTTACATCAAATTTCTCCTTGTTGCAGACTCCTGCCAGAGGGCATGCAGTAACATTTCTCACTGTGTTACCGCAAGCTTCTCTTGTTGATAATCCAACTTCACCTAATCGCCTTAGAGCTTCTGGAACTGCCCCTAATGCTACCCAATGGAACTGAATATCTTGGCGTGTGGTAATATGTCCTATTCCTGTTGAGAATATTTCCGCTATATTCGCCATAATCCGAAGCTGGTCTGAATTTAATTCACCGAATGGTATTTTTACCCTAAGCATCTGGATATCTTTCTGGAAACGTATTCCATATATTCCGTTTTTAAGGCGAATTCGTCTCCATTCTTCTTCGTCTAGCTCTCCAGCTTTATACCTGAAGGCTTCTTTTGTTAAATACTCAATATCTGCGTTAATCTTTTGATTTAGCATAACATGCCATTACCTCGAGGAAGAGTTAATCCATAAAGTCGTGGGAATATAAAGTAAACCACTTTCTTCCTTCATCATCAAACTATAACACTGTTATATTATATATTTTTTATATTTGTCTAAACCCAGATATCATTACTACTACAAGCGGTGCCTTCCACTTTTGCCTTATTAGAAGGAAGTGGACCGGGAGGGATTTGAACCCTCGATCACCTCCATGCCAAGGAGGCATCCTACCAGACTAGACGACCGGCCCTCAACATATTTTTTTTAGAGATGGATTAAAAGGTTGCCCCTTGGGTAAATATCAAAAATATAAAAAAGATACTTTTATATCGATTCATCATTACATATTAAAAAAGAGAATGTAAATTTTTATGAAAATAATGCTATTCACAGTATTTTTTATTATTATTCTATTCTTTCCAGTTACTCTTCTAGTGAACCCAACCTTTGCAGAGGTAGATATGGAAGAGTTTACATCTTTTAATAAACCTGTGGGATTGGCTTGGACAAATGGATCTTTCATTGTATCTTCCAGAAATGGTGACACACATCTTCTTAAGATAAGTTTGGATGGTCAGACAATAGAACCATTTGCACCTTCATTTTCAGGTGAAGGCGAAGTATATTTTGCTATCTCTTCTGGTAAGTCAGGGTTTCCAGAAGGATACATTTATGCCAGTTCAGGTAATTCAATATATGAAATAGACCCTTCAGGAAATGAAGTTAAACTTTTTTCAACGCCTTATGAACAGATGGGCTTAGGTTACATCGCATTCGACACCGTTGGAACTTGGGGGAATCTTCTGTATGCAATCAATTATAATGGCCTACTTTGGTCGATAGATTCAGATGGTAACGCAAATCTAGTGCTTGACTTGGGTAATGATCTTCTTCCTGAGCACATTAATTTTGCTCCATTAGATTTTGGTGATTTTGGTGGTGATATGATTGTTGCTTTGGAGATGGGTCGACGAGTTATCACATTATCAGCTGATGACCCAAGTAAAGCTACAGTTCTAATTGAATTCACTGACGAATCTCCTGAACGTGTTCTCGTAATTCCAGCTGATAGTGATTTGTATATCGCAAAATATGATGAGAATTTAGTTGTTAAACTAGCTGCAGGTTATTTTTCTGGCTATGAAGGAGGAATTGTTGTGATAACTGAAGGTGAATACGGAGAGAGAGGTTCAATAACTATTCTTGAGGCTGACGGCAATGTTATTGTTGTTACCAAGGTGGCTGAAAGTACTGATAATCCTCATTTTGAGGGTGCAGTTTTCGTTAACCCCACCATTTTTGAGACTGTGACTGCTACTACTACTGTCCAGGCTTTCAGCCAGACATCTATCCTTTTTGTAGTATTCAGTATTATTGCAGTTATTGCTTTAACAGTTGTTTTTGTAAGAGGTCGGAAGAGCCCAAAAGAATAGGCCTAGGCAACGTTTTTGTTCTCATTTTGACCAGTAAACTGGCAATTGTGATTGCCAAAATAGTGATATCACAAATAGCCATATCTGTAAATTATGTCTTTAAGAAAAATTATTTATTTTTCACTATTTTTTCTCAGAAGTTCCATCAAACCTGGATGAACTGATATATACGGTTGTTTCTCAGCAACAATTTGAAGTGCTTTATCCACATCTAAACCCTCCTTCTCAGAAAGATAACTTACTGCAATGAATGGACTTCGACTCATACCGGCACAGCAATGCACCAATATATTACCGATTTTCTTCTGCTCATGTACTATTTCTAGAATATGTATAATTGTTTTCCAATCATTTTCTGCACCATCTATAAGTGTAAAATGGAACTGTTCCACAGTATCAATTTTTGGATCGTAATGCTGGTGGACATTTACAATAGTTTTTATTCCGAGCTTCTTTAACATGTTCTGGTCTGAACTTGATGTGCAGCTTCCGATATAGAACCAAGGGAGAATTTGAGTTATCAAACCGATTATCATCTACTTAATTTCTGTAACTTATGAATATAATGAAAAATTTCTTGTTAAGATATTTATCTAATGTATTTAGCAGTAAAGTTGTCGATTTGACTCTTGTTTTGTAGTGGACCGGGGGGGATTTGAACCCCCGACCTTCCGCGTGCGAGGCAGATACTGTATCAGTTTCTTGACTGTTTCTACCACTGAACTACCGGCCCATATGTTGAACATTTGTCATTTGTGATTTACGGTTTAATATATAAACAGAAGAGGTTCAAAGTGTTCAGCACGTATTCTTCATCCCGTAATACGGTCAGATTGCCCGTCGATGCTGCACTGAACACCTGAAGAACCTCAAATCTATAGATTGAATTATTTACTATTTACAGTTTTCAACCACTAGTAACTGAAATGTCTTCTACCTTGATGTATGGTGCAAGAATGTTAAATATTTTCTCTCTATCCTTTGAAATACCTGAAATCTTAAATAATGTCTCGAAAATATTTCCTGCAATAAGGGTCTCCCTCAACGGATGAATTCGTTCTCCACTAATTATCAAGTGACCACCTTTTACTACTCCTGAAAAATCACCACTAACAGGATTAACATTTCCGGAAAATCTCGTAACAAGAATTCCTTTCTTAACTTCACTTAGGATATCATCAAAATTCGAATTTCCTTCTTTGAAAATAATGTTCGTTGCTCCAACACCGGGGGAAGACTCTTCATCTCCAGATGCATGACCTGTGCTGTTTACCTTATCACGGCAAGCAGTGTATGTGTTGTATAGATATGATTTGAGAATTCCCTTATTGATAATGTCTAATTTCTTATGTGGAACCCCTTCACGATCAAAACTGGAAGCTGACAATCCATCAGACCAAGTTGCATCATCAGTTATTGTCAGTTCCTTGCATGCAATTTCTTTTTCCATTTTCCCAATAAGACTGGATCGTCCTTTCTGAACATTATTCGAATTAACAGAATTAACTAGTGTTGGTAGAATGAGTTCAGCAACTGCATGTGGACTCAAGATGAGTGTTCCTTTGAAAGGCTGGCATTTCTTTGAGCCAAGAGAATTTACTACATTTTCAGCAAAATTTCTTGCCGTACTCTCTACTTCAATATCTTTCAAATGATGACTCCCACCAAATTGAAAATCAAAACTGGAAACCTCTTCTCCATCTACCGCCATTCCCATAATATACCAAGTGAAGCTACTGACCATCTCTACACATTCAACACCATTAGAGTTGACTACTGCAATTGAGTTAAGTGAGTTATTGAATGCACCACTGTCAACAGTTACCCGTTTATCATATCTTTTTGCAGTTTTCAGCATCTCAACAGCATTCTTAACTGAATCTTCTGATTTGAAGTATTGTGCCTCTCGATCATAAATACCTGATAATTTCTGTGGAATTGTCGTTTTTGGAAGAATATTATATTGATCATATGAACCTTTGGAAGCGATCTTAATGGATGCATCTACAGCTTCATTAATTTCTTCGCGACATAACATATTCACTGATGAAAAACCAAGAGCTCCATTTTTTATGACCCTAATCCCTATCCCTGATCCTTGGTGAAACTTGCCAAGCTTTACATCATTTCTCTCAATTGATACCTCGCTCTCAACTGATGAAACACTATATGCTTCAGCACTATCTACTCCTTTTTTGATGGCAGTAATAACTGCTAATCTACATGATTCAATAAGTTCATTTTCTGATATCTTCAATTATTGCATTCCCCCTATCAATGATTCACATCTTAGGTATGGTCCTCCACCATCAACCTTTGCAAGTTGTTTTTTCCCACAATAACCTGCACCAATATCGTATGAGAATTCTTTTCCAAGTGCATCTACAGTTTGCAGTACATCAAGTGCTCTACCACTAACAGTAACTCCCTTCAAAAGTTCACTCACTTCTCCCTTTTCAATAAGATATGCTTCTTGGGCTCCAAACATGAATTCACCATTAGCATCAGCTTGGCCACTTCTGGGTCCTTTTAGGAGATATCCATGGTTTGTCTCATGAATCATCTCATCTAATTCATAGTCCCCTGGTTCGATGTACGTGTTTCGCATTCGGATTAATGGCTCATCTGAATATTCAAAAGCCCTTGCATTGCCAGTAGGTTCAACATCAAACTCTGCAGCGGTTTCTCTATTGTGGAGGTAAGATTCTAAAATGCCCTTGTTAATTACCACTGTTTTGCCAGCAGGTACTCCTTCATCATCCACAAGTATTGTCCCAGCTGCTCCTCTTACAATATCTGAGTGTCCACTGTCAACAAGTGTTACTAGATTACTTGCAACCTTTTCACCAATTTTATCTTTTACAATAGATCCTGAAAGAACGAAGTCTGCTTCAACAGTGTGGCCTACTGCTTCATGTGCAATTAATCCAACCATTCCAGAATCTAGTATAACTCTTGAACGTTCCCCTTTTGGGTGTCTTGCATCAAGAATCTTCTTAGCGGTTTCTGCTGCCTTCAGAGACATTTCTTCTGCACTTCGTTTTTCAAATAAATCCTCCCATCCACCGGTTACACCTGCTGTTTCTGTTGCACTAACTCTATCTCCATTTCTTGCTGCAATGGCAGTTATTCTAAATTCAGGTTTTGAATTAAATATTTCAGCAGCTGCACCGTCAGAAGTCACTATGATTTTTTTGTCGATTATTTCTCTGTAGCTGCAGGAAGCAGCCTTTACTGTATCGAAATATTCTCTACTATTCAGCTCAGTTTTTGTTACTAGAGACATTTTTTCCTCCAAACTATGATCTTCTAGTGGACCATTGATTTGCGGTTTGAAAACACCATTTGATAATTTTGTTTCTGCCAATCTAGATTTGTTTTTCTGAGCAGTTGCAGATATCTTAGCCATCCTTACAGCATCGTTTAATGTACCTATCATTGCTTTAGGGACGGTTGTATTCGTACTGCTGAAACCCCAGGCTCCATCCACTAAAACTCTAAAGCCTAACCCTTCAATTCGGGTTGATTTTGCTTCTTCTACTTCTCCATTACCAACTATTATTTCGTTTCTGACTCTGTGTTGGTACCTTGCTTCAGCATAGCTAGAATGAATTGCCTTTTCGAGAATTTTTTGAAGACTATCTATAGATATTTGCATATTCTTAGATAATAAATATTGATAGTTAAATTAATCTATTATATTTTTTATGTTGCGCTAGATATCTCATACTCATAACGAAACCTAAGAATAAGAAGACAGTTCCGGCAAGTTCAAACTCAAAGAAAATATCTGCATTACCCATTATTCCTAGAAGGAATCCACCTATAGATGGGAAAAGTCCTCCCAGTAGTAAAGGAATATTGTACGTTTTACGCCTATCAGATACGAAGCTGAATAATGCACCACCAATCAAAATAATTCCACCGGTACTATTCAACAGAATAGACGGTAATCGAGCAGTTTCAAATGGGAATAATCGAACTGATTCTCTGAAAGCTTTGGGAAGATTTAGTTGGAAAGCTTCAGAAATTGCTTCTTCACTAAGATTAGCGCTTAATCCTCCAAAAAGCAGTACTGATGCTAGTATAATGACAATACCAAGATATATGTGAGCTATCGTTCTACGAACTAAAAGATATAGTACACCTGCACCTAACAAACCAACTAAAGGCGCTGCGCTAATATAATATATCTTGATGAGTGTTCCACTAGGCCCCATCACTTCTGGGTTTGCAAGGTACTCCATCAAAGCTGCTATTGCGAATAACGCCATTGCGACTGTCCAGATTGCCTGGTGTATTTTTCTGCGGTTAAGGAGTTGCCAAATCAGAAGAATAGTGAATATTGATGCAACTATAGATGTGATTAGTGGGATGAAATTTGTCATTTTTACATTCTACACTCTTTGTATTAATATAAATATTGCGTACTTAGCAATAATATGATTTTTGAATTACGAAAACCGTAAATACTTAAGTTGAATCAAGATTAAATTGAAACATAAATACAGAAAATAACAGAGAACATTTTTTGGGTTAAAAGAAGAAATAAATTAAATTCATGATACTTGTAATTGTTTGATTACCTTTTGTATAATTGTGGGGCCGCCGGTGGGAATTTCTACCCATAAACGGGTTCTCGAACCCACGACCTAGAGATCCACAGTCACTTATGCTAACCAGGCTACACCACAGCGGCCAATAGATGAGGCCAATCCATTAGGATTAGGTCATCGATAAGCTATCATTCTACTTAATGATTAAACCTTACGGTAATAATTAAGCTTCTAGTTTATTGGGATTAGATACTGGTTTATTTATCTCATTAGAAGAATTAATAAGAATAAAGAATTGATTATACTAACATGGTGGAACATAGCAAAGTATTGAAAGGCAAGGTTTGTATGGTAACTGGTGCCACAGCAGGTATTGGGATAGTGACTGCTAAAGCTTTAGCTCAACAAGGCGCCACTGTTATTGTAGCTGGACGAAACAAGGAAAAAAGTGTCTCTACAGTTGATCAAATAAGAAAAGAGACCGGGAATCATGATGTTGAATACATTTTGGCTGATTTGTCAGTCCAGAAAGAAGTTCGCAAGTTAGCTGATGATTTTAAGAGTAAATTTAAACGATTGGATATATTAGTGAATAATGCTGGAGCCATTTTTGATAAACGTTTTGAAACTGCAGATGGGCTAGAAATAACTTTTGCCTTGAATCATCTAAGCTATTTTCTTCTAACAGACTTATTGCTGGACACAATTAAAGTAAGTGCCCCCTCTAGGATCATAAATGTCTCTTCAGATGCACATAAGGGAGCAAAAATAAATTTTGATGACATACAAGGGAAGAAGAAATATGGTGCAATGCGTGCCTATGGACAGTCTAAACTTGCCAACATCTTATTCACATATGAATTGGCGCGTAAATTGGAAGGGTCTGGAGTTACATCAAATGCTTTGCACCCTGGCTTTGTTGCTTCAAGTTTCGGATCCAATATGCGTGGTGCTTTTCGTTTAATTTTGCGTTTTCTTCAATTATTTGCAATGAGTTCAGAAAAGGGCGCAGAGACAAGTATCTATCTTGCAACTTCACCAGATGTGGCGAATATTAACGGCAAATATTTCGTAAAGAAGAAAGAAGTTCTAACTTCAGTTGAATCATATGACAAAAATGTTGGAGAAAAACTTTGGAAAGTAAGTGAAAAACTTACTAAAAAGTAAATATCTTTATAAGAAAATATTATTTTTCACATCTATTATCAACTAATGATAAATTGAGCTTGTAAATTATTTAATTTTGATTTATCATTAGTTTTCAACGTATTTTTTATCGCGATAAATATTAATCTAAGGGTTTTCATATTCTTTAAATTATGTCTGAATATATTATCATATCAAATTTAGTCGTTGATCGTAAAAAGACTGCTCCTCATCGAAATGAACACTTGAATTATCTCATCAAATTAAAGAATATGGGAAATCTTAAGATGGCAGGTAAATTTTCCGATGGTTCAGGTGGTGTCTATATTCTTAGCGCTGAATCGCATAATCAGGCAATAGATCTAGCTAAGGCAGATCCATATCATTTTCTTGGATTTCGTAAATATACAATTAAAGAATGGGAAATTAAACTTTAGAATAGAGTATTTTTTCAGTGTAAATGTGATGTAATTCAGCTTACTTAGAATTCTTTTCTTCTTTTAATTGATTAAATAATTGGAAAGCTTCGTCTGCGTTTGCATTATCGTGTACGATTGACCGGACAGCTTTAATCATAGATACAGGTGAATCGGATTGAAAGATGTTTCTTCCCATATCTACACCTACAGCACCAGCATTGATAGCGTTAAATGTTAGTTGTAATGCCTCTTTTTCAGGTATTTTCTTTCCACCTGCCATTACCATTGGCACTGGACAGCCTTCAACAACTTTTTCAAATCCTTCGCAAAAGTATGTCTTGACGATATGTGCGCCCAATTCTGCAGCAATACGACATGCTAAACCTAGATAACGTGCATCTCTAGTCATTTCTCTTCCAACAGCAGTAACAGCTAAAACTGGTATTCCATACCTTTCACCTTCATCCACAAGTTTTGATAAACTTAGCAAAGTCTGTTTTTCATATTCTCCACCAACAAAAATTGATAATGCAACTGCTGAAACATTAAGGCGAATTGCCTCTTCCATTGAAGTGGTTATTCCCTCGTTAGACAATTCCTTGAGAATACTTGTTCCTCCTGAAACTCTAAGAACCACTGGTGTTTCTATTCCAGTGTCTATGGATGTGCGCAATATTCCTCGGGTAAGCATAAGTGCATCTGCATATGGGGCAAGTGGCTGTATTGTTTTTCCAGGTGTTCTTAACCCTGTAGTTGGACCTTGAAAATATCCATGATCAACTGCTAACATTACTGTATGACCTGTATTAGGTTTAATTATTTTCGAAATTCGGTTTTTAAGACCCCAATCCAATTTTATTAATACATCTCTTTTGATATCCCAGTAAAATGTATCTCTATCTATAAAGATAACTGTTAGGGTCTGATAGATATTGGCATCTACGGAGTTATTATTATTTTCATACCCTCGCCTTTTGTAGCTTTGCTAACTGCTTCTTCAAACTTGTCTATTGTAAATCTATCTGTAATAAGTGATGCTGGATCCACTTTATGTGTTTCAATTAGTTCCAGTGCTTTCTTAGTTTCAGTTTCTGTTGCTCCATAGCTGGATATTATTGATATTTCTGAGTTGAAAATATCGCTGAAATCATAATTTAAAATTGAACCTATAACTGGAACTCCAAAGAGACAAATCGTTCCTCCTTTCCTTACCGATTTCAACGCTTGAATAATCCCCTTAGGGTTTCCAGTTGCTATTAAAGCAACATCTACACCTAAGCCATCTGTATCTACTCTAACTCTTGTAGGAATATCTCCATCTGCAATATCATATATTTTTTTTGCACCTTGTATTTTTGCTATATTGAGCCTTTTCTTATTGATGTCACTTATCAATGTACTCGACCCAATATCATTCAGTAACTGAAGATGGGTAAGCCCTACTGGTCCTGCACCAATAATTAAAACCGTGTCATCTGCTGAAACCTTGGACCTAGATAATCCCCTTATGCAGCAGGCAATTGGTTCTATGAAACTAGCCTCTTCGAAGCTAACTTGTTTAGGAAGTTTGAGAACACCACCTTGTTTAATATTCCATGCTGGTACCCTAAAGTATTCAGAGAAACCAGAAGGGTCTAAATTGCTAGATCTATATTGTGTACACATCGTTTCATTTCCTTTCTTACAGAACTTACAATTGTTGCATGGAGTATGGTGATGAGGAAAAACTCTATCTCCAATGGCAAATTGCTTTGCCTTTTCGCTTGTCTCCACAACTATTCCAGCAGCCTCATGACCTAAAACTGGTTTTGCTGCAGTATATTGACCATGCATTTTTTCCAAATCTGTTCCACAAAGACCACATGCTTTCATTTCAACTAAAATATCACCATTTTTGACCTTCGGTATCATCATTTCTTTTATTTCTATTTCATCTACGTCATTCATCAATACAGTCTTCAATCAGATTTCACTTCTCCCCTATTCATTTCTAAGTAAATAATAAGTACTTCATTAATTAAACCATTTTTCGTACATTTAATCTTTTTTGGTGAGTACCTGGAATTTATCTTTAGATTTGATAGAGATTTATTGAAAACCTTTTTATTCTTTTTATCTTCCGATTTGGCGAAGGAGCGATTTCTATGAGCAAAAAAGAAGGTTCCAAAACTGGAAGTGGATGGAAATATTCTTGTAACTGTGGTTATGAGACATTAAAAATCTCTAGTGCTGTTGGGCATGTAAACTCCAATAAGGACCATCAACTACAACGGATAGAACTTTAGATATTATCTACAAGTAAGTAACTTAATCGTGAAGAAATGTTATTTTAATCCTACTTTTGAGATGGATTTTTAGATTCTTCTAATTCAAAATCTGGATCACCTGGGGTTGCTAGCTTAAATGCAAGGTTCAACCCCATCATCATTTTCTTATACTCTTGATTACCTAACCATCCATCTTTTTTTAGAGTGTCTAATCCGTTACCAAATATTTTACCGCGCCCCTGTCCAGATTCTTTAAAGAGATTTGTTGAAGCATCTTCAAATATCTTGTCAGGAGTAATAGAGTTCTTGAAGCCCTTAGTGAAAAATTCTTCAAAGTGTGGTCCCACAGGTGTTCTCAGATGTAACAGTTTTGATTCTAAACCTGTAAATGCTCTACGAACTTTCTTAAAACTAGCATAACTTTTTACAATTGCAGGGGCAAATACTTCATATCTAGTTTTATTTCCATTTTCATATTTTACAAGATATAACGGAACCAGGACCACACAATTATTTTCTGGATTCCAAGAGGATGTCATTTCAATTAGTTTTGATTTATCTTTTTCTTTAGATGTAAATAATTTAGAAATCTGAGATGTTATCAATAAATTTCTATATTCTAATTCATTAATGATTTTGTCCTTCATATCTGATTCTGTGTCACGTTTAGTTTCAATATCACTCAATCTTTCTTCTTCAATTCTGATCTCTTTTTCAGATTTCTCATTAAGCCGTTTGAGACTTGCATCAAACCTGAATTGAATCTTCTCTATTTTTTCTGAGGCTGTTTTTATTGCTTTCATAAGGTCAGTTGTGGTGTCTTTACTTTTAGTTGATTCTTCACTCCAGTACTTTTCTCCTACACTATCACCTCGTAGACTTAATGCCTTCTTCTCTGCATTTGCTTCATCTACTATTCGATTCATTTTCTTAAGATCTTTCTCATAGATATCCTTCTTTTCATATATTCCCTCAGATTCTTTATTCTTTGTTTCTGTTAAATTCTGAATATCTTCTTCATGCTTATTTCGCATTGCTTCTATTTTATCCTTCACAATTGGCTTGAGATTTTCAAATTTTTCATTAAATTTCTCAAAATCTTTCTGCTTATCTTCAAGAATCTTCTGTTTTGCTCTATCGGTACTAGATCTTAGACACTTGTTTAAATTTTCTAGAGAACCTAATCCGGTCTCCACTTTATCTATAAGGTCATTAAAAACAGAGACTGCCTGGTCTATCTCTTGATTATTCACCCCCCTAATTACTGTAGAAGGGTAGTCCTTGGTAGGTTTTTTTTGTTCTGTTTTCTGAATAAAGTCAATCATCTCAGACAAAAGCATCTGTTTTGAGATGATATTGTTAATTCGGACACTTCTACTTCCCTTGAAATTACTAAATGTCATAGCATGTCTAGTTAGGAATGCTCTCAAAGGACCAACTTTTGAAATAGTGGAGAGCTCTTTTTTAAATTGCTCCAAATCAATAATAGTTCTATCAAGAACGTTTTCAGAAATCGATCCTAATCCATCAAGAAGAATACTGCGCTGTCGGAATCCCTTTTGAATCTGTATGCGACTCTTCATAACATATATTGGATAATTTACTTTCCGAAGAAAAACCAATTGTTCCTCACTACTTCTTAAGAACCCCTTCTTCTTTCTCCTATTTTCTGCCAGACAAAAAACTGACGCTACCTCAGTATCCGAAGAAAAGGTTTCTTTGTCAAGAGAACCTGAAGAAAATGGTAACTGAATATGTTCGTGCGTCATTTAGATGTATGTTATTCGGCAGGTTACATATATGTTATCTATGATATAACTCAAGATTTCAACCTTGATTCAAGATTAGATAACTCATCCCAGAGTTCATTAGGTAATTTCTTTCCTAAGGAAGTGAAAAACTCCCTTATTACTTCCATCTCCTCCAGCCAAGCTGTATTATCAACTTTGAGAATTTCATCTAAATCATTAGAAGATATATCGAGATCTTTGGTATCTAACGCGTCAGGTGTGGGTATATATCCAATTGGAGTCTTTATTGCTTTTCCTCTACCCTTGACTCTGTCCACAATCCACTTGAGAACACGAATATTATCCCCAAATCCAGGCCAAATGAATTCACCATTATCATCTAGACGGAACCAATTTACATGGAATATTCTAGGCGGATTAGACATTGAACTACCTATTTTAATCCAGTGACTGAAATAATCTGCAATATGATATCCACAAAATGGTCTCATAGCCATTGGATCCCGGCGTATTACCCCCACTTTTCCAACAGCTGCAGCGGTAGTTTCGGCCCCCACTGTAGCGCCGATAAATACTCCATGAACCCAATTGAAGGATTCATAAACAAGAGGAGTCAACTTAGCCCTTCTTCCTCCAAACAACATAGCTGACACAGGAACACCTTCCGGGTCATTTAGATTAGGGGAAACTGATGGTGTTTGATTTATCGAAGTTGTAAACCGAGAATTTGGATGAGCTGCTTTACCGTTTCCTGGCTTCCAAGGTTTACCATGCCAATCTGTTAAATCGTTTGGAGGATCATCCGTTAAACCTTCCCACCAAGGAATTCCTTCAGTAGTTACTGCAACATTAGTAAAAATGGAGTTCTTTTTCAGTGATGCAATTGCATTTGGATTACTTTTCACATTGGTTCCAGGTGCTACTCCAAAGAATCCTGCTTCGGGGTTTATTGCCCATAATCGATCATCTTTGCCCTTGTGGAACCATGCAATATCATCACCAATTGTGGATGCCTTCCAGTCTTTGTATGATTCTGGTGGCTTCATTAATGCAAGATTTGTTTTTCCGCTAGCGCTTGGAAAAGCACCAGAAATATAAGTTAATTCACCATCTGGGCTTTCGAGTCCAAGAATAAGCATATGTTCAGCTAACCAATCTTCTTTACTTGCAATTGCACTTGCTATCCTGAGCGCATGACATTTCTTACTAAGGAGTGCATTTCCGCCATATCCTGAGCCAATACTCATAATGAGACGTTCCTCTGGAAAATGACCTATATATCGTCTATCTGGGCTTAGATCACCAGTTGAATGTATCCCTTTAACAAAATTATTCGATTCACCTAAGTGATTTAATGCTCTATTTCCCATTCGAGTCATTATACGTAAATTAGCTACTACATAGGGACTATCTGTTATCTGAATCCCTACTTGTGAATAAGGTGACCCTTCGGGTCCCATTAAGTAAGGCACAACATACATCGTCCTTGTTTTCATGACGCCATCAAAGAGATTATTGAGTTTTGCTTTAAACTGATTAGGTTCAGACCAATTATTTGTTGGACCCGCCTCATCCTCTTTTTTGCTGCAAATAAAAGTGAGATGTTCAGTTCGTGCAACATCATTTGGGTCACTTCTATGGAGGTAACTATTAGGATTCTTTGCTTGATTTAATTTGATTAATATGCCTTTTTTGATCATTTGACTAATGAGTTTTTCATTTTCTTCCTCAGACCCGTTACACCAACAAATATCATTTGGTTTCGTTAGACTTGCAACATCTGAGACAAATTTTTCTAAGAATAAATTCTTCATTTCAGTAACCCAAAAAATCAATTTTACGCATTAATATACTCATCGTTCTATATCCATTTGGAACGAAAAAAATCATTAAGATTAAATCTTTCAACAAACAATTAGGTGAATAATCTAGAGAACATCAAATTGTGCTTGCTTTAATCCAAGTTCTTTTTGAAGAGTCTGTATTCTTGTTGCATATTCTTTCATTTTGGCATTATCATTCTGAACTTTAGCAATTTTATATGCTTTCCAATTTTTCTTCAAAGCTCCCCACGTTTGACCTTTAGTATATGCCGTCATAAATAAGCTCTACCGAATGCACATTTTATCGGAGAAGCTATTTAAGCGTAACTCTGAGAATCATTGAAATAAATATTGCAAATTCACTAATATTTTTAGTCTAAATTATTAATTGTCAGTAGGAGGTTCTGTATGTACGAATACTTTAGTGACATCATTCTCTGAAGCAATTATTTGTGTTTCTATCTGTTCTGACACATTATGTGCATCTTTTACTTTCATATCTTTCTTCAAGGTACAGGATATTGACAGATGAATTTCTTTATTGAAGCGTTTTGCATTAATTTGTCCAAGACTCTTCACTTCATCAATATTTGCTAATATATTCTCTATTCTTTTTGTTAATCCAGGTATTTGGGTCTCTCCAGGCTTCTGATAAATTATCTTATCAACTTCTGCATCTATGTGGATGGTTATTGTTGAATCTTCCATAAATTCTTCTTTTAATCTATTCTCAAGCTGGGAAGCAGTAAAATGTGCTTTACTTAAGGCAATTTCTGAGTTCATTTCGATATGAACATCAATTTCATTCAAGTTTTCACCTTTTCTAATCCATAAATCATGAATTCCTTTTATTCCGGGTATTTCAGTAGCAATTAATCGAATCTTATCTTTTATTTTCTCATTTTCTTCATCAGCCTCAACATGGACTAGGACATCTACATCTGGAATGACATTCTTGACTTTCTCTTCAACTTCAGAGGCAATATTATGTGCCTTTTCTAAAGAAAAAATTCTGGGAACATGAATTTGCATATCAACAAAAGTTTGCGGTCCTGAAGTTCTGACTCTCAGATTCTCATATTTTATTACCCCTTCTACTCCTTCTATGGCAATTTCTATTCTTTTTACAAGATCAATTGGTACCCTATCTAATAGAACACCAATAGATTTTGAACCAATTTTAATACCGAGATATGCAATATATACTGCCACCAGAATCGCGATTAAAGAGTCAGCGGTGTTATACCCTAAGTCCACTAGGATTAATCCGATTATAACTACGCTTTGCGTCCATATATCCATCCTGAATTGAAGAGAATTGGCTTCTAACACTTGGCTATTATATTGAATAGCGGTTCGTTTCAATTGCCAAGATACTACTATTTCAATGGCAATACTGAGTATAATCCCAATTATTCCTATAAAGCTAAATGAGATGATTGTGCTAGTGTATAATATTCTATTTATTGATTCGTAAACAAGAAAACCTACCGTTACTATTATGATACCTGTTATCAAAAGGCCTCCAAAGTTCTCAATTTTACCATGTCCATATCGGTGCCCTAAATCTGGAGGTTTTCCTGATATTCTCACTGAGATGTAGGCAGTTCCTGAACCAGCTATGTCAAGGATAGAATCGATTGCTAATGCAAAAATTGCGAGACTATTTGTAGTTAATGCTAATGTGATTTTTATGAAAGTAAGCAAGATTGCAGACGTTATTGAAAGTGTAGCCGCTCTCTTCTTGGCCTTTTGTGCCACATTATCAAGCATAAGTCAGTATCCCTGTATTAGTGATATTTCATCCAATTCTTTGAAGAGCTTTTAGTCGTTTCACCATATTGGGATGAGTTGAAAATAACTCCAAGAACCGATCAAAACCAGTTATAGGTTTAGTAAGTATCTTGTTTACTAAATCTCTATCGTTAAGATGTCCACTATACTTTGAGAGAGTGGAAGCATCACTTTTTGCAGTATCCGGATCATTTATGAACAAACTTTTGAAGGAACTAGAACCACTACTCCGTCCTTTACGCATTGTTTTGGTTTCAGAGGTAGCTATCTTAGCTAATGCCTCTGATAGCTTACGTGCACCATCATCTACAGTGTTTACTGCATGACGGTCAGCATAATATTCACGGGTCCTACTCAGATTTAGCACGAAGATGCTTAAAATCCAATAAAGCACCATTGCAGCTATTCCAATAATGATGGTTCCACCATTATCTCTTCGCCCACCACTATAGAAACTTGAAAGCATGAATGTAAAACCAATATAATAAAAGATTGCAGGAAGAACTGAAGCAAACATCATAACCTGAACATCTTTATTCTTCAGATGTCCTACTTCATGTGCTAAAACAGCCTCAACTTCCTCGGATTCAAGACTATTCAGTAAACCTGTAGTGACAGCTATTCTATTGCCGTAACGGGGGGATCCATAAGCAAATGCATTTGGTAGTGGAATGTTGGCCAACATTATTTTAGGTTTCTTAAGAGAAGATTTATGACATATACTATCAACCATTCGGTGAAGTTTTGGTTGCTCATTAGGTGTGACTTCTTTTGCTTTATATAATGAATCTATCAATCGAGGTGAAAAAATCCATTGAATGAGATTAATTAAGACGACAAAAATGATGATTGAATATAGGTTGAATGTTCCAGTTAGGGTTAATAGGATTGTAAATGCTAATGTAGATAAACCAATAATAAATGCAACTGTTCCAATTATTGAGAGCCGCAATTTCAATAGATTCATTTCTTATCCGAACTGTCAATCAAAAATTCCGATTTAAGTCTTAGGTTTATTATTTCTTAAAACATTTCAATAAATTAACATGCTTGTCTCTAATCTATTTAGTCGATTTGAATCTTGTATCAGTTAATTTTGTATTCTCAATTTTGAAGAAAGGTTCTCTAATCGATACTGCCTTCTTGAAGATCTCTCTAATCTTGGCATCATCAGCTCCTAATCTCATCGATGATAGAAAATCTATATGATTATGATTTCGAAGTAAACAAGGCTTAAATTTTCCATCATAAGTTATTCTCATTCTATTACATCCCATACAGAATTTGGTATTATGCATAGGTCGTACAATCTCTACAGTAACTCCGTTTTCAAGTTCATATTTCGGTCTTCTGTGGGAAACACGTTCAGTAGATGCAATAGCTCTATTTTTTAGGTCATTTTCAATTGAATCCAAAGAGATGTTATACTTCCTGTAAAATAATGATTCATTGGGTACAAGTTCAATAAGTTGTAGTACATTGGTTTTTGAACCACCTATACTTCTGGAAAATTCTATTAAATTATCTATCTCTTCATCATTTATACCTCTCATAACAGTTGTATTCATCTTAACTGGAAGTAATCCTACCTCAATAGATTTTTTAATTGCTTCAATTGTTTCATCTAATCGGTTAGATCCAGTTAAAATTTTGAACCGTTCACTATTGAGAGTGTGAAGACTAACATTTACTCTTTTCAATCCATTATCCTTAAGTTTAGAAGCCAGCCTAGAAAGATGAGTTCCATTTGTGCTGATAGAAATCTCTTTCACATCTAACTTATTGATACGTCCAACTATTTCTATAATATCTTTTCTGAGGAGAGGTTCTCCACCTGTTAGCTTAATTATGGATATACCGAAACTAGTCAAAATACGTGTAATTCTTTCTACTTCTTCTGCACTAATAATATTGTTACTAGCTTCTTTGATACCTTCCCTATGACAAAATTCGCAACTGAAATTACACTCTGTCGAGCTATTGAGTGATATGCGTGCCTGAGTTACTGGTCTGCCATAAGGGTCTCGAATGGTCAACATCAAATATTGCGTATTTAGTTGGCTATATACCTGACTATCTACCAGAAAATTTTATTTAAGATTTATATGCTGTAATTAATTCTGTCATTGAATAGGAGCTAGATTATTATGGGTTTTGAAGAAGCTGAGATACCGCCAGAACCACAAGAGATTCCTCGTAAGTTTATCTGGTTAATAGGTATTGTAATTAGCTTATTTCTTGTTTGGGCTGCCGGTGCTCAACTAATATGGTTCTGGTTGAATATTATAGAATTTGGAGAATTATTCGTAAGACCTTTTTACTTTGAGATTCTTGGAGGAGTGATCTTAGCCTCTCTAGCATTATTCAGAGTAGATTTTAAGAATCGACGTTCAATTACTTGGTGGCTTGCTCGATTAGTTTTGCGAATCTTAAAAAGTTCCAAGATAGAAATATTAACAATTCCTCCAGAATATTTGGAATTTACATACTTCAAACTTACAAAAGGGAAGTTCTTTCTTTGGCAAGTAACAAAAGTTCTTGTTGGAATGACTATCTTCTCAAACATAATATTTGGCATGAGCATTCAGGCAATGTTTAATGGTTGGGAATCAAACATCTTGAGTATTCCTGGTCTATTTGTACTTCCTTTTGTAACACCATCTCTCTCAATGACTTACGCTGAACAAACTGTTATACCACTAGTACCAGCACTAACTCTTCTTCTAACCCCTATCTTGACCGTATTAGGTGTTAGATTAATGATTTTAATTGGTTTAACCCAAGTAGTTAAAGTAGGAACCTCTATATTCCTTCAATCAACAGAACTTGGGCAACCTGTAAATATTCCAGTAGCAACGATTGAAGCTCTAATATCCTTAGCCCTTTTATGGACCGGTGTAAATCTATTCTTTCCATCATATATTGACTACAACACCAAATTCGTTATTGGTGGAGTATTTAGCGCTGGACTATTATTTGCAGTATTCTCTTTCTTAGATAGTTCAAGAAGAAGGCGTGTTACACTCAGAACTGGACGCGGTATTCTTCTTCGAGTTGTTACTATCTTGATTATTGCAATAATAGCAGGTTCAGCTGTAGCTGTCCAGGATAGTATAGCTGATGCTAGGAAAGTTGAATGGCTGGGTCCGTATACAGCTCAAGAAATATCCGTAAATCGATATCTTGGCCAAATTGACGAAATAAATGAAGTCCGTTATAATTTTAGTATCTCTCCAGTTGCTCAAAATCAAATAGGTCGGTATGTAGAGAATCAGAGTAGTCTTCTCAGTAAAATTCGACTCTGGGATTGGCAAGCAGCTTTTGCCAAACTAAAACCAGAAATAGGGCTTATCCCATATGTCGATTTTGAAGACTCAGATATCCTTCGATTTAACAACACGCTTTATTGGAGCGCTTCAATGAAACCTGTACTCCCAGAAACTATTGATGAGGATAATATCTGGTTCAACGAACACATGTTTTACACGCACGTTCCAAATGGATTCCTTCTCTTAGAGGGTCAAGATGGTGTGATTGTGGATTCATCAGACTTCTTCGCGCAGAGAGAAATATACTACGGTGAAGGAGGCTTATTGGAGAATACATGGGCAGCATATCCAATCGGAAGTGGACGAAGTGCTGAAGTTCCTGGGGACGTATTTTATGGTGGTGAAGGTGGGGTCAATATGCCTCCTCCTCTTAGCTGGATATTTGATTCAACATTCATAGTATCATTCCCAGGTGATACAATTCATTCGCTTAGGTATAGAGATGTTTATGATAGAATGGAACTGCTCTTTCCATATTTCCTTTACAATTTTGGAGGAACGCCGGTTGATATGTACCCTGTTACAGATGGTGAAAATAGTTATTGGTTAATGCCATTAATAGTGGGTCTAGATGGTGGGCATATAGCTTGGAGCACTGGGAACCCACTTCTAAGACATGTTGGTTATTCACTTATCAATACTTATGATGGTTCAATTGAGCTTTTCATAACAGGTGATGACTTCTTTAGCGAACTTTTTAAAATTACATATAGTGAATATACACAAAATGATATTCCATCTTGGCTCAAAAGTCAAATGAGATATCCTGAAGAATTATTTGAGTGGCGAATATCAATCTTCAATGACTACCATGTGACCGACCCCGCAACCTTCATAGTTGCAAACCAATTCTATGAAGTCCCTCCTGAATTAGATACTGCTTTTGTAATAGCGAAACCTCCCCTTTTTGATGAACCAGAGTTTCTTGGTGTAATCTCTTTTCAACTAAAGGGATCACCTGGAAAGAACCTAGCTGGCTATGCAGTTCTACAAAACGATTTTACCAACCTAGGTAACATTATCTTTTATAAAATACCATTGGAACAAGAGGCCTTAAAACTTCTTGGTCCATCAGCTGTCGTTGAAGCATTAACAAAAGATGAGAAATACGCTGAGCGTAAAACACTCCTTAGTAGCGCAGGGGGTGTAAGAGAAGGTGACAAAATATTATACAGAGTAGGCAATCACGATGTGTATATAATTCCTGTCTATACAGCAAAAGCTGGTGGAGTAATTACGGAGCTCGGATTAGTAGCTGTTGTAGGAGCTTATGCTACTGGTGACACCTTCATCGGATTAGGGTCTACTCCTGAAGAGGCTTTCGGTGAGTATTTAGCTCAGTTAGGTGGAATTGATTCTCCAAAGATAGTTAATCTAGATGTAAAAGATCGTATAGATATTGTTGAGCGTATTATTTTGAATGCCAATTTAGGGATTGTTGAGCCAAGCATGATGACACCAGATATTGTCTTCTTTGAAGGAAATGCGACTTACAAAAATGTGGTACAGCAAGAAAATGTTCAGTTTCTCTTGGAATCTTTTGTTGATGATTGGGGAACAAAAGCTAGTGGTAATCGAATTATAAAATGGTCTGATGGTAATGCAATAAACTATGGAATACTTGTAAATGTCCAAGGTGTAGTTGAGATGCACTACATTTCTATCTTCTTCCAATAAGAAGTAACATAATCTTTATAGATTCTTATCATCATCTAAAGAGTAGGCGAAACCATGACAAGAGATCGAATAAGGAGAATTGGCTCAAATGATTTGGCTCAAATTGGATCTATGTTTACGCTAGTTATAGGAATATTTCTGATGGGCCTCCTACTTCTATTCCTTATCCGAATACAAAGAGGATTACTTGGACTCGTACTCGCAGGTGTTGCGGTTATCCTTATGATATACTGGATGAGAGAAATTAGGCAGCTTGTTAAAAAGGAATTCCAAGCTACAAAGCCTCCAAAGAAGACATGGACATGTGATGTTTTTGAAGCTGACACCAAAGTCACAGTGGTTGCAGAAGTTCCAGGGCCAGCCGAAGATGTTAAAGTGAATCTTAAAACAAATTCGCTTTCAATAATTGGGGGAGGAAAATTCAAACAGAAGATTAAGATATCGAAAGGTTTAGCATTAATAAATACTTCATACCTAAATGGCGTTTTAACTGTTAATCTAAAACGACTGTCAAATATGAACAAGAACAGCCCCGGGCGAGATTCTCTAAACTCCAAAGATAATTAGTTTTAAAGCCTTTATAGTGATGAAAGTTGATAAATTTTACAAATCTAGGGTGAAGATAGCAATGATTAGAAAATGGTACGATTCTGACATAAATATTAATGAGATACAGAATGAGACAATAGCAGTTATCGGATATGGGAGTCAAGGAGCTGCTCAATCAAACAATATGAAAGATTCTGGTCTAAACATCATTTTGGGACTTAGGAAAGATGGTGCAAGTTGGGAAAAGGCAGAGGCTGATGGCCACAAAGTTTACGAAATAGAGAAAGCTGCCAAATTAGCAGATATAGTCCATATTCTCGTTCCTGATGTAATGCAATCAGATATTTACACTGATAAAATAGCTCCCAACCTTACTGAAGGAAATGCACTTTGCTTTTCGCATGGTGCTGCAATTCATTGGAAATGGATAACAAGTCCAAAATCAGTTGATGTAATAATGATTGCACCAAAGTCTCCTGGACAACGAGTTCGGGAAGTATATTTAGACAATTTTGGAACACCAGCATTAGTAGCTGTTGAACAGGACTTTTCAGGCAGGGCTTTGAATAGGGTACTTGCAATGGCTAAGGGAGTAGGTTGTTCAAAAGCAGGAATCCTCGAAACAACATTCAAAGAAGAGGTTGAAACAGATTTCTTTGGAGAGCAAGTAGATTTATGTGGTGGAGTAGACCAACTGATAAGGAATTCATTTGACACCCTTATTGAAGCTGGTTATACCCCAGAAATAGCCTATTTTGAATGTCTTCATGAATTAAAGCTAATTGTGGATCTTATACAACGATATGGTATTGGAGGCATGTATAGGCGTGTCAGCGAAACAGCTCGATACGGTGGCCTTACCAGAGGAAAATATGCTGTCGGAGGAGCGTCCAAAGAAGGTATGCGCAAAGCTCTAAAAGAAATTCAATCAGGTGAATTTGCAGAAGAATGGATTGAGGCTTACAAAAAAGAGGGAAAACAAGCTTTTGATAAATATATGGACGAATTGAAGGAACATCCAATTGAAAAGGTAGGTCTAACATTAAGAAAGATGATGTGGCCAAACAAGGAATTAGAATAGATTCATCCTAACGCTTTCAAAGCTATAATTGCAAATATTTTTGCTGCATCCACTACCTGATTCACTTCGACAAATTCATCTGTATTATGTGCCATTCCAAGACTTCCAGGACCCAACAAAACTGTAGGGGTGTTATCCTGATTCACAAAAACCTCCATATCACTTGTTGCAGAACTTCCTGTAACTTCTACATCTTTCTCTAAAATTTCTTCAGCTACTTCTTTCGATAAGCAAACAATAAGTTCATCTGGATTTGTAGTTGCACCTCTTCTACTGACAATAATTTTTAGTTCTGTCCTTATTTGAGGGTCTTCTTTACTCAATTGTTGAAGGATCTTTTTCATCTCATCTTTAGCATCTTCTACACTCTCATTAGGTAAGAGTCTACGATCTACTGTAATGCTGCACCTATTCGGCACTACATTAGTCTTAGATCCACCAGTAATAGTTCCAACACTTATCGTAGGGTTTCCAACTAGACTATCTACCCTATTTTCCAGATTAATTAGATGTTCTTGGATTTTTGTTATAATCTTACACATTTGGTAAATAGCATTCACCTCTCCTTTATCCCCTTTTGAAGATACTCTGCTTGAGTGAATTGCTTTTCCAATCGTTGATATCTCAAAAATGACTAATCCTTTATGTGCACGTATTGGGATTAGCCCGGTTGGTTCTGCTACAATTGCCATATCTGCAAAAGTTCCTCTGGGACTAAGTTCTTTAGCCCCTCTACCCATAACTTCCTCATCAATTACACCCGTAAGAATTAGGTCACCCTTCAATTGTATTTCAGACAATTTGAGTGCTTTTGCAGCTAAAAGCATTGATGCAAGACCAGATTTCATATCGGCTGAGCCTCGTCCATAAATTCTACCATTTATCACAAATCCTCCAAAGGGATCAAAAGACCATAGATCTTTGTCCCCTGGTGGAACTACATCAAGATGGCCGTTCAACATTAATGTTGGATAACCTACAGCTCCCTTTAGGCGTCCAATAACATTTGATCTACCCGGTAAACACTCATCCAAATGAACATCAAGACCTATTTCTTTCATTTTCTTTTCTAGATAATTTGCCATAGCCGTTTCATTACCTGGTGGATTTACACTTTGTATTTTGACCATATCTTGTACAAGGTTTGAAGCTTCTGCTGAATCTATTCTTGAGAATATCTGCTCATAAATCTGATTTATTTGCTTAGGCACAATTATCTTCTTATTTAGATGATTAATAACTTTGACATAAAAAGGACTTTATTATCATATATTTGAAATAATGAACAATAAAATTATTTCTGTGCTGGAGAGATCAGTTATTACTCTATCTTTTTTCAAACAAAGTTAGATATAGTTGAATCCTATCTCAGCCAACCTTATATTGCCTTGAACTGTTCAAGACAGGTGTATTGAGAATTACATCTGTTTCTGGGATAAGGGGTTTGATAAACACCGACCTTGGAGCTAATGACTATGCTGAGATAGGGAGAAGTTTTGGAGAATATATTGATGGAGGTGTGTGTGCTGTAGGAAAAGATACGCGAACAAGCGGACTTATGGCATCTAATGCTGCAATTTCTGGTCTTCTTAGTAGTGGATGCACTGTCCTTGATTTAGGTGTAACCTCTACTCCCTCTGTTTTTAGAGAGGTTTTGAAGGAGAACCTAAATGGCGGATTGGTCATAACCGCATCTCATAATCCACCTGATTGGAACGGTGTAAAGTTTGTAGTTAATGGTGGTAGAGGGTTGTTTGAAGAAGAGTTGAATCAACTTCAAAAAATATTTTCGACACGAACTAAGCAATCATTCAAAACAGGAAGTGTTTTTCCTGCAGAACCACAGTATCCTAAAGATGTTATTTCTTATGTTGGTGCAGGTTCCTGTTCAAAACTTAAGGTTGTACTTGACCTTGGTGGAGGAGCTGGATGTATGTTTGTCCCCAATATTTTTCGGGAGCTCGGTTGCAAAGTGTTAACAGTAAATGGGTCTCCAAGTGTCTTTTCAAGAGGTATGGACCCAACTAGAGATAAATTAACAGCCCTTTCAGAAGCAGTTAATGATTCTTCTGCAGATATTGGTGTAGCATATGATTGTGATGCTGATAGAGTTGTATTCATCGATAATGAAGGCACAAAACTAAGACCGGATTATGTTCTTTTGATATATCTCAAACATCTCTCAGATTCAGGACTTTTGAAGAATATTGTTGTAAATGTTGATACATCATTAGCTGCAGAAGATATAGTTGAAAAATCAGGATTTAAAGTAATTCGCAGCAAGGTTGGTGAAGCTAATGTTGTACAGCGTATGATTGAAGAAAAAATATCCATTGGATGTGAAGGAAGCAGCGGCGGATTGATAATTTCGGACTTCAACTTTTGCCGTGACGGAGTACTTGCATCTGCTTTAATCGCATCTGTAATTATAAAACAAAATGAAAGTTTAGCAAGTATCATCAAAAGTTTACCGCAATATTATTGCTTTAGAGAAAAAATGTGTTGCACGCGAGAAGAAGCTTACCGAGTTTTAAAGACATTATCTGAAGAAGATGGAAATATTGATTCAATAGATGGAGTTAGAATTATTATGAATGACAGATCCTGGGTACTGATAAGGTCTTCAAATACTGAGAATATTATTCGTATTTCTGTCGAGGCTAAAACAGAGAAAACTGCCTCGGCACTCATAAATCGTTACAAAGATAAAATTTCAAAGATACTGAAAGAAGGCGTAAAAAGCTGAAAAAACTGGATGAACATGAAATAATAAAAATTCTATTAGAAAAAGTGGGTCAACCCTCTCATCCATCCTCAAAGATAGGTGATGATGTATCTGTGCTTCCTACGGGAGAAGGTGAATTAATTATAGCTACAGATATGTTAGTTAAAAAAACTGATGTCCCTAAAGGTATGAAAAACTGGCAGATAGCTAGAAAGAGTATCGTTGCATGTGTTAGTGATTTTGCAGCAAAAGGTGTTCAGCCAAAAGCATCTCTACTTTCACTTGGTTTACCCCTAGGCACAACTCGAATAGAAATAGATCAACTGGCTGCCGGATTTAAGAAGGCTACTGATGAATATCAATTAGAAATAATTGGAGGTGACACGAATGAAGCAGATGACCTTATCATTGATTGTTGCATGGTCGGTTTCTCTAAAAAAATTGTTAGAAGAAACGGTGCAGTTCCGGGAGATAGAATCGTTGTAACTGGTTTCTTCGGATATCCATCTTTAGGACTTAAGGTGCTCCAAGATAATTTGAGTATTCCTGAAAAGATGAAACAGAATGCAATCTCATCAATTCTTCTACCTATCCCAAAATTAAAACTCGCATTAGCTTTAGGAAAAAACAATTCTTTTTCATCTTCAATAGATTCCAGTGATGGATTATCTATATCTCTCCATCAATTGGCAGAAGCTAGTAAAGTAGGTTTAGAGGTTTCAAAGATACCTGCTGATCTGAAACTAATTGAAACTGTAAACAAAGCTGGAATAGATTTGGAAGATGTCATATTCTATGGAGGAGAGGAATATGAGATTATAGCAACCATCCCAGAAGAAAAATGGTTAGCAGCTCAGAGAATAGCTCGGAAGATGGGTACTCCACTCATTGAAATTGGAAAGGTTACTAGTGATAAGAATCAAATTCTTTTTGATGATGGTCAGGAAAAGCATAATATCGAGCGGAGAGGTTGGGTTCACCTAGCCTAATTCTTCTGTTTACTTAGAGCATCTTTAACTAAATCTGAATATTCCGTTATCATTTTTTCTAACTTTGATTTCTTGTTTGATTCTGCAAAGACTCTGAATACAGGCTCAGTACCGCTTGGCCTTAGAAGTATCCAAGAATTTGTATCTTCCCATATCTTCAATCCATCAATTCTTTCTATATCTCTATCTATCTGTCCTTCTATTTTCTTCATCAATCTGGGCATCAACTCTTTTGCACATTCAAACTTTGTCTTTTTTTGGAAGTATCTGGGGAGATTGCTCAGCATCTCCGAGAGTGGTCTTTTACTATTTGCCAACGCTTCGAGTATTAGTGCTGTGGCCATAGCTCCATCTCTTACAGGGATATGCGGTGTGAAGAAACATCCTCCATTCTCTTCTAAACCGAATAAGGCATCATGATCAATCATGGCATTTGAGACGTCCACACTACCTACTTTTGTCTTGAAAATCTTGGCTTTATGTTTCTCTACTATATCATCAATAACTTTAGAGGCACTTACCGTAGTTACTATCGTCGCATCAGGATTCTTTGAAAGAATGTATTCAACAAGCAAGGCACCTGATCGGTCACCCCAATGAACAATCCCTTTTTCATCGCAGAATAGACTCCTATCACCATCTCCATCATATGCCACACCCATATCTGCACCATATCCTTTAACTGCCTCTGAAAGACTGCTTAGCACTTCAGGTGTTGGTTCGGCACCTCTCCCCGGAAAGCTCCCATCTACTTGAGCATTCAAAGATATTGGTCGACAGTTAAGTTCCTCCAACATGTAAGGCGCTGCAATACTTTGGGCTCCGTTACCAGGGTCTACTATTACCTGAAAATTCTTTTTTTGTATCTTATCCTTGTTGATATGAGATATGATACCATCTATGTAAGACGATATTACCTTTGTCTCCATAATTGAGGTTCCAATTGTTTTCCAATTTGCCAAGTTGAACTTTTTTTCATAGAAAATATCTTCAATTATTTTTTCTTCATCACGTGTTACATCTATCCCATCCGCACCTGAAACTTTTACACCGTTGTATATTGATGGATTATGAGAAGCTGTAATCATTACTCCGACTTTGTAATTCATTTTTCTAACATAGAACTGAAGTGCAGGAGTTGGGAGCAATTTTGATTCCCCCACATCTAGCCCAACACTCATTAATCCGGCAGAAATTGCCTTGGCAATTGTGGGACTAGAATCTCGGCCATCATATCCTACAAGAGCGGGTCCTTCTTTAAAGTAAGTTCCAATCGCTTGACTAATTTCTGTCAAGAAATCTAATGTCAAATCTTTACCGGGTATCCCTCTTATTCCACTTGTACCGAATAGTCTCTTTCGAGTAACCATTACCATTGCATAAAGTAGGGATGTTATTTTCTTTTTCTTGTCTAACCAAAACTCTAAAAAAGCAATGTTATACTCTGGGAGCTGGGCCCGTAGCTCAGTCTGGATAGACCGATGAAGAATATTATCATCAGGTCCAAAGCACCGGCCCTCTAAGCCGGGGGTCGAGGGTTCGAATCCCTCCGGGCCCGCCATCTGTCAATATCGATAAATTTCTAATAGAAAAAAGTCTTGAAATAATTATATTATTGAGAATCAATATGATGACACACTTATTAATGAAATAATTTAATAAAAAGTATTTTGGTGGAAGTAAATATCGCTCAACTCATAGTTGACAGCTGCCTCATTGGTGGATTATATGCACTAATGGCAGTTGGACTTACATTCATCTACAGAATAATGAGTTTTCCAAACTTTGCACACGCAGAATTCATTACTTTTGGTGCGTACGCAGCATTTTTCGCCAATGTGTCATTAGGACTGGGATTAATACTTTCAGCAGTGATAGCCTTCTTTGCAACTGGTGTAATTGTTGTACTGTCATATTTCGCGATTTTTGCTCGACTCAGTGCAATGGGTTCAAAGACCATGTTCCCTATGATGATTGGGTCTATAGGTCTCGGATTAGTGATACGTCATATTATCCAAGAGTTAATGGGACCAAGGGTGCTCTACTACAATATTGAAGCACCTGAGATCTATGAATTCCTAGGTGCACGAGCAACTGCTATAGATCTTCTGATAATATTCATTTCAATCATCCTTGTTGTGGCTCTCCATCTATTACTCTCTCGGACAACAATCGGGAAAGCAATGAGAGCCATTTCAGATAACGTAAATTTGGCTCAAGTCAGTGGAATTAATACTCATTATGTAATCATTGCAGTGTGGTTTCTGAGTGGTGGAGTTGCAGGGTTTGCTGGAATGCTCAGAGGACTAGATACTTATCTGATGCCACTATTGGGATGGAATCTTTTACTTCCAGCCTTTGCAGTGGTTATATTGGGAGGTATAGGGAGCTTTTATGGGGCAATCCTAGCAGGTTATATGTTAGGATTTGCGGAAAATATAGGTGTAATTGCACTATTTTCCCTTAATATTTCAAATAGTTATAGGCCCGCAATAGCTTTTTCTATCCTCATCATAGTGCTTCTGATGAGACCTCAAGGTCTCTTCTCAAACTTCAAGACTAGGGGTGATGCCTAACCTTGGTTCTTTCATTCATCCTGGATACATTGATCTATGCAGGAATATTTGGAATATTAGGTATAAGTCTCAACCTTGAAGCAGGTTTCACTAGACTTACGAATTTTGGAAAAGTGGCCTTCTTCGCAATAGGAGCATATACCACAGCTCTGTTAACATTGAACGGAGCTCCTTACATTATTGGACTAATAGCGTCGGTAACATTAGCTGCATTCGCTGGGTTTCTCATATCACTGCCTACTCTTCGTCTTAGGGCTGATTACTTTGCAATTGTCACAGTAACATCGGGAGAAATCTTGAGGGTCTTCTTATCCAGTGAAGAGTGGTTAACTCAAGGATTCTTAGGATTAGCTGGAATACCTAGACCACTATCAAACTTATTTGGTGAAAACTATCTTCTGTTCTTCACTCTATTGGTATTTCTATACCTCTTTTTTTGTTATCTTATATCCCGAAGAATAATCTATTCCCCATTCGGAAGAGTCTTGAAGGCTATTAGAGAGGATGAAATTGCAGCCCAATCACTGGGGAAAGATGTTTTTTCGTTCAAAGCCAAATCATTGATTATTGGGTCAGGAATGGCAGGAATGGCTGGAAACCTTTTCGCTCACCACCTCACATTCATCTCACCAGACATGTTCTTACCTGGAATTACTTTCTCAATATGGGTTATAGTCGTAATTGGAGGGATGGGGAACATCGCAGGCCCGATATTAGGTGCTTTATTGATAGAGACGTTTGAACGAGGTATGTCATTCATAAAAGACTACATAATCATGCCAATCGAACCACTCAATTTTAGAATAATCGTGATAGGACTGCTTCTTATCTTCTTTGTCTTATATCGACCAGATGGCATATTAAGTGAAAAGAAGTTGGAGATGTCAATGGAAAAGTTGCAACGGAAACGAGGTAAAATTACAGATTGAGTCTTCTTGAAATGGGATCTATCTGCAAAACATTTGGTGGAATTGTATCTTTGAATGGCGTTGATATGAAGATTGAAAAGAACTCGATATCTGCTCTAATAGGACCTAACGGATCTGGAAAGACGACATTGTTCAATATTATATCAGGCTTCTTTCCACCTGATTCTGGTCATGTACTCTTCAAGGGAGAAGACATAACGGGGTTGTCGCCAAACCGAATTGCTTTGAAAGGTCTTATGCGAACTTTTCAGATCCCCCGCTTATTCCATAAAATGACAGTCTTAGAAAACATGTTTACCGCACCAAAAAATCAAAAAGGTGAAAATCTGTTTCATTCATTAATGAATTGGAAGGAAGTTGAAAAGGCTGAAGATCAAAATCTTGAAACAGCCAACCGTATCCTCGAGCTACTGAGTATAGAACATTTGGCAAATGAGTGGGCAAGTAATCTTTCAGGTGGACAAAAGAAGCTTCTGGAGCTTGCGCGCATATTGATGGCTGACCCAGAAGTGATACTTCTTGATGAACCTGTAGCTGGTGTAAACCCTACTTTATCCAACAAGATCTTCGAAAGTATAATTGAGCTTCGAAACCGTCTAAACAAGACCTTTCTTATTGTAGAGCATAATATGGATGTTGTTCTAAACTATTGTGATTGGATAGGTGTAATGCACCGTGGCCAGATATTTACTGAAGGTACACCTCAAGAAATCATTAAAAATGAAGAGGTTACGCAAATCTATTTTGGAGTAGCTTGATGACGTTGCTCCTACAAGTAGAAAATGTTACATCCGGATATGATAACATTCCTGTCATACATGATGTTTCAATCACTGTTGACAGTGACGAGATCGTGACTATCATTGGACCCAATGGTTCTGGGAAGAGTACTCTTCTAAAGACAATTTTTGGGCTCATGCATCCTATAAATGGATCTATTCGACTTAACTCAACAGACATAACAAATTTGGATACATTTAAAATATCTAAAGCTGGTGTAGGTTATGTCCCTCAAGTAGAAAATATCTTTCCAAATCTTATGGTGACTGAAAACCTAGAGATGGGTGCTTTTAATAGAAAAAATGTAAATAAAAAAGATCTTCTCACAGAGGTATCTGATATCTTTCCTATCCTTCAAGATAGGAAGAACGAGAAGGCAGGTAATCTCAGTGGTGGAGAGCGTCAGATGCTTGCAATAGCTAGAGCTATGGTGAGTCAACCATATCTCCTACTTTTGGATGAACCCACTGCAAGCCTTGCACCCAATCTCGTTAGTGAAATTATAGGGAAGTTGGAGGAGGTACGAAAAAAGGATGGTACATCAATTCTGCTTGTTGAACAAAATGCCTTGAAGTCACTGAAGGTTTCTGACAGAGGTTATGTATTAGTAACTGGAGAAAAAGTTTTTGAGGGGGATGCTAAGAATATTCTTGAAAACAGGGATATTGGCAAATTATATTTAGGTATAAAAAAATAAAGGATATGAGTAATTACTGTTTTCTACAGTTATTACTCATTTATTTTGATTCCTGATACTTGATCCCACGAGCCTATAGTGACAAACTCACTTTGTCTGACTTCCCAGATAGTGAATTGTCCACCTACGTCACCATTTACATCGAATGCTTTATCCCCAGATGCACCTACGTATGTTGTACTCATTTGTATTAAGGCGTCTCTAATTTCAGCTCCTGTGGCATCGGGCCCGGCTGCTGAAAGTGCCAAAATTGCTAGCTTTGCTGCATCGTATGCTTCACGGGAATATATTCCAGATTCAAGACCGTATTTGCTCATCACATTAGTATAATGCAAAGTTCCAGAAGTGTCTGGTGATGCTGGCATAGTTCCTCTCATACCAGCCATCGCAGCTGCGACACCTGGTGCATCAAATATTGCTGGATCAGCTATACCGTCACCGCCAATCCACTGTGCATTCAATCCGAGTTCTGCAGATTCTCTGAAAATTATTTGTCCATCGTCAGCATAAGATACATCAAGGATTACTCCAGGATTACCTGACATAATTTGTTGAAGTTCTGCTCTGAATGTGGTGCTTTCCAAATTATATGGTACAGAAGTTATTACGTTTCCTCCTCCATTTTCGAATTCTTCTGTGAAAACATCATTTAGTCCTTGACCATATTGGTTGTTGATATGAATAACTGCTGCGGTTTTTGCTCCACCCCAGAGTGCCAACTGTGCCATAGCTCTGCCTTGTAGATCGTCACTTGGTGCAGTTCTGAAAATGAATTCTCCTGCTGTGCTAACTAAAGGTGATGTAGATGCTGGAGATATCATAATAACTTCATTCTCTTCAACTATCGGTGCAGCTGCAAGAGTAGATGAGCTAGCATATACTCCAATTATCGCTTTTACCCCGTTTACTTCAATCAGCTTCCTTGCAGCTTCCGCTGCAGTAGCCGGATCTGTGGCTGAATCTTCTTCTATGAGTTGAATCTGTTTACCATTAATGCCGCCTAAGTCATTAGCTTCATTGACAGCAGCTTGGACTCCGTTTGAGAAACCTGCTGAATATTGACCTAGAGGTCCACTAATCGGTAAAATGTGACCTATTGCAATGGTGTCTTCTCCTCCTCCTAAGGTACCTCCTGAAGATGTCAAAGTGTATGTTAATGCACTGGATAACCCAGCAACTATTAGTAAAGTTACTAGTACTATTGGTGTGAGTATCGTTTTTATTTCTTTAGAATTTAACATATTAAATTCATCATTAAATATTGATATATCTGATTAATATATATTATCTTATTTGTATATATGGAAACCTGCAGATCCGCTCTTTTATTAGAAAAATCTAGGTTTTTCAATTGACACAATATAAAGGTCCTTATATTCATGGTATATTTTGTATTCATGTGTTCATAATGCCAAAATGTGATGTATGTGGCAAGAATGTGAAGAACTTAGCTAAACATAAACGAAGAAAGAGATGTAGTGCAAAAAAATACCCTACTCCTACATTGGATCAACTGAGAAACAGAATATCGCATGGTTGGTAATATTATGTCATTTTTATTATCTGTTTTTGTGGGTTTGAACCTGTTTGGGGACTAATCCCGGCGGGCCCGCCACCATTAGTATTACATTCATTACAACATTGTTATTACTTAGAAATATTATTCATATCAATGAAGTATATTCGTAATTGTTTATGAGGTGTATGAAATAAAGTGGCAAGAAAATGTAAAAATATTCTCTGCGGTAAAACATTGAAAGGAAAATATTCATCACTTGGAAAATGTAGAGAATGTGGATATTTAGTATGTAAAGAATGTAAAGACTGGTCAGATGGAAAAGTAATGAAGCATATGGAAAAATATTGTTCCGCATACGAACCTTCGGTAAAATAATGGATGGTTGATGGATGCTTGATGGGTTAAAAAGCCTATAATAGACTCTTTATAATGGTTTTAGCCTATTTAAGAGTAATTAAGCAGATAAAACCTTATTTTAAAGGAATAATATTATGTTTTATGGATTATCATCGCAGAAAAGGAAGAGGAAAAGGAAGATCAATATCGAGTTATCAAAGTTAAGGATCTAGAAGATTTTCTTAATAAAAACCCTGGATGGAAACCTAAACAATCGGTTAATAGCGATAAATTCCTAATAGAAAAGAAGTTTTGATGTAATCACTTTAATCAATTTCTGTCTTGCAAGATGGGCAGGAAGTCTTATTTTGCACTACTTTTTTATGAAGTGCTTTTAAGATAAATATGAGGAAAAGATTCTTGGCACGCATTTGCGTGTCAAAGTCCTGCCCTTGGCACAGTTTTTGACCTGATTTATTTAATTACAGCAAAATATGTTTTTCACATAATATCTTGAGGTACGAATAGATATATACATCATATCCGAATTATTTCATTAAGTGAAAGCAAGAAATATCTTATTATTTGTTATTGCTGCATTTTTTTCATTTGTAATTGTAGGATATATGTCTGGTTTGCAGGAAGAATCAGATGACGCTCCTGGTGAGGTACCAGATACAAGTGCATCTGCAGTTACTTTTGCGCCGTCTAGTATGGATGGGATAAACACTCATTCGCATGTTTTTGGTACTGGTGCTGACCCCGGTATGATTACATTGGGTCCTAAAGCGGGTGGTCAACCAGATTGGTCGGCTTATGCTACTAAGACTAGTATGGAGTTTGAATTAGGTCATGGTGAACCAGTATTGGCACCGATCGATATGATACTCATTGGTTTTGATAATAGGAACGCAGAATATAGAGCTGGAGAAGATGAAAGAATACAGGTTCCATACAACGATTTAGAGTTATGCTTCGAATCAGAAAGTCCGGAGTGGTCAAACATGATAATATGTACATATCATTTACTTAGCTCACCACTTCTGCTTGGCCACAACTTAAACACCGATTGCAGCGAAATAGAAGAGTGGCAAGAAACACGACAAGCAAAAGGACACCTATACTCTCCAAATAACGATTACAATACAGAACAAGGAGACACTGATGCATGTGACGCTTTACTTGGATATAGTGTGAAACGTGGGCAATTAATAGGATACGCAGGAAGCGTAGGTAACCACAGTATGGCATCGTTTAGATTCAAAGTACAACACACAACCATAAACCCAACCGTACAAAAAGGAAACATATACCTACACTGGGTACAACCAGGCTCATTCTTCTATTGGAAATGCTACACCCCAAACACAACCTACCCAAAAGGAGTACTTGCATACCCATTCATATGTGAAAACTACCAACTACCAACTGAACAATACAACCCAAACTACAAATACACAAAAACAGAAAACTAAATTATTTAGAACAATCATTCGTCTTTTCCATGATAAACATTGTTGCACAAGTAGGGGAACTGATCTTTATGTGCATAGCTGTCAGGTCTAGACCATATTTCTTCTAAGAGTTCTCTAGATTCTTCACTGAAATAGGTCATAGGACAAAGACGATTTCTGTGAAGCCAACCTTCTGGCGGAGGCCTTTCCATTGAAACCCACGTTTCCAGAAATCCAAATTCCCAATGAATCATGTAAACATTGGGAGGAAGTTTTTCTGGTGGATATCCATATACATAGCCTAAGAAATCGCCAGCCTCAATTCTGTCACCGACTTTGAATTCGAAATCAGAGTCAATTGGACCAACCAATGTATAGTAAGTTTTTTCTACAGTATCAGTTACTACTTTAAAATCATCATGAAGAATGGTTACATCAAATGCGCCATCTTCATCTGGTTCTACAAGATGAATTACTCCTGCAGCGGAAGCAAAGACTTTTGGTCGACCATCTGGATGATAATACCATTGAAAATCTATACCTGGATGACCTCCTGTAAATTCTCCATCATCCGGATGTTCTATCGTTTCACCCATAGGCATTATTCCTTGAATAGGGTCTTCAGGGTTAAATGGAATGTTTAACGTTATTTTCTCAAGGAGAGGAGAACTATACAATGGTTTCTCCGATTCCGGTTGTTCAGGCTTAGATTGCTCGTCAAGGGGTTGTACCACAGTCTTGATTGATGTAGTTGTTGTTGTTAAATTTCCTGTGTCATCTCTAGAATTTAAAACAAGAAAGCCCAATACAGCACTCACAGTTATAATCACAACTAGAGCCCCTATTACGATCGTCTTCAATTACAATTCCTTCTACAAATCAAACATATCTCTTAAAGATATAGTTTAACATCAAGAACGAAGATGAAACATGTTCTTGTAGTTAGAAAATAATGATTTAAATACAGATGATGTATTATTTTAAGACAAGATAAATGACTGATAATAAAGAATTTAATTGTTTAAAATGTGGACATAAGAAAAACAAAGTACAAAAACATACACTTACTGGCACAGGTATTTCTCGTTTCCTGAATATTCAGCGACACAAATATTATGCGGTAATATGTGAAAAATGTGGTTTTGTAGAGATGTATGAGATGGGACGAGCAAGTAAGGCAGCACAATTATTAGACTTCTTTACCAACTGATTATCACATTCATAGAAAATTAGATTCTATAAAAATGGAAATCTTATTCCTAGGTACCAATCTAAAAATGATAATGGACTTGTGTTAAATCTGTAGATATACTCCACAGCTTCTCTGCAACTTCCTCATCGTGAGAATCCTTACTCGATTCAACTTTCTTAGGATAACCCCAAAATTCTCTAAAACCTCTAGGACCTATATATTCTCCACCATTTATATCTAAAGATGTACTAGCATAGAGAATTGGAAGAGCCCCCATTGCCGCACTTTGACATGTAAGTTTAGCAAAGAAACCTATTATCGATTTCAAAATATTTCCCTTCCCATAGCCAAATCCTGATGACCCTAGATTTGTTCGAGATAAACCAGGATGAGAACCAACACTTATTGTGTTATACCCGTTTGCCTTGAGTCTTCTCTGCAATTCATAAGTAAATAATAGATTAGCAAGTTTACTTTGAGAATATGTTGGAAACCTACTGTATTTCTTCTCATTCATAAGATCATCAAAATCAATTTTACCCCCCATATGCGCAATACTACTTACATTCACAATCCTTGACTTCGAAGTCCCAAGAAGTTTATCCAATAAAAGTCCAGTTAACGCAAAATGACCCAAATGGTTTGTTCCAAACTGTAACTCAAACCCATCCTTTGTTTTAACTTGAGGTGTTGCCATAACACCTGCATTATTACACAAAATATCTAATGAATCATTTTTTTCATGAAATATGTTAGAAAAATTCTTAATAGAAGATAAATCTGCAAGATCTAAAACCATAAATTTCAACGAAGACTTGGGAAATTCTTCCTTAATCTTGGCTGCCGCTAATTCTCCTTTTTCAACATTTCTACACGCCATTATGACTTCTGCACCTTTGGATGCAAGAGCCTTAGATACTTCATATCCAGTTCCACTGTTGGCACCTGTGATTATAGCCGTCTTTCCAGAAAGGTCTGGAATATCGTTTGTAGCCCACTTCTTTTTAATTAATCCAGAAGGTAATTTACTACTTTCCATTTCCATACATCTCAATCAGATAGGTGATAAACTTGTGCCACTTATGGATGGGGAGAAAATGAAGGTGGTGCATCTTCTGGATTACTTCCCAATTTGGAAGGGGTACTGCTCAAGGTGAAGTTGAGTGTAGCACCTTTTTGGATCATTACCCATGGAATCCATAAACTTGTAGTATTTTGGCCATTGATCTTAAGACTATGAACATATGCAGATCTTTGACCGTAAGTAGAGCTTTGAACATCAGCAAGGTTTTGACCATAGACGTTGACGTTGGAGTCTTTTGTCACATTTATCGGCAGCTCATTCGCATTGATCTTTAACTCATCTGCATTAATCTGTATTTTATGTTCACCTGCTATGTTCAATGTCACCGAATCAAAAAGTGGGCTAGCGATAACAAAGCCACCAACTCCTGGAATCATAGGATAGATTCCTATTGTTGAGAATATAAACCAAGAGGACATTGAGCCAGCATCATCATTTCCAGGTAGGCCTTCAGGTGTGTTGCGGAATAAGAAAGTCTGGATATATCGAATTGTCTCCTGTGTACGTGAAGGTGCTTGAGCAAAATAATATTCCCAAGGAACTTGAACGGATGGTTCATTACCCATATATGCATAAGGGCTGTACCATCCGTCATTAAGTTTAGTGAAGAATTTATCAAGGCGACTAATAGCGGCCGAGTTACCACCCATTTCATCAAATAAACCACGTAAGTTATGTGAAACCATCCAAGAATATTGTGCTGAATTACCCTCCTGAAAACCTTCATTACTGATGGAAGTGAAATTAGAAGCCCAACTACCGTCTATATTACGTGGTTGAATATATCCACTTGAGGAATTGAAAAGATTCTGCCAGTTGCCTGATCTTTGAAGGAACAAAAAGTAATCATTAATGCCGCCAAATGAAGAAATGATTTTTGACGGTAAAACATTTAATGAAATATCTTCTAAACCAAGAGCAAGAGCAAACTGGGCAATAGCAAAATCAGCAGTTGAATATTCAAGAGTGATGGAAGCTCCTGGAAGTCCTGAATCAATTGGTACATAGCCTAGCTTCTGATAATTCTCAAATCCTTCTCTTATGTTTGGTTGTCCGTTTATCATTGCGTTCAGTGCACCAATCTTATCAAAGTTACGAACTCCATATGCGTATGCTTGCGCGATCATAATGCTGCCACCGTCACCAGTCATTCCATGAGAATCAGTATTAGCTTGTGCCCAACGTGGAATATGACCATCACCATGATGTGCATCATCTACAAGTGATTGAGCAACATCACTAACAACTGATGGTGCAAGAATTGAGAGTAATACTATCATGGTACGATACTGGTCCCAACCGGGAATATTCTCATAATGGGTATGACCGTTCGAGACTCTATGTATTTCTCCATCAAAACCTAGATACTCTCCGTTAACATCATTGAAAATGTTAGGATGAAAGAAGATATGATATAGAGCTGTATAGAACGATATCACTTCATCAGATGTTCCTCCTTGCACCTGAATAGACTGCAAATGTTTGTTCCAGGCAGTATCACCCTCTTTTACTACAGCATCAATATTGAAGTTTCCATTCTCAGCAGCAAGATTCAACTTGGCATTTGCGATGCTTACAAAGGAAATTCCGACCTGGACATGAACAACATTGATTGAACTTGTATTAAAGACGAGGAAAGCACCTGTTTGGAGACCACTACTAGATGTTGAGTCAGGATTAACAAAAACTCCACTCCATGTTCCATAACTAGAAAAAGATTGGTCGAATTGGGCAGCAAAATAAATTTTATATTTTTTGTCGCTACAGCCAACCTTGCTTTCAGCTGAACCAGTAACCTCGTTTTCAGTAGGTGTTATGGTCACACTGGAATTTGTATTTCCATTGATACTTCCCCCAGTATTGATAATCATTGTTGATAATGCTGAAGCAGGATACGTAAATTTTCCGATGCCAGTATGAGGAGTTACGCTCAGTTCTACAGTAACATTTGGGTCATCAAGGTGGACTTGATAATTGGCGGGATGTGCGATCTCACTAGTATGTGAGAAATTAGAGTAGTAAAGAGAACCGTTAGTTGCAGGTGAATAGATAAGTTTGCCAACATATGGCATGAAAGGAAAATCCTGGTAGACTTGACAACCTCGACCACTGAAATGTGTTAAACTGAACCCTTTAATTATAGAATCATAATAAGAGTACCCACCCGGGGGATTCGAGATAGTATCTGGACTCCATTGAACCATCCCCAAGGGGTATGCAGCTCCGGGGAAAGTGTTACCTCCACCAAAAGGAGAGTTACTTCCGGTTCCGATAAATGGATTTACAAATTGAGTAAGATTGGGCGGATTATCCATGATTACTTTTTCTCCTTGATTGAAAACGGGATTTACGATATTTAGAAACAATAGTATTGATATGGATACAGCAATTATGCCGTAGAGATCATAGTATCTTTGTGTATTTATACTTCTCAAAGCATACGTCTCTCTTTAATTCCGAATAACTTAATTGATAACTTGAATATATCTATTTCTAGAAGATCATACTAATATTTCTTGAGAAAATTTAAACCACAATAGATGAATTCAGGAATCACTCCCAACCCTTGATGGTGAAAGACTTACAAAACGCCGTGAATTTCTTTATGTTAAAATTTAGCGATAAGGACGTTGCTCAGCTAAATGATTAGTTTTTCTTTTTATTCTAGGTTGGAGGTGGTTTAGTCATTTTTGAGGTGTTCAAAAGTTTTGTAATATCTTCTTCAGATAGAATCTGTTTTTCCCTTAGTACATTGAGTATGGTTTTTTCTTCTTTAATCGCATGTTTCACGATTTCTGATGCTGTTTTATACCCAATTATTGGATTTAAGATAGTAGCAAGACCAAGAGTTGTATCTGCATAATGTTTGCATTTTGCCTTATCAGCTTCGATTCCATCAATACATTTGGTCCGCGTTAGACGAATCGCGTTTGTAAGAATCTCAATTGAAAATAGAATATTGAAAGCCATTACCGGCATCATAACGTTAAGCTCAAGCTGCCCAGCTTGAACTGCCATAGATATTGTAAGATCGTTTCCAACAACTTGGAAGCCAACCATCCCCAGCATCTCCAGAATGGATGGATTTATTTTTCCAGGCATTATAGATGAGCCTGCAACAATTGCCGGTAGACGTATCTCAGCAAGACCTGTAGTTGGCCCAGAAGAAAGTAATCTAAGATCATTAGAAATTCTAGTAAGTTCCAATGCTAGGTTTCGAAGACTTGCAGAAATTTCCGCTACAGCAGATTGGCTCTGCATAATTTCTCTCAGATCTTCTGCTTGTTTCAGATTTAGGGTTGTCATTTTATTAAGTTGGTTAAGCACCTCTTCACGATATCCAATCGTGGTATTCAATCCTGTTCCTGTTGCGCTGCCACCTATCCCTATTTCTCTGCAGGACTCTCCTGCTGTTTGGATGATTCGCCGACTTTTAGAAACAGTTTGACTGTATGCTCTGAATTCTTGTCCTAATCTTATTGGAACAGCATCTTGAAGGTGAGTTCTACCTGCTTTTACTATGTTATCAAACTGTGTAGCTTTTTCTTGGAAGCTTTTTTCCAGTTTTTTGAGTTCAGGGTCAAGGTCTTTTAATTTAAGCAGAATAGCTATTCTCATAGCTGTTGGGAATGTATCGTTTGTAGATTGACTCATATTTACGTGATCGTTAGGATTTATTGGTTTGTAATCTCCTTTCTTTGAGCCCAATATTTCGTTGGCTCTGTTCGCTAAAACTTCATTACAATTCATGTTGAATGAAGTTCCAGCACCCATCTGAAATACATCGATTTTGAATTGGTCTCTTAGTTTGCCGCTAAGAATTTCGTCAGATCCTTGAACTATAGCTTTTCCAAGTTTGATATCAAGACGTCCTATCTTCATATTGGCCAGTGCACAAGCTTTCTTGAGAATAATGTATGCTTCTAGAAACTTGGGATTCAAGTTTAGTCCACTTATCTTGAAGTCTTGAAGTACTCTTTCGGTAGTTATTCCATAATATGCATCCCCCGGTATTTTTACTTCTCCGAGGAAATCCTTCTCGATACGTTTCGTCATAAGAATCCTTACACTTGCTTTGTATACCTTAGTCTTTTAAATATTCATTGAATGAAAATCATATGTGCAGTCAATACCGAAAAATACTTGTTTTAAGATTTATCTTTTTCCTTAAGGAAGCAGGCGACATAATGTTTTGGTTTTACCTCCACTAGTGTTGGTTGTTTAGACTTACAGTTTTCTTCTTTCTTTAGATTGCATCTGGATTCAAATCTGCAACCCCAATGTAGGTCTGATGGATTTGGAGGTTCTCCGTCTACAACACCTCGTTCTTTGAATCTGTTAGATGGGTCGGGTTCAGGGACTGCTGCTATGAGTTTTATTGTGTAAGGATGAATAGGTTCGCTAATTATTTTTTCGGGTGGACCTATTTCGATTATGCGACCGCTATACATTACAGCTATGCGGTCTGAGAAGTATTTTGCAGTTGCGATATCATGTGTTATATAGAGGACCGTAATTCCATATTTTTCTTGGAGACTTTTCATAAGTTGAAGTATTTCTACTCTACTTGAAGCATCTATCATAGAAACAGGTTCGTCCGTTAAAATGTATTCTGGTTTCAAAATAAGCGCTCTTGCTATTCCAACTCGTTGCCTTTGGCCTCCTGAAAGCATATGAGGGTATTTTTTAGAAAACTCCTGAGTTGGCGTTAACCTCACATCTTCTAAGGCTTTTTGAACCATCTTTTTTCGCTCATCTTTTTTACCTATATGATGTATTGCTAATGGCTCCTCTATTATCTGATAGACATTCATGAATGGATCAATACTGGAGTAAGGGTCTTGGAAAATAGCCTGAGCCCTCCTTCTGAATGATTTTAGATAAACTTCCTCAAGATCTGTAATGTCCAGATCTTCAAAGAAAACACGTCCTTCAGTAGGTTTGAGGAGTCGCAGGGTTAGTTTACCAAGAGTAGTTTTGCCACTCCCTGATTCGCCAACCAGTGCCAATGTTTTACCTTTATCAATCTCTACTGAAATACCATCTATTGCCTTAATCTCGACAGTTTTGAATAGACCCTTCCTCGATTGGAAATACATCTTTACATCTTTAAGACGAATCAATCTATTTTTCGCCTCCGTTCAACCAGCACCGAGATACATGGTCTTTCTCTATCTTGAATGCAGGTGGTGATTTCTTATCGCATGGGTCGAAACGGTGGGGACAACGGGGATGAAAACGGCATCCGGAAGGGGGTGATGTAAGGTCTGGAGGAGCACCCGATATAAATTTGGGGTGAATATTCTTCTTGAGTCCCGGAATGCTTGCTAACAGAAGCTGTGTGTATGGGTGCTTGGGTTTTCCAAACATTTGTTCTGCAGTTCCATTCTCAATAATCTCACCTGCATACAATACTGCCAATTTATCGCAAATATCACTCGATAAAGCTATGTCATGGGTAATGAAAATCATTGAGATATCAAATTCTTTTTTTAATCTTTTCAGGAGATTCATTACCTGAGCTTGAATACTAACGTCCAATGCAGAAGTAGGTTCATCTAAGATAACAAGACTTGGATTCAGAATAAGGGCTGATGCGATCATAACTCTCTGTTTCATTCCTCCGCTTAGCTCATGGGCATATCTGTTGAATACCTCCTTAGATAGACCAACCATTTCAAGAAGATTCTCTGTTTTCGTGTAAGCCTCTTTTTTATCAATATTTTTTTTCAGGAGCATTGGTTCTGCGATCTGATGCCCCACTTTCAAAACTGGGTTCAATGAGTTCATTGCCCCTTGAAACACCATTGAGATAGTGTTCCATCTAATCTGCTTGCGGAAATCTTCCTCAGACAGTTGAGTTATATTAGTCCCATCCAGCATCACTTTTCCTTCGTTAGTATCAATATTACTAGGTAAGACCCTCATAAGAGCAAGAGATAGACTGGTTTTTCCTGAACCAGATTCTCCAACTATACCAAGTGCTTCACCCTTCTTTAAATTTAATGAAATATTGTCTACTGCTTTTACTGGGCCTCGTGAGGATTGATAGTATAATTTGAGATTTTGGATATCTAGAAGTTCCATTAATTACCCCTCTTTAAACGTGGATTTATTATTGGTTCCATTCCGAGTGCGATTAGAACAAATGTCATTGCTGTTATCACTATTAAGATTCCTGGAGGCAGTATCCACCACCAATAACCTACAAAGATACCACCATTTCTGAATCCATATTCCAGTATTTGGCCCCATGTTGGAAGGGATGGATCTCCAAGACCTAGAAAACTAAGTGCTGCTTCTGCCAATATGGCGGATGGTGTAAAGAATATCATCTGAGCAAATACGAAGGGTGCTGTTTGAGGGAATATGTGTCTCAACATAATTCTCAGTCTAGACGCTCCTAGAGTTATGGAAGATTCA
>Ga0208521_1000037_pt1 | contig 87031 bp, 75 predicted proteins | sample ETNtaG_24_FD_185754 | JGI IMG/M metagenome (GOLD analysis project Ga0208521, IMG submission 185754) | Marine microbial and viral communities from oxygen minimum zone, Eastern Pacific Ocean - ETNP201306SV47 (SPAdes) (version 2) | ecosystem: Environmental > Aquatic > Marine > Oceanic ... | reverse complement strand
AATGAATGATTGTCAAAGAAATCTTCTTCTTGAATCACCTTGCCATTTTTCATTAACACAAGGGTTGTTCCAGTTATATCAACCTTGTTATTCGTAGCGGGGATTCCGAATAAATCGCCATCGTGTATCCCTTTAAAATTCCACTGTTTAACCAATTTGTCTCCTTGTCCAAACAGATCAATGATTGTAAATTCTGCATCGGAAAAACCGGTTAGGTAATTATTATAGTACTCTTTAAAAGCGGCGATTCCTGTTATATTTCCTGTGGAAGTTACTACCGTTACTTCGCTGTCAAAACCATCCGTAGTAACGAGTTCTATATCCCTTTTCTCAAATACTTCTTCCCACACTGTCGCATACATTTTAAGGTCTCTTTCAAGGGTTGATTTTGCCTTTTGCGATGATTTAGCATTAAGTAGTAAAGATACAAATTGTTTTCAATCACAACCCATTGAATAATAGCTTTATGTGTTTTTTGCTTTTAAAGTGTTTTGTCATTGTGAGCCAGAACCGACTATTAATTGACCTTTTTTTTTCTTATATTTGAAATGGTATAAGGACCGCATAACAATACAAAGAACACAATTTAATAGTGTAGATTATTAGGGCTGTGGAATCGGTATTGTTGACCCAACTGCTGTCAAATTAAAAACCTGAAAGCAATGCAATAGATAAAAACCAAGCCTACAATTATGTTGAAATACCTCAAACATTTTCTACCTGCCTTTTCAAGTATTCTTTTTTTAGCAATCCTGTCAATGGGGGAATACTACCCGACCTTTTTTTTAATTGGCTTTTCATTATTTATTATCGTGGGGGATGCTATTCTTCCCAGGGATAAAGAGATCCAACAATTTTCATACCCGGGCATATTGAATTTATCTATCTATATAAACCTGCCTATTTTAGTTGTTTTAGTAATGGTCATTACCGCCATTTTTAGCCCTGATGTATCCCCTTGGTATGGCAATAGTATAGACGCCTATCTATACCCTGATTTTAACCCTCTTAACCATTCTTTTAATACAATTGACCAATGCGCTTTAATAATTCAAACCTCCTTGTTTATTGGCGTGCTCGGCACCGTTCCTGGCCATGAGTTAACGCATAGAGTAAACAATACATTTGATATGTTGGTAGGGAACTGGTTGCTTGCTTTTTCTTGTGATTGCACTTTTGCCATTGAACATGTCTATGGCCATCATAAAAACGCCTGTCTTCCCGAAGATCCGGCCTCCGCTAAAAGGGGAGAAAACATTTATTTATTTATTGTAAATGCGGTCTTTAGAGAGCATATTGATGGCTGGAAAATTGAATTGACCCGTTTAAGAAGGGTCGGGCATAGACCTGTTGGTTTTTTTAATAGGATGCTTATTGGTTATCTAAGAAGTCTCTTCATCGCCATTGGCGTTTTTACTATTAGTGGCGGCGTGGGGGTATTGTGCTTTATGATTTGTGCACTCGTAGCAAAAGTGTTTTTAGAAGCCATCAATTATGTTGAACATTATGGGTTGGTTCGAGAAAGAGGAAAACGGGTTCATATGAGGCATTCCTGGAACTCGAATCATTTTATGAGTAGCATATACTTGTATAATGTAACCAGGCATTCTGATCATCACAGACTTGCCAGGTTGAAATTTTGGGAACTTCACCCATGTCCTGAAAATGCACCAATGTCCCCTTATGGTTATCTATCAATGCTATACCTTGTATTGCTTATGCCATTTTTATATAAAAAAATAATGGCCGGTAAATTGCTTGATTGGGATTTAAATTACGCGAATATGGAAGAGAAACAGTTAGCGGCTACGCTGTAAAATATCAGCGTTTTAAGATTGTCCATTACCCTTCCTCATGGACGTTAACCATAAAGAGAAATATAGGCCTGTGGTTTAGTTTATTATTCTCCTCTAAGCATTTTTTTGAATGCCTCTAAATCAAATTCATTCCCGTAAAATAGTGTGCTCATTTTCATAATATCAGCAGCAATAAGCACAGCAGTTTTTATTTCATCTTCTGATGCACCTAATTTCTTTAATTCTGCAATATGATAAGGTATACAATATTGGCATTTAATAGCTGCAGAAGTTGCAAGCGCAACTAAATGTGCTTCTTTTTCAGCTATTACACCTTCTTTATATAAACCCATTTGAGCTTTAAAATAAGTGTCAGAACTTTTTAGAATTGAAGTAGGATAAACAGAATTAAAAGGACTCGCTGCCAAAAGTTCTTGCTTCTCTTCTGGTGTTAGCGCAGTATCCTGTGAAAATGTATTTGAATACATTCCTACAAATAGTAAAATAAATAATAGTTTTTTCATAATTATAAGTTTTAAGGTTAATAATATATAGCTAGACAACTAAGTTAAGAAATAATATAAAAATATTAGTAGACAATTATATATCTGAAATAATTATAAAAGAATAAGATATACCTATAGTTTAACAACAAGAGTTTATGATTTACTCCATAGCCCTAATTATAGGCGCACCAAGAATCCCTGATACACAATATTGACCTAAATTCATATGTGCTCCAGCTCCTTCAAGACCATTATAAATTTCTGTTATACCATATAGCGCACTTCCTGTCTCACCGCTTTCAGGGTCTAACGGGTTATTAAATTCTGGAGATTTAAATACCGCGTAGCATAACACTACTGGCTCAATATTACCTTCAACAAAGTGGGTTTCCCTCATAAATTTTTCATGTGTTTCTAAAAAAGATTCCATTCTTATAGTATCATTATTAGGCACTACAAAGGCTACGTGAAATCCAATACACCCTGTCTTAATTTTCATAATTAATACCAATTAAATTTATTCACATAAATATACAATTTTAATTTTAATTTGCAATTAACATGTTTTATTAGCTAAGTAATTATGTGAAAAGCTTGTTTTATGTAGTTACAAGCATGCTTATACCTTTATCAATTTTGTGTTGTCAAAATGAGATTATTGAACCAAACATAAACACAACTTCCGGTAAATTTAGTATTGAGATTAGTAAAACAAAAAAGCCTCAACTTTAAGTAAGTTAAGGCTTCGTTTTGCTCCTCCTCTTGGGCTCGAACCAAGGACCCTCTGATTAACAGTCAGATGCTCTAACCAACTGAGCTAAGGAGGAATTTTTTCGCTTTAGCGAGTGCAAATATACAAGGTTTTCTTTTTTTTACAATACTTTTTCAAAAAAAAATAAACTTTTTTAGGTCTTTTTCTTTATCAGTAACGGTAATGTATTACAAATTAATTTTTTAGCCTACTCTTTTACTTTTATAAAATATCAAAATTCACCTTTATCAATCACTGAATTTTAAATTAATTGTACATTAAACCGGTCTTTTTTAGTAATTGAACAAATAGTACTTAAAAAATCGGTGGTTTTAGTTAAAATTGTATTTTTGCCAGCTAACGTAACCATTCACTACTAACAAAAAATGGATAAATTTTCTTTTTTAAATGCGGTGCATACTGAAGCAATAGCTGCTATGTACGATCAGTATTTAACAAATCCTGATACTGTTGAACCAAGTTGGAGAAGTTTTTTTCAAGGTTTTGACTTTGCAACTGAAAATTACACTTCAAACAAGGAAGAAAGCGCCTTAAAAGTTCCTGAAAATGTGCGAAAGGAATTTAAGGTAATTGATTTAATTAATGGTTACCGAACGCGTGGTCATTTATTTACAAAAACAAATCCTGTTCGTACTCGTCGTCAACACACACCAACATTGGCACTCGAAAATTTTGGCCTATCTGAAAATGATTTAGACACTGTTTTTGATGCTGGTGAAATTATTGGTACTGGTAAAGCTACACTTCAAGAAATTATAAAGCACCTTGAAACTATTTACTGTGATTCTATTGGGGTTGAATATATGTACATTCGAAATCCGGAAGAAATTAAATGGCTGCAAATACAATTAAACAAAAATAAAAATCATCCTAATTATTCTGAAGAAGGAAAAAAATACATCCTCAAAAAATTAAATCAGGCGGTAACTTTTGAAAGTTTTTTACAAACTAAATATGTTGGACAAAAACGATTTTCATTAGAAGGTGGGGAAACCTTAATCCCAGCGATTAGTACAGCTTTACGTAATGCAGCGGAAATTTATGATGTAGATGAATTTGTACTTGGTATGGCACATCGTGGTCGTTTAAATACACTAACCAATATTTTTAGAAAACCAATCCGAGAAGTTTTTAGCGAATTTGAGGGTAAAGATTTTGAAGATGAAGACATCGATGGTGATGTAAAATACCACTTAGGTTTAACAATTAGCAAAACCCTAAAAAACAACAAGGAACTTAAAATGAATTTAGTTCCTAATCCATCACATCTAGAAACTGTTGGCCCTATAGTTGAAGGAATTGCTCGTGCCAAAATAGACAACGATTATAATGGCGATAATTCAAAATTGCTCCCCATTATTGTTCATGGTGATGCTGCCATTGCCGGTCAGGGCGTAGTGTATGAAGTTACTCAAATGAGCAAATTAAACGGATATACTACCGGCGGAACAGTTCATATTGTGGTAAATAATCAAATAGGCTTTACAACCAACTATTTAGATGCTCGCTCAAGTACTTATTGTACCGATGTGGCAAAAGTTACGCTTTCACCAGTATTACACGTAAATGCCGATGATGTTGAGGCTGTGGTGCACGCAGTAGAAATGGCATTAGATTTTAGAATGAAATTTAAGCGCGATATTTTTATAGATTTATGCGGATACAGAAAATATGGCCATAACGAAGGTGATGAACCCAGATTTACACAGCCAAAACTATACAAAGCCATTGCCAAACACTCCAATCCAAGAGATATTTATGCTCAAAAATTAATGGAAGAAGGTGTTATTGATAACAACTATTTAAACAACAGCATTGTTGAATTTAAAAACTTACTGGAACAGGAATATCAGGCTTCAAAAAGTGTTGAAACTTCAAAGCTAAGACCCTTTATGAAAGATACCTGGGCTGGTTTTACAAGAAAACGATTAGAAGCAATGCTTTCACCTTGTAACACTTCTTTTGAAGAAAATGAGCTTAAAAATATTGCCAAGGTAGTTTCTACCGTTCCTAATGGCGTGAAATTTTTACGTAAAGCCGAACGAATTTTAAGAGATCGTTATAAAATGGTTTTTGAAACCAATAAAATTGACTGGGGAATGGCTGAATCTTTAGCTTACGGAAGTTTGCTAAAAGAAGGTTTTAATGTTCGTATTTCGGGGCAAGATGTGGAAAGAGGAACCTTTAGTCATCGTCACGCTATTTTACGCGACGAAATTTCGGAAGAGAGAATTAATCTGTTAAATACCTTGAATAAAAATCAAGGGAAAATGCACATCTATAACTCCTTATTATCAGAATACGGTGTATTAGGTTTTGATTATGGCTATGCTATGGCTAACCCAAACACCTTAACCATTTGGGAAGCACAATTTGGTGATTTTAGCAATGGAGCTCAAATAATTTTCGATCAGTATTTATCGGCCGCTGAAGATAAATGGAAATTACAAAACGGTTTAGTTGTGCTACTTCCGCATGGGTATGAAGGACAAGGTTCAGAGCATTCATCAGCTCGTATGGAACGTTACTTACAATTGTGTGCTGTAGACAATATGATAGTTGCCGATTGTACAACACCTGCAAACTTTTATCACTTGCTGCGCCGACAAATGAAACGCAAATTCCGTAAACCTTTAATTGTTTTTACTCCTAAAAGTTTACTACGCCATCCTTTAGCAGTTTCATCAATGGAAGAAATTTCAAAAGGAGAATTTCAGGAAGTTATAGACGATACTATACATCCTGAAAAAGTAAAAAAACTAGTATTCTGTACCGGTAAATTCTATTACGATTTACTAGCCGAAAGAACAGAGCAAAACAGAGATGATGTTGCATTGGTACGAATTGAACAATTATTTCCACTGCATTTAAATAAATTACAAGAAGTAATAAACCGTTATCCAAACATCTCAACATACGTTTGGGCACAGGAAGAACCTGAAAACATGGGTGCCTGGAGTTATATGTTGCAACGTTTTAAATTGGTACAATTAGAAGTAGCGTCTCAGCCGTTTTATGCTGTACCTGCTGCTGGTTCAAGTGCCAGATTTAAACGTAGACACCAGAGAATTATTGACAAAGTTTTTGAAACTAAAAAAGATTAAAAAATTAACAGTATGATATTAGAAATGAAAGTTCCTTCACCTGGGGAATCAATCACAGAAGTAGAAATTGCATCTTGGCTTGTTGAAGACGGTGATTATGTTGAAAAAGATCAACCCATTGCTGAAGTAGATTCTGATAAAGCTACGCTTGAATTACCTGCCGAAGAAAGTGGTATTATTACCTTAAAAGCCGAAGAAGGTGATGCTGTTGAAGTAGGATCTGTAGTGTGTTTAATAGATTTAGACGCTAAAAAACCTGAAAGAGCTTCTGAAAAGAAAGCAGCAACTAAAGCTGAAGTAAAAGAGGAAAAACCTGCAGCCGTAAAAGAGGAAAAAACATATGCAACAGGTACTGCTTCACCTGCTGCAAAAAAAATATTAGATGAAAAAGGTATAAAAACGGCTGAAGTTAAAGGAAGCGGACGTGATGGCCGAATTACCAAAAACGATGCTGTAAAAGTTACACCAAGCATGGGAACTCCAGCTGGTGGTTCTCGTGGTTCTGAACGTAAAAAACTATCCATGCTTCGCAGAAAAGTGGCAGAACGTTTGGTTACCGTTAAAAATGAAACTGCAATGCTTACCACTTTTAATGAAGTAGATATGCAGCCAATTTTTAATTTACGTAAAGAATTTAAAGAAGATTTTAAAGCTAAACACGGCGTTGGATTAGGGTTTATGAGTTTCTTTACCTTAGCAGTTGTACGAGCTTTAAAACTGTTCCCCGATGTGAATTCTATGCTGGATGGCGATTATAAAATATCACACGATTTTCAAGATATTTCCATTGCAGTATCGGGTCCAAAAGGCTTGATGGTTCCTGTTATTAGAAACGCTGAAAACTTAACTTTTAGAGGTGTTGAAAGCGAAGTAAAACGTTTAGCTTTACGCGCCAGAGACGGACAAATTACTGTTGATGAAATGACCGGTGGTACATTTACCATTACAAATGGCGGTGTGTTTGGATCTATGTTATCAACTCCAATTATCAACCCACCTCAAAGTGGTATTTTAGGAATGCACAATATTGTTGAGCGTCCAATTGCCGTTAATGGTGAAGTGGTTATAAGACCAATTATGTATGTAGCACTTTCATACGATCACAGAATTATTGATGGTCGTGAATCTGTTGGTTTTCTGGTTGCTGTAAAAGAAGCATTGGAAAACCCGATTGAAATTTTAATGGACAACAATCCTAAAAAAACACTGGAATTGTAATAAAAATATCATCCTGAGTAATTGTCGCACTGAGTCTTTGTCAGACTCAGGCTGATACTAGTATTGATTTATAATGTAACACTGAACAATGTCATCCTGAGCTGGTCGTAGGATAGACAGATAATAGTTGAAATGTGGACAAAATGTTATTGCAATATTATTAAACTTTAAAAGCAACTTACCTCATTTTAAATAAGTTAAAAAACCCTACAAGCCTATTTTGTACTAATACATGTGTTTTTAGTATTATAACACCTTGCAATTGACGTTATTTACCTAAACTAACCATTAAACCTATCCAATCATTTTCAAATAATTTTACAATTCACCTCAACACCACCACAACACAACTTAAAAAACACCTTTCCTTAATCTCAACTTTTCTGGTATAATACCTATTATTTAACGTTTAAGAGCGCGTCATATTACAAGCTCCAAAATATACTCACAAAACCAGGGTTAATCACGCGAATACCACTTTAAAAATCACCTTAAATAATTTTTATATGTTATTTTAACATAGAAATATACTCTATTAACACTTACCTTAAATTGTCTGTATAGTTTTTGTATGGCAAAAAATTTAGCTTAAACAGTATTTTGCTTTTATTTTTAACACCTAACTTAAATTTATAATACAATGAAAAAAATTACTTTATTGGTAGTACTCCTTTTGACAGTGTCATTTGGGTACTCCCAGGCTGGAACCTGGAAAATAAAACCTGCTGCAGGCGCAATGGGTGTTGGACCAAGCCAGGGTAGCACCGGTTGGTGGGCAAACAATGCTGCCGATGTAACCACAAGAGCTTGCTTATTTGACGACCAATATGTGCTCTCAAGCGATGGAACTTTTGAAAATGTACAAGGCAGTGATACCTGGTTAGAAAGCTGGCAAGGAGGAACTGACGCTTGTGCAACACCGGTAGCTCCTCACGACGGATCTAATGCGGCAACTTGGGCTTTTAATTATAATGCCGGTACACTTACTATTACTGGAACAGGGGCTTATTTAGGTATTCCCAAAGCAGTAAACGCGGGTGAACTGAGTAATGGAGTTTCTGTGCCAACTTCGATAACCTACCTGGTTACAGCTATTTCTGCAACAGAAATGACATTGGATATTGAGACGGGCTCCGGAGTATGGTGGCGTTTCATTATGGAGAAAGAAGCAGCTGCTGGTACTGATGCCACACTAAGCGATTTGCAGGTGGATGCTGCAACCATTACTGATTTCTTATCTAGCACAACAAGTTACACTTACGATGTTCCAATAGGTACCAGTACCATTCCTACTGTTACAGCAACTACAACAGATGCTAATGCAACCACTGTTATTACTCAGGCTACAACTATTCCTGGTGATGCAACGGTAGTAGTAACCGCGCAGGATGGAACCGCTCAAAATACCTATACGGTATCTTTTGTTGAAGCAGTTGTGCTAACAACTGCTCCGACTGCACCAACAGCTGATGCAGCCGATGTTATTGCTGTTTACAGTGAGGCATATACTACGAATATTGCAACCAACTTAAACCCGAATTGGGGACAAGCAACTGTAGTAACCGAAGAGACCATTGCCGGGAACAATGTGTTGAAATATAAAAACCTAAATTACCAAGGATTAGAATACACATCAGCAGATGTATCTGGATATGAATACGTTCACTTGGATTATTGGACAGCTGATGCAACAGCTCTTCAATTCTTTTTAATTGCTGCTGGTGAAAACGCATATGATATAGCTGCAACAGACGGTATTACGACAGGTCAATGGGTTAGCTTAGACATACCGTTGAGCTTTTATTCAGATGCAGGAAGAGATCTAACTACTGCTATACAATTTAAAACAGTAGGTGATGGTACGGTTTATTTTGATAATATATATTTCTGGAAAGCACCAACAGCTTCTGGATCTGATGCTACACTAAGCGATTTGGCGTTGGATGGAACAACCATCAGCGGATTCTCAGCAAATAGCGAAAACTATAGCGTAGACCTTGTGGAAGGTACCACTACGGTTCCTCAAATTACTGCAGCTACCACAACTGATGGGAATGCCACTAGTGTGATTACCCAAGCTACTGCCATTCCAGGTAGTGCAACAGTAGTAGTAACCGCACAGGATGGAACTACTCAAAAAACCTATACGGTATCATTTGCAATTACTACTCCAAACTCAGCTCCGACTGCACCAACAGCTGATGCAGCCGATGTTGTTGCTATTTACAGTGAGGCATATACTACGAATATTGCAACCAACACAAACCCAGGTTGGGGACAAGCAACTGTAGTAACCGAAGAAACCATTGCCGGGAACAATGTGTTGAAGTATGCAGGTCTTAACTATCAGGGAACTGATTACACACAAACAGATGTTTCAGGACACGAATATTTCCACCTTGACTACTGGACTGCAAATTCCACAGCATTGGATATTTATGTGCTTAACGCTGGTGGAACTGAAGTTGTAAAAACATTAACTGTAGTAACAGGTAGCTGGCAAAGTGTGGATATTCCACTGACTGATTTTGCCGGAGTTGACCTTACAGGTGCTAACCAACTTAAGATTGAAGGTAATGGTGATGTGTTTTTTGATAATATATATTTCTGGAAAGCACCAACAGCTTCTGGATCTGATGCTACACTAAGCGATTTGGCGTTGGATGGAACAACTATTGACAGTTTTTCAAACAATACAACAAGTTATACGTACGCTACAAATTCAATTCCTACTGTTACAGCAACTACAACAGATGCTAATGCAACCGCTGTTATTACTCAGGCTACAACTATTCCTGGTGATGCAACGGTAGTAGTTACTGCAGAGGATGGAACCACTCAAAATACCTATACGGTATCTTTTGTCACTCCTACTCCAACAGCACCAACAACTGCTCCGACTGCACCAACAGCTGATGCAGCCGATGTTATTGCTGTTTACAGTGAGGCATATACTACGAATATTGCAACCAACTTAAACCCGAATTGGGGACAAGCAACTGCAGTAACCGAAGAGACCATTGCCGGGAACAATGTGTTGAAATATGAAAACCTAAATTACCAAGGATTAGAATACACATCAGCAGATGTATCTGGATATGAATACGTTCACTTGGATTATTGGACAGCTGATGCAACAGCTCTTCAATTCTTTTTAATTGCTGCTGGTGAAAACGCATATGATATAGCTGCAACAGACGGTATTACGACAGGTCAATGGGTTAGCTTAGACATACCGTTGAGCTTTTATTCAGATGCAGGAAGAGATCTAACTACTGCTATACAATTTAAAACAGTAGGTGATGGTACGGTTTATTTTGATAATATATATTTCTGGAAAGCACCAACAGCTTCTGGATCTGATGCTACACTAAGCGATTTGGCGTTGGATGGAACAACCATCAGCGGATTCTCAGCAAATAGCGAAAACTATAGCGTAGACCTTGTGGAAGGTACCACTACGGTTCCTCAAATTACTGCAGCTACCACAACTGATGGGAATGCCACTAGTGTGATTACCCAAGCTACTGCCATTCCAGGTAGTGCAACAGTAGTAGTAACCGCACAGGATGGAACTACTCAAAAAACCTATACGGTATCATTTGCAATTACTACTCCAAACTCAGCTCCGACTGCACCAACAGCTGATGCAGCCGATGTTGTTGCTATTTACAGTGAGGCATATACTACGAATATTGCAACCAACACAAACCCAGGTTGGGGACAAGCAACTGTAGTAACCGAAGAAACCATTGCCGGGAACAATGTGTTGAAGTATGCAGGTCTTAACTATCAGGGAACTGATTACACACAAACAGATGTTTCAGGACACGAATATTTCCACCTTGACTACTGGACTGCAAATTCCACAGCATTGGATATTTATGTGCTTAACGCTGGTGGAACTGAAGTTGTAAAAACATTAACTGTAGTAACAGGTAGCTGGCAAAGTGTGGATATTCCACTGACTGATTTTGCCGGAGTTGACCTTACAGGTGCTAACCAACTTAAGATTGAAGGTAATGGTGATGTGTTTTTTGATAATATATATTTCTGGAAAGCACCAACAGCTTCTGGATCTGATGCTACACTAAGCGATTTGGCGTTGGATGGAACAACTATTGACAGTTTTTCAAACAATACAACAAGTTATACGTACGCTACAAATTCAATTCCTACTGTTACAGCAACTACAACAGATGCTAATGCAACCGCTGTTATTACTCAGGCTACAACTATTCCTGGTGATGCAACGGTAGTGGTTACTGCACAGGATGGTACAACAACAAAAACGTACACTGTTTCTTTTGTTGACCCACCAATAACATCATTAAATGTAAATTTTGATGGCGCATCAGGTTTTGTAGGAGCAGATGGCGCATCGTTTTCTGAAACCGGCGGAATTGGTACAGCTTCTGGCGTTAACAATGGTGATTGGGCTCATATTTATTTAGATATTCCTGGAGGAATTGATCTTTCAGCGGGAGATAGAGGATTCTCAATAAAAGTAAGAGGAGACAGAGAAATTCCATTAAAATGGAAACTACAAGAAGGAACATCACATTGGATAAATCATGAAGTAGATGGTGGTGTTCTTTATTCTGGATCAGGTAATTGGGAAACAATTACGTTTGATTTTTCTGCTCATACATCAACAAATATGACAAGACTTGTAGTATTTTTTGATATACAAGGTGCACCAACCTCATCTAAAGGAGTTTCAGGTAAAACAGCAGCTGTTGATGCTTTTGACATTGATGATTTAGTGTTTGGTAAGTTCATCTCATTAAGCGTTGAAGAATTAGAGCAATTTAACTTCTCAATATATCCGAACCCTGCAAATGATTTTGTACAGTTAAAAGCTGCAAAAACTATAGATTTTGTAGAAGTGTACGATATTATGGGTAGAAGCGTGCTTAGAAATATGCCTAATGCAAAAGAGAAAACATTAAATGTAAGCTCATTAAGCGAGGGAATATATATTGTAAAAATTGGAATTGATGGTGCCGTTGGTACTTCAAAACTATTGAAACAATAATTAAATTAAGTTTCTTTCTTATGAAAAGCCGAGCAAATTGCTCGGCTTTTTTTATGACATTTATCAGTCTATTTAGAATAAATCTAAATTATTCTTGTTTATTATTTAGAATCATTCTAATTTTGCATTACAAATCGAGAAATGGAATGAACATTGTAAGAAATAACTATATTTTAAAAATCTTTAGCTTTATAAGTTTAGGGGTTTTACTGCTTAATATAGCGAACAAAGCTGTTTATACACATTCTCATCAATTAGTAAATGGAGAAATTGTTACCCATGCACATCCATTTGATAAACAAGAGGACAATACCCCCTTAAAATCACATGAGCACACAAGTTTAGAGTTTGTTCTACTTGATGTGTTAAAATTCGTTTTTACTAGTGTATTTATAATCTCAGTTTTAGGTATTTTTCTTCTTTATACAAAAAAGAAATTCTTTTTGAAATCAATTTCACGACAATTTACACTTCATTCAAAACAAAATAAATCTCCGCCTTTTGAAATAGTTTTTTAGTCCTCGCAATTAAACAAATAATTTCAAAAATAAATAATGAAAAATTACATTACACTGCTCATAAACTTTATGTTTATAGTACAAACCCTGTTGGCCCAAGATTCTTTTACAAGTGCAACTTTAACTGGAAAAGTATTAAATAATAAAAGTGAAATACCATATGCTTCAGTATCAATAAAAGGTACAACTATTGGAACCTCAACTAATGAAAAAGGCGCCTTTCATATAAAAAATATAAAACCTGGCTTTTATACCGTTCAAATTCAATCTGTAGGATTTAAACCAATTGAAAAGCTAGTAGATTTAGAAACCAACGAGGAACTAAACATTTTAATAGAACTTCAACCTGATGTTTTAGGTTTAGAGGAAGTTGTTGTGACTGGAAACAGAAGTAGAATTATGCGTAAAAAAGCACCTTCTATAGTAAATGTTATTAATACTGATATTTTTCAATCTACACAGTCAGTAACTTTAAGTGAAGGTTTGAATTTTTGCTCTGGATTAAGAATGGAAAATGACTGTCAAAACTGTGGATTTAGTCAAATAAGAATGAACGGTTTAGAAGGTCCGTATTCACAAATTTTGATTAATAGTCGCCCTATTTTTAGTGGTTTGGCAGGAATTTACGGTTTAGAATTAATTCCAGCAAATATGATTGATAAAGTAGAAATTATTCGCGGTGGCGGTTCAGCTTTGTATGGAAGTAATGCCATAGCCGGAACTATTAATCTTCTTTTAAAAGATCCTATTCAAAACTTCTATGAAATTAGTGTAAATAATGCATTTATAGGAATAAGAAACGGATATTCTACCGCAACAGATTACTCATTAAATTTTAATGCTTCTGTTGTTGGAGAAGATTCTAAAAATGGAGTTTCAATTTATGGTTTCCACAGAGATAGAAAACCTTTTGATGCAAATAATGATTCATTTTCAGAAATAGCATTGTTAAAAAATATAACTTTTGGTTCAAGAATGTTTCAAAAATTAGGTTCTAGAGCCAAAGTTTCTTTCGATTTCTTCCATATAAATGAAAAAAGAAGAGGAGGAAATAATTTTAATCTACTCAATCACGAAGCTGATATTTCAGAGTATCTTGAACATCATTTAACTACAGCCGCTGTTACTTTTGAACAATATTATAGAGAAAATGATCTACTGTCTGTTTTTATTTCAGGTCAAAAAATAAATCGTGACTCTTATTATGGTGCTGAACAATCTTTAAGCGATTACGGTAATACAAAAGATTTTACTTTAAACGCAGGTATACAGTACAATGCTAAATTTAAAAATTCGGAATTAGTTTCAGGTATTGAAAATACATACTCAGCTTTAAAAGATAAAAAATTAGGATATTTAGATATCGAAAATGCCGTGATTGTGGATAATGAAATAGTTTCTATTCCTCACACTGATAACACAATTATTGCAGATCAAAAAATAAACACATTGGGTGTTTTCTCTCAATATGATATGAAATTTAACAAGTTAAAATTATCATTAGGAGCAAGGTATGATTTATATAAAGTTGAAGATAAAGAACATAATGCTGACAAAAAAACAAGTAATGTTTTTAGCCCAAGAGTTAACATTTTATATGATATTCAACCAAATTTACAAGCGCGCGTAAGTTATTCTGCCGGTTATAGAGCTCCTCAAATTTTTAATGAAGATTTGCATATTGAATCTTCGGGATCAAGAAAAGTTATTCACACAAATAGTACTAATTTAAAGCAAGAAACTAGTGATAGCTTTATGGCTTCTTTAGATTATAGTCATTCTTTTGGAACAAATTCATTTGGTATTTTAGTTGAAGGGTTTTACACAAAATTAAAGAATCCTTTTACAAACGAATATTCAGAACCAGATATAGATGGTGTGGTAACCTATACTAGAATTAATGCCGAAGAAGGTGCAACTGTACAGGGTGTTAATTTAGAATTAAATTATATTCCAAATCCAGATTTAAAATTAAAAGTAGGTTATACGATTCAAAAAAGTGAATATGAAGAAACACAAGAATTTAATGAAAAAAGCTTCCTTAGAACACCTAATAGCTATGGATTTTTCACTGCTGACTGGGAAGCATCGGATACTTGGTGTATTATTGGAACAGGAACTTTTACCGGAGATATGTTAGTGCCATATTTTGGAGAATCACAAGCTAATCCTGAATTAGGGGAATTAAGAAAGTCCGAAAACTTTTTTGATTTAGGTATGAAAATTACTAAAACTATCAAATTAAAACACAACAACCTAGAAATATCTGGAGGTGTCAAAAACATATTTAACTCATACCAGAATAATTTTGACTCGGGAATTAATAGAGATCCAGGATATGTTTATGGTCCAATGAACCCACGAACAGTTTATTTTGGATTAAAATTTGGGAATATTTTACTTTAAAAAATTAAATATTTAGATAATAGCCAATCTAATTTTTTCTAAAAAAGCCAAACTCTATGTTTGGCTTTTTTAGAATTTATAAACTAACTTTTTTAAATAAAAACATTGGTTTTTATAATCTATAATAGCATCACCTTTATTTAAAATATCGGCTCCAATTATTCCATCTACTGGCTGGGCATTGTGTTCAGTTAAGGCTGTGTTTACGTGCGATAAATCTAACAACACCAAATTAAACTTTTTGTAACTCCAGGTTTTTAATTGTATGCTATTTTTTGAAGAAACCTTTGTTTCCATTCCAATAGCTCCTGCTCCGGCAGCTTTTGTCTCAGAATCTTCCAGTTCTAAATGAAATTTTTCAGCTAAATCAATTGAAACGCACGAATTTGAAGCACCTGTATCTAAAATAAAATATCCTTTTACATTGTTTATTTTTGCTTTAACTTCAAAATGATTGGTATTAATTTTCTTTAAATTAATTTTTTCATAACCGTTTCGTGCGAGCACTCTTTTTAAGTCCATTCAACAACATATTTTGGTAAAACTACAATTTTTTATATGAATGATAATTCTAAAATAAAACCAATTTGTATAAAAAAATTAACTATTTTTTTGCTATTTTTTTTAAATAATAGGTAAGTAATTTATTTTTACCGTGCTCAAACCTTGTTTGGCAATTATCAATACTTCCACTATATTTCAATTCATTGGGTACTGCTAAATTAAAAACACCTTTCCCTTTTGCAATTTTTTCCAATCGGTAAAGAGCTTTTACAGATAGTTTATTATACAAGGGTTCTAAAATTTTACATTGCTCAATTTTACCATTTTTTAAATCCCACTGGACAGCTTTTTCACCTTTAAAGATTTCCTTTGAAAAATAAATGTCTTTTAATAACGGAAAAGCAAATTCAAATACTTTTTGAGATCCATTATTTGCAAATAGTACAATTTCTTTATTTCGAACAATAAAAAAACGAATAAAAAAATGATCCATTTTTGATAGTTGATTTGCAGCGATTGATGCAATTCCAACACCGTTAATTTGGTGACCTTTCTTTTTTCGCTCAGCATCAAACCACATATAAAAATCTCTAATTTGGCTAATGGAAGTGTATTTCAAATTTCCATTTTCTACTAACAAATTAAAAACATTGGCTTTATTCCAAACTTCAGTTTGCTTCTTTCTGTCTTTTTTTAACCAACAGCCTTGCTGTAAAACTTTATTTCCTGTTTTATTTTGGTATGCCTTTAAAGTATTCCATTCTTGTGCAATTAAATTATTAACAACAAGCACAAGCACAAGGATTGTTTTAAATTTCATAAATCATAGGCTTTTAAACTTCAACTAAAATAGCTTTTATATAACTATTTCAACTTAAATTTCAACAAAAAGGTTTACAAGTTTTTAACTACTTTTGCGCTATGATTTTAACCGACACCCACGCACATTTATATAGCGAACAATTTGATGAAGACCGAAACGAAATGATTCAACGCGCATTAAATGCCGGAGTTTCACGTTTTTTTGTTCCGGCTATTGATTCTACCTATCTAAAATCAATGTTAGCATTGGAAAAAGCTTTTCCAAAAAACACTTTTTTAATGATGGGCTTACACCCTACTCATGTTAAAGAAAACGTTGCTGAAGAACTGGCTTTTGTAAAAGAATGGCTGGATAAAAGAAAATTTTTTGCAGTTGGTGAAATTGGAATAGACTTATATTGGGATACCACATTTTTAAAGCAACAACAATATGCTTTTAAAGAGCAAATTGAATGGGCAAAAGAGAAAAACTTACCAATTGTAATTCATTGCAGAGATGCTTTTAATGAGATTTTTGAAGTTTTAGAAGAAGTAAAAGACGATAAATTATTTGGAATTTTTCATTGTTTTACCGGTAATTTAGAACAAGCCAAAAAAGCCATTTCATATAATATGAAATTAGGAATTGGCGGTGTGGTTACCTTTAAAAATGGTAAAATAGATCAGTTTTTAAATGAAATTCCATTGGAACATATTGTACTGGAAACCGATGCTCCATACTTGGCCCCTACTCCATTTCGTGGAAAACGAAACGAAAGTAGTTATATTACCAAAGTTTTAGATAAATTAGTGGCAATTTATAAATTATCACCGCAGGAAATTGCCGAAATAACTACACAAAACTCAAAAAACGTATTTGGAGTATAATCAAACAGCATATTACAAAACACCTATTGGAACTGCCAAAATTGAAGGTAATTCAAACGGAATTGTGGCTATAACCGTAATTGATGAAGCTGTTGAAACCTCTAAAAACATACCAAATTGTTTACAGGATTGTGTTCAGCAACTAGAAGAATATTTTAAAGGAATCCGAACTGTTTTTAATTTAAAACTAAAACCAAAAGGCTCTACATTTCAGCAAAAAGTTTGGGAGGAATTGCAAAAAGTATCTTTTGGAAAAACCCGAACTTATTTAGAACAATCAAAAGAGCTGGGTAATGTAAAAGCTATTAGAGCAGTTGCTGCTGCTAATGGGGAAAACCCTATATGGATTGTGACTCCCTGCCATAGAATTATTGGAAGTGATGGCTCGTTAACCGGTTATGCCGGTGGAATTTGGCGTAAAAAATGGCTGCTAAACCATGAATCATCTTTAAAACAGCAATCATTGTTTTAAACTATTTTTAACTTTACATCGTTAGTTTAAAAAATGAAATACAAATTACTACTATATCTATTATTATTTGGTGCGTTTGTGACCGCTAAAAGTCAGTCAAAAAGGTTTCATACAAAAACTTTTTTGGTAAAAACTGATACCATAAAAATTGATTCGGTTAGTATAAATCCTACAAGGTTTAAAGTATTCACCAACAAAAATATTGAAGTTGACTCGTTAAATTACACCATTGATTTTTCAAAAGCTCTTTTGATTTTTAAAAAACCAAATTTATTAAACGAAGTGATTATTCAATACACTTCTTATCCCGATTTTTTAACCAAAACCTATTTTAAATTCGATAAAAAATTAATTGTTCCAAACACTAATAACCTTAGTAAACTATACAGTTTAACTTCCAATAAAAACAAAAAACCATTCCAGCCGTTTGAAGGATTAAATACTATAGGAAACATTACGCGGGGTTTTACAGTTGGAAACAATCAAAACGGTGTTTCTAATTCATCATTAGATTTAAAAGTTGGTGGAAAACTCTCTAATAAAGTAACTTTAAGAGCCTCTATAATTGACACCAATTTACCCATTCAGGAAAATGGGAACACTTATAAATTAAACGAATTTGACCGTGTTTTTATTGAATTATTTAGTGACAACTGGAGTATAAATGCCGGTGATATTTATTTAAATAATAACAACACTGCTTTTTTAAATTTCAACAAAAAAGTATCGGGTTTGGGGTTAAATGCCAATATAAAAAACAAAAAATCGTCCATTGAAATTCAAACATCAGGAGCTATTGTAAAAGGTAAATACAAAAAAGTTCAATTTAATGGTACGGAAGCAAATCAAGGTCCGTATCAACTGTCCGACTTCAGTAATAAATACATTCTAATTTTATCAGGAACCGAACAAATATATGTGAATGGAAGTATGTTAAAACGTGGTGAAAACTTTGATTACACCATAGACTACAATACCGCCGAAATTACTTTTAATGCTACTTTTCCAATTACTTCAGCAATGAGAATTACTGCTGAATATCAATATTCAGACAGAGAATATACACGTTTTATAACCTATAACAATGTAAATTATAAAACTAACAAACTTAGTGTAGGTGGTTATTTTTACAATGAAAACGATATAAAAAATCAACCTTTAGAACAAGATTTAAGTGTTGAACAAAAACAAATTTTGGCAAATGCAGGAAATGATATAGATGCTATGATAACTTCTTCAGCCTACGAAGACTCATTTTCTGAAAATAAAATATTATATAAAAAAATAACAACCGGAACGGAAGCTATTTTTCAATATTCAACCGATGAAACTGATACGCTGTACAATGTGACCTTTACGTATGTTGGAGAAAATAAAGGTGATTATATTTTAAAAGATGTAATTGCTTCAGGTAATATATTTGAATATATCGGCACAAATTCAGGGAACTACAATCCTGTTATTCAATTGGCTGCTCCTAACAAATTACAATTGGCAGTTTTTAAAACAGAATACAATCCTTCTGAAAAAACAAGCTTTTATGCTGAAACTGCTTTTAGTAATAATGATGCTAATTTATTTTCTTCTATTGATGACAATGAAAATAAAGGTTCAGCCTTTAAATTGGGATGGGATCAAGTAATTTTTCAAAAAAAATGGGAATTAAAAACAACCGTAAATGTTGATTTTATCAATGAAAAATTTAGAAGTATTGAACGAATTCAACCTATTGAATTTAACAGAGATTGGAATATTGAAACAATTACCGGCAAACAATCACTTGTTAAAACCGGATTTGAACTTTCAAAATCTACAACAAACCAGATTCAATATTCTTTTGAAAAATTAGAATTAAACACTACCTATAAAGGAAACAGACATTCGCTTCAAGGAGTTTTATCAAAAAATAAATTTTCAACAAGTTTTAATTCCAGCTTGTTAAGCAACCAAAACAGCAATGAAGAAGGGGTGTTTTTTAAAAATACTGTTCAATCAAAATTTAACTTTAGTAAAAGTTGGCTTGGATTAGGATTGAATTCTGAAAAAAATGAACGAAAAGAATCTGCTACTTCAAATTTATTAGATATTAGTCATCGCTACCAAGAATACGAAAGTTTTTTTGGCATAGGAGATTCCACTAATATTTATACACAGATTGGTGCAATTTTTAGAACTACTGACAGCATTCAAAACAACCAGTTTAGTAAAGCAAATAAAGCAAAAACATTTTATATAAAATCGAATTTAATCAATTCTGAAACCACCAAATTAAATGCTTATATCAATTACCGAAAGGTAAATAACAGCAACCTTAATGATGAAGAATCTTTAAATTCAAGCATTACATACAGCCAGCAGTTTTTTAATCGTTTTTTGAGTATTGGCAGCAGTTACCAAACCATTTCAGGAACATTACCTCAACAAGATTACAGGTATATTAAAACTGAACCCGGACAAGGTTTTTACGCCTGGATAGACTATAATTTGAATGGCATAAAAGAGCTTAATGAATTTGAAATTGCACAATTTCCTGATGAAGCAGAATATTTAAGGATAATACTACCAACCATTAATTATTTACCAACACATCAAAACAAATTTACACAAACAATTACCTTAAATACCCAGCAATGGAGTGCTAAAAAAGGCCTTAAAAAATTGTTTTCTCATTTTTCAAATCAAACCTATATTTTGGTTGACAGTAAACAAGAAAAACAGGAAAATAAATTCAATTTAAACCCATTTGACATTAATAATGATAATATGCTGGGTTTAAATTTTAATTTGAATAACAGCTTGTTTTTTAATCGTGGGAAAAAACACTATTCTACAACCTATAATTTTATAAAATCTAAAACAAAAAATAGTACTGCCATTGATGTTTTAAGTAACACCATACAAATGCACCAACTTCAGTTTGAACATAAAATGGGTAAATTCTGGCAATTTAACATCTTAACAAGCACCACAAAAAACAGCGCCAACTCCATAAATTACAACAACCGAAATTACAATTTAAAAAATAGCTCTATAACCCCAAAATTATCTTATTACTACAACGATGATATGTATTTTTCGTTTTTTTATGAGTTAAAAAACAAAGAAAATACAGTTGGGAATTTTGAAAATTTAAATCAACAAAAATACGGTGCCGCTTTTAATTTTAGCAGTAAAAATAAAAACCTTTTAAAAGCTGAAATAAACCTATTTAATAACAACTTTGAAGGAAATTCAAATTCACCGGTTGCTTACCAAATGTTAGAAGGCTTGCAGCCAGATAAAAATTACACATGGAGTTTGCTGTTTCATCAAAAAATAAATTCATTTTTAAATTTAAACCTTAATTATTTAGGTAGAAAAAGCGAAACTTCAACAACTATTCACACAGGAAGTATACAATTAAAAGCTCTTTTTTAAAATAAAAATAGTTTGGTTTGGTAATTGATATTATATTTACCAAATCTAAAATTATAAACATGAAGAAATTAATCTTATCCTTAATTGTGCTTTCAACGCTCACTTTAACTGCACAAAACACTCAAAATCCATTTCAACATGAAGTTAAAATAGATGGTGCGAAACTAGCGTTTGCAGGAATTATAGAGGCTTCATATGAATTTGTAGGGAAAGAATCATCTGGTTATGGTATTTCTATATTAATAAATTCTCGTGAAAACGACGTTTATTTTGAAAAGGTATCCGTAACCCCATTTTATAGAATGTACTTTTTTAACAGAAAAGATTATGGTGCAAAAGGACTATTTGTTGAAGGTTTTTCAAAATTTTCTTTTGGGACTGATGATAGTTCCTATTATGGTAATTATGGTGATGGTGATGATTATTTTGACGCAGCTTTAGGACTTTCAATAGGTAAAAAATGGGTGAATAGAAATGGTTTTGTGCTTGAAATTTTTGCAGGAGGAGGAAGAACATTAGGCTTTAGTAACGCATCTCCAGACGGATTTTTTAGAGGTGGTATCTTTTTAGGAAAAAGATTTTAATAATTACAACATAAAAAAAGCCTCACAGTATGAGACTTTTTTTATAATTTAAAATTGATTTACATTTTCATTAACCAATTTTTTACATCAACTTCTTCTTTAATTAAAGTTTTCAATGCTGAAATTTTAACACGTTGTTGCTCCATAGTATCTCTATAACGAATGGTAACTGAATCATCATTCAACGTATCGTGATCAACAGTAATACAGAACGGTGTTCCTGCGGCATCTTGCCTTCTATAACGTCTCCCAACAGCATCTTTCTCGTCATAAGCTACATTGAAATCCCATTTTAAATCTTCCACAATTTTACGTGCAATTTCAGGTAATCCATCTTTTTTAACCAACGGTAAAATAGCTGCTTTTGTTGGCGCCAATACTGCAGGTAATTTTAAAACAGTTCTAGTTGTTCCGTTTTCAAGCTCTTCCTCTTGTAACGAGTTTGAGAAAACTGCTAAAAACATTCTGTCTAAGCCAATGGAAGTTTCAACCACATACGGCACATAGCGTTCGTTAATTTCAGGATCAAAGTATTGTAATTTTTTTCCTGAAAATTCCTCATGACTTGATAAATCAAAATCGGTACGTGAGTGAATTCCTTCCAACTCTTTAAATCCAAAAGGAAATTTAAACTCAATGTCAGCTGCTGCATCGGCATAATGTGCTAATTTTTCGTGATCGTGGAAACGGTAGTTATCTTCACCCATTCCTAATGACAAGTGCCATTTTAAACGTGTTTCTTTCCACTGCTCATACCATTCTTTTTGCGTACCAGGGCGAACAAAAAACTGCATTTCCATTTGTTCAAATTCACGCATACGGAAAATAAACTGACGAGCTACTATTTCGTTTCTAAATGCTTTACCGGTTTGTGCAATTCCAAAAGGAATTTTCATTCTACCAGTTTTTTGAACATTTAAAAAGTTTACAAAAATACCCTGAGCCGTTTCCGGACGAAGGTATAAATCCATAGCCGTCTCAGCAGAAGCACCTAATTTTGTTCCAAACATTAAATTGAATTGCTTTACATCGGTCCAATTTTTTGAACCTGAAAGTGGGCAACCAATTCCTAATTCTTCAATCAATGCTTTTACATCGGCTAAATCTTCTTTTTCCAACGATTTTCCCATACGTTGTAAAATAGCTTCTCCTTTCTCCTTGTAGCTAAGTACTCTTGGATTTGTTGCTAAAAATTGTTCTTTATCAAAAGAATCTCCAAAGCGTTTCGCTGCTTTTTTTACTTCTTTCTCAATTTTTGTATCCAATTTACCAACGTAATCTTCAATTAATACATCGGCTCTATATCTTTTTTTAGAATCTTTATTATCAATTAGCGGATCGTTAAAAGCATCAACATGCCCCGATGCTTTCCAAGTAGTTGGGTGCATAAAGATTGCGGCATCTAAACCAACAATGTTCTCATGCATTTGTACCATTGCTTTCCACCAGTAATCTCTTATGTTTTTCTTTAACTCAACACCGTTTTGAGCGTAGTCATACACCGCACTTAAACCATCATAAATTTCACTCGACTGAAATACATAACCATATTCTTTTGCGTGTGAAACAACCTTTTTAAATTTATCTTCTTGATTTGCCATTGTGCAAAAATAGTAAAGCTTTTAGGACTAAAAAATAAAAAAGGTGGAAATAGCCTAAACTATTTCCACCTTTCAAAACATTAAATTTAATTCTATTAGAGTTTTCTTGTTTACTTAAGTACAATTTTAGTTGTACCAGCAATTTTATTTTCAACGTATATATTTACAATATACGCCCCTTTTTGAATATCATCTCTGTTAACTTCAACCAATGAAATTACATCAACTGCCTCATTTAAATATTCTACAGTACTTGTATCACTGTAATTAACTGTTAGCTCTTCGGTTAAAACAAGTTCGCCCTTTGGGGCCAATGTTTCTCCTTTACTATTTATAATTTGCACATATACATTACGCTCACCTTGTTCTGAAATTTCATTTTTATCAATTGTGAAATTAATTCTGAACGCATCTGTATATCTTGATCTTGAAGTTTCAACCAATTTGCCGCTCGAGCGTTCTCTCATGGCAATAGCTTTGGTATTGTCAACTTTTAGAACAGATCCAATTGCAACTTTCTGAATTAGTTCCTGGTTTTCAACTGTAAGCGTATCAAATTTTGCAATTTGCTCAATAATTTTAATATTAGCACTATCTAAATTTATTGTCAATTGTTTATTTTCAACCGTCAGCGAATCGTTTAAATAGAACAACTTTTGGTTAGTTTCTTCTAATTCTCTTATTTCACGTCTGTATATCCTTAATGATCTGTAGTTAGCAGTTTTTAAATCCTTTACTGAATCGCGTAAGGAAATAATTCTGTCTCGTTCAATTGCCAATTCATTGGACATTGAAGTTTTTTGAGCAATGGCATCTTCATACCTCACAATCATACTGTCTAAATTTTCTTCAATTTCTAATTTTTCTTCTTCAATTTGGTCAGTTAATTTTTTGTGTTCACTGTTATTGTAAAAAGTATAGACTAATGCTCCTAATAACAACACTAATAGAACTATTACAATCCATTTTCCGCTTGATTTTTTATTTTCTTCCATTTCCAAGTTATTTAAGGATTTATTTTTTAACGTGCAAAATTACATTTAATTTTATTAAAATATAAATTTTTGAGATTTTTTTAATATCAATGCGGCTTTTTCTAAGCATATTACAATTTTGAACTTAATTTTTAACTAAATTAACCTTACTTTTAGTAAAATTTTAGTTGCTATGAATTTACTAAAAGATATTTTCAATATTTTTTATCCTGATATTTGTTTGTGCTGTGAAAATCATTTAACAGAAAATGAAACTACTATTTGTTTGGTTTGCCGACATGATTTACCACTAACTAATTTTAGTTTTGAAGACGAAAACAATGTTGAGAAAGCATTTTTTGGTAGAATTAAAATTGAAAAAGCAACGGCATTGTTTTTCTATATTAAAAAAGGGAAAGTTCAAAAATTAATACATTACTTAAAATATAAAAACCAGCAACAAGTAGGTATATTTATAGGAAACTGGCTTGCCGATGAAATACTTGAAAGTGATAGATTTAAAAACATTGATGCTATTATACCTGTTCCACTTCATAAAAATAAATTAAAAAAAAGAGGGTATAATCAGGTAACCACCTTTGGAGAAACTTTGGCTTCAAAAATAAACGCGCCGTATTTTAAAGATATTTTAATTAGAGCTTCATTTAACAAAACACAAACCAAAAAAGTACGTTTTGATCGCTGGAAAAATGTACAAGAGTTATTTTATTTAACAAATAATCAATATTTAGAAAACAAACATGTTTTATTAATTGATGATATCATAACCACAGGAGCAACTTTAGAGGCTTGTTTTAATGAGTTGAATAAAACTAAAAATATAAAAATTAGTATTGCCTGTATGGCTTACACCAAATAAAACTACAATACAAATAGTGTTGCTTCGTTTTTTAAATAAATTAATTGTTATTTTGCAATCAAAATCAATGTATGAAGCATTTACAACTTAAAATTTTATTCATTTTTGTAATTTCAAGTTTGTTTTTAAACTGTGCGAGAAGAGGCACGCCTATTGGTGGCCCAAAAGATTCCATTCCTCCGGTTTTAGTAAAGGCTATACCTAAAATTGAAAGTGTTAATTTTAAAGCAGAAAAAATAAAAATTTATTTTGACGAATACATAAAACTGAAAGATGTAAAAAAGAATTTGGTAATTTCACCACCTCAAAAAAATGACCCTGAAATTATTCCTGTTGGAACTGCAAGCAAATATATTTCAATAAAAATTTTAGATACACTTGATGCTAACACCACCTATTCATTTAATTTTGGAAATAGCATAATTGATAATAATGAAAGCAATGAATTAGGAAATTTTAAGTATGTGTTTTCAACCGGAATTTACATTGACTCCTTGTCATTATCAGGTAAAGTTACTGATCCTTTATTAAAAAAATCCGTAAAAGGAATTGATGTACTCTTATATGCATACAACGAAAACTTTACTGATTCTATAATTTACAAAGAAAAACCACGCTATATAGCAAATACACTAGATTCTACCTTATTTAATTTAACCAATTTAAAAGAAGGGAAGTATTTAATGATTGCATTACAAGATGTCAACAATAACAAAATATACAATCCAAAAACCGATAAAATTGGGTTTATAAAAGACACTATTTCTTTACCTATTGATAGCTCTTATAATTTTACCCTTTTTAAAGAAATTCCTGAATTAAAAGTAATCAGACCAAAAGAAGAGGTAAAAGGGCATTTAATTTTTGGATTTGAAGGAGATGCTCATGACTTAGACATTAAATTGTTAACAACTACACCCAAAGATTTTAAATCTGAAATTATTTATGATGCTATAAAAGATACCATTCACTACTGGTATTCTCCTTTTGAAACAGATTCACTAAATTTTGAAGTATCAAAAAATGAATATCTTGAACCTTTTACTGCAAGAATCAGATCTTCAAAAATAGATTCATTAAAAATTGAACATTCAGGGAATACTTTACATTTATTAGATACATTTTCACTAAATAGCAACACACCTATTGTTCAATTTGACAAAAGTTTAATCTCATTATTTAGTAGTGATTCTATACCTGTAAATTTTGAACCCTCATTGTCAAAAACCAAAACCAAACTATACTTAAACTTTGAGAAAAAATATAAAACGCTATATACTGTTAAACTATTACCCGATGCATTAGTTGATATTTATGATATTGCAAGTGACTCTTTAAATTATAAGTTCAATACAAAATCTCCTGACGATTATGGTATTCTTAAATTAAATTTTACAAGTAATTATTCCAAAAGTTTAATAGTTGAATTATTAAACAATAAAGAGCAATTAGTGAGAGTTTTGAAAATTGACGCTCCACAAGAAATTATATTTAACTCATTAAGCCCTGACACTTATTTTGTAAGAGTAACTTTTGACGAAAACAGCAATGGAAAATGGGATACTGGTAATTATCTAAACAAACAACAACCCGAAAAAATTATTTATTTTAAGAAACCTCTTGAATTACGGGCTAATTGGGAAAACAATGAAACTTTCGACCTAAATCAACTTTAAAATTATTATTTACACCCCAGTTATTAAAGATAATTATAATATTTGAGTGTATAGTTCCCACAGTATAAGTGAAATTGTTAAAATAATAACCTTTATTTCTATAGGAATACTCTTCATTACAAAAGCATATTCACAATGAAGCTGGATTAATTGACGTATCAACCCCTTTTACTACTGATTACGGAATAAGAAATTATTTTAAGGGTAACGTAGATGATAATGTGGGTGCTGGAATTGGTGTCGATGGAATCAAAAACCCACATATTTTTCTGAACATTTTAGATTAAGAGGTGAACTATCGTCAAGACAACTAAACTCGATCATTTTGGGAAATGGGTTGATGGTTTAAATGCCTGCCAAGATCCTGCTATTAAATTTAATGATTGGTTATTATGGATTCATGTAAGTTATGTATACTATTTAAACTAATTTCTTAAGTTGTAATAGTATTCCTAAATGTATACCTTCGTGGTAATTATTAAAAGCAACTGCTTCTGAAATATTAGTTAAAGTAATATTTACACTAGTTGCATATTCATTGTATTGCTTAAAAACACCTTTATTATAGTCTTCTTCTAATTTAACTGATAGTTCAATAAATAATTTTTTCAACTTTTCAAATTGTTCTTCTGAAACTACATAATTTGGTGCTGATCCCTTCTGAAAATTAGTAATCATTTCATTTGAAACACCACATTCTAACCCCGATAATTTATAACATAACAATTGCTGAGTTACTACCAAATGCCCTATATTCCAAACTATATTATTGTTAAAACCTTTAGGAGTTGTATTTAATTGCTCCATTGTTAAGCCATTAATAACCTTTAATGTTAATATACGCGACTTTTTTAACACATCGAATGCTGCTTTCATAAAATTTATCAGTTTTAAGTTGCCAAATTTAATATAAAAACAACGTACATTTACTTTTACCTCTATTTAATTTATAAATCCACGAAAAAAATATACTACCTAAAAACCTGCAATACCTGTAGAAGAATTTTAAAAGAAATAAATCTTACTGATTTTATTTTACAAGAAATAAAAACCACCCCTATTACTGTTAAATAATTAGATGAAATTTATAAGCTAGCCAATAGTTATGAAGTATTATTTAGCAGAAGAGCTAAGTAATAAAAAATTAAGTTGCTCTTAAATTCATAGTTCATTTTATAAAAACCTTCGCTCAATTAAAGAAACCAAGCGCTCTTCATATTCTTCTTTATTGACCCAATTATAATCTGGTTTTACAAATTTATTTAGAAATGATTTTGCTTCCTTTTCTGTGTCAAAAGAATTTAATTGTGATAAAACTCTGTTAAAATCTTCCTGACTACCATCAAACAAAAACTTTACAAACGCAATTCTATCATTTAACCCAACTTGAATATTATCTTTAAATAAGGAATCATTTAACGAAATTCTCTTCTCTTCAATTTTTTCTTCAACTTCCTCCAAAGTTTGCTCCTTAATTGGCTCTTTTTTTGTTGCTTTTTCAAATAAATTAGTTGCCACATCAGCAGAAATAGCATTTTCAAACTCCTCTTCTAATGAATGATGTAAAGATGGAATTTCATCAGTATCATTTTTTACCAAATTATCTTGAGTTAAAAAAGCATCTTCTACATTTTCCTTTGTTAATTCATCAACCTCTTCGCTTTCTATAGTTTCTTCAAAAATACTCTCAACTTGATTTTCAACAGTGATTTCTTCTTCAAAGGCAGGTGTTAATTCAATTTCTTCTGATATGTCTTCCTCGATAAACTCTTCAAATTTATTTTCAACAACTTCTTCTTTTTCTGAAACAGCAACATTCAAATTATTTTCAACAAATTTTAACACGGTTAGTTTTTCATAAATTTCCTGTGCTTTTTTATGAAGAACCGCTATTTCTTCATTATTTTTCATCTCTAAAATGCTGTTTGCCAGACTTACTAATTCAGCTTCTAATTTTTTGTGCATAAGTTGATTTGTTATTTAATTTTTTGCTGTATAATTTTTAATAAATTTGTACAATTCTAAGATTTAAAAAAAATTGAACCTTTGAAATTCAAGTAAATTTAGAATTTATTTTTTTAAGTTTTAATTTTAGAAAATATTTTATAAACCTTTCAAGCGTGAAATTACAAAATGTTTCTTGAAAATACTGTAAATCATACTGAACAATTTGGCTGGATTGAAGTAATTTGTGGCTCTATGTTCTCGGGTAAAACCGAAGAACTGATTCGCAGGTTAAAGCGTGCGCAGTTTGCAAAGCAAAAAGTAGAAATTTTTAAACCGGCAATTGATGTTAGGTACGACGAAGAAAAAGTGGTATCACATGATGCTAATGAAATTAGGAGTACACCTGTTCCATCTTCAGGAAATATTAGAATTTTAGCAACTGATGTTGATGTTGTAGGTATAGATGAAGCCCAGTTTTTTGATAATGAAATTGTAAGCGTTTGTAACGATTTAGCCAACAGGGGTGTTCGTGTAATTGTAGCTGGTTTAGATATGGATTTTAAAGGAAATCCGTTTGGTCCAATGCCGGCGCTTATGGCTACTGCCGAATATGTTACTAAAGTACACGCAGTTTGTACAAGAACTGGAAATTTAGCGCATTTTAGTCACAGAACAGCGGCTGGTGATGAATTGGTACTGTTAGGTGAAACTCAGGAATACGAGCCATTGAGCAGAGCAGCTTACTACAATGCTATACAAGCACAGAAAAAGAAAAAATCCGAATTAAAGGATGAAAAATAATCATGTTACTACACTTGAAATTGATTTAAATGCTGTTGATTTTAACCTCAACTTTTTTAAATCTAAACTCAAAAAAACCACCAAAATTTTAGTGGTGGTAAAGGCATTTGGTTATGGAAGTTCAGCTATTGAAATAGCAAAACATGTAGCACATAAAGTTGATTATTTTGCAGTTGCGTATACCAATGAAGGTGTTGCCCTAAGAAATTGCGGTATAACAAAACCCATTTTAGTGCTTCACCCCCAGTTAATTAATTTATATAAACTAATTGAATACAATCTAGAGCCTAATATTTATTCTGAAAAAATACTTTCTGAATTTATTTCTGTGTTAAAGAAAGAGAAAAAACAGAATTATCCTATTCATTTAAAATTTAATACAGGTTTAAACAGACTTGGTTTTTCTGAAAGTAATATAGATTTAGTGATTAATTCAATCAAAAAATCAGACGAAGTTAACGTTGCTTCATTATTTTCGCATATTGCTGCAAGTGAAGATTTAAACGAAAAAGAATTTACACTTCAACAAATAGCAACTTTCAATGCTATTTCAACAAAAATGATTGAAAAATTAGGATACACTCCTATGAAACATATGCTAAACACTTCAGGAATTATAAATTACTCCAATGAAGCTCAGTTTGATATGGTTCGATTAGGAATTGGATTGTTCGGATTTGCAAATCAGACTGATATAACAGAAACTCTAAAAAATGCATTGCAGTTAAAATCGGTAATTTCTCAGATTCACACTATTAAAAAGGGTGAAACTGTTGGTTATAATCGTGCATTTAAAGCTGAAAAAAACATTAAAACAGCAACAGTTCCTATTGGTCACGCCGATGGAATTTCAAGGCAACTGGGAAATGGAAAAGGCTATGTTTATATTAATAATGAAAAAGCTTTTATTGTTGGGAATGTTTGTATGGATATGCTGATGGTAAATATTACGAATATTGATTGTAAAGAATATGATGAAGTTATTGTCTACAAAAATCAACAACATATTAATGCTTTGGCAAAAAATTCTAAAACTATATCATACGAACTCCTAACTGTCATATCACAGCGCATAAAAAGAGCTTTGAAAAAACATTAATGATTTTTGGAATTTTTAGTGTCTTGGTGTAATTAATTATCAAATACTTTTTTTAAAATGGGAATGCTGAAAGAATTTAAAGATTTTGCAATGAAGGGAAACCTTGTAGACATTGCTGTTGGTTTTGTAATGGGTGTAGCGTTTAAATCGGTTGTTACTTCATTTACCGGTGGGATTGTTTCTCCACTTATTGGATTATTATTCAAATCAGATTTTAAAGATTTGAAATACATTATAAACGAAGGAGTTGCTGATGGAGCTGGTAAAATTACTAGCGAAGTAGCTGTGCTTTATGGAGATTTTTTAACAAATGTTACTGATTTTATTATTGTTGCTTTTGTCATGTTCCTAATTGTAAAAGGGATTAACAAAATGAATGATTTGAAAAAGAAGGGAGAGAAAGCTGCTCCAGAAGTATCAAAAAAACCAACTCAAGAAGAGTTATTGATTGAAATTAGAGATTTATTATCAAAAAAATAAAGAAAACAAATACTATTTTATTACAAAAAAGGACTAACATTTTACTGTTAGTCCTTTTTAATTTATTTCTTTTTGTCTTCATATAATTCTGCAATAGTTGGAGTGTTTTTAGCTTCACTTATAAGAATTAATTCGTCTCCTGATTTTACTATTCCAGTTTGAATTACTTTAAAATAAATTCCACTTTTTGTAGAATTCCAAAATTGATTTAAAATTTTTTGAGTTCCAAAAACCAACCCAAGTTTCATACAAGGCTCACGTGGTTTTGTAACTTCAATAATGGTTTTGCCAAGTTTGTATTGACTACCAATATAAATTTCAGTTTCTTCAAGCTTAGAAATGGTTAAATTTTCACCAAACATCCCAAATCTCCAATCTAAATTTGGGTACAATGCTTTCCAATACTCATAATGATTTTCACTATAAGCATACACTGCTTTTTCAATACCTCCGTGGTATCTTCTATCAATTACTGTATCAGCTTCAACATCTTCTTTTCCCAAAAAAATTGAATTCTCAATAGGGAATTTAAAAATCCCTGTTTCAATTATTTTCCCTTTATAATTGATTTTCTTTTTTTTTCCAACATTGACTGAAATTACCTTCAATTTTCTTCGAATTTAGTTAATTCATCAGCAATTTTACGATCGTTTGACAAGCGAGGAACCTTATTTTGTCCACCCAATTTACCAACCGATTTCATATAATTATTAAAACCACCTTTTTCAATTGAAGTAATTTTTAATGGTTGTAATATTTTGCCTTCAATTAAATCTAAATAGTAGCTATTTTGCTTTTGAAGTTCAGCATCAACCTTTAAAGCAAATTCTTCTAAATTATCAGGTTTATTCACAAATTCAACAAACCATTCATGATAAGGCAATCCTTCTTTAGGTGTAATTTGAGGAGCAACTGTAAACTCACTTACACTAATAGCTGTCTCTTTTGTGTTACTATTCATGGCTTCTTCTACTTCTTTACCAATTACGTGTTCACCAAAAGCCGAAATAAAATGTTTTATTCTACCTGTTACAATTATACGTGGAGGGTTTAAAGAAACAAACTCAACAGTATCGCCAATATTATAACCCCATAAACCAGCGTTTGTGTTTAATATAATTACATAGTTTACACCTAACTCAACATTTTGAATACTTATACGTGTTCGCTTTTCATTAAAAAATTCGTCAGAAGGAATAAATTCATAAAACATTCCGTTATTTACCAGTAATAACATTCCTTTTTCGGCTTGTTTGTCTTGATAGGCAATAAAACCCTCAGAAGCAGGATATAATTCAATTGCATCGACTTTTCTTCCTATTAACTCTTCAAATTTATTTCTGTATGGCTCATAATTTACTCCACCGTATACAAACAAATTAAAATTAGGAAACACCTCGCCTACTTTTTTCCCAGTGCGCTCCACAATACGTTCAAAATACATTTGCACCCAAGATGGAATCCCGCCAATCAAGGTCATATCTTCATTGATAGTTTCGTCAATAACCGCCTCCACTTTTGTCTCCCAATCTTCAATACAATTTGTTTCCCAGCTCGGTAAACGATTCTTTTGTAAATATTTAGGCACATAATGCGCTGAAATACCTGAAAGTCTTCCAGTTTTAATACCATTAGTATCGCTCAATTCCGGGCTTCCTTGTAAGAAAATCATTTTTCCATTCAAAAAATCAGACTTTTGGGTTTCATTAATGTACATAAGCAATGCATTTCGAGCTGCTTCTATATGATTTGGAAGTGATTCTTTTGTTAATGGAATATATTTAGTACCTGAGGTGGTGCCTGATGTTTTTGCAAAATACAAAGGTTTCTCTTTCCATAAAATATCGGGTTCTCCTTCAACAACTTCTTCAACGTAAGACTTTAATGCTTCGTAATCTCTAATAGGTACTTGATTTTTAAAATCATTATAGTTAGAAATTTTTGAAAAATTATGGTCTTTCCCAAATTTTGTTTTAGAAGCTTCGGCAATAAGTTTCTTTAAAACTTTTTGTTGTGTTTTTACAGCATTATTGCTGTATTTATAAATTCTTTTTGCAATTCTTTTTGCAAATGGTTTTGCTAAAACTGATTTAATATTCATTATTCAAAATCAATAAAATTTAATGGATTTACTGGGTAACCTTCACTCCAAAGCTCAAAGTGTAAATGCGGCCCGGTACTAAGTTCACCTGTATCACCTGCCGAAGCAATAACTTCTCCTGATTTAACCAAATCACCTTGTTGTTTATGCAATGCAGTGTTGTGTTTATATATAGAAGTATAACCTCCTGAGTGTTTAACAATTATTACATGTCCTGTTTGCGCTGTCCATTCAGCAAAAATAACCGTTCCATCTGCCACCGATTTCACAGGTGTATTCATTTCAACTGCAATATCAACAGCAAAATGCTTTTTCTGCAAATCGTATCCATCGGATAAAGTTCCGGCCACTGGAGCAAAAAATACCACATCGGCATTTTTAGTAGCTTCTGCAAAAATACTATACCTATCAGTGGTTTCGACATCTTGTCTAAACTCCAAATCAGAACTTGAAGGATTCAAATCAATACTGTCTTTATCATATTGAATAGATTGCAATACAGAGTCTTTATCAAATTGAACTTCAGAAATTTTTCCAGTTAATAATTCTTTTACACTTTGAATATACAAATTATTTACACTTAGCACCTGCTCTAATGAGTCAACTTTATAAACCAAATCAGATGCCTGATTTCTTAATTTAGTGGAAGAATAACCGGGAATGTATTCTTTTAAAGGTGTAAAAGCAATTAAAAAAATGGTGCTAACAATTAGAATTATAGAAAATAGCCCTCCAAAAATAAACACATTTAAACGAGTTAATTTAAAGGTTAGTTTTTCTTCAAAAGTATCTTCATTTAAAACTACTAACCTGTATTTATTGAATAACTTTTGCCTTATTCTCCCTTTATTTTTTGTTGTTTTAGCCATAGATTAAATTCGATCAAATATACAACGAATATTTATTTAAATAATTTTGATTGTTTTGGATAGTGCTATTAAAAATGCGCTAATTATTATTTATAAAAATTCATTTCGTCTATATAATTCCAAACACCAAAAGGTAACATGGTACGAATATCGTTATTTTCTTTAATGGCTTTTCTAATAAATGTGGAAGACACTTGCACTATTGGTGCATTAACGGTATGGATTTTTAGATGATTTTTTAGATGATTTTCTGTCTTCTCCTCTGAAATTCGTGGATATACATACAATTCATAATTTTCAAGAATAGTTTCAAAATTTTTCCATTTATGAAATCCTTTCAAATTGTCTTCCCCCATTATCAAGCAAAATTGATGCTGAGGATATTTTTCTTCTAAATTAATAAGTGTATGGATGGTATAATTGGGTTGTGACAACTTAAATTCAATATCTGATGTTTTTAATTTTGAAAAATCTTCAACGGCAATATTTGCAATTGCCAATCGGTGGTGATTGCTTAATAATGAACTCTTTTGCTTAAACGGACTTTGTGGTGTTATTACAAACCAAACCTCATCTAAATCAGAAAATTCAGCCATATAATTGGCAATTATCATATGCCCAATATGGATAGGGTTAAATGTGCCAAAAAACAATCCTACCTTCATTTATTTAAAAAATTATGCACCAATTTAAAAGCTTCTTCTTTCGCCTCCTCTAAATTATCATTGATTAAAATTACATCAAAATCTTTTGCGTATTTTAATTCCTTTTCAGCCTTTGCAACACGTTCAAGAATTTTTTCTTCGGTATCGGTTTTTCTTCCTCTCAATCTGCGTTCCATTTCCTCAATAGACGGTGGTTGCACAAAAATTGCCAAGGTTTCTTCAGGGAATTTTTTCTTAATATTTAAACCTCCTATTACATCAATATCAAAAATTACGTGATTTCCTTCACTCCAAATACGTTCAACTTCTTGTTTTAAAGTACCATAATAGTTATTAGTATACACCTCTTCCCATTCCACAAAATCATTGTTTTCTATATGCGTTTTAAACTTTTTATCAGAAATAAAATAATAATCCTTTCCATCAATTTCTTTTCCTCTTTTTTTTCTGGAAGTTGCTGAAATTGAAAAATCTAAATTTAACTTTTCCTGTTTTAATAAATGATGTACTATAGTGGTTTTACCTGAACCTGATGGTGCTGAAAATACAATCAATTTTCCTTTTTTAGTCATTCGGCTATAAAACGTTAAGGTTTTGTTCTTTAATTTTCTCCAATTCATCTTTCATTTGAACTACTAATTTTTGCATATCCGCAAAATTAGATTTTGATCCAATTGTATTTATTTCCCTCCCTATTTCCTGAGTAATAAATCCTAATTTTTTTCCTTCTGAAGTACTAGAGTTTAGTTCTTTTTTAAAATAATCCAAATGATTTTCCAAACGCACTTTTTCCTCAGTAATATCGAGTTTTTCAATGTAATAAATTAACTCCTGCTCAAACCTGTTTTCATCAACTTTTACTGATAACTCCTCTATCCCTTTTCTCAATTTCTCCTTTACGTGTAATACTCTTTGAGGATCAATTTCAATAACTTTTTCTAATAAATTTGAAATGTTTTCAATTCTAAGAACAAAATCATTGAAAAGAGATTTTCCTTCATCTTTTCTGTATTCAATAATACTTTTTAAGGCATCTTTAATGCTATTTTCAATTTCGCTCCACTCTTCTTCATTAAGTTCTTCTCTTTCTGTTTTTAAGGCGTCTGGTAATCGAACGGCCATTTTAAGCAATTCCACCTCGTCTGAATCAACAATACCTTTTAGTTGATTCATATATTCTTTTACCACTTTTTCGTTAATTTTTGAAGATACCTCACCTCCATTATCTTCAATATAAATAGAAAAATCAATTTTACCCCTTACTAGTTCTTTGGCAATTAATTTACGAATATTTAATTCCTTTCCTCTATAATAAGCCGGAATCCGAACGTTTAAATCTAAATTTTTACTATTCAACGATTTAAATTCAATCGTTACTTTTTTTGAAGGAAGTTGCAATACGGTTTTCCCGTATCCAGTCATTGATTGTATCATCTAATTTTCAATATTTTCACAAAAATACGTAAATTCTAAAAAGTGGATTCATTATTGCATCGAAATTCGATATAGAAAAAATCACATAACTTAATATCTTTGCAATCTTTAAATTACTTGAACCAAAATATTTAAAAAAATAAAAAGTTGAAAAACTAATTTCAAAACTCTTTCATATAATTTTTATCTACAAAAAATTAAACTAATAATTTCAACAACATATATCACTTTAAAGTTTTATTTTTGTATAAAATATATAATATGATTGTTAATATACTTGACCATAAAAATTCAATTCTTAATAAGTTTATTTCACAAATTAGAGATGCTGAAATTCAAAAAGACAGCATGCGATTTAGAAGGAATATTGAACGTATTGGCGAAATATTAGCTTACAAAATTAGTCAGTCTCTTGAATATGATACTAAAAATATTATAACCTCATTAGGCACTAAAACAATGCAAGTACCTAAAAATGATATAGTGGTTTGTTCTATTTTAAGAGCTGGACTTCCTTTGCATATAGGCTTATTAAACTATTTTGATGATTCGGAAAATGGTTTTATTTCAGCCTACAGACATCACATTAGCGAGACTGAATTTGAAATTAGGGTTGAGTATTTTGCTTCTCCAAATTTAGATGGGAAAACGTTGATATTAGCTGACCCAATGCTTGCTACTGGTCAATCACTTACAAATGTATACAGAGGTCTAAAGAAACACGGAATACCAAAAGAGATACATATAGCTTGTGTTTTAGGTGCAACAGATGGTGTTAATTACGTAAAAGATAACTTACCTAAAAACACAAAGTTATGGATTGCTACTGTTGATGAAAAATTAAACGATAAAGGCTACATTGTTCCTGGTCTAGGTGATGCTGGTGATTTGGCTTTTGGCATTAAATTATAAGAAATATATACCCGCTGAAATAATCAAAAATACATACATTATCAAATTTCTAAAACTGGACGATCTGGTTTTTGATAAATAATTTGCTATAATTACTGTTGCGGGGAATAATAAATACAACATTTCTGACCCGTTTTTTACTGGCAATACAACTACAATAATAATTGAAAGTAGCAGTTGAGATAAAATTACTTTCCAAGCTTGCCTCAACCTATTACTCACTAAAACAATTCTTGGTGTTTCAAAAATAACAGACCATAGTAAGATTGTACTTAAAAACGCAATTGGAATTAATAGTTTCAGATTATTATATGCTGTAAAATCGAGACTCAAATTTAATTCCATTATTGACATAAACCCATCAACATTATCAAAATAAAAGAAATAAGTAAACATTAAAAACAAAGGCATAAAAAAACCTACTATTGGAATGCATAAATTTTTAAAAGTCCCTTTTTGATAAATCAACAACCCTACATAAATCAAAATTAAAAACAAACCACTCCAGCTATAAACTACTGTTGCTACTCCAACCCATAGCCCAGCATCAAAAAGTTTTATTTTTGTGCTTAATTGTGATTTTAAACTATATATTTTTCTAAATGAAAACAACAAAAATAAATTTGAAAAAACTATATTTTTATAAATCATAGTTTCACCAAAAGACCCCATTAAAACTACCATTAAAAAAAGTGCATACAAGCTATCAAGAGTTAATTTGTTTTTTTTAATAATAAAACTGAATACCAATAAAAACAACACTAAAACAGCCCAAAAAGCAATATTTTTAAAGAAATTTGACAAAGACATTATAAGATTATTGCCTGTTACAAGAAACATTAAGTAATATAAACTTAACAACGCCATTAAATAAAATACCTTAGCAGGAGTTGATTTGCTAAAAAAATTTGCTATCATTACTATATTTTATATTTTTGCCTGTAAATATACTTAAGTTATGATAGCAAACAATATTTTTAGAGCCATAGGTGATTTTTTCACCCATGTATTATTTAGTCCGTTTGATTTTTTTAGATTTCTTGATAATTGGTGGCTCCAAAGTACAATTAGCTGGATTTTTATTACCATAACTTTTGGTTTCTTTTTCTATTGGTTAGGGCAAATTCAAAAATATAAAAAAGCAGGAAACGAATAAATTCAGTTTTTGAAAATTTCTTTCCTTATTTTAAATTAAACTACTCTTTTGTGGGAAGTAAAAATAAATTAAAAAGATTTCGTGAAAACGAAACATTCAGCAACGTAATTCAGCCATCACGTGAAGAAGTTTTGAATGGATTTCACTTAAAAGGAAATTGGCAAAAAAAATTTAAAAACAACAACCCAATTGTACTTGAATTAGGCTGTGGGAAAGGTGAATATACCATTGCGCTCGCTAAAAAAAACCCACATATTAACTATATAGGAATTGATATTAAAGGCGCTCGCTTTTGGAGAGGTGCTAAAACTGCTTTAGAGGAAAACATGTCAAATGTGGCATTTTTACGAACGCAAATTGAATTGATTGATTTGTTATTTGACGAAAATGAAATAGATGAAATTTGGATTACTTTCCCCGATCCGCAAATAAAGTATACAAGAACAAAGCACAGAATGACCAATGCTGAATTTCTAAAAAAATATCACAAAGTGTTAAAACCTAAAGGAATTGTAAATTTAAAAACTGATAGTGAATTCATGCACGGATATACATTAGGGTTACTTCATGGTGAAGGGCACGAAATTCTATATGCACACCATGATATTTACAAAAACTTTCATACTCCTGAAGAAGTTACAGCAACCCAAACTTTTTATGAAAGCCAATATTTAGAAAACAATAAACCTATCACTTATATTAAATTCAGAATTCGTTATTAATTCATATTTTTAATGAATGACAAATAAGAACTTCTTTCAAAAAGTATACGAAGTTGCAAAACTAATCCCGTATGGCCGAGTAACAAGTTACGGCGCTATTGCCAAATACTTAGGAGCATCACGTTCGGCTCGAATGGTAGGATGGGCAATGAATGCTTCACACAATATAGAAGAAATACCAGCGCATAGAGTTGTAAACAGAAAAGGCGTTTTAACCGGTAAAAACCATTTTGAAGGAACCCATTTAATGCAGCAATTACTTGAAAGTGAAGGTATTGTAGTTGTTGATAATGAAATTCAAAATTTTGAACAACTTTTTTGGAATCCAAACACTGAATTACATTAAAAAACTTTGTAACAACTACTACATTTACATTTCTTTTTTAATTTTCAATCTTTTATTATTCAATGGAATATGTATCTTTGTTGTTTAGAATGATTTTACATAATAAATATGACATTTAACAAACAAGATATAACAAAAGCTCTTGAAACTATTTCAGCTCCAGGGGAAGGGAAAAGCTTGATTGAAAGCGAAGCAATAAAAAATATAGTGATTTTTGATAAAGAAGTTATTATTGATGTTTCTATTGTAAATCCTACTTTGCAAGCAAAAAAGAAAGTTGAAGTTGAAATAATGAAAGCTATTCACAAACACGTTGACCAAAAAATTGATGTAAAAGTGAATGTTACAGCTAATGTTCCTAAAAAACATTTTAAGGAAGAAAAACCCAAAGTTCCGGGAATTAAAAATATAATAACTATTGCTTCAGGAAAAGGTGGGGTAGGAAAATCTACCATAACATCAAACATGGCAATTTCATTACAAAAAATGGGGTTTAGTGTTGGTATTTTAGATGCCGATGTTTACGGACCGTCAACACATCTAATGTTTGATGTTGCTAATGAAAAACCTCTTTCTATTGAAATTGACGGGCGCTCAAAAATGAAACCTATTGAAAGTTATGGTGTAAAAATATTATCACTTGGTTTTTTTACCGATGCAAATCAAGCTGTAATTTGGCGTGGAGCTATGGCTTCAAAAGCATTAAATCAAATGATTTTTGATGCACATTGGGGAGAATTAGATTTTTTATTAATTGATTTACCTCCTGGTACAGGTGATATTCATTTATCAATTGTTCAGTCTGTTCCTGTAACAGGCGCTGTAATTGTAAGTACACCCCAAAATATTGCATTGGCTGATGCAAAAAAAGGTGTGGCAATGTTCAAACAAGAAAACATAAATGTACCGGTTTTAGGTATTGTTGAAAATATGAGTTACTTTACCCCTGCCGAACTTCCAAATAATAAATATTATATCTTTGGAAAAGATGGGGCTAAAAATTTAGCGGAAGATTTAGAAACATCTTTTTTAGGAGAAGTGCCTTTGGTACAAAGTATTAGAGAATCTGGAGATGTTGGACATCCAGTGGCATTACAAGAAAACACACCCCTTGAAAATGCATTTAGTGAAATAACCAAAAATACATTATCTCAATTAGTAAAAAGAAATAAAAGTGTACCTCCTACTGAAATTGTAAGAATAACTACTATGAGTGGTTGCAGCTAAAAACTATAATCTATGAATAAAGAAGCTCTAAAAACTAAAGTTGAAACAGCATTACAAGAAATAAGACCTTATTTAGAAGCTGATGGTGGAAATATTTCGTTGATTGATATTTCTGATGATACGGTTAGCGTGCAATTAGAAAGGAGCATGTTTAGGTTGTTCTGTAAATCAAATGACATTAAAAAACGGTGTGGAAGCTACCATAAAAAAACATGCCCCTCAAATTAAAAGGGTTATTGAAGTTAATGGTATCACTTTTTAATTTTTAAAAAAATTAAAAATTATTTAAAGAGTGCTTTTCGCACTCTTTTTAAATTTTGGAATAATAATTGTAATTTTCTATTTTTAAAAAAACCTACTAATAATTAATGAAAAAATTATTTACTCTTCTTTTTATTGCTACCTCAATGGTAGCCTACAGCCAGTCTATAAAACCCACTGTTGAAGAAACCAAACTCGCTTTTCAAGGTGGTGAATGGTTGAAATACAAATTGAGTTACAGTAATTTTCTAAATGCAGGTTTTTCAACTATTGATACAAAAGAAATATTAAACAACAACAAACCTACCTTTCATATATCTGGACATGGGAAATCTACTGGGTTGGTGAGCCTTTTCTTTAGAGTAAAAGATGATTATCAAACATTTATGGATAAAGAAACACTCACTCCGTATCGTTTTATTCGAAAAATTAATGAGGGCGGCTATACTAAAAACAAAGAAATATTTTTTGATCATCATAAAAAAGAAGCTACTGTAAAGAATTACAAACATAATACCGTAAAAAAATATCCCATTTCAAGCAATATTCAAGATATTTTATCATCGATGTACTTTTTGCGCAATCAAGATTTATCCAATTTAAATATTGATGAAGAAATTGAAATTAAAATGTTTTTTGACCAAGAAATTAATAATTTTAAATTAAAATACTTAGGAAAAGAGATTATTAAAACTAAATTCGGAAAAATTAAAACTTTAAAGTTCAAACCATTAGTGCAATCAGGCAGAGTTTTTAAAGAAAAAGAAAGTGTTACTATTTGGATTACTGATGATAAAAATAAGATTCCTATACGTGTAAAAGCTTCATTAGTTGTAGGATCATTAAGAGCTGATCTAAACAAATTTAAAGGATTAGCACATCCATTTAACATTATTTTTGACAATTAAGTTGTACTTTTGCGTTTTATTTTTTTAAGCCAAGTTAAATACTTTAAATATCTTTTGAAAAAACTAACCGCAATATTTCTTTTGCTACTAATTGTTGGGTGTAATAACACTAAAAACGAAGCTTCAACACTCCCTCAAAAGCCCAAAGATATATACGAATATGGTTACAAATTAAATGATTTTAAAGTAATAAATGACACTATTAAATGGGGTGAAAATTTCAGTGAAATATTAGACCGAAATCACATTGAATATCCAAAAATTTTAGAAATTGTTACTAAAATTAAAGATACTTTTAATGTAAGAAGAATGAAAAGCGGTACTCCCTACACAATTTTAGCAAAGTCTGATTCAACCGAGCAAGCTCTGGTTTTTATTTACAAACACTCAAAAGTTAGATATACTGTAATTGATTTTAAAGATTCTGTAATTACTGCTTATAATGGTAAAAAACCGGTAACGAAGGTAATAGAAACTGCCTCTGGAATAATTAAAAACAACCTTTCTCAAACGATGGATGACCTAGGTTACAATTCCTTTTTAACTTTAAAAATGGCTGATGATATTTATGCCTGGACCATAGATTTTTCAAGACTTCAAAAAAATGATAAATTCAAATTAATATACGAACAATTATATATTAACGACACCGTTCCTGTAGGAATAGGTGAAGTTAAAGCTTCTTATTTTGAACATGGAGGAAAATCATTTTATGCATTTAAATATGTTGCTGATTCTGTATTAAATATACCAGATTATTTTGATGATAAAGCTACTAATTTGCGCCGACAATTTTTAAAAATGCCCGTGAAATATAGTAGAATTTCATCTCGGTATAATCTAAGAAGAAGAATTGCTTATTATGGCAATAAAATTAGGCCACATAAAGGAACAGATTTTGCAGCTCCAATTGGAACTGAAATTATGGCAACCGCAAATGGTACCGTCACAGCTTCAAGCTATACAAGAGCTAATGGAAAGTACGTGAAAATTAGACATAACGGAACTTATAGCACTCAATATTTACATATGAGCAGAAGAGCTGTAAAAAAAGGTGATCTGGTAAAACAAGGGCAAGTAATTGGATACATTGGAATGACAGGAAATACCGCCGGACCTCATGTTTGTTATCGCTTTTGGAAAAATGGTCGACAGGTTGACCCGTTAAAGCAAAAATTACCTGCTGCTAAACCAATGCAATCTAAAACAAAACCAATTTATTTTGAATTCATTGAACCTATTAAAGCTACTATAGATTCAATTCAATACCCACTATTTAAAAACGAAATTACAGATACTTCAAAAGATTTAAATACATAATTATGGCATTACAAAATATTAATCCAACTAAAACTGCGGCCTGGACAAAGCTTAACAGTCATTACAATGAAATAAGCAATATTCATTTAAAAACATTGTTTAATTCTAATGAAAATAGAAAAAATGAATTCACTATAAACGTGAATGAATTTGAGTTTGATTATTCAAGAAACCGGCTATCAGAAAAAACATTGGAGATTCTTTTAGAATTAGCAAATGAAGTTGATTTAAAAGGAGCAATGGAGGCTTATTTTTCAGGAGAAAAAATAAATGTTACCGAAAAAAGAGCTGTTTTACACACAGCATTGCGCAACCAAGCTGCTACAGAAATTTTAGTTGATGGAAAAAATGTAGTTCCAGAAATAAAGGCTACACTTCAACAAATTGAGAAATTTACTGATAAAGTTGTTTCAGGAGACTGGAAAGGATATTCCAACAAATCTATTACCGATGTGGTAAATATTGGTATTGGAGGATCTGATTTAGGTCCTGATATGGTGGTTGAATCTTTAAAATTTTATAAAAACCACTTAAACGTACATTTTGTTTCAAATATTGATGGTGACCACGTTCAGGAAGTAATCAAAAATTTAAACCCTGAAACTACATTGTTTGTTATTGTTTCAAAAACATTTACTACACAAGAAACATTAACCAATGCAACAACTATTAAAAAATGGTTTTTACAATCGGCCAATGAAGCGGATGTTGCCAAACACTTTGTGGCTGTTTCAACCAATTTAGAATCTGTAAGCAACTTTGGAATTGCAACCGATAATATTTTCCCGATGTGGGATTGGGTTGGTGGACGTTTTTCATTATGGAGTGCCGTTGGATTATCGATTAGTCTAGCTGTTGGATTCAAAAACTATAATGATTTATTAGTTGGAGCTTTTGAAATGGATGAGCACTTTAAAAACACTCCTTTTGACAAAAATGCACCTGTAATTTTAAGCTTAATAGGAGTTTGGTATACAAATTTTTTCAATTCTGAATCAGAAGTAATACTACCTTATGCTCAATATTTAAGTAAACTAGCTCCATATTTACAACAAGCAATTATGGAAAGCAATGGTAAAAGTGTTGACAGAAATGGAGAAAATATTGATTACCAAACAGGTAATATTATATGGGGAGCACCAGGTTCTAATTCGCAACATGCATTTATGCAATTATTACATCAAGGAACAAAATTGATACCTGCTGATTTTATTGGGTTCAAAGAGTCATTATACGGCGATAAAGAACATCATGATAAGTTAATGGCTAATTACTACGCCCAAATGGAAGCACTTGCAATTGGTAAAACTAAAGAAGAAGCTCATTTAGACTTAAAAACTCAAGGAAAATTAGATGATATCTCAACATTATTACCCTACAAAGTTTTTGAAGGAAATAAACCAAGTACATCTATTTTAATTAAAAAATTAACTCCTAAAACTCTTGGAAGTTTAATTTCATTCTACGAACAAAAAATATTTATCCAAGGTGTGCTTTGGAATATCTACAGCTACGATCAGTTTGGAGTTGAACTTGGTAAAGAACTTGCTAATAAAATTTACAAAAAAGCTTAGTTTTTTTGATAAAAAAAAGCAACCTTTTTAAAAAATGAACATCTGTTAATAAGTTGTTAAAGAGTATTTACATCTTATGCGCTTAACAGATGTTTTTTTTATATTTTTAACAATATATTTGAAGTGTGTTAATTATTTAACAAACGAGGGTTAGTTTTTTTTCAATAATTTTAACTCTAGTTTAATAATAATTATTACTTTCACAAAACAATTAATTCAAATTAATATTAAACAATGAGAAATTTTAAAAACTTGTTAATGGCGGTATTACTACTTACTTCTACTGCTGTTTTCGCACAAACCAAACTTTCTGGTAAAGTTGTTGATGAATCAAATCAACCATTACCGGGCGCATCTGTTGTTGTACAAGGTACATCTACGGGTACATCTACAGATTTTGATGGGAACTTTTCATTTGAAGTTTCAAATTCAAACGGAACAATAGTTGTTTCATTTGTAGGTTACACAAACAAAGCTGTTGCCTTTGCAGGAACAACAAACTTTGGAACTGTTAGTTTAGCCCCTTCTTCTGAAACTTTAGATGAGATTGTTATTACTGCAACTTCATTTGCAATTGATAGAAAAACACCGGTTGCGGTTTCTACAATTAAAGCAGATGTTATTGAAAACAAATTAGGATCGCAAGAATTTCCTGAAATTTTAAAATCTACACCAGGTGTATACGCTACAAAATCAGGTGGTGGATTTGGTGATGGTAGGTTAAATTTAAGAGGTTTTAACTCTGAAAACGTTGCTGTAATGATTAACGGTGTACCTGTTAACGATATGGAAAACGGTAGAGTATATTGGAGTAACTGGGCAGGTTTAGCTGATGTAACTTCTGCTATGCAGGTTCAAAGAGGTTTAGGAGCTTCTAAATTAGCCGTACCTTCTATTGGTGGTACTGTGAATATTTTATCTAAAACAACTGATGTTGTAAAAGGTGGTAATGTATTTACTGCTGTTGGTAATGATGGATACCAAAAATATGGAGCGACTGTATCTACAGGATTACTAGATAATGGTTTTGCTGCAACTATTTCTGCTTCAAAAACTAAAGGTGATGGATATGTTGACGGAACTCAATTTGAAGGTTACAATTATTTTGTAAACATTTCAAAACAAATTAATACCAACCATAAAATAGCTTTTACTTCTTTTGGCGCACCACAACGCCACGGTCAAAGACAAAATAGAAGTTTAATTTCTAAGTATAGAAATGCTGAAAGCGGTAATAAATTTAATCCAGACTGGGGAATTAAAAATGGTGAAGTTTTGCATATTGAAGACAACTTCTACCACAAATCACAAACTTCTTTAAATCATTACTGGACAATTAGTGACAAAACTAATTTATCAACTGCACTATATGCCTCTTGGGGTACAGGTGGTGGTGGTGGAACTGCTGGGTCTAACAGAGATTTATTTAATGTTAGATTAGGAGCAGACGATCAGCCGGTTGACATAGATAATATTGTTAATATTAACAAAGCTAACGGTGCTTTAGGTTCAGAAGCTTTTTTAAGAGCTTCTAGAAATGACCATAGCTGGTTTGGAATGTTATCAACATTTAAAACTGAATTAAACGATAATTTATCTTTAATTGCTGGTCTTGATATAAGAGATTATACTGGAAAACACTTTAGAGAAGTAACTGATTTATTAGGAGGTAACTTTGTTGTTGATGATTCAGATATTAACAACCCTAATGTAGCTCTTAAAGTTGGAGATAAATTTTCTTATTACAACGACGGTGAAGTTGGATGGCAAGGTTTATTCACGCAACTAGAGTATGATAAAGACAATTTTGCTGGTTTTATTTCAGCTGCTGTTTCTAATACATCTTATAGAAGAATTGATTACTTTAACTATTTAGATAGCGACGATTTACAGGAAACTGATAAATATAATTTCACTGGATTTAGTGTTAAAGGTGGTGCAAACTACAACTTAACTGACGAGCATAACTTATTTGCTAACATTGGATATTTTGAAAAAGCGGCTGGTTTTGATTCTGTATTCTTACAGTATGATAATGAGCATATTAATGCTGATGCTGAAAATCAAAAAATATTTAGTACTGAGCTAGGGTATGGATTTAGAGGTGCAACTTTTGCTGCTAACCTGAACTTATACAGAACCGCATGGAACGATAGAACTTTAACTCAAGGAATTCAAAATCCTGACGGAACATTTAGTACAGCTAATATTTTAGGGGTAAACGCAATTCATCAAGGTGTTGAATTTGATTTCACCTATAAACCATCTGATAAATTAAGTATTATCGGTATGCTTTCTTTAGGAGACTGGAAATGGGATAGTGATGTAGAGAATGTGGAAATTTACGATGAAGAGCAAAACCTAATTGATACAGTAAACCTATATATTTCAGGATTAAAAGTTTCGGATGCAGCACAAACAACTGCTGCCCTTGGACTTGACTACGAATTAATGGATAAAACTCATTTTACTTTAGATTATAACTATTTTGATGACTTATATGCTGATTACGACCCTAATGATAGAGGTTCTCAAGGTGATCCACAAGCATGGAAAGCTCCTGCATATAGCACTTTTGATGCTAGTATCAGACACGGATTTAAAATTGGAGATTTAGATACTACTCTTACTGCAAGAATGAATAATGTATTTGATACTGAATACATTGCTGACGCTTTAGACGGTTCTGGTTCAGTTGCTGAAACTGCTCTAGTATGGTTCGGATACGGAAGAACATTTAACATTAGCGCTAAAATTAAATTTTAAAAAAAATCAAAACAATGAAAAAATTAATTTATTTATTTATGGCATTGGCTCTAGTGGTTACTACAGCCTGTGATCCAATGGAAGATATCTATGAAGTAATAGATGCTCAAGAAGAAATAATTAGTGGAGATGCTACATTTACTTTATCTGATGATGATTATGATGAATTGGGCCGATCATATGGGAACTTTGATTCTGTTGATCAGGCTAAATCTATGATTCCTGGATTATTATCTAACAAATTCCCAGTTTGGGGAGAAGGTTCTTTAGCTGTAGTTACTTTTGATATATATGCGCCTAGAAAAGATGAAAGATCTTTAGATGTTTATACTGTTACTACTGCCGATTATGACTCACAAGGAGGAAGTGTTGCTCAATACAACAACTTCTCTAGTATGAACCATATTATCACTTTTTTAGATTCTAAATACACTGATCCAGATAACAGATTATTAGTTTCTTTAACATACAAATATTACTCTGGTGGAGTACAAACTTTAAATAACGGTTTTCTTTATTTAAACGGAGCTTGGGAGTTTATACAAGGATTTACCGGAGATGAGTACGAGGCAATGGGTGAAAGTTATCCAAACTTCTCATCTGAAGATGAAGCTGAAACAAAAATTCCAGTATTCTTATTAGATAAATTCAAATATGAAACAAAAAATGCTGGAGCAATTGAAGCTATCATGTACAAAATTTATGTTGGTGGTGGAGTTACTGAAAGCTATGTTAAATATTTTATATTTGATGGTTCTGGATGGTCAGTTTACAGCAATGTTGTTCAAGAAACCGTAAAATTTGGACACGATGGTTCTACCTGGGTTCCTGATAACACTATTAAATACACTTTAACAGGTGCTGATTATGACCTTGTTGGAAACGGTTATTACCAAAACTTTGATGTAAGAGCTGGTAAAGACGAAGAAACTGTTGAAGCCAGATTAGCAAAAATTAACACCATTTTATTAAACAACTTCCCTGGAATGGCAGAAGGTCAAAAATTCATTGTTAGCTACAATGTATATTCTGGAGCTGCTGAAGTTTGGGAAATGAAAGTTATTTTATCTGGAGGAGAATACATTCTTCAATAGAGATAAATCAACTTATAATTTTAAAAGCCTGATAGAAAAATCTATCAGGCTTTTATTGTTTATTAGTTCGTGAAACAATCCAATACCCTTAATATTTTCTTCAAGTGCAATTAACACAGCATAACAATCAGGTTTGGTTACTGCAAATTGCTTAAATGTTTCCTTCTCCAGTCCATCAAAATCTATCTCATCTGTAGATTATTTTGTCACAAAATATTTGACAGTTTTAATTACGTCTCTTGAATCAAGTTTTTTTAACTATTTTTAATGGTAATGCCTTATTAATAAAAATTAACTTAATTAATTTTTTCTTTCTGCGTAGTTGTTCATTAATTATAATAAAATAGATTATAAAAAAAATCCAGATACTCATATATGAGCATCTGGATTTTTCAAACAAAACTCCTAAATGTTATGCGTTAACTTTTTAGCCAATTTAAAACATTGCGTTCAAAAGCATGTTTATTCTTTTATTAATTTCAATATTAGTGGTTGCTCATTCAAAATAACTTTCACAATATAAATTCCTACTGGCTTATTTTCAATATTCAAATGAATTTTACCAAAATGAACTTCGTGCATTTTTGAACTAATTAACTGCGAATGGATATTGTACAATTGAACTTCTAATTTATCAACTTCACCAGGAATTCCTATTTGGAATATTCCGTTAGTTGGATTTGGATACGCAACTATATTTTCAAAATTATCAATTCTTTTAAGCAGAACACCTTCACAACTTACACTTGTTTTTACCATTACTTCATCACCTTGTTTAAGACCATCAACCTCAATAGACTTGCTGTATGTTTCATTCACTATAACGCCATTTACAGCAATAAAATAAGGCGCAGTTCCCTGCTCAATTTCAACAGATACCTTATTTGATGTTGCACTAGTTTTTCCTGAAATTTCTTGTGCTTCTTCAATTATAATAGTAAAACATTGTTCATAATTTTCATCGTCAACAACAATACATAGTTCGTATGTATTTGGTATTAAATTTTCAATAGTAATAGTATCTGTAAAATTATAATCAACATCATTAATTGTAACCGTATAGTTGTAATTTAGATTAGCGGTAATTATAACTTGCCCATTTTCCTTACCTGTACAAGTTTCCCCACTAGTTTCAATAGAAAAGTTGTTTGAAGGCAAAGTAAAACAACCTACTGAATCAACGTTAGAACCAGTCGTTGTGTTAGGGCAAACATCTACATTATTCATCACGCCATCGTTGTCATCATCTAACTGGCTATCCGAACATCCTTCTACATTTACAGTTTCTCCATTTGGAGTATTTGCACATACATCTACATTATTCATCACACCATCGTTGTCATCATCTAACTGGCTATCCGAACATCCTTCTGCATTTACAGTTTCTCCATTTGGAGTATTCGCACATACATCATCCCCATTTGGAATACCATCTCCGTCATCATCTCGCTGGGCTTCTGAACAACCATTTGCATCAACAGTTTCTCCACTTGGAGTATTGGCACATACATCTACATTATTCATCACACCATCACCGTCATCATCTAACTGACTCGCTGAACATCCATCTACATTTACAGCTTCTCCATTTGGAGTATTCGCACATACATCGTCTCCATTGGCAACACCGTCACCATCATCATCTCGCTGAGCTTCTGAACATCCATTGGCATCAACAGCTTCTCCTGATGGTGTGTTAGGACATACATCTATACTATCCAAAACACCATCGTTATCACTATCTTCATTAGGTTCCGTTGCAGAAATTTCAAAACTATCAACGGTCCATCTCGTTGGAACTCCATCAGAATAATATTTAAATGCAATATAAACTGGACCTGTAATTGAACTAATATCAACATTTGTAAAAGTATAGACTTCTTCTGTTCCCGATCCATCTGAATGAATTGGAATAGTTATATTTGGAACATTTACCCATGTAAAATTACTTGGATTCCCACTACCATCATAATCTGATGAATACACTAAAGATAGTGGTGTTGTACCATAGGCTGCGTCTGTATAAAAACTTAATAACTCGCTTTCATTAGTGTCAAAATCAATAGGGTTATTTGTAATTAACCAATCTTTACTTAGTTCTGTTTCCTGATAACCGTTAATCCCCATAGATCCAGAACCATTCTCTCCATATTGAGTTTCACAATTCCAATTTTTTGAACTTGCTTCGCTGTAGGTAAAAAATTCTAAAGAAGCACAATCATTAAAATCTTCAGAAATTAACATAAAAGGGCCTTCTATAGTTGTAACATCTAACGCAGCGCTTTCCACTGATAGATTGGAGGCAGCATCTCTTGCTTTAATAGTAACTGTATAACTGGTGCTTTCAATTAAATTAGTTAATGATGTTGAGGTAGACGTAGAAGTTTGTAAATAAACCCCGTCTATATAAATTAAATAATCATACACTCCAACATTATCTGTGGAAGCTGTCCAATTTAAATCAAAAGACTCATGGGTAATATTAGATGCCACTACATTTGAAGGAGCGGTTGGAGCTTCTGTATCCGTAGAACCTGTTGACCACCATTTATCCTCAGCGCTTAAACCTCCCCAAATTACTGTTGCTAAATAAGGATTGTCAATAAAAGGATTTCTATTCATTTGAATTCCAGCCAGCACTTCATTTCTATTAGCTTCAAAATCAGAAACAGGGTCTTCAACATTCCAGGTCAAAAACAACTCAATCATATTTGAATCCATAGAATTCACAGTTCCAAGACCTATATTTGTAGGCAAACAACTTGTTTCTGATATTTGAGAGCCATCTCCATGATAACGAAGATACATATACATAACAATACGCGCTACATCACCTTTCCATTCATCACCAGGATACCAACCTCCATTAGACGTCGCATAAGATGCTACACCACTTCCATTGGAAAATTTCTTATTACTTCTTGATGTATTACGTTGCGTATCAGCAGGTCTTATACCATGAACATCTGTTCCTGGACCAGGGTCATCGGTATTAAAGCTAGGATTTGCTTTTGATTGAGCAAATACATGTTCTCTGTTCCAGGTTCCTGTTGTACCACCTGTATCTTGAGAATCTTTATCTCTTGTTCTGTCAGTTGTAACATCTCCATCAGTATCATCATATCCATAAATTAATAAGACGTTTGAACTAATATCAGGATCTTCATCAGCCGCCCTGCACGCATCCCATACATCGGTTGAAGATGACGAATATGGAATACTCGAGTGTGTGCTTTCTATTCTGCCGGCAAGTTCCAAAAATAAGTCGTTGCCTGTTTTTGTTAAATCTAATCCGTTATAATACCCTTGTACTTGAGCAAAAAGAGTTAGATTTAAAAATAAAAATAAAGCGAAAAGTATTTTTTTATTCATTATTTTACTTGATTAAATTCTTAATTTTTATGTGTGTATGTTTTCTGAAAGAAATAATGTACGAAAATACTTAATTTGTATTTTATTTAGTCTTAAATTTTAATTAAAATTTTAATTACTGGTAAACCCTGTTTCTAATTAATTTTCTATTTTTACCAGAACTAAAAACTACTACTATGACTAAAATGATTCACTCTTATTGGGCGTACATTGCACTGCTTGTTTTAATTGTCGCTGTTTTTAACGCTATAGCAGGGCTCCGCTCAAAAAAAGAATTCAAAGAAAAAGATGTACGCATTTCATTATTTGCTCTAATTGCATCACATATTCAATTGATAATTGGATTTGGTGCTTACTACTTTTCTGCTTTTTACACAACTATGAAAGAAGTTGGCATGGGTGAAGTAATGAAAAACAGTGAACTTCGAAAACCTTTAGTCGAACACCCTTTAATGATCATTATTGCTATTACTTTAATTACTATTGGGTTTTCTAAACATAAAAAGAAGGAGACTGATGGTGCAAAATTTAAAACTATAGCAATCTTTTATACAGTTGCTCTAATTTTAATTTTAGCTGTAATTCCATGGAATTTATGGTTATCCTGCTCTTAATATTTTAAAATTCTAAATTAATTTTAGGATTTTTTTATTTTTACACTATGATTAAAATATTAGCTTACATACCTACTCTGTTGTACTTGATTTGTTTTGGATTGTTATTAGTAATTTTTCATCCTATCCAATGGCTATGTCTTAAATTAGGTGGGTATAAAGCTCATAAAAAATCGGTAGATATTTTAAACTTTTTTATAGTTTATAATTTATTGTTTTTAGGTACGAGAATCACATTTAAAAATAAGCAAATTATCCCTGAAAATGTACCGCTAGTTATTGTTTCCAATCATCAAAGCATGAATGATATACCCGCACTTATTTGGTTTTTGAAAAAATACCATCCAAAATTTGTGGCCAAAAAAGAACTGGGTAAAGGTATTCCAAGCATCTCATTTAATTTAAAACATGGTGGTGCTGCTTTAATTGATCGTAAAGATGGGAAACAAGCCATTAGTGAAATTATGAAATTGGGTAAATATATTGAAGAAAATAATCGTTCAGCAGTTATTTTCCCAGAAGGGACAAGAAGTAGAAATGGCAAGCCTAAACGCTTTTCAGAGAATGGTTTAAAAATGCTGGTAAAATATGCGCCATCAGCTTATGTACTACCAGTAACCATTAATAATTCGTGGAAATTTTTAAAGTATGGAGGGTTTCCAATGGGTTTAGGAGTTCATTTAAAATTTGATGTTCACAAACCTATCAAAGCAAATTCAATGGAATTTGATGATTTGTTTAAAAAAGTGGAACAAACTATTACTTCTAAAGTTGTAGTTTAAATTCATCCTTATCATTTAAAAAATTTAATTGATTTCGAACTTGGGAAATATGATTTTTATCCAAACAAACTAACTCTACAAACTCCTCTTCTTTAGTTTGTTTTGAAATTGGCTCTCCATAACAATTATATGTTTTTGAGTGTCCATTATATTCTAAATTATTATTATCTCCCCCCACTCTATTAACACCAACCACATAGCACATGTTTTCAATTGCTCTGGCTTTTAAAAGTGCATTCCAGGCATTAATTCTTGGTTTTGGCCAATTGGCTACATACAATAATAAATCGTATTCTTCAACATTTCTTGCAAAAACAGGAAAACGTAAATCATAACAAATTTGAGGACAAATTCTCCATCCATTGTAATGGATTATCACTTTTTCAACTCCAGATGTATAGACTTTTTCCTCACCGGCTAGTGAAAATAAATGACGCTTATTATAGTATTTTATTTCTCCTGACGGAAACACAAAAATAAAACGATTATAAAACTTATTTTTGTCTTCAATCACCACACTTCCACAAATAGCAAAATCTTTAATAGAAGCTGTTTTTTGCATCCATTTCACAGTTTCTCCATTCATTTGCTCGGCAACTTCTCTTGGATTCATTGTAAATCCCGTTGAAAACATTTCAGGGAGTACAACAATATCTACATCTTCAGAAATCAAATTTATTTTTTCTGAAAAGTTCTTTCTGTTTTGATCAGCATTTTGCCAAACTAGTTCAGATTGGATTAGAGCTAATTTTAGATGTTGCATAATATATCAGCTGCTTTTTTAAGAGTGTCATCGGTTTTTGCAAAACAAAAACGCAAAACTTTAGTATCTAAATTATTTTCGTTAAAAACGGATATAGGGATGGAAGCTACTCCTTTTTCTTTTATTAACCTCACAGCAAAATCAAAATCATTTTCCTTAGCTATATTTTTAAAACTCATTAACTGAAAATAAGTCCCTTTTGAAGGTATAAATTCAAATTTAGAATCTTTCATTAAGTTTAAAAATAAATCACGTTTTTTCTGATAAAAACTTCCCAGCTCCAGATATGTATCAGGATTTTCCATATATTTTGCCAAACCAACTTGCATAGGATGATTTACACTGAATACATTAAACTGGTGCACTTTTTGAAATTCTTTCATCAATTCTTTCGGAGCTAAACAATAACCAATTTTCCATCCGGTATTATGAAATGTTTTTCCGAAGGAAGCTGTTATAAAAGCTCTTTTTGCTAAATCAGGAAATAGCGCTGCCGATTGATGTTGCTCTCCGTCAAAAATTATATGTTCGTATACCTCATCGCTCAATAAAATAATAGATGTGCCTTTCAATAAATTTTCTAAACACAACATATCTTTTTTAGATAACACTTTTCCTGAAGGGTTATGAGGCGTATTTATAATTACCATTTTTGTTTTAGATGTAATTAACTCTTTTACATCTTCCCAATTAATATCAAAAGTTTCAGGATTTAATTGATATGGAATAACTTTTCCTCCAAATAATTTAACTGTTGGCTCATAACTATCATACGCTGGTTTAAAAATTAGCACCTCATCTCCTAAATTAACTGTTGCTGCAATGGCGGTAAAAATAGCCTGAGTTGCTCCTGCTGTGATAGTAATTTCATTTTCAGGATGATAACCAACATTGTATAAACTTTCCATTTTTTTGGAAATAATTTTTCGTAAACTAAAAATTCCTGGCATAGGTGCATATTGATTTTTACCATTCAACATTGCCTTGTTTACCAGTTGTTTTAGCTCTAATGAACTTTCAAAATTTGGATATCCTTGCGATAAGTTAATTGCTTTGTGCTTAAATGCTAATTCACTCATTACCGAAAATATGGAAGTTGGTACGTTTGGTAATTTTGATTGAAACGGATTTTTAGATAGTTGCATCTTCTTTCAAGCTTTGAATATTAAATGTACAAAAAAAACCTGCTTCAGAAATGAAACAGGTTTTAAATATAATTCTAAAATTATGTTTTAGATAATGTTTGCTTTTAAATATTCACGATTCATACGTGCAATATTTTCTAATGAAATTCCTTTTGGACATTCTACTTCACAAGCTCCAGTATTGGTACAGTTACCAAAACCTTCATCATCCATTTGTTTTACCATATTTCTAACACGATCAGCAGCTTCAACTTTACCTTGTGGTAACAAAGCAAATTGAGATACTTTAGCCGAAACAAATAACATTGCGCTAGAGTTTTTACAACTAGCAACACAAGCTCCACAACCAATACAAGCTGCAGCATCCATAGATAAATCTGCATTGTGTTTAGAAATAGGAATTGCATTTGCATCCTGTGTATTACCCGATGTATTTACCGAAATATAACCTCCTGCTTGCTGAATACGTTCAAAAGCCATTCTATCAACAACTAAATCCTTAATCACGGGAAATGCTTTTGCTCTCCACGGTTCAATATAAATAGTATCACCATCTTTAAACATACGCATATGTAACTGACAGGTTGTAATACCTCTATCCGGACCGTGTGGTTCACCATTAATGTGTAATGAACACATACCGCAAATACCTTCTCTACAATCGTGATCAAAAGCTATTGGCTCTTCATCTTTTGCAACTAAACTTTCGTTTAATATATCCATCATTTCTAAGAAAGACATATGTTCTGAAATATCAGTTACTTTATATTCGACCATTTGACCTTTATCCTGAGGTCCTTTTTGTCTCCAAATTTTTAACGTTAAATTCATAATCTTTCTTATTTGTATGAACGAGTTTTTAATTCAATATCTTTAAATTCTAATTCTTCTTTGTGAAGTTTAGCTTCGCTAGGTTTACCTGTGTATTCCCAAGCAGCAACATAGGCAAAGTTTTTATCGTCACGTAGTGCTTCACCATCTTCAGTAACATATTCTTCACGGAAATGCCCTCCACAAGATTCGTTTCTTTCCAAAGCATCCTTAGCAAATAATTCACCTAATTCTAAGAAATCAGCAACTCTACCGGCTTTTTCAAGTTCAACATTCATTTCATTTAAACTTCCTGGAACTTTTACGTTTTTCCAAAAATCTTCACGAATATCTTGAATTTCTTTAATAGCTTCTTTTAAGTGCTTTTCGTTACGAGCCATCCCTACTTTATTCCACATAACTAAACCAAGTTTTTTATGGAAATAATCAACAGAATGCGTTCCTTTATTATTGATGAAAAGTTCTAATTTAGCTTTAATTTCTTTTTCAGCTTCATCAAATTCTTTAGTATCCGTTGGAATTGCACCTGTTCTAATATCATCAGCTAAATAATCGCCAATAGTATAAGGCAATACAAAATACCCATCAGCCAATCCTTGCATTAATGCAGAAGCTCCTAAACGGTTAGCGCCATGATCTGAAAAATTAGCTTCACCTATACAGTACAATCCGTCAACAGTTGTCATTAAATTATAATCAACCCAAACACCACCCATTGTATAGTGTGTTGCAGGATAAATCATCATAGGTGTTTTGTATGGATTATCATCTACAATTTTCTCATACATTTGGAATAAGTTTCCGTATTTAGCTTCAATAACAGCCTCACCTAATTTGATGATTTCTTCTTTTGAAGCATTATCTATACCTTTTATTTTTGCTTGCTCTGAACCATAACGGTAAATTGCAGAAGCAAAATCTAAATATACAGCCTCACCGGTTGCATTTACACCGTAACCAGCATCACAACGCTCTTTTGCAGCTCTAGATGCAACATCACGCGGCACAAGGTTACCATAAGCTGGATATCTTCTTTCTAAATAGTAATCTCTATCTTCTTCGGCTAATTCTGTAGGCTTTAACTTACCTTCTTGAATTGCTTTTGCATCTTCAATTTTTGCAGGAACCCAAATTCTACCATCATTACGTAATGATTCAGACATTAACGTTAATTTTGATTGGTAATCTCCTGAACGTGGAATACACGTTGGGTGAATTTGTGTCATACAAGGATTTGCAAAATATGCTCCCTTTTTATGAATTTTCCAAGCTGCTGTTGCGTTAGATCCCATTGCGTTTGTAGATAAGAAATATACATTTCCGTATCCACCAGTTGCAATAACTACTGCGTGAGCCGAATGACGCTCAATTTCACCAGTAATTAAATCACGTGCAATAATCCCTCTAGCTTTTCCGTCAACTTTTACTACGTCTAACATTTCGTGACGATTGAACATTTCAATCTTACCACGAGCAATTTGACGGTTCATTGCAGAATAACACCCTAACAATAATTGTTGTCCTGTTTGACCTTTTGCGTAAAAGGTTCTTGAAACTAATACTCCACCAAATGAACGGTTATCTAATAACCCTCCATAATCACGTGCAAAAGGAACACCTTGCGCCACACATTGATCAATAATAGCTCCTGAAACCTCAGCTAAACGATATACGTTAGCTTCACGAGAACGGTAATCTCCACCTTTCACTGTGTCGTAAAATAAACGATAATTTGAATCACCATCGTTTTGATAATTTTTTGCCGCATTGATACCTCCTTGTGCTGCAATTGAATGCGCTCTACGTGGAGAATCCTGATAAGCAAAAGCTTTTACGTTGTATCCCAATTCTGCCAACGAAGCCGCTGCAGAACCTCCTGCTAAACCTGTTCCAACAACAATAATATCAATATTACGTTTGTTTGCCGGGTTAACAAGATTTACATTTTCTTTATAAGTTGTCCATTTATCTTTAATTGGACCCTTTGGTACTTTTGAATTTAAAGTCGTCATAGTTATCTAAGATTAATGGTTAAAGTAGTGATATAATGCAGTAATTATAAATCCTAAAGGAATTACAATTGAGTAAATTTTTCCAAAATTACTCACGCACTTTGAATATTTGTTATTAAACCCAATCGATTGAAATGCAGATTGAAAACCGTGAAGCAAGTGCACTGCTAATAAAATAAATGCAACTACATAAGCCCCAACTCTTAACGGATTTACAAATTTATGTTGTAATTCTTCAAAATAACGATAGCCTTCTTCTCCTGGTAAAACACCCGACATATCACCTAAGATATATTTTGTGTTAATCTCTGGAATCCAAAAATCGATAAAGTGTAACACTAAAAATGCTAAAATTACAGCTCCCGAAACAACCATGTTTCTTGATGCCCAAGAAGAACTTGCTGCACCATTAAATTTAGTATACTTTACATTTCTTGCTCTTTTATTCCTTAACTCTAAAATAAATCCCATTACAAAATGAAATACAACTCCAAAAATTAATATAGGTTGCATAGCAAACTGTATTAAAGGATTAGTTCCCATAAAGTGAGACAAATCATTAAATAAGTCTGCGCTAAATAATGATGTTAAATTAACTGCTAAGTGAATAATTAAGAAAATGATAAGGAAAAGTGCCGACAAAGCCATAGCTACTTTCCTTGCAATAGATGATGATAAAACGCTCATTTTTTATAATTTTTTGAAGCCACAAAGATACTCAATTCTCTTTTTTATTACATAAAAATTATTGTAAAAATGCTATTTAGAATGATTATAAAATGTTATTCTGTATAAAATTAATAAAGTAGCTTACTTTATTTTAAATACCTATCCATTTCTTATGAAAAAAACTTTCTTATTTCTATTTATATCGTCATTTCTGTCAAACGCCCAACAATTCGATATTGATAAGTTAAAAAACATAAAAACACGTTCCATTGGTCCGGCAGGTAACAGTGGAAGAGTTACTACTCTTGACGTTTTTATTGATAATCCTGAAATAATTTATATTAAAACTGCATCTGGTGGTTTATGAAAATCGGAGGGCGGCGGTGTAGATTGGAAACCTATTTTTGATAAACAACGAGTAATCTCTATTGGTGCTGTTACCATTCAACAAAGTAATTAATGGATGTAGCTTGCTCCCAAAAGTCTTTCCAATTAGATTGCGCATTCATTTTGAATACTTATAAAAAGTAACAAAACTAATTAGTAAAATTTCATGTTTATTTTAATTCAAAAGCAGATTCAACTTCTCCTATTTTAACTGTATAAACTCCTTTTGGCAAGTAGTATTTTTCGGTTTGTGCTTTTTCAACTATAACCTCCTTTTTAGCAAAGTAATTTTTCACGCTTTTTTCAGAAGTTGAAACATCATATTCAACGTAATTGTACCCTTTTAACGCTTCCACTTTTAAACTATTTAGTTTTTTACCATCTTCAGATAATATTTCTAAAATGTATTCTCCTGAATTTGCAACGTAAAACGGAATTAAAATTGAAGGTTCTGTTAAAGGCATCCATTTACTCCAAGATTTTCCCCAGTTAGAAGAAAACTTAATAGTTGGAATATCAAAAATTACAATCTCTTTCCCTTCTATTTTTTCAAATTGTTGAATAGCGGCAATACTAGTTTTATAAATTGAACGTCCGTGTGTTCCAATCACCAAATCTTTTGCTTCTTTTTGAATTACCAAATCGTGCACCGCAACAGGTGGTAAATTTTTGAAGAATATTTCCCAATTTTCACCTTTATCAAAGGAAATATATGCTGCATTATCGGTCCCTAAATACAATATGTTTTCGTTTGATGGATCTTCTTTTAGTACATTTACCGCTGAATTTGGTAAATTACCACTAATATTTTCCCAACTAACACCTTTATTTTCACTTACAAACACATATGGTTTAAAATCATCATTTCTATAGCCATTTAGAGTTACATAAACTCTATTTTTTTTATGTTGTGAAGCAACTACACGACTTACCCATAACCCCTGAGGTAAGTTTTCAGAGATTTTACTCCACAAACTTCCTCCATTTTCAGTAACATACACATAGCCATCGTCACTTCCCGTATATATAAATCCAAACTGTAAAGGGCTTTCAGAAATACTGGTTAATGTTCCGTAAGGAACATTTCCTTTTATTCCTCCAGTTGTTAAATCGTGGGAAATTACATCAAACGTCTCCCCTTTATTCATAGAGCGTAGTAGTTTATTTGCGCCCATATACAAAATATCCTGATTATGGGGTGATAACAAAATTGGAGTTTGCCAATTGTAACGATAAGGAGAATCACCTAATTCATGCGTTGGATGAATGTAAACTCTTTCTTTTGTTTTTAAATTTAAACGGTAATAATACCCAAACTGTGATCCTGAATACACAACATTATTATCTCGGTTATCAATTTGTACATGCATTCCATCTCCTCCTCCAATATTTTTATAAGGATAACTTCCGGAACTCTCCCAATATTTTGAAGCTTTATAGGTACTTGGTCCAAACCAAACACCGTTATCTTGCAAACCACCAAAAACGTTGTATGGTTTTTGGTTATCAACATTCACCGAGTAAAATTGTCCAACAGCGGGCGCATTATTTTTTATCCAATTTTTACCATCGTCATACGTAATATTAATACCTCCATCATTTCCATCAATTAAATGACCTTCAAAATTTGGATTTACCCAAATTGCTTGATGATCGGCGTGCACATTTTCTCTCCACATAGATGAAAATGTTTTCCCTCCATCATCCGATTTTAATAAAGGAACTCCTCCAATATAAATCTTATTTTGATTGAATGTGTTAACAGCTATTATTCCAAAGTAATAGCCATACGAACTATAAACATCATCTAAATAATCCTTATGTGTTTTATGCCAGGTTTTGCCACCATCTTCACTTTTATAAACCTCTGCACCAATAACTTCTGAATTTAACAATGTATAATTGGCATCTTCTAAATACAGCGCCAAATCACCAGGGTGAATGATGCCGTTTTTCATCATTTCTTTCACTTTTTTTGCTGTATATTTTTTAGGGAACCGGTTTTCCTTTAAATAGTTATTCAAATCATCTTCATCTAATTTCAAAAATTCAACTGAATCCATTAATTTGAAATCATCTTTTTTCAAACCTATTTTTGATTTTTTCTTTTTTTCAGGTCTTAAAAACTGATTGTCTAACAAAGCATATACAACATTATTATTAAATGCCGCCAAGCCAATTCTGCCAATACCATTTCCTGTTGGAAACCCACTATTTTCAGTAGTTAATTTTATCCACGTTGAACCACTATCTTCACTTTTATAAATGGCCGAACCCTGCCCATTTCCATTAAAATTCCAAGCTTTTCTATCTCGTTCCCAAGTTGCTGCATATAAAATTTTTGAATTTACAGGTGAAACACTTATATCAATTACACCTGTATTTTCATTAATAAACAGCACATTTTCCCAGGTTTTCCCTCCATCAGTAGTTTTAAAAATTCCCCGCTCTTTGTTTGGCGTGTATAAATGACCAACAACACCCACCACAACTTCATTCGGATTATTTTTATTTATAATAATTCTGCCAATGTGCTGAGAATCTTTCAAGCCAACATTTTCCCAGGTTTCACCTTTATTGGTGCTTTTTAAAATTCCTATTCCGGCATAAGACGATCGTGATGAATTACTCTCACCAGTACCAATCCAAATAGTTTCACTATTCCAGTCAACGGCAATATCACCAACATTAATTGTTGCTGCATTATCCATAATAGGAGTAAATGAAGTTCCGTTGTTATTTGTGTACCAAACACCTCCTGAAGCATATCCAACATAAAACTCGGTTGATTTATTTGGGTTTACATCAATATCAACAATTCTTCCACTCATTATTGAAGGCCCAATATTGGTGAAAGGAACATTTTTCACCAATGATTCTTGCGCAAATATTCCAAAAGAAACAAAAAGAATACTGCATACTATGGTTAATTTATTCATTTTTAAGTTTTTTAATAAGTTTTGGTCATATTAGCAGGTATCACAATTATAAAATCTGCTTTTAATTTTTTTTCTTTATTGAACTTTTTAATATTCTCTTGTTCTACAACACTCACGGTTACAATCTTTAAATTTTGTTTAATTTGTTTTAAATACCAGTAAATTCCTTCATAATCATCAGAATGATATGAGCCGTTGTAGTGAATGAATAAGTTATTTTCACTCCAATTTTTTAAAATAAAATAGCTCATGGTTGCATCTTTAACGGCTTGAGCTTTTGGTAAATTATCTCCACCATGACCACCCATCATAGTTTTCATTTTTTTATAAGATGGTAAAGTGGCATCGTATACAACTGGTAAAGGTGCAATCCATTCTTTTTCTTCAGAAGACAGCTTTTCTAAAGCTTCAAAGCCGCCTCTAAAAACTTTTTTAGCATACCTACGTGGAATATTTGTAGCAACAAAATTCAATTTTTCCTTTTTTGCAAAATCAACCAATGGTTTGTAATCGGTTTTATAATTGTTCCATAATCTTGCAAGGGTATCTAGAGCTTTTTGATCTATTTTTCCTGTCAAATAATCATTTAACTCATTTTGATTATCGGCTTCAAACATTTCAGCACCCAGTGTTAACCGTCTTTTCTTACTCAATTCAACAGTGGTTTCGTATTGTAACCAATGCACTATTGGGTTGTTGTGATGTTCCCCAAACAATACAATATCAGTATTGCTCATTTTTTTCAACATTCTTTTATATGAAACCTTTTTCCCTTTTGTATTGTACAATTTATAAGCAGGTTTATTTTGTGAAAAAATTACTGAAGAAAAAATTAAGAAAAGAAGGTATACTATTGACTTACGCATAAATAATATTGATTATAAAAGGATTGGTTTTGAACAAATTTATAACTTTGTTATGAAATAATACTAAAAAATCTTTAGAATGAAATATCATCCGGTTAGTAATCACCTTTTTACAAAAAACAGAGCAAAATTTACCGCTCAAATGAAACCCAAATCAATTGCTGTTTTTAATTCAAATGATGTATTTACAACCGGCGCAGATAGTACAATGCCATTTAAACAAAGTAGTGATTTATTGTATTTAAGTGGTGCTGACCAAGAGGAAAGTATTTTGTTACTTTTCCCTGATGCATTGGATGAAAATCATAGAGAAATTTTGTTTTTAACTGAAACAAACGAGCACATTGCTATTTGGTATGGCGCTAAATATTCTAAAGAAGAAGCTAGAAAAGTTTCTGGTATAAAAACTGTTTACTGGCTTTCGGAATTTAAAAAAGTTTTTTTTGATTTAATGACAGAAGCTGAAACTGTTTATTTCAATACCAACGAACACTACCGTCAGGTTGTAGAAATTGAAACACGTGAAGACAGGTTTATTAAGCAATGTAAAACTGATTTTCCGGCGCATAAATGGGAAAAAAGCAATCAAATTTTACAACAAATTAGAGGTGTAAAAGAACCTGAAGAAATTGAACTAATACAAAAGGCCTGCAATATTACTGAAAAGGGTTTTAGAAGAATACTACCTTTTGTTAAGCCCAAAATTATGGAATATGAAATTGAAGCTGAATTTATGCATGAATTTCTTAGAAACAGATCAAAAGGGTTTGCTTATACTCCAATAATTGGCTCTGGATATAGCGCCTGTGTTTTACATTATATTGAAAATAATAAAGAATGTAAAGACGGTGATTTAATTTTAATGGATGTAGGTGCCGAATATGCTAATTATTCAAGTGATATGACCCGAACTATTCCTGTAAATGGACGCTTTACTAAAAGACAACGTGCCATTTATGATGCTGTTTTAAGGGTAAAAAATGAAGCTACAAAACTATTAGTTCCGGGAACAATTTGGGCTGAGTACCATAAAGAAGTTGGAAAAATAATGACTTCAGAATTAATTGGTTTAGGATTAATTGACAAAGCCGATGTTCAAAATGAAGATCATGCCTGGCCGGCATATAAAAAATATTTTATGCACGGAACTTCACATCATTTAGGTTTAGACACACACGATTACGGCGCATTAAAAACACCTATGAAAGCAGGAATGGTTTTTACTGTTGAACCAGGTATTTATATACCTGATGAAAATTTAGGTTTGCGAATTGAAGATGATGTAGTAATTCAAGAAAAAGGAGAACCTTTTAACTTAATGAGAAATATTCCTATTGAAGCTGAAGAAATTGAAAATTTAATGAATTCAAAATAATTCAAAAAAACTCGAATCGACTGATTCGAGTTTTTTATAAATTTAATTCATAGTAGTTTTAAGAAACTACTTCTTCAAACACATACGAATTTAAATGTTGAAGTGCTTCAATTTTATCACTGGTATTCACTAATAATGATATATTATTTTTACTCCCACCATAAGAAATCATTCTTACAGGAAGATCTTTTAAAACCCTAAATAATTTATGAGTATCTGTATGGTTCACAACAGAATTACCCACTAAACAAACAATACTTTGCTGATTATCAACTTCAACTTTTGAGAATTTCAGCAATTCATCGACTATTGAATTTAAGCTATTGTCATTATCAATTGTTAATGAAATTGCTACTTCTGATGTAGTAATCATATCTATTGAAGTTTCATATTTCTCAAAAATTTCAAAAACTTTTTTCAAAAACCCGTGAGCTTGAAGCATTCTTGCAGAATTAATTTTAATGGCAGTAATGTTATCTTTTGCGGCTATTGCTTTTATTCCATCACCCTCAGTTTGTAGAGAAATTAATGTCCCATAAGATGTTGGATCCATCGTATTTTTTAACCTCACAGGGATGTTTGCTTCACGAGCAGGCATAACTGTTTGAGGATGTAAAATTTTTGCTCCAAAGTAAGCCAACTCCGCAGCTTCATCAAACGATAAATTAGAAATTGCTTGCGTATTTTCAACAAATCTAGGATCGTTATTGTGCATTCCATCAATATCAGTCCAAATTTGAACCTCATCTGCATTTACAACAGCACCTATAATTGTTGCAGTATAATCACTTCCTCCACGTTGTAAATTAGCAATATTCCCATAGGCATCAAGACAAATAAAACCTTGTGTTATGTATATGTCAGCTGGCAATCCTTCATCAACAATACGTTGTAAATTTTGCTTTATATAAAAATCATCCGGTTCAATTGATTTATCAATTCGCATAAAATCTAAGGCAGGTAATAAACGTGCATTTACACCTTCTTGAATCAAATATTTTGTAAACATGAAAGTAGAAAGTAACTCACCTTGTGAAACAATTTTATTGTACAATAATTCACTATGATTTTCAGAGATTAACCCTTGTAAATAATCAAAAATAAAATCAATATAATTTGAAACTTCTTGTTTTAATTCAGAAGAATCAAACAATTCATCAATTACTACATTGTATTTTTTATACAAAACATCAATTGTGGCTAATGCTTGTGTCTGATTTCTTAATTTTATAGATTCAGAAATCTCTACTAAAATATTAGTAGTACCTGACATAGCTGATAATACTACAATTTTCTTTTCCCCATCTGTAATAAGTTCTTTAACTTTTTTAATATTTTCAATGGAACCTACAGATGTTCCTCCAAACTTTAAAACCTTCATTTTTTCTATCTTTACGAGGCAAAAATAAAATGATTTTAACTGTGGCGTGTTTATTTAAAAATAATAAACTAATTTTGCACAAACTGTTAACTATTTAACACCATGAAGACTATTGCCACCTGTGTAGAAGAAATATTAGTTTCTCAACCTTTTTTAGAAGACGCTTTAACACGAAACATTTTAAATTACAGTGCTTTAGCAGAAGAACTGCGTGATCCAATTTCAAAAATGCTTCGTAAACCTGTAAAAACAGGAGCTATAATGATGGCATTGAGAAGATACAGCCCGCCAAAAGAAATGGCGAACAAAATTAAGCTGAATAAAGTTCTTCAAAATTTAGGAGATATTACTGTTCGGTCTGATTTATCGGATTATACCTTTAAAAATTCACCCTCTTTAATTCAGGCTCATTTAAAAACGCTGGAAATTATTAAAAACGATCCACATATTTTTTACACATTTACACGTGGCGTTCATGAAAGTAATGTTTTAATAACTACAGCTTTAAAAAAGCAAATTGAAGAACACTATAAAAATGAAATTTGTACAGACGCAAAAGATCATTTATCGGCAATTACAATTGGATTACCTAAAGAAAACACTAAAATAGCCGGTTTATATTATCAGTTTTTTAAACGTTTAGCCTGGGAAGGAATTTCATTATATGAAGTTGTTTCAACCACCAACGAATTCACAATTTTAGTAGAAGACGAAGTTGTTGATAAGGCATTTTCAGCAGTTAAAGGATTAAAAAATTAGTGCACCTTACATATAAAAATACCTCTATTTTTTTTACTTCATCAGGAAAAGGAAGTGTAGTGGTTTTATTGCACGGTTTTTTAGAAAACAGCTCTATGTGGAATGCTACAGTTGAACAGCTTTCAAAAAAATACCGAGTAATTTGCATTGATTTATTAGGGCATGGACAAACTGAAAATCACGGATATGTTCATACCATGGAAGATCAGGCTACTATGGTAAAAGCTGTTTTAGATTCTTTACGATTACGAAAATATGTATTAGTAGGTCACAGTATGGGAGGTTATATTGCTTTGGCTTTTTCAAAATTGTTCCCAAAAAATGTAAAAGGGTTGTGCTTGATGAATTCAACTGCTTTACCCGATTCCAATGAAAAAATAATAAACCGAAATAGGGGTATTAAGGCTGTAAAACAAAACCATAAAACTTTTGTAAGAATTGCCATTCCTATGCTTTTTTCAGAAAAGAATAGAGCAATTTTCACCGAAGAAATCAAAGTAGTAACTCAAGAAGCTCTAAATACTTCACCCCAAGGAATAATTGCCGCCTTAGAAGGAATGAAAATTAGAAAAGATACTACTTCAATTTATAAAACTGCTTGTTTTCCTATTCAAATGATTATTGGACAACAAGATCCTGCGTTAGATTATTCAAACTTAATACAGCAAACTAAAAACACCTATTTAAGTATAGTTGAATATCCCGATGGGCATATGAGTCATATAGAAAACAAGAATGTCTTTATTAAAGATTTGGCCGCATTTGTAAAAATGTGTTATTAAATAATTGTTTATACAGCTCATCTTAAATATTCACACCACTAAAATTGAAGTACCAGACTATTATTATTTTAACGCGTTCCAACCCTGAGCTGTCAATGCAACTTTTTGATTTGCTCTAGTTACCAAATTTACTCCCATATCTTCATTAGCTATGTGGCCAATTACTGTTAAATTTGGATTTGCTTTTATTTTTGGATAATCGGCTTGAGAAATAGTAAATAACAATTCGTAATCCTCTCCTCCACTTAGTGCGATAGTTGTACTATTTAGTTCAAATTCCTCACAGGTTGCAATTACCTGAGGATCAAGCGGAATTTTTTCTTCATATAAATCACATCCCACTTTAGACTGTGAACATATGTGTAATATTTCAGAAGAAAGACCATCAGAAATATCAATCATTGAAGTAGGTTTCACCTCTAAATCTTGCAATAATTTCACAATATCTTTTCTGGCCTCTGGTTTTAATTGTCTTTCAATTAAATAACTATATTCCGTCAAATCTGGTTGAGATTCCGGATTCACCTGGAAAACCTGTTTTTCACGTTCCAAAACCTGCAAGCCTAAATAAGCTGCCCCTAAATCTCCAGAAACCACTAACAAATCATTTGGTTTAGCAGTGCTTCTATACACAACTTTTTCAGGGTCTACTCCACCAATAGCAGTGATACTAATTAGTATTCCTTTTGTAGAGGAAGATGTATCTCCACCTATTAAATCAACGTTGTAATTTTTACAAGCTAAAAATATACCTTCATATAATTCTTCTAAAGCCTCTACAGGAAACCTATTGGAAACAGCAATAGAAACAGTTATTTGAGTAGCAGTACCGTTCATTGCATAAATATCAGATAAATTAGCCATTACAGCTTTATATCCCAAATGTTTTAAAGGCATGTAGCTTAAATCAAAATGTACGCCTTCCACCAATAAATCAGTAGTTACTAATATTTGCTTATTTTCTAGGTTTAAAACAGCTGCATCATCACCAACAGCTTTCACTGTTGTTGACCGCTCAACTTTAAAATTTTTAGTCAAATGATTTATAAGCTTGAATTCCCCAAATTCAGCCAGACTTGTACGTGATTGATTTTTATCTTCTATCATTTTGCAAAGATAAATCTTTATAGGTAACATCAATTATACTATCAATTTTATTCATTATAAAACATTATTTTAAATCATTTTTTGTACCTATATTTGCACTAATTTAGAATTAATCTATATAAGGGAATGATTACAGTTTCAGACATAGCAAAAAAGAAAGTAATTGAGCTTATGCAAGATGACGGATTTAACCCTGATTCTGATTTTGTTCGGGTTGGTGTTAAAAGTGGAGGTTGCTCTGGACTTTCGTATGAATTAAAATTTGATAAAGAAAATATAGATGGTGACAAAATTTTTGAAGACAATGGTATTAAAATTATTGTTAACAAAAAAAGCTTTTTATACTTGGCAGGAACAACCCTAGAGTATTTAGGAGGGTTAAATGGAACAGGTTTTGTTTTTAATAACCCTAATGCACAGCGAACTTGTGGTTGTGGTGAGAGTTTTTCTCTTTAATCGTTTAACTAAGAAAGAATGAACAAATTTACCGAAGACGATTTAAAAAAAGAGCTTGAAACCAAAGAGTACGAATACGGTTTTTATACTGATATTGAAGCAGATAAATTTCCAGTAGGTTTAAATGAAGAAGTTGTTATTGCAATTTCAAAAAAGAAAAACGAACCTGAATGGATGACTGAATGGCGTTTAGATGCTTTTAGAATATGGAAAAATATGGAGGAGCCCGATTGGGCAAACGTAAATTATGAAAAACCGAAATTCCAGGAAATAAGTTACTATTCAGCTCCTGTCCAAAAACCAAAATTAGACAGTTTAGATCAAGTAGATCCGGAATTATTAAAAACTTTTGATAAACTAGGTATTTCTATTGACGAACAAAAACGCCTATCAAACGTAGCCGTTGATATTGTTATAGATTCAGTTTCTGTTGCAACAACATTCAAAAAAACCTTAAACGAAAAAGGTATTATTTTTATGCCAATTTCTGAAGCCATTCAAGAACACCCTGAATTGGTTAAAAAATATTTAGGGACTATTGTTCCTAAAACCGACAACTTTTATGCTGCTTTAAATTCTGCCGTGTTTTCTGATGGTTCATTTTGCTATATTCCAAAAGGTGTTACCTGCCCAATGGAACTTTCTACTTATTTTAGAATTAATGAAGGTGGAACAGGGCAATTTGAACGCACATTGGTAATTGCAGATAAAGAAAGTTACGTAAGTTATTTAGAAGGATGTACAGCACCTGCACGTGATGAAAACCAATTACACGCTGCCGTTGTTGAGTTAATTGCATTAGATGATGCTGAAATAAAATATTCAACTGTTCAAAATTGGTTTCCTGGTGATTCCGAAGGAAAAGGAGGCGTTTACAATTTTGTAACCAAACGTGGGTTGTGTGAAAAAAATGCAAAAATTTCTTGGACACAAGTTGAAACAGGAAGTTCTGTAACCTGGAAATACCCAAGTTGCATATTAAAAGGTGACAATTCAGTGGGTGAATTTTACTCAATAGCAGTTACCAACAACTACCAACAAGCTGATACTGGAACAAAAATGATTCACTTAGGGAACAATACCAAAAGTACTATTATTTCAAAAGGAGTTTCAGCTGGAAAATCGCAAAATTCGTATCGAGGTTTGGTACAGATTGGTGCAAGAGCAAAAAATGCTCGAAATTTCTCACAATGCGATTCCTTATTAATGGGAAATGAATGTGGAGCACACACATTTCCATACATAGAAGCAAAAAATAAAACCGCTCAAATTGAGCATGAGGCAACTACAAGTAAAATTGGTGAAGATCAATTATTTTACTGTAATCAAAGAGGTATTGATACTGAAAAAGCCATAGCATTAATTGTAAACGGATTTAGTAAAGAAGTGCTAAATAAATTACCTATGGAGTTTGCAGTAGAAGCACAAAAATTATTAGAAATTAGTTTAGAAGGAAGTGTTGGATAATATGAGTAATAAAAAAGTAATTATAGTAGGTTCATCTCGAAGTAATGGAAATACATCAAAATTTATTTCTGACATTTCAGAAAAGCATCCTATAGATGTAATTGATTTAAATAATTATAATTTTTCATACTACGATTATGAAGGTAAAAATCTAGGTGATGATTTTTTACCACTCATTAAATCAATTCTTAAAAAATACGATACCCTTATTTTTGCAACTCCTGTATACTGGTATAATATGAGTGGCATTATGAAAGTGTTTTTTGACCGCTTTTCTGATTTAATTAGAATTGAAAAAGAAGAAGGGCGCAAGTTAAGAGGTAAAAATATGTTTGTTATCTCAAATTCACATAGTGATTTAATAGATGCAAGTTTTTACATTCCATTTCAAAAATCAGCTGATTATCTTGGGATGAACTATTTAGGCGACATCCATTTGAACGCCAATAAAATAAATGAATTAAAAAATGTAGCAAATTTAACACAACTATACAATGCTTAGTATTAAAAATTTACATGCTAATATAAATGATAAGGAAATTTTAAAAGGAATTAACCTTGAAATAAAACCCGGTGAAGTTCACGCAATTATGGGCCCTAACGGATCAGGGAAAAGCACACTTTCATCTGTTATTGCTGGCAAAGAAGATTATGTAGTAACCAAGGGTTCTATTGTTTTAAACGGAGAAGATTTAGAAAATTTAGCACCAGAAGAAATAGCACATAAAGGTGTTTTTTTATCTTTTCAATATCCTGTTGAAATTCCTGGTGTAACGGTAACTAATTTTATTAAAACTGCAATTAACGAGAGCAGAAAAGCAAAGGGACAAGAAGAATTACCAGCAAAAGATATGTTAAAGTTAATTCGTGAAAAAGCCGATTTATTAGAAATTAATCGTAAGTTTTTATCTCGCTCCTTAAACGAAGGTTTTTCAGGAGGTGAAAAAAAACGCAATGAAATTTTTCAAATGGCTATGTTAGAGCCAAAACTGGCAATTTTAGATGAAACCGATTCAGGTTTAGATATCGATGCCTTAAAAATTGTAGCAAACGGTGTAAACAAACTTAAAAGTGATGATAATGCTGTGGTTGTAATTACCCATTATCAACGTCTACTAGATTATATTGTTCCAGATTTTGTGCACGTTTTATACAATGGTAAAATTGTAAAATCGGGAGGAAAAGATTTAGCATTGGAATTAGAGAAAAAAGGTTACGACTGGTTGAAATAGTATGTTATGGATTTAAAAGAAAAATTAGTCTCATCATTTTTAGCTTTTGAACATAAAGAAACTTTAGATTTAGATTCAAATGTTCATCAAATTAGAACAAAAGCAATTAAAAATTTTGAACTTACAGGTTTTCCATCTAAAAAAGATGAAGAATGGAAATACACCAGCTTAAAATCTCTTTTGAAAAATGATTTTGATATTTTTCCTGTAACAAAAGAACCTGTTGGATTTAAAAACGTACGTAAATATTTAATTAATGAAATTGAATCATACAAGTTAATTTTTGTTGATGGAGTTTTTAGCTCTTTTTTATCTGATACCACTCACGACGAATGTGATGTTTGTGTATTATCTTCGGCTTTAACTCGCCCAAAATATAAAATGGTTATTGATAACTATTTTAATACTATCGCTAAAGAAAATAATAGTTTTTCTGAATTAAACACAGCTTTTGCCAAGGAAGGTGCTTTTATAAATATTCCCAAAAATACAGTTTTACAAAAGCCCATACAGATTATACATTTTTCAACAGGAAGTGAAAAAGAAGTAATGCTTCAACCTAGAAATTTAATTGTAGTTGGCGAAAATTCACACGCACAAATTATTGAACGTCACCAAAACATTTCAAAAAACACCACTTTAACAAATTCAGTTACTGAAATTTTTGTACACACAAGAGCAATTGTTGATTTTTATAAAATTCAGGATGATACTAAAGATTCTTCCTTAATTGATAGTACATTTGTTTCTCAAAAACAACAAAGTGTTGCAAGTGTTCATACATTTTCATTTGGGGGGGGAATTATTAGAAATAATCTAGAATTTAATCACGAAGGAGAACATATTACTTCAAACTTACATGGAATTTCAATTTTAAATGATAAACAGCACGTTGACAACCACACTCTGGTAAATCATAAAACTCCAAATTGTGAAAGTCACGAACTTTATAAAGGCATTTATGCTAACAAATCTACAGGAGTTTTCAACGGCAAAGTTATTGTACAACAAGAAGCTCAAAAAACGAATGCTTTTCAGCAAAACAATAATATTTTAATTGATGACGGAGCAACAATTAATGCAAAACCTCAATTAGAAATTTTTGCCGATGATGTAAAATGCTCACATGGCTGTACAATTGGCCAACTTGACGAAAGCGCTTTATTTTATATGCAAAGTAGGGGAATTCCTAAAAAAGAAGCTAAGGCTCTATTATTGTTTGCCTTTGGAAATGATGTTGTTGAAAAAATTAAAATTCCACAGTTGAAAACCAGAATCACCAAACTAATAGCTAAAAATTTAGGAGTAGACTTAGAGTTTGAATTGTAATGGTTAAAAAAATTAACGTTCTATTAATTTACGGAAATTAATATTTTACTTAGAAAATTATCAAAATTAAATTCGGGGTTTTCAGTTAAACCGAAGCGTACTATAATTAATTCTTTCGAAGGAATTATAAATACATGCTGCCCCTGATAACCATTACACGAAAACAAATCTTTAGGAGCATTCGGATATACACCACCAGCATTTAACCAAAACTGTGCTCCATATTCACCCTTTGATTTATTTGTGGGTGTAACTGAATAATCAATCCAGCTTTTATCCAAAATTTGTTGACCATTCCAGTTCCCATTATGCAAATACAACAATCCAAATTTAGCCCAATCTCTGGCTGTTGCCCAACTGTAACTTGAGCCCACATAATTCCCAGCTATATCAGTTTCCAATACCATAGAATGCATTCCTATTTTATCTATCAATTCTTCATACCAAAAATCTAAATATTCCTGATGTGTTTCAAACTGATTTCGAATAAATTTTGAAATTAAATTGGTTGTTCCTGAAGAATAATTCCAAGTATTATTAGGCTTTCCAACCAAAGGTTTTTCTAGCTGAACGTTGGGCATATCTTCCGTTAAAAACAACATTTTTGTAACATCAGAAATGGTATTGTAATCTTCAATCCATTCTAAACCACTATTCATTTGCAGCAGATTATTTAGTGTAATTTTAGAGCGCTCATCATTTTCCCATTCTGGAAATAAATTCGCTTGATCCAATGCTACTTTCCCTTGCTTTGACAACACACCAACAATAGCACTTGTAATACTTTTTGTCATAGACCAACCTAATAATTTGGTGTTTTTTGAAAAACCTTCAGCATATTTTTCTGCAACAATTTGATTGTTATGAATTACTAAAACAGCTCGTGTTTTCTTAACCGAGTTGTTCTCTTTATCAAACGCATTGTCAACAGCCTTATTTAACGCTTCATAATCAATATTATCAAAAATTGTATCGCGCTGAATTCCTATTCCATAAGGATACGGTAGTTGACTTTTAACCATTTGACGATTCGAGATAAATTCTAAAATATTTTCTGTATTGTTAAAATATTCAGGAACCAAAACGCAGCCCATACCATCTTTATATATAGCTTTTCTTTTTTTCATGCCAAAAACAGTTGAAATAACCGATTTTTCTTGAAAATTAATTTTGTTTGAAGCCAAATTAATCGGACTAAATCCATTATCACCTGACTCAATAGAAACTAAGTCTCTTTCTGCTTCAAAGGTACAAGAACATACACTTTTAGCAGAAAACCCAGTAATTATGTTTAGTCGAGGATAATGTTTTACAACCACAACAATCAGAATAACAGCTAAAAGAACCGGAAAGAGTCTTAATTTTTTCATAGTAGTATCTATTTGAATTGAACAAATATAATTATTTAGTCGAAAGATTTATTTTGTTTGTTACTTTTGTATTTAGAACGATTCTAAAAACAACCCATGTTTCCAATTGATAAAATTAGAGCTGATTTCCCTATTTTACATGAAAAAGTGAATGGAAAACCTTTGATTTATTTAGACAACGCCGCAACAAGTCAAAAACCACAAGTTGTTATTGACAGTATTGTTAATTATTACACCACTATTAATTCAAACATTCATAGAGGGGTCCATACGCTAAGCCAAATAGCAACCAATGCCTATGAGCAGGCTCGTATAAAATTACAACAGCATTTTAATGCTAAAAAAAACTATGAAATTATACTAACATCGGGGACAACACATAGTATCAATATTGTAGCTGCTGGTTTTACTTCGCTATTGGGAAAAGATGATGAAATTATAGTTTCAGCTATGGAACATCATTCCAATATAGTGCCATTCCAAATGTTATGTGAACGAACAGGTGCAATTTTAAAAGTAATTGCAATGAATGAAGTAGGAGAATTATTAATGAATGACTTTGATAATTCACTTTCAAAAAAAACCAAACTTGTAGTTGTAAATCATGTTTCAAATGCTTTAGGAACCATAAATCCTATTGAAGAAATTATTGAAAAATCACATCATGTTGGAGCTGCGGTTTTAATTGATGGAGCACAAAGCTGTCCGCATATTAAACCCGATGTTCAAGCGTTAGATGCAGATTTTTATGTTACTTCTGCCCATAAATTATGTGGCCCAACAGGGGTGGGTATTTTATACGGAAAGGAAGAATGGTTAAACAAATTACCTCCTTATCATGGCGGTGGTGAAATGATTGAAAAAGTTACTTTTGAAAAAACCACATATGCAGGTTTACCACATAAATTTGAAGCCGGAACCCCAAATATTGTGGGTGTAATTGCTTTTGGAACAGCTATTGACTATTTAAATGAAATTGGATTTGACAAAATTGCGACCTACGAAAATGAATTGCTTAAGTACGCTACCAAAAAATTACTTGAAATTAATGGTTTAAAAATTTACGGAACTTCCAAAAACAAAACTTCCGTAATTTCATTTAATATAGGTCAAATTCACCCATTTGATATTGGTAGTATTATTGATAAACTGGGAATTGCAGTAAGAACTGGTCACCATTGTGCCCAACCTGTTATGGATTTTTATAAAATTCCAGGCACCATACGCGCATCTTTTTCATTTTATAACACTTTTGAAGAAATTGATACTTTGTATAATGCTTTGGTAAAAGCAAAAATGATGCTGAGTTAATTGTTTTACATCAAAAAAGTAACTTTGAAATGTGTTACTTTCTGCCAAAATCAGCTGGAATTTCACCCCATACCTTAGTTTCCCATTTTAATATTTTTGTAGAATAATTATTTTTTTTTAGCCAATTTTCAGCACGCTTTACAAGATCAAACAGGGGTTTATTTTTAGAAGTTATTTGCAAATTGGTTCTACATTGACCTGATTTTAGCCAATTTATGGCAATTTTAGAATCCGAATAAATAGGAATAGTAGCATTTTGTAGTTTCAGGTAACTCAAACCATGCACCAATGCCAAAAACTCACCGATATTATTTGTTCCTTGCTCAAAAGGACCTTGTATAAATAATTGCTTTTTTGTTTTAGTGTCCACTCCCCTATACTCCATTTTACCTGGATTACCACTACAAGCCGCATCAACCGATAAGGAAGGTGTTATTGGTTTTCCAATTAAGGTAAGTTCAGCTTTTGTAAGCGGTATTTTTTTTGTGTTTTTCCCTTTGTAATCTTCATATTTACCTTGAAAAGCTTTTTCGGCTTCGGCTTTTAAAACAAATGATTTGTACTGGGCGCCTTTAAAATTAGTAATGTGTGTTTTACAAACATTCCAAGAAGCAAAAACACCTGTTTTATGCCCTTTCCAAACTACATAAAACTTTTTTTTAGCCATTTTTTATAATTACTTGTTCAATTACCTTTGGAAAATACTCATATTCTAATTTATGAATTTTTTGAGCAACATCCTCGGGCGTATCTTCTGAAGAAATTACTGCTTTTTCCTGAAAAATGATAGCTCCTTCATCATAATTCTCATTTACATAATGAATGGTAATGCCCGATTCTTTTTCTTTATTTTTTACTACTGCCTTATGAACATGCATTCCATACATTCCTTTTCCACCATATTTAGGCAATAACGCAGGGTGGATATTTATTATTTGATTTGGAAAAGCATCAATCAAATTTTGAGGTACTTTCCATAAAAATCCAGCAAGAATAACATAGTCTGCATTTTTTATGATATGATTCACCAAATTATCAGATGTATAAAAATCAGCTTTATTAAAATACAATTGACTAATGTTGTGTTTTTTAGCTCTTTCCAGCACTTTGGCATCCTTCTTATTTGACAATACTTGAATCACAGAAATTAAATTGCTTTTTTTAAAGTACTTTATAATGTTCTCGGCATTTGATCCTGAACCTGAAGCAAGTATTATTATACGTATCATAGGATTAATATCTTGTTCACAAATAAAATGAAATATTAACAACTATTACCTATAAAAATAAAAAAAAATTCTTTTATTATGCATGCCTAGTATCTTTTATACTTTAAAAGATTTTGATTTCAATAAAGTTTTATACTTTTGCCGAGTAATTAAATTTAAAAATAAAAAATTATGTCAGACATTGCATCAAGAGTAAAAGCCATTATCGTTGATAAATTAGGCGTTGACGAAAATGAAGTAACAACTGAAGCAAGCTTCACAAATGATTTAGGAGCAGATTCACTTGACACTGTGGAGTTAATTATGGAATTCGAAAAAGAATTCGATATTCAAATTCCAGACGATCAAGCTGAAAACATTGGAACAGTTGGTCAAGCAATTAGCTATATAGAAGACGCGAAAAAGTAATTTTATATGGAAATAAAACGAGTTGTAGTAACTGGACTTGGAGCGTTAACTCCAATTGGAAATAATGTAGAACAATATTGGAACGGCCTTATTAACGGCGTTAGTGGAGCGGCTCCGATAACTTATTTTGATGCATCCAAGTTCAAAACTCGTTTTGCTTGCGAGGTCAAAAATTTTGATGTTAGAGATTTTATTGACCGAAAAGAAGCTCGTAAAATGGACAAATTCACACAGTATGCAATGATTGCTACTGATGAGGCCGTTAACGATGCTAACTTAAATTTAGAAAACATTGATAAAAACAGAGTTGGTGTTATTTGGGGAGCCGGAATTGGCGGATTAGAAACATTTCAAAACGAGTGTATTAACTTTGCTAATGGCGATGGAACTCCAAGATTTAACCCTTTCTTTATACCAAAAATGATTGCTGATATTGCGCCTGGTCAAATTTCCATTAAATATGGATTTCGAGGGCCAAATTTTGCAACTGTTTCAGCTTGTGCATCTTCATCAAATGCTATTATTGACGCCTTAAACTATATACGTTTAGGATATGCCGATGTAATGGTTTCAGGAGGCTCAGAAGCAGCAGTAACTTATGCTGGTATGGGAGGTTTTAATGCATTACAAGCTCTTTCAACCAGAAATGATGACCCTGCAACAGCGTCAAGACCTTTTGATAAAGGTCGTGATGGATTTGTTTTAGGCGAAGGAGCTGGAACACTTATTTTGGAAGAATATGAGCACGCAAAAGCGCGTGGCGCTAAAATTTACGCTGAAATTGGCGGAGGTGGACTTTCTGCAGATGCTTATCATATTACAGCACCGCATCCCGAAGGATTAGGAGCGAAAAATGTAATGACTAACTGTTTAAAAGACGCTGGATTAAAACCAGAAGATGTTGATGCTATTAATATGCATGGAACCAGTACTCCGTTAGGAGATATTGCTGAATCTAAAGCAATTTTAGATGTTTTTGGAGAACACGCATATAACTTGAACATTAACTCAACCAAGTCAATGACTGGTCATTTATTAGGTGCTGCCGGAGCTGTAGAAGCTATTGCTTCAATATTAGCTATTAAAAATGGTATAGTGCCTCCTACAATAAATCATTTTACTGATGATGACCAAATTGACAGTGAATTAAACTTTACGTTTAACAAAGCTCAAAAACAAACTGTAAAGGTTGCTATGAGTAATACTTTTGGTTTTGGAGGCCACAATGCTTGTGTTCTCTTTAAAAAATTAGATTAATAACCTTGAATGAACTTCATTCGTAAAATTATTGAAACTCGCACAACTGATGACGAGGCTTTTATTGTAGAATTAAAAAAAATAATAGGCTTTTCACCAAAGAACCTACCTATTTATAAAAAAGCCTTCATACACCGATCTATAAAAACATTCAATAAAGAAACTGGTCATCCTATTAATTATGAACGTTTAGAGTTTTTAGGTGATGCTATGATAAGCGCTGTAATTGCTTCCTATTTATTTCAAGAAGTTCCTACAGGTGATGAAGGATATCTCACTCAAATGCGATCAAAAATAGTTAGTAGAGAGCACTTAAATGAACTTGGCAGAGATTTAGATTTGATACGCTTTGTAAAAAGTAATGTAACACGATCAAAATTTGGAGAAAACATTCACGGAAACGTTTTTGAAGCATTGATTGGAGCTATTTACTTAGATAAAGGTTATAATTCATGTAAAAAATTTATTTATAAGAGAGTGATTATTCCTTATGTTGATGTTCCAAAACTAGAAGGAAAAATTACCAGCTATAAAAGCTTGTTTATTGAATGGTGTCAAAAAAGCAAGAAAGATTTCAAATTTTATATTTATGAAGATACCGGGAAAAATACCCTTAAGCATTTTAGTGTAAAATTATACTTAGATGGTAAAATTATTGCAAAAGGAAGAGCCACTTCCAAGAAAAAGGCGGAAGAAACAGCCGCAAAAAGGGCTTATTATGCATTTCAAAATGAAATTACCAATATGTAATTTTACGTTGGAATACTTCTTGGGGAAAAAATCAACAACTCAACTTAAAATAGTATTTTTGTAAAAACTTAAATTAGTTTCAGCTTATGGCAGTTTTAACATTTGATTTAGAAGATGACTTTACCTTAATTGGAATTCATTCTGCCGAAGAAGATTACAAATTAGCCTTTTTATTAAATCAACAATTAAACTCTAATTTCGTCAGATATCAATATAATTTAGATTTTAAAGGTTCAGAAGTAGAATTCCCTTTGTTTGAATTTAAAGACCCTAACACTCATATTAACTATTATTTAATTAATAATAAATATAGGCAAGTTATTGAATATAAAGACCATAAGGAGTTGTTTGGAGGGCGTTACAGTACAATTTCGTATTTAATTCCTGAGAAAAAAAGAGTCGATTATTTTTTAAAAATTGAAGGTGCAAATAATACCTCAACGTTAAAATTAGTCAATCAATTAAATAAAATAAATCAAATAGTAACTTCATACACAATAGATACTAACACATTAAAATCAAAGAATTACCTAATTTTTTAAATATGGAAAAAAATATAAAAAGAACCAAAATTGTAGCAACACTTGGTCCTGCAACTGATACAAGAGAAATTATTGAACAAATGATGATCAGTGGTGTAAATGTTTTTAGAATAAACTTTTCACATGCCGATTACCAAGATGTTGAAAAACGCGTAAAGACTATTAGAGATATTAATGAAAAAAAAGGTTATCATGTTGCAATTTTAGCCGATTTGCAAGGGCCTAAACTACGTGTTGGCATAATGGGTGAAAAAGTAAAATTAAAAATTGGTGATAAATTTACTTTTACTACAGAAGAATGTGAAGGATCCAAAGAAAAAGCTTTTATGACCTACCAAAATTTTCCGAAAGATGTACAGGTTGGCGAACACATATTAGTAGATGATGGAAAATTACTTTTTGAAGTTCTTGAAACTGATGGAAAAACAAATGTAGTAACTCAAGTATTACGAGGAGGAAAATTAAAATCTAAAAAAGGAGTTAATTTACCAAATACAAATATTTCTTTACCTGCATTAACTGAAAAAGATAAAAAAGATGTAGAATTTGCGATTAAACTAGAGGTAGATTGGATTGCATTGTCATTTGTTAGAACAGCTGAAGATTTAATTGAATTAAAAGAATATATATCAGAACGCTCTAAGTACAATATTCCAATAATTGCAAAAATTGAAAAACCAGAAGCCGTTGCTAATATTGATAAAATTACTCCGCATTGTGATGCTTTAATGGCTGCTCGTGGAGATTTAGGAGTTGAAGTGCCTATGGAAAAAGTTCCTTTAATTCAAAAGAAATTAGTTATAAAAGCTAAAAAAGCTCATATCCCAATTATTATTGCAACCCAAATGATGGAGACTATGATTACCAATCAAGTCCCAACAAGAGCAGAAGTAAATGATGTTGCCAACTCAATTATGGATGGTGCTGATGCGGTAATGCTTTCAGGTGAAACATCGGTTGGTGCCTACCCTGTTGAAGTAATTCAGCAAATGAGAAGAATTATTGAGAATGTTGAAAACTCTCCATTAATTGCTCCGCACGAAGTACATGCAAAATGTATTAACGAACGTTTTATATCAAAAACCATTTGCCATCAAGCAGCAATTATGGCTGATACTATAAATGCTGAGGTAATTACAACACTAACTGCTTCTGGTTATACAGCCTTCCAAATTTCATCTTGGAGACCAAAATCACACATTTTAGTATTTTCATCTCACCGACGAATTTTAGCTATGTTAAATCTGCTTTGGGGAGTTAAAGGTGTTTATTATGACCAATTTGTTAGTACTGACCAAACTATTGAAGATATTAACAAAAAAGCTTACGAAAACGGTTATTTAAATGAAGGAGACTATGCTATTAATATTACTTCCATGCCTGTTAAACAAAGGGGTATGGCAAATACTATAAGAATTACTGAATTCGGGAAAAACTAATTATTTTTTAAAATAATATAACGTGTCAAAGACGCTAATTAATGGACTCCCGCATAACAGCCGGAGTCCATTTTTTAATAACTTGCCCCCAATATCACTTCTGCCAAATAAATTGCATATTTCTTACTAATACAATCAAAAACAGCTAATTGCAAGAGTACCTTAAATATTCAGTCTTTTCTAATCAACAAAAAATATTCATTTTCCAAAGGCAAATATCCCTGATCGTAAACGTAATAATAGGTATTTCCAGTTTTTGTAGTGTAAATTGAAGTATAAAAATTAAAATCAAAATTAGAATCCAATAATTTTCTTCTCGTAACTTTTGTTTTTCCATTTTGATTTATTTCAGAAAGTAATTTATAGTTCTTACGAAGTCTATTATTAATATTTCTTATAAGGTTTTTACTGTCTTTATTAATTTTGTTATTGTAGGAATTTCTACAATAATCCGTACAAAATTTTTTATCAATTCTACCAAACAGTGGTTCATCACATTCTAAGCATTTTTTCCCCATATAATTTTTATTTTTTATTAATCAATTGTAACACTTCTCCAATTTTCGCCAAATTTTATGTGATATACTTGCATTTCAGAAATACCAAATTGCTTGGCAATAATACGTATTCGAGTTCTTCTTTTTGGGTCAAATATTTTCTTTTTTAAAAGTTTAACACGCCCTTCGGTAAGTTTTGAATATGTTCTTTTTCCTTTTTTATTAATTTTTCTTGGATTTTCTTTATGATGTAAAAACATCTCAGGCTTGTTTACCCATTTTAAGTTTGACGATCTATTGTTTAACTTATCAAAATCTAGATGAATCACAAACTCCTGATCTTCTCTTTTTTCATTAAACAATATCGCTATTATTCTGCATGTATAACAAGCTATGGTTCTATTCATATTTGTTTTAGCAACCCAAAAACTTTCGTATCCACTTACCTATGAAATTTTTGATAATTCCCACTCATCTTCATACACTTTTTCCCGCTTTACTCTTCCGTAGTTCGAAAACAAATATTCATCTTCCTTTACCCAATTCACACCTTTATAGAGTCTCCAAATTTCATTTCTAAAGTCAACAATCATAATTTTAATATTTAGTAGCACTTCAAATATATGAAAAAATTATTCGTTTTCAAACGACTACAACCGTTTACATACGAAAGTAAACAACTATTAACCGAATAAAATTTGGAGTTTGTCACATATTTGCACTGTTGAATTGAACGAATGACATTCAGCATAATTTAAAAACTTATCTTATGAATACGTTAAGAAACAAAGTACAGTTAATTGGAAACTTAGGTAACAACCCTGAAATTATTGAATTAGAATCAGGGAAAAAATTAGCAAAATTTAGCATTGCTACCAACGAAACTTATAAAAATGTGCAAGGCGAGAAAATTACTGACACACAGTGGCACAATGTAGTTGCCTGGAATAAAACTGCAGAAATTGCAGAAAAATATCTTGAAAAAGGAAAAGAAATTGCTATTGAAGGTAAATTAACATCTAGAAGTTATGATGACAAAGATGGAAATAAAAGATATGTTACAGAAGTTATTGTGAATGAACTATTAATGCTTGGTAACAAACAATAGTTGGGAAGTTGCTTTGAAAAAGAAAAAACCGCCAATTGGCGGTTTTTTTACTTTATTTTCATTGAAAGCTGAATACGTTTTCTTACAACATCTACCTCTAACACCTTCACAATAACTTGTTGATGTAGGCTTACAATTTCATTTACATCACTAACAAACTTATCGGCTAAATTAGAAACATGAACCAAGCCACTTTCTTTAACTCCAATATCTACAAAACAACCAAAATTCGTAATGTTATTTACAATTCCTGGTAATAATTGCCCCTCTCGTAAATCATTAATTGTTCTAATGTTTTTATTGAATGTGAATACTTTTGCAGTTTCACGCGGATCTAAACCTGGTTTTTCTAATTCTGAAATAATATCTTTTAATGTTGGTAGCCCAATAGTTTTTGTGCAATATTTTTCTAAATCAATTTTTTGAAGAATTTCTTTATTTCCTATTAAATCAGCTACGCTACATTTTACATCTTTTCTTATTTTATTTACAATTGCGTAGCTCTCCGGATGAACTGCTGAATCATCTAACAGATTTTTAGCATTTTTAATTCTTAAAAAACCTGCACCTTGCTCAAATGCCTTGTTACCTAATCGTGGTACTTTTTTAATTTCAGACCTTGAAGTAAACGCTCCATTTTCATCTCTATAATTTACAATATTTTCAGCCAGTTTTGGACCAATTCCCGAAACATAACTTAACAACGAAGTACTTGCGGTATTTATATTTACTCCAACTGAATTCACACAACTTTCAACAACCGCATTTAACGAAGTTTTTAATTTTGCCTGATCTACATCGTGTTGATATTGCCCAACTCCAATAGATTTTGCATCAATTTTTACTAATTCAGCCAACGGATCAGCCAATCTTCTTCCAATTGAAACTGCACCACGCACAGTTACATCGTAATTTGGGAATTCATCACGAGCAACCTTTGAAGCTGAATAAATACTTGCCCCTACTTCGCTCACTACAAACACCTGAATATCTTTATTAAATCGCATTTTACGAATTAATTGCTCGGTTTCTCTAGATGCTGTTCCGTTTCCAATAGCTATGGCTTCAATTTTGTACGCATCAACCAACGAACTAATTTTTTTCATTGCTCCTTTTGAATCGTTTTTTGGAGCGTGCGGATAAATGGTTTCATTATATTCTAAACCCCCTTGCGCATTTAAACAAACTAGCTTACAACCGGTTCTAAATCCTGGGTCAATTGCCAAAATATTTTTCTCACCCAAAGGCGAACCTAACAACAATTGTTTTAGGTTTTTTACAAACACCTTTATGGCACTTTCATCGGCTTTTTCTTTTGCAATACTCATTGCTTCGTTTGACAATGATGGGAATAACAATCTTTTGTACGAATCTTCAATTGCTAAACTAATTTGTTCACTGCATTGATTATTTGACCGAATGACTCTATCTTCCATTTTTGCCAAAGCACGCTCATTATCTATTTCTATTTTAACCCGAATAAAACCTTCTTTTTCTGCCCTTAAAATAGCTAATAATCTATGTGATGGAATTCTATTTAAACTTTCAGACCATTCAAAATAATCCCTGTATTTTTGTGCTTTTTGCTTCGCTAGTTCGCCCGTTGGGCTCGTGTCATCCTCAATTTTTGTCTTAATAACTTTCGTATTTATGGTTGCAAAACGTTCTAACTGATAACGAATATTATTTCGAATATCAGTACGCTCATTCAACCATTCAGAAATTATATAACGTGCACCTTCTAACGCCGTATCTTTATCTTCAACTTCATCATTTACATATTTCGAAGCCGTATATTCCAAATCATTCACTCGCTGACTCATCATCATTTTAGCCAATGGTTCCAGTCCGTTTTTACGAGCAGTTTCAGCCTTTGTCTTACGCTTTTTCTTGAAAGGAAGGTAAATGTCTTCTAAAACGGTTAAATTGGTTGTAGTCTCAATTTTTTTTCTTAATTCAGAAGTTAAAACCTCTTGCTCTTCTATAGCTTTTAAAATGGTTGCTTTTCGTTTTTCTAACTCTTCAAATTGTGCTTTATAGGTTACAATTTCTCCAATTTGCACTTCATCTAAATTTCCTGTTAATTCTTTTCGGTAACGAGCAATAAACGGAATGGTACAATCTTCATTTAATAGTTTAATGGTGTTTTCTATTCCTTTAGTAGGAAGGTTGGTGTTGGATTGTATAAAATTTAGGATTTGCATTTTTAAAATTTGAAGATGAAATTAACAAAAAACCCTGAAAAATAGGCTCAGGGTAATTGTATTTATTACGATTTAAAGAGATACTAAATCAAGTTAAGTATATTGCGAAAAATATATTAACTTATTTGCTCACCATTAACTACATCATCATTTTCCGGTTCAATAAAAGCAAGCTTTCCATCGGTAGTATCAGTCATTAAAATCATTCCCTGGCTTTCAACACCTCGTAATTTTCTTGGCGCTAAATTCACTAAAACGGTAACTTTTTGACCTATAATATCTTTAGGTTTAAAACTTTCAGCAATGCCAGAAACAATAGTTCGAGTATCAATACCAACATCTACTTTTAGTTTTAACAATTTTTTAGTTTTTGGCACTTTTTCAGCTTCAATTATAGTTCCCACACGCATATCAAGTTTCGTAAAATCATCAAACTCAATAGTTTCTTTTTGTGGTTCTACTACTTTATTTTCAGCTTCATTTGCCACTTTAGTAGCTTCTAATTTATCTAACTGATTTTGAATGTCTTTATCTTCAATTTTAGCGAATAATAATTCCGCTTTCCCTATTTTATGGTTTGCAGGAATTAGTTCGTTGTTTGTTTCAACTGAATCCCAAGTCATCTCTAGCTCACTCGATGTAACATTCAACATATTTTTCAATTTATTTGAAGTAAATGGTAAAAATGGTTCAGCAACTACTGATAAACCAGTTGCAATTTGCATTGCAACATACATAATGGTTTTAACTCTTTCAGGATTTTCTTTTACCTGCTTCCAAGGTTCCTCATCTGCTAAATACTTATTTCCTAAACGGGCTAAATTCATTAATTCCTGCGATGCCTCTCTAAAACGGTAACGCCCAATAGAACTAGCGATAATTGATGGAAATTTTTGCAATTTTTCTAATGTTTCGTTATCAACATCAGTAAACTCATTTGACTCTGGAATTACACCTTCGTAGTACTTATTTGTAAGCACAACAACGCGATTAATAAAGTTTCCAAATACAGCAACTAATTCGTTGTTATTTCTGGCTTGGAAATCTTTCCAGGTAAAGTCGTTATCTTTTGTTTCAGGTGCATTTGCCGTTAATGTATAACGCAATACATCTTGTTTCCCTGGGAAATCTTCCAAATATTCGTGTAACCAAACTGCCCAGTTTTTTGAAGTTGAAATTTTATCTCCTTCTAAATTTAGAAACTCGTTTGCAGGAACATTTTCAGGTAAAATATAACTTCCTTCTGCTTTTAACATTGCCGGGAAAATAATACAGTGAAACACAATATTGTCCTTCCCAATAAAATGAATCAACTTTGTATCTTCGTCTTTCCAATAAGGTTCCCAATCTTTTCCTTCGCGCTCAGCCCATTCTTTAGTTGATGAAATATATCCAATAGGAGCATCAAACCAAACATACAGTACTTTTCCTTCACCACCTTCAGCAGGAACTGGAATTCCCCAATCTAAATCACGTGTTACAGCTCTTGGTTTTAAACCGTCATCTAGCCACGATTTTACTTGACCTAAAACATTTGTTTTCCAATCATTTTTATGTCCTTCAACAATCCATTCACGTAACCATTGCTCATATTTATCTAAAGGCAAATACCAGTGTTTTGTTACTTTGGTTGTAGGTGCATTTCCTGTAATTGCAGATTTTGGATTGATTAAATCCGTTGCATTATGACTTGTCCCACATTTTTCACATTGATCGCCATAACTCTCATCATTACCACATTTTGGACACGTTCCAATTACAAATCTATCTGCTAAAAACTGATTTGCCTCAGCATCGTATAATTGTTCCGT
>Ga0208521_1000032_pt1 | contig 90000 bp, 84 predicted proteins | sample ETNtaG_24_FD_185754 | JGI IMG/M metagenome (GOLD analysis project Ga0208521, IMG submission 185754) | Marine microbial and viral communities from oxygen minimum zone, Eastern Pacific Ocean - ETNP201306SV47 (SPAdes) (version 2) | ecosystem: Environmental > Aquatic > Marine > Oceanic ... | reverse complement strand
TTTACTCCTAATTCTGAAAGTACACGTGTAATGCGGTACATTTCTTTATAAGAAAGCAACTCTTTTCTGTTAACTATATTAATTCCCTGAGCAGGCATGCAATATTGACATCGTAAATTACAACGATCTGTAACGGCTAATCTTAAATATGTAATTTGTCTACCAAATTTATCTAATAACTGCATTAAGTATAATTTTGTTTCTTCTTAAAGTTACTATTTCGCCTTTTTCTAATATTTTTAATGTCCGTGAAACGGCTTCTCTTGAAAATTTTAAATCGCGTGCAATATCAAAATGTTCCCTATGAATTCTATATATTTTTTCACAAGACTTCTATTTTTCACGTATTTCAACAACCTTAATTCCAAATTACTGAATGTTATATCGTTTATTTTTTAAATTATTAAGGATATTTGCTTCTGATTTAATTTAAAATAATAATCTCTCCAAGAACTATATTTTTGAAACCACAAATATACAATTTTTGAAGGTAATACTGTGTATGTAACTTTACCTTCGGCCTTAACTCTTATTTTGCTTTTTTATGCTCATTTAAGTAGATTATTGCCAGTGAGCTAGATTCTTTTTCAGTTAAATAATAGAGAAATTCCATATTTACAAATTTCATCAAGAAGTTGAAACTCAAAAATTTTAGAGAAATTATCAGCGACAATATCATTAATTTTCGCGGGTATACATTTTAGAAATTATTGATATATATGTACTTATTAAATAGAGAACTTTTACACCCTCTATATTCAAAAATTAGTGCGGGAGTTTATCTTTAAATACTCCATATAAAAAAGCACCAAAAGTTGCACCAAAAATAACCACTAAAATAGAAACAATACCTTTGCCAACCAATACAAACATAGGCCCCGGGCAAGCGCCAGCCAAGACCCATCCTAAACCAAATAATATTCCGCCTAATAAATTACGATACATCCCTTTCTTTTTTGGAGCAATGTGTATGTCATTACCTTCAAATGTTTTTATTATTTTTTTTCTAAAAAAAAACATACTAAACATTCCTAAAAATACTGCCGACCCAATAATTCCATACATATGAAACGATTGAAATTTAAACATTTCGTAAATTCGATACCACGAAATTATTTCGGCTTTACTCATTACTATTCCAAACAGGACGCCAACTAAAAAAAACTTTATATGCTTCATTATTTAGAATATTAATGGCAAAATAAACCAAGTCATTAATAATCCTCCTATAAAAAATCCAATAACTGAAATAAGTGATGGAATTTCCAAATTACTCAACCCAACTATTGCATGCCCAGAGGTACATCCACCAGCCCATCTTGCTCCAAACCCTACCATTATTCCAGCAATTAATAATACTAAAAACCCTTTAAATGACAACATGGTTTCAATACTGAAAATTTTGTCTGGCAAATAACTTGCACCAGCGTTTTGAATACCAATATCAGCCAAATCCTGTACAGTTTGTGGATTTAACGCAATACTATCAGTTGAAGATAACCATTGTGCTGAAATAAAACCACCAACAATAGCTCCTGCTATAAATATTAAATTCCAGATATTTTGTTTCCAGTCTATTTTAAAATAATTAGTAAATTTTCCCGCACCACCAATTGAGCAAAATGTTTCTAAATTTGAAGAAACACCAAAGTGTTCTCCAAAGTAAAAAAGCAAAAACATAATTAATGCTATAACCGGCCCAGCTATATACCAAGGCCAAGGTTGAGTAATAATTTCCATAATTTGTTTTTTAGTTAATTTACAAAACTAAACTATAAAAATATTTATTCTGTAATTTTCCGCGCATTTAAAATTTCAAAATTTCAATTTTATTTCTATGTAACTTGATTTTTCCTTCGTTTTCAAGCTGCTTTAATAACCTTGAAATAACAACTCTTGAGGTATGAAGATCATAAGCTACATCTTGATGTGTAGTATTTAAGGTAGTTTCGCGCAAAATTTGAGCTTTATCAGTCAAATATTTATACAAACGCTCATCCATTCTCATAAATGCTAATGTATCTATAGTTTCCATCATTTCATTTAGACGGATATTATAGCTATCAATAACAAAATTACGCCAAGATTTGTATTTAATTAACCATTCATCTAATTTATTTACCGGAAGAAATATCAATTCTGAGTCCTTTTCTGCAATTGCCCTAATACCACATTTACCATTAGCAATTGCACTTGCAAATGAGCTTGCACAAGTGTCTCCTCTTTCTAAAAAGTATAATAAAATTTCTTCTCCTTTTTTATCTTCACGAACTATTTTTATTGCACCTTCCAATAATAAGGGTACACCTTTCATTTTATCTCCTAAATCAACCAACAATTCACCTTCTCTAATAATTTTATAAACGCCAACTTTCTCAATTTCATTTAATAATTCATCTTCAAATAAAAATGAATAATAACTGTCTAATTTTTCTCTCATCCTTTTAAATAATTTAAAATTTTAGTTGTGGCTACAATCCTAAAAAAAACATGGTTTAATACTTTGTTACCCGCCTTTTTCCTTTAATTTGCTCTTGAAAATATCGCTTAAAAGTACGGATAATTTTTGAAAATTATTTACTGTAAAAGAATTCTGATTTTTTCCCAAACCTACTGCTTAATTAAATTCTTAATAATTTACAAATTAGTATTGAGACACCAAAAGTTATGGGTTCCAAAAGAAATCCTCCCATCTTATAATTATGGTATTATCGAATATTTTATTAATGCAAACGACAATTTGTTTATGTACGCTACTAAATATAACTCTTATCTTTTTTACTTAAACAATACAGCACACGCTACTGATAATGACAGACTGCGTATTGAACCATTTTTGATGAAAATGTATCCTATTAAAGCTGAATTTGAAAAATAATAACTGCTGAAGGATTCTATCTTATAACTCAAAATCCGATTTTTCGGGTAAAATAGTTTCAAACGATTCTTTTAAGCTATCCATTGTTTGTTGATAGTTTCTAATGTGTACATTGTCATTTAAGCAAACCAAAGAATACGTTTGCTCACGCACTGCCTTAATTGCTTTTTTTGCCTTAATCATTAGCGGAAACATTTTGGTATCCTGATATGTATTGTAAGGAATAAAATTTGAACTGCAAATTTGCCAAGTTTTAAATAATTCTGGAGTATAATCTTTATCGCTACGTAATCGATGTGTAGACATCTCTTTCAGTTCATTTTCACAATGCTTCCAAACATCTTCAAAAGTACTTTTCAAAAATGGCTGCGCATTATGAGGAGTACGTAGAGTAATAAATTTATTATAATATTTGAGTAAATGATTTAATCTACCTCTACTTCCATAAGATGACTCATACCATTTCCATGCATCTTTTTCAAAAACTTCTTTTTTGTCAAAATGCTTATTAATAAGTCGTATGTTGTTTTTAAGCATTCTTTCAAACTGAGATAAACCAGTATTAGTACGAAAAGCAGCTATATCTTTAGGTAGTCCATCCTCAAAAAATCGTTTTAGAGACAGGTGATTTGTAATATAGAAATCATCGTTGAAATACACAAATTTTTCCGACAAGCCCGGAATTTTATGCATGTAGATTTCAATTAAATTGGAATTAAAAACCGGAAGATATTCCTCTGGAATGTAATCTTTATGACTAACAAGATTTAGTTTGGGGTGATTAACATTAAGCCAATCTGGTTTTTGCCCTGAAGTTACAAAATGAACTTTTCTAACCCAAGGAGCAAATTTATCAACACCACGAAACCAGTATCTTAAAAAACCGTTATCTCTAAAGCGAGCTTCTGAAGATTCATTAACGGTATTGTCAATTTTTCCTGAATATCGAGAGAACTCATCTTTCCAAGTAGGGTCATCCATATCAACCCACGTAACTACAAAATCTATTTCCATTATTTAATCGTTAAAAAATATTTTCCCTAATTGCTTTCTTCTTTATCTAACTATTATACTCAGTAGCAAAGCTACTATTTTTCATTTTCTTTAAACTATTTTTTGAAATCTTTTTGGAACTTTAACAATCGGATTCCCTTTTAATATTCCCGGTTTATTTGGCGCATAAAAAGGTCTAAATAACGTTTGACCTCTACGTGCCCTAGCAAAGAATTCATCACCATTAATCGAAGGTGTATTTTCTATTAAATGAAATAAATTTTGACGGCGATTCATATGCCTCGACCACCCTTGATTTAAACGTGAAAGGTCATTATTTTTTTCAATAGCTAACTCATAGTCCACCATTCCAAAATGGAATAAAAATAAATTTAGGTCAATTCTAAAATTTCTCCATTTCACTCTGTGATAACCTGTACCCCAGGTAATTGGCTTAAATGCAACTATTGGTTTTGTATAGCGAGAAGAAACATGCGCATAACTTCTTTGCTCTAAAAAGGGTTTATTTAAATCTATTGGAACTTCTTCCTTAAGATGCTGACCAACATCTAATCCAAGCGCAGAAATAGATGAAGCCTTAAATTTTCCATTAAGGTAGTTCTTCAAAGAAATATTTAGTTTAGGATCAATAACAAGAAACTCATCAATATCCATAGCCAATACCCTATCATATCTAAGAAAGAGACCTTGGGCAATTTTAGAAACAATTTGTGATCTATTTCTATCACCATTTAACCTATTTAATTCAATATGAGGAACTCTAATTATATTTATTTTTTCAGAATTTTCTGGTATGTTTTGATCATGTCCATCTAGTATTAGATACAAGTTTTCAAATCCAAATTCACTTCCGTAATAGTTAATCCATTTCTGAATAAAAATTTTATCATTTCGAGCCATTGAGATTACAGCAATCCTTTTTTCTTTAGTGTTTTTCATCACAATCTCTTTATATGAATTAATTACTTAATAAATTTTCAAGCCAATTTAATAATTTTTCTCGATCATTTTGTGTTGCTAAATCTAAACTCTGAGCGCACATATACTTAATATTCTCATGGGCTTCACAATATTTTATTTTATTTTCAACATATTTAGAATGACGGTTAACAGGCTTTAAATAAACTTCATCTAACGGTTTAAACTGTGTATTTCCGCTAATTATCTCTAAATGATTTACCAAAGTTACTGGATTAAATTGAGTATAATATCTAAATTTATGTTGTGCATTCTTTAAAAAAATTTCCTTATTTGTTTTAAAAAATTTCTCAAAAGTATTTTTGTTTAACGGATGTGGAGTGTGGTTTATTTTGAAATATTTTTTCTTAAATCCGGTTATTTCAGCACTCCACCATAAACTTGTTTTAAAGGTTGGTTTTATATTCACTTCAAGCTTTCCTGTAGATAGCTGTTTCAATTTCTTTTGAAGATTCTTTAAAAATAAAATAAGCGATGGGCGACTTTTCCAATTTCCTCTGAGTACTGGTCGCTCATTAATAAACCAGTCCTCTGGTTTCAGAGGTTTTACAATAAAAAAATCATCGTTAAAATAAACAAATTTGTTAGACAAACCTTTAATCCTCCACATAAAAGTTTCAATAGTTCTTGCATTAAAAGTTGGAAGAAACTGTTCGTATCCTTTAAAAATTTCTTTATGATCAACAACACTAATACTATCTAATTTGTTTGGGAAAAACTCCTTTATATCATTGTCTAGATTAGGATTTTGATTGTCTGTTATTATAAATATATTTCTTATAAATGGAGCGAATTTAAGAATAGAAAGCACACAATATTTTATTTCATTAACCGAATCAAACCGTGTACTATGAGCTCCTGGAATACTTCCTCTTTTTTCATTCCCTAAACATCTTTTCAATTTTTCCTTGTGTTTAGGATCTTTTCCATCTACCCAAGAAATTACTGCATCAATCTCTAAATTATCTTTGACCATATAATTTTTTTAAAGGCGAAATAATAGATTTTGAAAATTACAAATTATTTATTTAATCTAGTAAGCCAATCTAATATGTAATTCAATTTATTTGATTTACACTGGTCTAAGCTTTGCAGGCATAAAAACAACTTATTTTCTCTCATTTTTAACTTATATTTCAATCCCCATAATACCTTTCTATGTGGCTTCATGTAAATAAGCTGAAGATTTTTATTTAATACACACGTATTGTTTTTTATTTCTAAATGATTCGCGAGCCCTTGAGGAGTGTATTGATTTAAGTTTCTAAACTTATAGCGAATATTCTCTATTTCCACGGCTTTATTTGAATTGAAAAAATTTTCAAATGTTGATTTCCTTAATGAATAAGGCGCATGATGAAATTTATAATACTTTTTAAAACCGGCGATTTTAGCTCCCTTTTGTTGGGCAAGTCTATGATTGTCTAATTTCTTATTGTTAAAGAATTTATTAGCGATTTTTTTTGAAAGCCTATTTTCATCAAACTTCTTCCATTTGCCTCTCAAAACAGGATATCCGTTAATAAAAAAATCTGATGGAGTGGTTGGATTTATTAAAAACATATCATCATTGAAATAAATAAAATGTTCAGATAGCCCAGGAATCTTATACAATCTTGTTTCAATTGGTCTACAATTAAACGTTGGTAAGTACGCTTCATTATCAGAAAATATAATTTTATGATCTACAATAGAAACGTTTGAATATTTCAATTGATCTGTTTCATGCTTTAAAAATGAGGGTATCTGATTATCTGTAACTATATAGATATTCCTAATAAATGGTGCAAATTTTAAGATTGAATCTACTGTATACTTTATCTCATCAACTTGATCAAATCTAGTTCTAAATTCTTTTAAATTTAACAACTTCTTTTCTTCAATAAAAGGCAACATTTTTTTTTTGTGCCTTTCATCATTTCCATCAACCCATGTAATTACTGCATCTATTTGAGTGTTGTATTTTAGGCTTTCTACCATTGTAACTATTTATTAAAAACTATACTTCAAATAGTTATTACAACTATTTTAGACTGAATATATGAACCTATACTACCTCTGTAATAATATTCTGTCCTTTTGGAATTTCTGGCAACACAAACATATCACCAATAATTTTATTATACTCATCAGGGTAATAATCTTTTCTCCCGTCCGATGGGTAAAAAGTCATCTCTCCAAAGATAGTTTTTCCATGAATTGAATAGAGATCAACCCTAACAAAAGGAAATTTATCTGATAGATTTTCAGCTAACAAAATCATTTCATCAAAATTACTTGGTTTTTCAATCTTCTCTGTTATTTCTTCTTCAAGAACCACATATCTAAATGGTAATTTTTTAAAGTCCAAATCAAAAAAAGCTCTTTTATGGTTAATCTCCCTATCTAAATGAATTTCAAAAAACTTTGCTTTTCCATTAAAACAGTAAAACTTGTAATCTAATAGGGAACTTCTACCTCCATCCTCCATGAATTTCTCTGCCATCAACCTAGGCTTCACATCTTTGTAAGCCCATTCTTGACCTGTTCTATAATATTGATTTTTACTTAGCCATTTTTTAAACAATTTTCTAGCCTTAACTTTATCTAGTTTATTCTTATCCGTAACAATTAAATTAAAACTACTTGCATGTATCCCTTTTATTACAAATTTATTTGGTAGTTTATCAAAATCTACTTCATCAGCAGTATTGTAAATCCCATAAATCTCGTTCAAAAATTGTGATCCAATTTTATCTTCAACATACGTTCTAACAGCATATTTATCAACTAACTGATTCAAAATTTTAGGATGGTAAAAAACCTTATACCATTGAATTTTCTCATTAAATTCTTTCGGATTATTTAAATTTAGTTTTTTGCCCGTAGTATATTCATATAAGAAATGAACGTATTTTTGAGGAGGCAAAAATCTCATTTTCTTTAACATTCTCAATCTAAATTTATCAAGCACTTTAAACATATTCTATATCTATTTTTTCTTTGCAAATATATAATATAATCACTAATCTAGAGAATAAGATTTCATATTACAGTAAATATAAAATATGCTTAATAAACATATTTTTATTAAGAGTGGCGTCCATCTATTAAACGAAAAAAAACTCCCAAACTAATAAGTTTGGGAGCTTTAATTTTATTAATAATCAAATTATTCTAAGCCTCAATCGGATCAATAGAAACATATGATTTATTGTCTTTTCTTTTTTGGAATTGAACAACACCATCAACTCTAGCGTGTAATGTATGATCTTTTCCCATATAAACGTTATCACCAGGGTGGTGTTGAGTTCCTCTTTGGCGTACAATAATATTACCAGCCAAAGCTGCTTGTCCACCATATATTTTTACTCCAAGTCGTTTCGATTCTGATTCTCTACCGTTCTTCGAACTACCTACTCCTTTTTTATGTGCCATGACGTTATGGTTTTAAAATGTGATTCTTATTTAGTTAATACTTCAATTAATTCAGCTTTCTTTAAAGAAGTATATCCTGAAATACCTGATTCTTTGGCTAAAGCTTTTAATTCAGCTACAGTTTTTGAGCTTAAATCACCTGAAACTTCAGTTTCTTTAACTTCTTTCTTAGGAGCTGCTTCTTTTTTAGCTGAAGCTTTTTTCTTAGCACCACTTGCTGCTATACCTTCAATTTGGATTTCAGTTAAAGCTTGGCGATGACCATTCTTTTTTCTGTATCCTTTTCTACGTTTCTTTTTGAAAACGATTACTTTATCACCTTGTAAGTGACCTAAGATTTTGGCCGTTACTTCGGCTCCTTCTATAGCTGGGGCGCCAACTGTTACTTCACCTGAGTTATCTAAAAGAAGAACTTTGTCAAAAGAAACTTTTGCTCCTTCTTCTTCCTGTAAACGATGAACGTAAACTTTTTGGTCTTTCGCTACTTTAAACTGCTGCCCTGCTATTTCTACAATTGCGTACATAAGTCTTTTTATTTTCGCTTAATTAATATTAATACACCTTTTTTATTTAAGGCGGGTGCAAATATAATTCTTTTTTCTTTTTACACAAAACTTATTACCCTCAAATAAATCATTCATTTACAGCAACTAAAGTGAAACTCTAAAGAATTTGTTAAATTTTATTTTAATATGCTATACAACTCCAAAAGTTAGTTACATTTGAGAAGCAATTTTGCTTTGAAAGTCAATCCCTGTATTTATTCAATAGTTTCTAGGTGAAATTTGTAACAACTTGCAATTACTTGCGTCCTATTCGCATTGTATTAATATTAATAACTAATAATAAATAAACATGAAAAAAATTTGTTTACTAAGCTTTCTAACCATACTTGGCTCTAGTGTATTTGCGCAACAGGTTGCTTTTGAAGAGTACGATTTAAGTAATGGTATGCACGTAATACTGCATCAAGACAATTCGGCACCAGTGGTAACTACTTCGGTAATGTACCATGTTGGAGCGAAAGATGAAAACCCAGAACGAACTGGTTTTGCTCACTTTTTTGAACACTTATTATTTGAAGGAACCCAAAATATTGAAAGAGGAGAATGGTTTAAAATAGTCTCTTCAAATGGAGGTACTAATAATGCAAACACCACACAAGATAGAACTTATTACTACGAAGTTTTTCCGTCTAATAACTTAGAATTAGGATTATGGATGGAGTCTGAAAGATTATTACACCCCGTAATAAACCAAATTGGTGTTGATACTCAAAATGAAGTAGTAAAAGAAGAAAAAAGGCTTCGGTACGATAACTCACCTTACGGTCAATGGACTCCTCAAGTGTTCAAAAATCTATTTAAAAATCACCCTTACCGCTGGACAACTATAGGCTCTTTAGACCATTTAGATGCTGCTAAATTGGAAGAGTTTCAAGCTTTTAATAAAAAATATTATGTACCAAATAATGCTGTTTTAGTGGTTGCAGGAGATATTGATAAAACAAATGCAAAAAAATTAATTGAAGACTATTTTGGCAGTATTCCAAGAGGTGAAAAAATTGAACGCACTACAATTCAAGAAGATCCAATTTCTAAAGAAATTGAAGTTGCTTATGAAGATCCTAACATCCAAATTCCGGCTGTATTTACTGTTTACAGAACACCTGCTATGACCTCCAGAGACGCCCGAGTTTTAGATATGATATCAACTGTTTTAAGTGATGGAAAAAGCTCAAGACTTTATAAAAAACTGGTTGATGAAAAGAAAAAAGCATTGCAAATTGCAGCTTTCAACTATTCACTTGAAGAGTATGGCGCTTATATAGTCTTAGCACTTCCATTAGGTGAAAACACGCTAGATGATTTGGTAGTTGAAATGGATGAAGAAATTGTAAAACTTCAAACGGAATTAATTTCTGAAAAAGAACTTCAAAAATTAAGAAATAAATTTGAAAATCAGTTTGTAAATTCTAACGCAAGTATTGAAGGTGTTGCCAGCTCATTAGCTACATATTACATGCTTTATGACGACATAAACCTCATTAATACTGAAATTGACATTTACAATTCAATAACAAGAGAGGAAATTAGAGAAATTGCTAAAAAATATTTAAATCCAAATCAACGATTGGTTTTAGATTATTTACCAAAAAAAGATAACTAAAAACACATCCACACATGAAAACAAGATTATTATCTATTCTAACTATATTTTTTCTGACGCTTTCAATGTCAGCTCAAATTGACCGGTCAATTCAACCAAAACCAGGACCAGCTCCGAAAATAAATTTAGGAATACCACAAACTTTTGAATTAAAAAATGGACTTACCGTTTTAGTTGTAGAAAACCATAAACTACCAAGGGTTTCCGTTACATTATCACTAGATAATGAACCAATTTTTGAAGGAGAAAAAGCAGGTGTTTCAAGTTTAGTAAGCAGTTTATTAGGAAGCGGCTCAAAAAATTTAACTAAAGATGAATTTAATGAAGAAGTTGACTATTTAGGAGCTAGCGTTTCGTTTGGAAGTCAAAGCGCACGTATGAGCTCATTGTCCAAATATTTTGCAAGAATTTTTGAAATAATGGCCGATGCAGCCCAAAACCCAATATTTACTCAAGAGGAATTTGATAAAGAAAAAGAAAAATTATTAGAGGGTTTAAAAGCTGAGGAAAAAAGTGTTCAAAGCATTGCTAGCAGAGTTCAAAGTGCATTAGCTTATGGGAAAAATCATCCATTTGGTGAATTTGCCTCAAATAAAACTGTCAACAATGTTACTTTAACTGATATCCAAAAATTTTACAACACTTATTTTAAACCAAATAATGCTTACCTAGTAATTGTAGGCGATGTAAATTTTAAGGAAGTTAAAAAATTGGTAAAAAAACACTTTAAGAATTGGGAATATACCCCATTACCTGAATATACAATTCCATCTGTAAACAATGTAGCTGAAACTGAAATTAATTTCATCAACATGCCAAATGCTGTGCAATCAGATGTTACTGTTTTAAGCACAACAAACATTAATATGGCCGATAGCGATTACCACGCTGTTTTATTAGCAAATCAAATTTTTGGCGGCGATTTCAACAGTCATTTAAACATGAATTTAAGAGAGGCTCACGGATATACTTACGGTGCTCGTTCAGGAATTAGACCAAATAAATATACCTCATCTGTCTTTTCAGCTGGTGCACAAGTTAGAAATGCTGTAACTGATAGTACAGTTGTTGAAATTATGAAAGAACTTAAAAGCATTAGAGACAAAAAAGTAACCGAAGAGGAGCTTAAAATTGTAAAAGCTACCTATGTTGGAAGTTTTGTTAGGAATGTTGAAAAACCTCAAACTGTTGCCAGCTATGCCTTAAGAATAAAAACCAATAACTTACCTGCTGATTTTTATGAAACTTATTTAGATAAAATTAATGCAGTAACTATTGATGATATTCAACGAGTAGCTAAAAAATATTTCAGTGAAAATAACGCACGTATTATTGTAACCGGAAAAGCTTTAGATGTAATACCAAATCTTGAAAAACTTCCTTATAAAATTATTTATTATGATAAAGAAGGAAGTAAAGCTGAAAAGCCGGAAATGAAAAAACCAATTCCTACTGGTGTTACTAAAGAAACTGTTATTAATGGTTATTTTGAAGCAATAGGTGGAGCTGATAAAATAAAAGCTTTAGAGAGTTCTTTAGTTACTTACGAAGCAAATGCAATGGGTAATAATGTTGTTGCCTCAACAGAAAAAAGAACAGCAGATAAGTACACTAATGAAATTAGCATGGGTGGTAACGTAGTTCAAAAAATTATCATGTCTAATGAAGGTGTATTTATGAATAAACAACCATTACCTCCTGCAATGGCAAAAGAAATGAATTATACGTTAGGTACATTTCCTGAAATTGGTTTAATGACAAATGAAACCTCTATTTTAACAGGAATTGAAAATATTGACGGTAAAGACATGTATATAATTTCTACAAAAGGAGAAATTGTTTCAACATCTATTTATTTTGAAGTTGAATCTGGTTTAAAAGTAAAAGAAACTCAAACTATTACAATGGGAGGAAGATCTCAAAACCAAGAAGCTACTTACAGCGATTACAAAGAATTTAACGGCGTAAAATTCCCTGCATCCAAAACTGGAAATTTAGGTCCACAAACGGTTACATTCAAACTAATTGATGCTAAAATAAATGAAGGCGTTTCAGATAGTGATTTCGAATAAAACAGTTATCAAATTTATTATAAAAAAGCGACTTTTTAAGTCGCTTTTTTATTTTGCCTTATTTACCAAATAAACTCCCAACAAAATAACAACACCTGACAAAAGTTGAATAACCGATAGTTTTTCTCCATCTAAAATTCCCCAAGCAATTGCAACTATTGGAATTAAATACGTTACCGACGATGAAAATATGGGAGTAGATATTTGAATTAATCTGTTAAACATAACTTTAGCAACTCCCGTCCCTAAAATAGCTAAAATGGCTACATATAAAATAGCATTTAAACTTGTATCATTCACTTCAAAGGTTTTAAAAAAATTGGTAAACCACAATACTATAATCGTTGGCACAACCAATAACACAAAATTTCCAACAGTAATACTCAAAGCATCTAAATCGTGTAAATATTTTTTTAATATATTAACATTTAAAGCATATCCAACTGATGATATTAATATAAAACTCGCATAAAAATAATCTTGATTAGGATTTACTTCTGCCCCTTTCAATATCAGAATAAAGGTTCCAATTAAACCAATAAAAACACCTGTTAGCTGCCTCTTTTTAAAGCCAAAACCAAACACTAAAGCTCCAAAAATCAATGTATTCAAAGGTGTTAATGAATTTAAAATAGATGCAATTGAACTGTCAATTTTATCAATAGCATACGCGAACAAAAAAGCTGGGAAAAAAGTACCCACAAATCCATTCAACAATAAATAATACCAGTGCCTTCGTTTTATACTTGGTAATTTATTAAAACCTATGAGCACTAAAAACGCAGCAGTTATTAAAATTCGAATTGCTCCAACTTGTATTGGACTTAAACCAACCAGAGCTTTTTTCATTAAAATAAATGAACTCCCCCAAATTAATGAAAGTGCACACAGGTATACCCACCGTAAATACTTATGATCCATATTTTAAAAATATTGCGCAAAATTCGTATAATTATTCGGAATTATTCCAATAAGTTTCTATTTTCGTTACGATAATTAACTTCTCAAGTTTTATGAAAAAAATAATCGGTGTTTTAGTATTTGCTTTATTGGTGTTTTCTTGCAGCAAAGGTGAGGAATTTAAAAGTATTGAAATAGATATTAAAGGAATGACTTGTGAAATTGGCTGCGCCAAACTTATTCAATCTAAATTATATAAAATGGATGGTGTTTCTTATGTAAATATAAATTTTGAAGCCAAAAAAGGTAAAATAACCTACAACACAAATAAAATTAATATCAGTGATGTCGTAAAAAAGATTGAAGGAATTGCTGGTGGAGATCTCTATTTTGTATCAAAAACAAGCGAAATCCCATTAATTCATAATGAATCTTATTAATTTTTGTTGTTTATTTGTATAATAATAAAAATCAATCAAATATTATGAAATCAATCAAATTTTTAATTGCTGTTGCATTATTTAGTGTAATTGCCATCTCATGTAAAGAAACAGAGAAGAAAGAAGTTAAAGTAACAGTTGAAACAACTGTTGAAGAAGTTAAAACTGAAGCTGCTGAAGCTGCTGAAGCTGTTCAAGATACTTTAAACACAGTTGAAGAAACTAAAGAAGCTGTTGAAGAAACTGCTAAAGAAGTTTTGAAAGAAGAATAGATTCGTTCTAAGTAACTAAAAAAGCTTCAAATAATTTTGAAGCTTTTTTTATACCTTTTTTGTACGCATAGCATAGTACAAGAACAACAGACATATAAAAAATAACAAACCTACTAGCTGGTGACTCACACCTAATATTAATGGTATTTTCCCGTCAACATTAACTACAGTTAATACACCTAAAACAACTTGAATAACAATTAACATTAAGGAATACTTTAACCACTTCTTACCTCTTAAATCAATCTTATTTTTTAATTTATAAAACATAACTATGGTAATAGTTACCAACATATACGCTAATAATCTATGCGTAAATTGCACCAAAGCTGGAGCAAATAAATAACTATCATAATTTATCATATTTTGCCATGTCCAGTTTGGTGAAACCGTAATCACATCAGGAACCAATTCACCATTCATAGTTGGCCAAGTTGGATAATACAAACCTGCCTTCATACCCGCCATAAGTCCAGCAAAAATCATTTGTACAAATGTTATTATTAATGTAAGTAAAACTATTTTTTTTGAAACTACCAATGAACTTTTGTAATTATATACATCAACTACTGTTTTAATCATTGCCATAATTACTAATAGTGCCAGTATAAAATGAATGGTTAACTTATAGGCATTTACCCAAGGACGATTAACCAGACCGCTTTTTACCATAATCCAACCTGCCGATGCTGTTAAAATGGTTAAAAAAACCACCAAACTTAGGCGTTTGATTAAAAAGAAATCAATCTTCTTTTTTAAAATAAAAATTACAAAAGGAATTACAAATATGACCCCAAGAGAACGTACCCATAACCTGTGAAAATATTCCCAAAAATAGATAAACTTAAATTCGGATAAGTTAATAGTAGCATTAATTTTTTGAAATTGAGGTGTTTGTTTATACAGTTCAAAAGCTTCCAACCAATCTTGCGCATTTAATGGAGGAATAACACCTGTTATAATATCCCAGCTGGTTATTGATAATCCTGAACCAGTTAAACGAGTAATTCCTCCTATAACAACTTGGCCAATTAACATTATTAGACCTGTTAAAAGCCAAAATCTAATTACTTTTGTATATTTAAACTCCTGTATTTGCATTATTTCCATTCTAATGTTTCGACTAAATGCATCATATCTTTTTCAATATATTTTACCGCTGGCAAAATTGAATCATATTTAGGTTTACTATAAAAATACAAGGCCCCTGAAAGTACGTGCCTTACACTATCAGTAATCCTAAACTGAAGATTGGTGGCTACATTTCCTTCAACAGAATACATTCTTCCAAAAACTTTTTTATCAAAATTCTCATACGGAATAGAGTTTATAGCGTCAGCTTTAATGGTATGTTCAAAAGTAAGTTTTTCAACTTCTTTTAAAATCTCTTCTAAATCTTGATTTACATTTCTATAGGTGACATGAATGGTTGCCTTCAACTCAGGGTACTGAATTTTAGCCCAACAGTTATTTTGAATTTGAATATTGGCAATTTTAGATATTTCAAAATTATAAGGGCATTCTGTATTTATACTCTTATAAGAATTTTTTGGATATTGTAATTTTAAATATGATTTTGGTTTTGGTATAGGTTCACTACCACAAGAAAATAACAATAAGATGATACAAGAAAAAGAAATTATGTACTTCATTTAATTAAATTTAAAGTCTATTTAATTGTTACCTTCACTCTTTTAATTCGTTTTTTATCCATTGACTCAATCTTAAACGAATAATTTAGGAATTTTATTACCTCGTTCTTTTTTGGGAACCTTCCTGAAATTTCCAAAATAAAACCAGCAATTGTTTCAGATTCGCCTTTATTTTCGTCAAATGGTTCATCTTTATCAATCTCGAGAATTTTGTAGAAATCCTTTAAGTTCGTTTTGCCTTCAAACAAATAATTGTTAGCATCTAATTTTGAATAAGTAATATCATCATCATCAAATTCATCATTAATATCACCCACTATTTCTTCAATTACATCTTCCAAAGTAATAATTCCACTGGTTCCTCCATACTCATCAACTACCACTGCTAAATGGTTTTTCTTCTCTTGAAATTCTTTCAGTAAATCATTCAGTTTTTTATTTTCCGGAACAAAATATGGATCTCTAAGTAGGTTTTTCCAACTAAATTCAGTTTTATTTAAATGAGGTAATAAATCCTTTGCATACAACACTCCAATCACATCATCCATATTTTCACCATAAACCAAATTTCTTGAAAACCCCTTGTTTACAATTTTTGAAATTACATTTTCATAAGATTCATCAATTGAAATGGCGAAAATATCAATTCTTGGAGTCATAATTTGAGCTGTTTCAGTATTTCCAAAACTAACAATGCCTTCTAATATTTTTTGCTCACCTCTTGTGGTTGCTTCATCAGAAGTTATCTCAAGCGCCTGCGATAATTTCTCAACTGAAAGGTTTGATTCTTTTTTTCCGAGTTTTCCTTCAATAATATTTGTAATGCTCATTAATGGAACACTTACTACGGATAATAATGAACTTACAATTTTTATTGGAAAAGACATTAATGATGCGAATTTCATTGAATTTCTAGTTGCATAAACTTTTGGAAGTGCTTCGCCAAAGAGTAAAATTAAAAATGTAACCATTACAACTTCAATTAAAAATTTCAGAATGTAAGATGAAATATTTTTAAATATGAACTCTCCAATAAATGCAAATAATAATACAATTAAAATATTTATAAAATTGTTGGCAATTAAAATGGTTGCCAATAATTTTTGCGGATTTTCTAATAATAATACTACCGCTTTATCACTATTGTATTTTGATTCCGAAGCTTTGTCTAAATCGGTTTGAGAAAGAGAGAAAAATGCGACTTCTGATCCGGAAACTAGAGCGGATAAAATTAACAACACAAACAAAACCACTATACTTAATAGCAACCAAATATTAATACTATTAATTAAATTTATAAATAAAATCGCGGGTTCAGGATCCAAGTTAATTAAATTTTAATTAGAAAGGTAAATCATCATCTTCACCTTCATTAATTGATTTTTCAGGAACAGAAGGTTCTGCTGGTTTTTGAACATGAGCAGAAGACTGCTGCACACCCGATTCTCCTTTAGAAGTTAAAAAAGTCATATCAATTACATGAATTTCAGTGGTATATTTTTTCACCCCATCTTCACCTTCCCACTGGCGTGTTTTTATACGCCCTTCACAATATACCTTATCTCCTTTTTTTAGATACTTTTCACATATTTCAGCCAGTTTATTTCTAACAACAATATTGTGCCACTCGGTTGTGGAAACTCTTTCACCTGTTTGCTTATTAGTATAAGATTCGTTTGTAGCTAACGGAAAACGCCCAATTGAATTTCCACCCTCAAAATAATGCATTTTTACCTCATCTCCTAAATGTCCTAAAAGAATCACTTTATTAACTGTACCTGCCATAACTGTTTTCAATTTTAATCAAATGTACCAAAAAAAATTAGTTGAATTTATATTGATTTAAAAAAATATCAACCAATTTAGGAACAGGATACTTCAAAACTGAATTCCAGTTTATTGTACATTCTTTATGTGAATTTATTTCAATTAACCAAAACTTTGTAAAAATATGCTGATGCGATAATTTATGAACAATTAATTCTGGATTGAACAATTTTAAATTCACAGATTTATTTTTGAAAAACTGATTAAATTCTTCATTCCCTAACAATTCTAATTCATTTATTTCAGAAAAAGTTTCAATCAAAGGAAATTGGTACAGGTTTTTCCAAATACCTCTTTCTCTTTTTTCAATTCTTGTTTTATTATTACCCGTTGTAATTACTAAATAATTGAAGTATCGCTGTTTTATTTTTAATTTATTCACTTTAACTGGCAAATTTGAAATCAAATTTTTACTCAATGCCACACAGCTATTATTAAAAACGCACTCATTGCACAGCGGCTTTTGAGGCTTGCAAACTGTTGCGCCAAGCTCCATAGCTGCCTGATTATATGTGCCAGGATTTTTTGAATCAATAAGCTCTTGTGCTAATTGCTTGAATTTCTTAATTCCTTTAGACGTATTAATTGGCGTATTAATTCCAAAATATCGAGCTAAAACTCGGTAAACATTTCCATCAACAACAGCGGTTGATTCATTATAACAAATTGAGGCGATTGCTGAAGCAGTATAATCGCCTACACCTTTTAATTTTATCAAATTATAATAATTTGCTGGAAAAGTTCCTTTTAACTCATTCACAATATATTTTGCTGAAAAATGCAAATTTCGTGCTCTCGAATAATAACCTAAACCCTGCCATAATTTTAAAACATCTTCTTCAGAGGCTTTTGCTAAGTCAAAAACAGAAGGGAAATTATAAATAAATTTAAAATAATACGCCATTCCTTGATCAACTCTGGTTTGTTGTAAAATAATTTCAGAAAGCCAAATTCGATATGGGTCAATGGTTTTTCGCCATGGTAAATCGCGTTTATTATGTAAATACCACTGTATTAATAGATTAGAAAAATTCATTTCATTTATATCAAATTACAATAATACAAGTTTTAAATGATTAAATTTTAGCGAATTAACTTTTTGAATTTGAATATTAATCTTATATTTGCCGTCTTAAATTTATTATAAATTATATAACAATAAATAAAAATGACGAAAGCGGAAATCGTATCAAATATTTCAGAAAAATCTGGAATGGAAAAAGCTGATGTATTAGCAGCTGTAGAAGCGTTCATGGAAGAAGTAAAAGGTTCATTAGAAAATGGAGATAATGTTTATTTAAGAGGTTTCGGTAGCTTTATAATTAAGAAAAGAGCTGAAAAAACTGGAAGAAACATTTCAAAAAATACTACAATTAAAATCCCAGCACATAACATTCCTGCATTTAAGCCGGCAAAAGTGTTTGTTGAGGGTGTAAAAAGTAAAGTAGCTGTATAATCAGTTATTAAAATTATTAACCTAAAAAATATTTTTTAATTATGCCAAGTGGTAAAAAAAGAAAAAGAGCTAAGATCTCTACGCACAAACGTAAAAAGAGAGCCAGAGCAAATAGACATAAAAAGAAAAAGTAAGCTAAGCTTACTTTTTCTTTAAATTAAAAGTTCATTGAAATAAATATTTGTATTAAAATGCAAATATTATTGGGTATTAAAAACCTGTAAAACGTATTATAAATCGTTTATACCATAACTATGGTGTAAACACAAAACCAATTCAGAGTGAAAACAGAATTAATAATAAGATCGAACTCCTCTGATATTGATTTTGCCTTATTAAAAGACGGTAAATTAACAGCATTAAACAATGAATCTTCTGGAAATAAATTTTCAGTTGGAGACATGTTTTTAGCTAAAATTGGTAAAGTGCTTTCCGGATTAAACGCCTCATTTGTAAATGTTGGTTACGAAAAAGACGGATTTCTTCATTATCACGATTTAGGTGCAAAGTTACTTTCTTTAAATAAATTTATTAAAGGTGTTAGCACAGGTAAAATAAAAGATTACACTTTAAAAAATTTTCGACTAGAAAACGAAATTGACAAAAACGGAAGTATAGTTGACGTATTAAAAACAGGACAAAAGTTATTAGTACAAATTGTAAAAGAACCAATTTCTACCAAAGGACCACGTATGTGTTCTGAATTATCAATAGCAGGTAGATATTTAGTTTTAGTTCCTTTTTCAGAAAGAGTTTCTGTATCACAAAAAATAATGGATCCTCAAGAAAAAGAACGACTTAAACGGTTAGTTAAAAGTATAAAGCCAAAAGGTTTTGGCGTAATTATTAGAACAGTAGCTGAAAATAAAAAAGTTGCTGAACTTGATAGAGATTTACAAAATTCTTTAGATCGCTGGGTAGTTATGTGTAAAAAGGTTAGAAACACCAAACCACAACAAACACCTACTAAAGTTTTAAGCGAATTAAACAGAGCCTCCTCCATTCTTAGAGACTTGTTTAACGATTCTTTTTCAAGTATTGTTACTAATGACGAAACCTTGTTTTTAGAAATTAAAGAATATTTACAAGAAATTGCTCCTAATAAGGAATCAATAGTTAAACTGTATAATTCAAAAGTTCCAATGTTTGAAAAATTTGGAATTGAGCGCCAAATAAAAACATCATTTGGCAAAACAGTTTCTATGAGTAAAGGAGCTTATTTAGTAATTGAACATACCGAAGCCTTACATGTAATTGATGTAAATAGTGGTAACCGATCAAATAAAGCATCTTCACAAGCTGATACAGCATTAGAAGTGAATTTAATTGCATCATCGGAAATTGCAAGACAATTACAATTAAGAGATATGGGTGGTATTATTGTGGTAGATTTTATTGATATGCACACAGCTGAGCACAGACAAAAATTGTATGAGCATTTAAGAGCTGAAATGGCATTTGATAAAACAAAACACAAAATATTGCCTCCAAGTAAATTTGGTTTAGTTCAAATAACCCGCCAACGTGTTAGACCTGAATTGGTTATAAAAACACAAGAACCTAATCCTAGTGGAAATGGCGAAGTTGAAGCTCCAATTGTTCTATTAGATAAAATTGAAGCTGATTTAGATAAACTTATTTTGTCAATAAAGCACCAAAAGATTGTATTAAACACACACCCTTTTATTGCTGCTTATCTAAAAAAAGGAACACCATCCATTCAACAAAAATGGTTTATAAAATATAAAAAGTGGATTAAAATTTTACCTAGAGATGCTTATCAGTATTTGCGATATGATTTTTCAAATGCGCAAGGCGAACACATTAAATAAAGGCACTCACAATATCAAAAACAAGTCCTATAGCACAATTTGCTATAGGACTTTTTTTAAAACCAATACCCAATATTAAAATACCAAAACTTTTCATTATGATCTGGCGACCACGCATAGTTTATTTCAATTGGCCCTAAAAAAGTTTCTAATCCATAACCCAAAGCATACCCGGACTTGGTATTTTCAAAAATCCTCCCCTTATTAAACAAATCTTTTTCAACTCTTGAATAATTAGCTCCAGCTAAAAAATAATGTTTTGTTAAAAACTCGTACCTAACGTTAAATGTTGAACGTAAAAAAGCACTTGAAGTTAATTCTCCAAACTCATAGCCAAAAAATGGTACTAAATTGTTAATATAATTATCATTATATCCTCCTAAATTATAATCTAAAACTCTATTTTCATTCTCTCCAATTGTAGTCCCAGCTTCAGAAATAAAATGTGTAGTTAATTTATCATAAAATGTATATGCAAAACCTATTTTACCTTTAAGTTGAAAAAAAGGTTCAAAATTATTATTGTAATCTGATGAACTTAAATGCCATTTTAAACTTGTATTAAGATATACTCCTTTTTTTGCAAAATACTTTTTATCATACGTATCTAATTTTAGATAAGAAATTAAATTATAATAGTCTGACTTATCGAAGTAAAATCTACCGTCTTCTAATTGATTAGTATTATTTTCAACTGTTGAAACTGTTTCGGTAAAAGCTCTAATATTTTTATGTTCTGCACCAACTCCTAAGGCAAATTTTCGGTTAAATACAGTTTGAAAATAAATTTGATTTGTTAAATCTTCATATTGCAAATTTATTTTATTCACATTGGCTTCATCAAACCTTACTTGTGCATCAAATTTGTTGAAGCGTGATTTTACTCCAAAACTAGTGTAAAATCCGTTGTCAATAAAATAATCAAAGTTATATCTAACGTTATCGCCTAAAATAATATCAGTTGAAATCACATCATTCTTAAATAATAAATGTTTTAATTTTCCATTAATTAAAACACCTGTTTTATAAAGTTCATCATAATGTATGCCCATTTGAAAATAATGTGAAACAGGATGCTCTTTCACTTTAAATTTTACAATACTACCATCTTCTTCATTAACTATTCTGTATTGAATATTTTCAAAATTCCCAGTTGCGTATAAATTATCAATACTCGATAATAATTGTTTATAACTAGTTGTATCTCTTTTTTTAATATTTAACTTCCCTAAAACATAAGATCTTGTATAATTTTTATTTCCCTCAATTTCAAGCCTTTTAATATGAAATCTTTTTATTAGCTTTAAATTTACGATGTCTTTTTTCTGTTTTTTTTGTTTACTTGCAATGTTTTTTAACAAAGGGAAAACTTCTCTTACTGCTTTTTCTCCTTCTTTCTTAATTTCCTCAACTTTATCAAAAGAAACAACATTAAAGTTTTTCATATCTGGCTTAATAAGCACATCTACTCTATCAAGTTTTTCTTTTAGGGTTTTATCCATTTGAAAACCTACAATTTGATTTATTATTTTTACCGCAGAATCTAATTCTTCTTTTTCGTCTAAACCACTTTGAATATCAACTCCAATAATAATATCTGCACCCATTGCTTTCACTTCATCAACTGGAAAATTATTTACAATCCCACCATCAGAATAAAGTTCCCCATCAATTTTAACAGGTGCTAACAAGGTGGGGAAAGAACCGCTTGCTTTAATAACTTCTGGTAAAAATCCGCTTTTAAAAACCTTTTGTTTACCTGTTTCTAAATTAGTTCCAACACATAAAAATGGAATAGGTAATTTACTAAAATCCTCAATATTATTTATATGTTGAGTTAACTTTGTAAATAAATTTAGCACATTTTGACCTTCGGAAATTGCAGTAGGAATCCCAACTTTTTTATTTTTTATAGGCAATGTTAATGCGTACTTTTCACCTATTTCCTTTTCATAAAAAGGCTTAGCTTTTCGTGGTAATTCATCTAATAAAATTTTAGTAAAATCTATTGTATGAATTATTGAATCTAACTGATTAGCATTGTATCCCGAAGCATATAAAGCTCCAACAATAGCTCCCATACTTGTGCCGCCAATATAATCAACCCTAACTCCTGCTTCTTCCAAAACTTTTAAAACTGAGACATGTGCAAAACCTTTTGCACCACCTCCACTTAACACCAGCCCAACTTTAACATCATTAGATTGTGTTTTTTCTTGAGAATAAGAAAAACATACAACTAACCATAAACTTAAAAGTAGTATTCTTTTCATCTAGTAATTTTTTCTTTTTTTAAGGTTAGATGCAATGTATGTACTTAAAAAAATCATTTAATTTTTTTAGTTATGCTCATTGCATAAATTAACTTTTTGTTTTATGATAATGATTATAAATTTTTGAAGCTCTACTTTTACCAACAATTTTTTCAATATCTTCAATTGTTGCAAGGGAGACTCTTTTAGCTGATTTAAAATTTTTTAATAAAGATACAACTGTTTGCTTACCTATACCTGAAATTTGCTCTAATTCATTTGTTAACGCACTTTTGCTCCTTTTATTTCTATGATGTGTTATTCCAAATCTATGCGCCTCATTGCGTAATTGCTGAATTATTTTTAAGCTTTCCGACTTCTTGTCTAAATACAAAGGAACTGGGTCATTTGGATAATAAATCTTTTCAAGTCGTTTTGCAATACCAATTATAGCAATTGTATTTCTTAATCCTAGAATATCTATACTTTTTATTGCTGAAGATAATTGTCCTTTCCCACCGTCAATTACAATTAATTGAGGTAATTGCTCACCTTCTTCCAGCAATCTTTTATAACGTCTAAAGACAACTTCTTCCATTGAGGCAAAATCGTCAGGTCCTTCAACCGTTTTTATATTAAAATGGCGATATTCTTTTTTACTTGGTTTACCATTTTTAAAAACTACACAAGCTGCTACCGGGTTTGCACCCTGAATATTTGAATTATCAAAGCACTCAATGTGCCGTGGTTCTTTACTTAATCGTAAATCTTTTTGCATTTGTGCCATAACCCTATTTACATGCCTGTCAGGATCCACAATTTTAATTTGCTTAAAACGCTCTTGTCTGAAATATTTTGCATTTCTTAAACTCAAATCAACAATTCGTTTTTTATCTCCCAATTTAGGAACTGTTACTTTAATATTTTCACCTAAATCAATTTCAAAAGGAACATATATTTCTTTTGATTGAGAATTGAAGCGTTGCCTAATTTCAACTATTGCAAGTTCTAACAAATGCTTATCTGTTTCGTTTAATTTTTTCTTAATTTCAGAAGTATGAGACTGAATAATTGCCCCATTTGATATTTTTAAAAAATTAATATAACTATAGCTTTCGTCAGAGGTTATTGAGAAAATATCAACATTTGTTATTGAAGGATTTACAACCGTAGATTTTGCCTGATAATTAGAAAGTAAATTAATTTTTTCTTTTATTTTCTGAGCCTCTTCAAATTCCATTTTCTCAGCATAAGTCATCATTAAATTATAAAATGCCTTTATGGATTCTTTAAAATTACCCTTAATTATATTTCTAATTGCAGCAATATCTTCCAAATAATTTTCTTCAGTTTGAAATGCTTCACAGGGACCTTTACAATTACCAATATGGTAATCTAAACAAACTTTATACTTTCCGTTTTCAATATTTTTTTCACTTAAATCGTAATTGCACGAACGTAACAAGTACAATTCTTTAATTAAATCAAGTAATGCTTTAACCGTTCGAACCGAAGTATAAGGACCAAAATATTCTGAACCATCTTTAATTACTTTTCGCGTTAAAAATATTCTTGGGAATCGTTCTTTTTTAACACATATCCAAGGATATGTTTTATCATCCTTCAGCATAACATTATATCGAGGTTGATATTTTTTTATTAGATTGTTTTCAAGAAGCAAAGCATCGGTTTCTGTATTAACAACAATATGTTCAATACTTGCAATTTTTTTAACCAACACTTTGGTTTTACCATATTCGTGATTTTTAGTAAAATAGGAGGAAACCCTTTTTTTTAAATTTTTTGCTTTTCCAACATATAAAATAACCCCGTCTTTATCATAATACTGATAAACACCAGGTTGTGAGGGTAAGGTTTTAATTTGAAGTTTTAAATCCAAAAGCAATTCTTATTTAAAAAATACACTATAATTAAAGTTTATTGATGAATTGGTAACTTTTTAACTTTAACCAAAAAAATTAATTTTCAAACAAAAATGCTTTAATAGTATCCCAATTCGAAAAAATTTCTCTTGAAACTAAAAAGGCTACTATAAAAACAATTCCTGCAATAATAAGCTGTTTTTTATTAATTCCGTTATTCATTATTTATTGTTTTATCAATACAAATCTACTTTAAAATTTTCAAAAATATAGATACCCTGTACATTCCTACAATTAATAATACCAAACTTGCAATAGTCCACATCCACTTGATTGGGTGCTTTAATTTTATTTTGATTAAAAAATTATATTAAATATATACCCAGAAATTATAATACACACTGTTACTACCGAAAAGAAAATTGCAATTAGTTTCATAGTCATTACTTTTTTTAACATCATTGCTTCAGGTAACGATAACCCAACAACACCCATCATAAAAGCAATTGCAGTACCTAATGGAATTCCTTTAGAAACTAATACTTGAACCACTGGTAAAACCCCTGATGCCCCTGAATACATTGGAACTGCTAACAATGTTGCAATGGGTACAGCAAACCAATTATCCTTACCTAAATATTGCTCAAAAAAACCTTGAGGGATATACCCATGCATTACACCTCCAATTGCAATACCAACAATTACATATGGTAAAATTCCTCTTAAAATTGCTTTGGATTCTTTCCATATTGAAGGCAATCTATGTTTAAAAGAAGTATGCTCAATTTGAAATCTCTCTGTTTCTTTTTGAGAATTTTCTAACACTTGTTGTACCCAGGTAGTTAGATGTTTTTCTAATCTTAATTTCTGAAGAATAATACCAGAAATAGTCCCCAGCAACACACCACTTATTACATAAATAATCGTTGTTTTTATGCCAAACAAGCCAACAAACAGGCCAATTGCCACTTCATTTACCAACGGTGAAGTTACCAAAAAAGCAAACGTAACTCCTAAAGGAATTCCACCTTTTACAAAACCAATAAATAATGGCACCGATGAACAAGAACAAAATGGAGTAACTGTTCCAAATAAAGAAGCCATGAAATATTCAAATCCGTATAGTTTTTTTCTTGAAAGGTAATTTCTAACTTTCTCAACTGGAAAATAGCTATTTACAATTCCCATAAAGAAAATTACAACAAAAACCAGTAATAAAATTTTTATTGAGTCGTAAATGAAAAAGTTTAATGCTTGAGCTAAATGCTCTTCTTTTTGAAGATTTAAAACCTCAAAAACCAACCAATCTGCTAAATGTTCAATCCATTTAAACATAACACTACTAATAATACTTTTTCTTCAGCCACAATGAAACATTTACCAATGCAATTAAAACAGGCACCTCAACCAATGGCCCAATAACTCCTGTAAAGGCTTGCTGAGAGTTTATTCCAAAGACGGCGATAGCAACCGCTATAGCCAATTCAAAATTATTCCCTGTTGCGGTAAATGCAACCGCTGCATTACGTTTATAATCTATGTTCATTGCTTTACCTATAAAGAAACTTACAAAAAACATTAGTACAAAATAAATAACCAACGGAATTGAAATTTTTAATACATCTATTGGAATTTCAACAATTAAATCACCCTTTAAGCTAAACATTAACACAATAGTTCCAAGCAAAGCAATTAATGTAATAGGTGAAATAACTGGAATAAATTTTCTGTTGTAAAAATCCGAACCTTTATACTTTATAATAAAGTAACGACTTAAATAACCCATTAAGAATGGTATTCCTAAATAAATAGCTACACTTTGAGCAACTTCAACAATTGATATATTTACATCAAAACCTTCTAAACCTAAATACCCAGGCAAAACTGTTATAAATAACCAAGCATAAAAACTATACGTTATTATTTGAAAAACGCTATTTAATGCGACTAAAGTAGCTCCATATTCTCTACTTGAACCGGCTAAATCGTTCCAAACAATTACCATGGCAATACAACGTGCTAATCCAATTAAAATTAAACCTGACATATACCCTGGCTCATCTTTTAAAAAAACAATTGCCAATACAAACATTAAAACTGGACCAATAATCCAGTTTAAAAATAACGACATTGACATTAATTTTGTATCTTTAAATACTGTAGGAATTAAGCTATAATCTACTTTTGCTAATGGAGGATACATCATTAATATTAATCCTATAGCCAACGGAATGTTAGTTGTACCAACTGACATTTTTTCGGTAATATTTGCTATTTGTGGAAATAAATATCCCAAACCAACACCAACTGCCATTGCTAAAAATATCCATAAGGTTAAGTACCTATCTAAAAATTTAAGCCTTTTTTTCATTTTTATTTAATTTGTGAGAAAACATACAACATTTCTGAAGCAATTTCATTACTTCGCTCTAAATACTTTTCAGCTTGTTGTGGTGTATTGTCAAATGATTTTGGATCATTATACCGAACAGGAATTCTAGCTTCGCAACCAAAAATGGAAGGACAATTTTCATCTGCATGATCACAAGTCATTAATGCTGCAAATTCTACTTTTGGATTAAAATCATCTTCATATTTCTTTGAAAAAGCGATAATAGAGTGTGCATTTGCAGCATATTTAATATTGTAAATAGGATTTTCACTTTCTGACATTTTTTTAATTTGAAATCCCTGATTTTCTAATGTTTCAGCTACTTTTGGATACATAGCAGTGGCTTCAGTTCCTCCTGAATAACAAAATACATTTTTAATCTTGAAATAATGAGCCGAAACCTGTGCCCAAATTTGAGATAAATGGCTTCTTCTTGAATTGTGCGTACAAATAAAATTCAAATTTATGTCTTTCTCATTATCAACTTTACATTGAATGTACTCAATCATTGGTTGCAAAGCTTGTTTTCTCTCAGCTGAAATTTCTGCAATTTTCAACTTTTCAACAGAATTATTAATTTCTTGAAATAACATCGTATAAATTTTAACAGCAACCAGATTCATTTTCTTCAGAAGAACAACATGAAGAATCCAAGTTTTCATCAGAACAACAGGCATTATTAGCAAAATTGTCTACTAAAAGTGCTTTAACTTCATCTTTTGTAGGCACTTTCCCGGTTAAAACTAGCTTCTCATCAATCACCAGCGCAGGAGTACTCATTACATTGTATTCCATAATTTTTTGAATATCCTCAACCTTTTCAACCTGAGCATCAAAATTATTCTCTGCAATAACTTCTTTTACAACCTGATCAACTGTTGCACATTTTCCACATCCCGATCCTAGTACTTTAATAATTTTCATTTAATTCTATTTTTATTTTATTTATTTAATCTCTCAAATAAATAATTAATAAATCCATTTTTTTTAATCGCAAGAGTTTTGACCCACATCTCTATTAAAAAAATTATTGAATAAAGTTTTCGCTTTTGTCCAATTATCTTGATTGATACAATATTTAATTTTTGGCGGATTTACTTCTCCTTGAATTAATCCTGCATCTTTTAATTCTTTTAAATGCTGTGAAATGGTTGATTGTGCAAGCGGAATCACTTCTAATAAATCACCTGTAAAACAACAACTTTGATTTTCTAAATATTTTAAAATTTTAATACGAGTTGGATGACCTAAAGCTTTAGCAAATTTTGCTAACTCTTCTGTTTCAACTTGATAAACGATATCTTGTTTTGTTCTTTTCATTGTTAATCGCAAATATACGATTAATATTGATGTGTTCCTTATTTTTCAGAGGAAAATATTTTTTATTAAACCTATTCAAATTTTCCGAGTCTAATCAAAAACTAAAAACCTCAACAATGCAAAAGATATTTAACATAATTTGGTTACTCATAGGATTTCTAATAATTGTGGCTTGTGAAAAAGACAGCTCAGTAATTATTGATGAAAATGGAAACAATCTTGACGTTCCAGAATTACCAAATCCTAATAATCCCTATGAAATAGTTGATACAGATGTAGTTAATTTTTATAGCGAAAGCAATATTATTTCAAAACCCTTAGAAGGAGAAAATTTTTACGGACAAGATGCTCATTATTTAAGAAACCAACCATCATATATAAAAAATAATGATGGCACTATTATCGATAACGTTACTGGTTTAATGTGGGAAATGGATATGGGTGAAAAAATTACTTTTGATGAAGCATTTACAAAAGCCTCAAATTCAAATTTAGGAGGCTATAACGACTGGAGAGTTCCAACCATTAAAGAATTATACTCCTTGATTTTATTTTCTGGAAGTGTAAAAGGAGAAACTGCAATAAATTTATTTATTGACACAAATTATTTCAATCAACCATTAGGAAATACATCAATTGGTGAACGTGAAATAGACGCCCAAACTTGGTCTGCTACCGAATATGTTGGAAAAACTATGAATACCGATGAAACAGTGTTTGGGGTAAATTTTATTGATGGAAGAATTAAAGGTTATCCGAAATTTAGGCTTAAAACAAATACTTTAAATAATATGTACTTTAGAATGGTTCGAGGAAACACGGATTATGGGAAAAATAATTTCATTGATAATGGCGACGGAACAATTAGCGATTTAGCCTCCGGTTTAATGTGGCAAAAAGCAGATGATGGAATATCAAAAAATTGGGAAGAATCTTTAGCATATGCCGAAAACTTAGAACTTGCTAATAAAAATGACTGGCGTTTACCAAATGCAAAAGAGCTGCAAAGTATAGTTGATTATACCAGATCTCCTCAAACTACAAATTCTCCAGCTATTAATCCTGTTTTTGATACCTCTGAGATTATTGATCCAAATGGAAATACAGGTCATTATCCGTTTTTTTGGACTGGGACAACTCATTTAGACGGAGCTAACCCATATGCTGGTGCTGTTTATGTAGCATTTGGTGAAGGGCAAGGTAAAATGAATAGTACATTAATGGATGTTCACGGAGCTGGTTGCCAACGTAGCGATCCTAAAAGTGGTAATAGAGATGATTACCCTCAATATTTTGGCCCACAAGGTGATGTGCGCTATGTTTATAATTATGTTAGATGTGTAAGAACTATAGATTAATATGAAAAAAATTTATAAAATATATTTATGGCTTCTTATTTTTATTTCATTTTCAGCTTGTAGTAATAATAATGATATCCAAACAGATAATGAAGATAATATTAATGTCCCTGAAGAAAATAAAAAAAAACCTAATATTTTATTAATTATTGCCGACGATATGGGGTTAGATGCTTGCCCTAGTTACAATATTGGCTATGAAAAACCTTCAATGCCAACATTAGAAAATTTAATGAATAATGGAGTTAAATTCACTAATGTTTGGTCAAATCCTACGTGTACACCAACAAGAGCAACAATATTAACAGGTAAATATGGCTTTAGAACAAATGTTATTAAGGTTGATGATGTACTTTCAACTTCTGAGATTTCAATTCAAAAATATTTAAATCAACATTTAAGCAACCAATATACCAATGCAGTAATAGGAAAATGGCACTTATCTAAAGATACTAATCATCCTGAAAATATGGAAATCAATTATTATGCAGGCTCATTAGGTGGAGGCCTAAAAAATTATTGGGACTGGAATTTAACCGAAAACGGACAGACAACTGCATCAGCAGAATACACAACTTCAAAATATACCGATTTGGCTATAAATTGGGTAGAAGATCAAACCCAACCTTGGTTTTTATGGTTAGCTTACAACGCGCCTCATGAACCTTTTCATTTACCCCCAAACGAATTGCATTTTCAAGGTGAATTACCAACTGACGAAGCGAGTATTGAAGCAAACCCATTGCCTTACTATTTGGCAATGTTAGAAGCAATGGATACTGAAATTGGACGTCTTCTAAACAGCATGTCTTCAGAAGAAAAAGAAAATACTGTAATTATTTTTGTTGGAGATAATGGTACTCCAAATCAGGTTGTTCAAGAATATAATTCCAAAAGAGCTAAAGGTTCACTTTATAAAGGAGGTATTAATGTTCCAATGATTATTTCAGGAAATAATATTACTAGACTAAATGAAACGGAAGATGCTTTAATTAATCTTTCAGATTTATACACTACAATAGCAAATATAGCAGGAGTTAATGTTTCATATATAAATGACAGTTATAATTTTAATGACCTACTTTCCGTTTCTAATGAAGGGGTACGAGAATATTTATATTCTGAAGCTGGTGAAAATTTAAATTATTTAAATAAAACAATTAGGAACAATACCCATAAATATATACTTTTTGAAGATGGATCAGAATCTTTATTTGATTTAAGTAAAGAACCTTTAGAAACTAAAGACCTTTTAAAACCAAAAAATCTTCCATTAAGCGATAACGATAATAAAATGAAGGTTGAATTGGTTCAAAAACTAGCAGAAATTAATCCGTAAGTTCTACTTTTTCCTCTTTTGGAAAAGCTTTTTTATTAAACAAAATCAATAAGAAAACTCCAATTGAAATAGCCGAGTCAGCTACGTTAAAAATGGCATTGAAAAATGTAAATGGTTTTCCTCCAAAAAAAGGAATCCAACTTGGTAAATCTCCACTCCACATAGGAAAATATAACATATCAACTACCTTCCCATAAAACAATTCTCCATAAGGTTGTTCGGTAAAAGCAGTTGCTGTATTAAAACCTCCAGGAGTATTAAAAATTACTCCATAAAAAACAGAATCAATTATATTCCCTAAAGCACCGGCAAAAATAAGTGAAATAGCTACTATCAAAACTTTATGAGCATTTTTTTTAATTGAAGAATACAACCAATAACCAATACCTGTAATGGCAAATAATCTAAAAATTGTTAAAAACAGTTTTCCTGTTTTCCCTCCAAATTCAGCTCCCCAGGCCATTCCGTTATTTTCAATAAAATGTATTCTAAACCAATCAAAAACTACTACTTCTTTTCCATAAAAAAAGTTAGTTTTTATGTATATTTTACTAATTTGATCTATTAATACTACAACTAGTATTATAAAAATTGCTTTTTTCAATATGCAGGGATTCTTTGATAACAATAATGAAGCCTCCCAATAAAGGGAACTTTATTAAATATTAGAATTATTTATTAATGCTGGCGTTTTTTCGCTTCAATACTTAAAGTAGCATGAGGAACTAATTTTAAACGCTCTTTTTGGATTAATTTGCCTGTTACACGACAAACTCCGTATGTTTTATTTTCAATACGCAATAATGCATTATTTAAGTCTCGAATAAATTTTTCCTGACGAATTGCCAATTGTACATTTGCTTCTTTCGACATGGTTTCTGATCCTTCTTCAAATGCTTTAAAAGTAGGAGAGGTATCCTCGGTTCCATTATTACTATCGTTTTTAAATGTACTTTGCAATAATCTTAAGTCTTCTTCTGCGTGTTCAATCTTGTTTTGAATAATTTCTTTGAATTCAGCTAAATTTTTGTCCGAGTATCTATTATTTTCATTCATAAGCTTATATTTTTTGAATTAATATTTTGGTATTTACATCATCAAAAGCAATTTCTATGCCTTTTTCCAGTACTTCTTCAAATACTAATTCGATTGTTAATGTTTCAGTTTTTACATATTGCTCATTTGCAGCTATAGACTGTTCTAGTATGTCATTTTTTTCAATTAACAATTTAATTTTATCAGTAACGTCTAAACCACTTTCTTTTCTAAGGTTTTGGACTCTGTTAATCAACTCTCTGGCATTACCTTCTTTACGCAAACTATCAGAAATTGTTACATCTAAGGCTACGGTTAAACCACCTTGGTTAGCCACTAGCCAACCTTCAATATCTTGTGAGGTAATTTCAACTTCTGTTTGTGTTAAATTTACAATTTTTTCATTTATTTTTAAAGAAATTTCACCTTGTTTTTCAACAATTGCAATATCTTCTTGACTCATTTTTTGAATAGCCTGAGTAACAAACCTCATATCTTTACCAAACTTAGGCCCAAGTACCTTAAAATTAGGCTTTATGGTTTTTACAAGAATTCCTGAAGCATCATCAATCAACTCAATTTCCTTTACATTTACTTCAGATTTTATTAAGTTTTCAACAGCTAAAATTTCTTCTCTGTCATTCTCGTCTAATACCGGAATCATAATTCGTTGTAATGGCTGACGTACTTTAATCATTTCCTTTTTACGTAATGATAAAACCATGGAAGATATTTTTTGAGCTTGCTGCATTTTGTGCTCTAATTTACTATCAACCAAACTTTCATCGTATGAAGGGAAAGTTCCTAAATGAACAGATTCAAAGTTCTCTTTACCTGAAACTGAAATCAAATCTTTGTACAAATTATCCATAAAAAACGGAGCTATTGGCGAACCTAATTTAGCAACCGTTAACATACATGTATACAATGTTTGGTATGCCGAAATTTTATCTTGACCGTATTCTCCCTTCCAAAAACGCCTTCTGCTTAAACGAACAAACCAGTTACTTAAATTTTCCCCTACAAAATCCTGAATTGCACGAGCCGCTTTTGTTGGCTCATATTCTTCATAGAATTTTTCTACATTTTTGGTTAATGTATTTAATTCCGAAAGAATCCAGCAATCAATCTCTGGTCTGTTTTCAATAGCTATATCATCTTCAGCATAAGTAAAGCCATCTAAATTTGCATACAAAGAGAAAAACGAATATGTATTGTATAACGTTCCGAAAAATTTACGTCGTACTTCATCAACTCCTTCAATATCAAATTTTAAGTTATCCCACGGATTCGCATTTGAAATCATATACCAACGAGTAGCATCGGCTCCGTATTTATCCATGGTTTCAAACGGATCAACAGCATTCCCTAAACGTTTCGACATTTTTTTCCCTTCTTTATCTAATACCAAACCATTTGATACAACATTTTTATAGGCTACAGAATCAAAAACCATAGTTGCTATTGCATGCAGCGTATAAAACCAACCACGAGTTTGATCAACACCTTCAGCAATAAAATCGGCCGGGAAGAATTTTTTCTCATCAATCAATTCCTTATTTTCAAATGGGTAATGCCATTGAGCATAAGGCATTGAGCCAGAATCGAACCAAACATCAATTAAGTCACTTTCTCTTTTCATAGGTTTTCCTGAAGGAGAAACTAACGTAACCGTATCAACCACATTTTTATGCAAATCAATTTTATCATAGTTTTCTTCACTCATATTTCCTACTTCAAAATCGGCGAAAATATCAGCTTCCATTAAACCAGCATTAACTGATTTTTTCATTTCTGCTTTTAACTCTTCAACAGAACCAATGATTAGTTCTTCTGTACCGTCTTCAGTTCTCCAAATTGGTAATGGAATACCCCAATATCGAGAACGAGATAAATTCCAGTCATTTGCGTTTTTCAACCAGTTCCCAAATCTCCCTTCTCCAGTAGATTTTGGTTTCCAGTTAATAGTATTATTTAAAGCGAACATTTCATCGCGTTTCTCAGTAACTTTTATAAACCAAGAATCTAAAGGGTAATACAATACCGGTTTGTCTGTTCTCCAACAATGCGGATAACTGTGACGGTATTTCTCTACATGAAATGCCTTATTTTCTTCTTTTAATTGAATAGCAATTTCAACATCTAAGGAACGCTTAGGAGCTTCACCTTCATTGTAATATTCATTTTTCACATATTTCCCCGCATATTCACCCATATGTTTGGTGAATCTTCCTTGTAAATCGACAAGCGGAACAGGATTCCCATTCTCATCTAACACTAACATTGGTGGCACTTCAGGAGTTGCCTGTTTGGCTACCATAGCATCATCAGCTCCAAAAGTAGGAGCGGTATGAACAATCCCTGTACCATCTTCAGTAGTTACAAAATCTCCTGCAATAACTCTAAATGCATTTTCAGGATTTTGATATGGAAGTGCATAAGGTAATAATTGTTCGTATTTAGCTTCTAAAAGATTGGCTCCTTTAAATTCTTGAACAACAATAAATGGTATTTTTTTATCATTTTCATTATATGCTGAAAGTTGTTCCGCGGTTTCAACTGTAAAAAACTTTTTAGAGAATTGTTTACCAACTAAATTTTTAGCTAATATCACGTTAATTGGTTCAAACGTATATTGGTTGAAAGATTTAACCAATACATAATCAATCTTTTTCCCAACTGTTAAAGCAGTATTTGAAGGTAGTGTCCAAGGAGTTGTAGTCCAAGCTAAAAAGTGAATATCACCATCTACTTTTTGTAAAAATTCAGGCAATGTATTTTTCTCAGCCTTAAACTGTGCAACTGCAGTGGTATCAGTAACATCTTGGTAGGTTCCCGGCTGATTTAATTCGTGAGAACTTAAACCTGTACCTGCTTTTGGCGAATATGGCTGAATTGTATATCCTTTATAAATCAACCCTTTCTTATACATTTGAGCCAACAGCCACCAAACTGTTTCCATATATTTTGGCTTGTATGTTACATATGGATCTTCCATATCCACCCAGTAACCAACACGTTTTGTAAGATCATTCCAAACGTCTGTATAACGCATAACTGCAGTTCTACAAGCTTGATTATACTCTTCAATGGTAATTTTTTTACCAATATCTTCTTTTGTAATTCCTAATTCTTTTTCAACACCTAACTCAATAGGTAATCCATGAGTGTCCCAACCAGCCTTACGTTTTACCTGAAAACCCTGTAAGGTTTTATAACGACAAAATATGTCTTTAATGGCACGTGCCATAACGTGGTGAATTCCCGGTAAACCATTTGCAGAAGGTGGTCCTTCAAAAAATACATATGGTTTATTTTCATTTCTGGATGTTATACTTTTTTCGAAAATATTCTCTGCTTCCCAAAACGCTAAAGTTTCATCTGCTACTTTAGTGAGGTTCAATCCTTTATATTCTCTAAATTTTTTACTCATTTTTTCACCTTAAATCAATTAGTTTGCGAAATTACATATTTTCTTGAACATATCATTACTATAAATGCCAAAAATGACCGTTAAAAAGTATTGATTTTAACAGTTTTATTATAAGTTTATCGAGGAAATAAAAATCTATTTTAAAATGATTTAGGTAATAAAATCAAATTGTTATTAAATATTATGCCTTTTCAACCAAAGAAAGTATTATGCAGATTATTAATCTATATTGGAAGAACCTCTAAATATTATGGATGGTTTAATTCGGGGGGGGAATTACGGATTATTCGCTTTCTATATTTTTAGTCAAACGACATTGTAATTAAAAAAATTACATTCCACGTTCTTTTTGAATATGTTCATAGGCTTTTTGAACTTGTCTAAATTTTTCTTCAGCTCCTTTTATATGCTCTTCTCCTAAATGTCTTAATTTATCAGGGTGGTATTTTTTTACCATTTTTCTATATGCTTTTTTCACCTCATTATCAGCTGCTGATTTATCTATTTCTAAAATTTTATATGAACTATCTGTAGTATCATAAAACATAGCTTTTATTGATTCAAAATCATATTGATTAATATACAAATAGCCTGCAATGGTTTTTATTGCATACACTTCGTTTTCAGTAACAATTCCGTCAGCTTTAGCAATTCCAAACAAAAAATGAAGTAATTGTAAACGAGATGCATGAGTTAAATTCTGTCGAATTTGCACACAAACCTGTCTTGTAGAAATATTGTTATTCTTAATAAAACCATTGAAAAGTTTAAATGCATGACTGGCTCGTTCAGCACCATACATATTTTTAAAATGATTTCGAACATAGACTAACTCACGTTGATCTATTTTTCCATCAGCTTTTATAACAGTTGCAGATAACAACAATAAACTTATTTCAAAATCGCCAGATTGCATATGGCCATCAACAGATCCATAAGCTTTAGCTCGTTCAACATCTTCTTTGGTGAAACCATCTATAAAACTTCCAACAACATACCCTAAAATACTTCCAATTGGACCTCCTACTGAAAAGCCCAATCCGGCTCCAAGCCATTTTACAAAATTCCCCATATAAAATTTAAAAATTCAAAGATACACTGTTTTATTTGTATACTAAATATCACAGAAGTTATAGAAGTTAAAATTTTTATAAACTTTAATTTAGAATACCGTTAAGGTTTAATTCTTAAACGATATCATACCTTTTTGAATTTATAAATAAATTAAACACAAAAATTATGTAGGTTTGCACACCTAACTACGTCTAATTAGAAAAATAAAAAATATGTATCCATTAGAATTGGTAAAACCTATGCAACAAGAATTGGAGAATTCGGGTTTTACATCATTACACACTGTCGAAGAGGTAGAAAAAGCTATTAATAATGAAGGCACTACTTTGGTTGTAGTTAATTCAGTTTGTGGCTGTGCGGCTGGCACTTGTCGGCCAGGAGCAATTACTTCACTGCAATTTGATAAAACACCAAAAAATTTAGTTACTGTTTTTGCTGGAGTTGATAAAGATGCAACTGAAAAAGCACGTGAATTTATGATTCCTTTTCCTCCATCATCCCCAAGTATTGCATTGTTTAAAAATGGTGTTTTGGTGCATATGTTAGAACGCCACCATATTGAAGGAAGACCTGCTGAAGTAATAGCATCTAATTTAGCTGCTGCTTACGAAGAATATTGTTAAAATTAGTAACTTTGAAAATATGGCGCATTTTTTGTAATTGAGTTATAACATTCAATTTTTATTTTATGACAACATTTAAACATATTATAAAAACGATTGCCATTTGTGCAATCGTTTTTAGTTGCTCTGATATTTCAGAAGAAACTCAAGAAAGTGATAAACAACAATTGGAAATTTTAAAAAATGAAATTGAACAATTGATAGATTCCGGCACTTGTTCTGAAAATTCTGATTGTGATTCCATTGCCTTTGGAAGTAAGCCTTGCGGCGGTTCTTGGAGTTACCTTGCCTACCCAACAACTATTGATGTTGATTTATTACTTAGCAAAGTAAACTACTACAATGAAAAGGAAAGATTATTCAATATTAAGTGGGGAATAATTTCAGATTGTGCAGTTGTAACACCTCCTACAAATGTAGAGTGTATTGAAGGAAAATGCACTGCTATTTACAATTAACCATCCCAAAATAATATTTAGAAACCCTGATTAATTAAAGCTCTTTTACTTTTTTTTAAATGAATACAGCACAAATAATTTTAAACACAGAAACTTTTGTAAAATCAACTTTAAAGAATGCCGAAGGAGGTCATGACTGGTTTCATATTAAACGTGTCTGGAACAATGCTAAATTAATTGCCAAAAATGAAAATGTCAATATTTTCATTGTTGAAATAGGTGCCTTATTACATGATATTGCCGACTCTAAATTTCACAATGGGAATGAAACTATTGGTCCAAAATTAGCACGTGAATTTTTAGAAAGTCAGCAAGTTTCGAAAGAAACTATTTCTCATATTGAAAATATTATTTTAAATATTTCCTTCAAAGGTGGTAATTTTGAGCAAACTTTTACTTCGCCTGAATTAAATGTAATTCAAGATGCTGACAGGTTAGATGCAATTGGCGCAATAGGAATTGCACGCTGTTTTAATTATGGAGGTTTTAAAAACAGACCTTTATACAATCCTGAAATTGCTCCTAAATTAAATCAAAGTAAAGAAGAATATAAAAATTCAAAAGCTCCAACAATAAATCATTTTCACGAAAAATTATTGTTATTAAAAGATAGAATGAATACCGCTTCAGGTAAAAAAATTGCGGAAGAACGTCACCAATATATGAAAGACTTTCTTCAGCAGTTTTATAATGAGTGGAATGGAGTTAAATAACTTCTTTATTCAAAATTTGGTTTGCGTTTTTCCAAAAAGGCCAAAGTTCCTTCCTTAAAATCGTTAGTTCCAAAACTCAATCCAAAGTTTTCAATTTCTACACTATAACCATTCACACAATTAGAATAATTTGCATTTACAGATTTAATTGCATTACTTATAGCAACAGAAGAATTTCTCATAATTTTACCGGCAATTTTTTCGCACAAAGGCAGTAATTCTTCTGGTTCAACTACATAATTTACCAAGCCGTAATTTTTTGCTTCTTCAGCAGAAATCATTCCTGCAGTCATTATCATTTCCATTGCTTTTCCTTTGCCTACTAATTGTGGTAATCGCTGAGTTCCTCCATAACCAGGAATAACACCTAAGCTCACTTCAGGTAAACCCATTTTAGCATTTGAACTTGCTACTCTAAAATGTGCAGACATTGCCAATTCTAGACCTCCACCTAGAGCAAAACCATTCACTGCAGCAATAACAGGGGTATTTAAATTTTGAACAAAATCGAATAAAATTTCTTGCCCTTTACGTGCTAATTCTGCCCCATTTTCAACGTCAAAATCTGCAAATTCTTTAATATCAGCGCCCGCAACAAAAGCTTTTTCACCACTTCCGGTTATTAAAATAACTTTTGTAGATTTATCTTCATTTAAAGTTTTAAATGCAACATGTAATTCTTCAATTGTCGCTTTATTTAAAGCGTTTAATTTACTAGGTCTATTGATAGTAATTATTGAAATCCCTTCTTTTACACTAATTAATATATTTTCAAAATTCATTCTATTTTATTTTTTTGGTAATACCACTTTAAACACTGTTCCTTTATCTAATTCAGAGGTGAAATTTATAGTACCTCCATATGTTTCCACAATATTTTTCACCATTGGTAAACCCAATCCCATACCACTGGATTTGGTTGTAAATTTAGGTTCAAATACCTTCTGATTATCTTCTTCCAAAATTCCTTTTCCGTTATCAGCAACAATTATTTCAATACCATCCATAGACTCACCTACACTTACTTCAATTTTTTTATTTTCAACTCCTTCCATGGCCTGAGAAGCATTTTTAACCAAGTTTGTTACTACACGTATTAATTGAGTTTTATCTAATTCAGCTATCAATTCTTCTTGCTTAGGAAAATATCCAATATAATCTTCAGTAAAAATGTCCAATGCATGTTTTACAATTTCAACAACATTAAGTCTTTCTGGTTTTTGAGTTGGCATTTTTGCAAAATTAGAAAAGGCAGATGCAATAGAGCTCATAGTATCAATTTGTTGAATTAATGTTTTACTGAATTCATTAATTTTACCCTGAATATTCGGATCATTTGCATCAAATCTCCTTTGAAAACTTTGAACAGTTAATCGCATTGGGGTTAATGGATTTTTTATTTCATGAGCCACCTGTTTTGCCATTTCTCGCCAAGCTTGTTCACGTTCACCTTTTGCCAATTTTACCGCACTTTCCTCTAATTGATCAACCATTCCATTATAGGCATTTACTAATGTGAAAATTTCTACACTGGCATTTTTTAAAATAATTTTTTTGTTTTTTTTGTTTAGACGAGTATGGCTGATTTTTTCAGTCACAGTTTTGATAGATCTTGTAATATAACTGGATATAAAATAAGCAAAAGCTATTGCTATTATAAACATAAGAACATACACAAAAGCCATACGCACCAAAAATTCTTCCAAATCTCTTTCTTGGTCAGTATTATCTTGTACGTATTGTAAATTTAAAATACCTATTGGTTTAAATTTGTTATCGGTTATGTATGAATAGGATGACTGAAGGCTGTTTCCGTTTATTTTTTTTGCATCAACAAATCTATGGTTGAAGTTATTTTCAACACCTTGCACAATATGGTTATTTAACTGCTTAGGCGCATCGTTATTTATAAATCCTGAATGTGAATTTATTTTAAGTTCACCTTTTAAATTATAAATATTAATTTCTAATTTCTCAATATTAGAAATTTCATAAATTTTTTCTTTAAAAATAGGAGCCAAATTCGCTTCTATAATTTCAAAAGAATTTTGAGTAGAGTTTAACCAATAATTAATAGATGCTTTTACTGATTCTTCCTTTCGCTCTAAACGCCCTTGATTGTATTCCTCAGTTTGCTCTTTGTACTGATAAATAGTAACCGCAGCTATTAGTACTGATGCCAAAAGAATCAGCACAATCATTGCTATAAAAATTCGAATACGAAGAGAAAGCTGATTTAATTTTAACATAACTTAGTTGTAAATATAGGGATAATTTTTACAGTTTACTTTGCAAAAAATATACCGAAGTCTATTTATACTTAAGTTTAAAATAAATAATAGTTAGTGTTAAAATAATTGTTGCTGAATTCGCTAAAATCATTGACAAGCTGTTCAAATGAATTCCATAAACAAGCCATAAGGTTATTCCTACCAACATAATTAAATACATTGCAAGTGAGACACTCCCGGCAGATTTAGTTTTCCACGCTTTGTAAGCTTGAGGTACATATGCTGTAGTTGTTAAAACCGCAGCAATTAAACCTATTATTTCAAATGAGTCTATCATCATGTAGTTATTTAAGTCTGAAATTAATGATACCCTGAAACAATTTTAGGGCAATGTTCTTAAATTCTTATCCAACAATATTTATAATTTTTCCAGGCACCACAATTACTTTTTTAGGGGTTCTTCCTTGCAATTGCGCGTGTGTTTTTTCGTGAGCCATTACTGCTGCCTCAATTTCATTTTTACTCAAATCCAACGACAATTCCATTTTAAAACGCATTTTACCGTTAAAAGAAACTGGATATTCTTTGCTGCTTTCTACCAAATGTTTCGGTTCAAATATTGGGAAATCGGCAGTTGAAACTGATGTTGAATACCCTAATTTACTCCATAGCTCTTCAGCAATATGAGGTGCATATGGTTCAATGATAATTGCTAATGGTTCTAAAATTGCGCGCTTGTTACATTTTTGAGCTGTTAACTCATTTACTGCAATCATAAAGTTTGAAACCGATGTATTGAAGGAAAAATTATCAATATCTTCTTCAACCTTTTTTATAGTTTTATGAAGTGTTTTTAACTCATCCTTGGTTGCTTCTTCATCAGAAACTGAAAATTCTCCTGTTTGATGATACAATTTCCACAACTTTTTTAAGAAACTATACACTCCTGAAATTCCTGAAGTTTTCCAAGGTTTTGATTGCTCTAAAGGACCTAAAAACATTTCAAACAAACGTAAACTATCTGCTCCGTATTCTTCACAAATAGTATCAGGATTTACCACATTGTATTTAGATTTCGACATTTTTTCAACCTCTCTGCCTACGATATATTTCCCGTCTTCCAATACAAATTCAGCATCTTTAAACTCTGGTCTCCAGTTTTTAAATGTCTCTATATCTAATTCATCTGATGTGTTTACAAAGGAAACATCTGAATGAATTGGTTGTACTTTATAATCTGAAATCAAACCTTTTGAAACAATTTTATTTTCTCCTTCAACTCTATAAACAAAAGCAGAAGTACCCGTAATCATTCCTTGATTGATTAACTTTTTAGCATATTCATCATTAGGAACAAAACCTCTATCGAACATAAATTTTTGCCAAAAACGGGAGTATAATAGATGCCCGGTTGCATGTTCACTACCCCCAATATATAAATCTACATCTTGCCAGTAATTAATGGCTTCTTTAGAAAATATTTCATCATTATTTTGTGAATCCATATAACGGTTAAAATACTGTGAACTTCCTGCCCAACCAGGCATTGTATTTAATTCTAAAGGAAAAATAGTTTCATTATTTATTAGCTTATTTGCAACCACTTCGTTCTTAAAAGTATCCCAAGCCCAAACAGTTGCATTTCCTAAAGGTGGTTTTCCATCTTCGGTAGGTAAATATTTTTCAACATCGGGCAACACAATTGGTAAATATTGTTTATCAATCATTTGTGGCATTCCGTTTTTGTAATATACTGGGAATGGCTCTCCCCAATATCGTTGACGGCTGAATACTGCATCCCGTAAACGGTAATTAATTTTTCCAAAGCCAATTTCCTTTTGTTCAATTTCGTAAATAATACGTTTCATTGCCTTTTTATATGTCAATCCGTTTAGAAAATCAGAATTTGCAATTTTAACACCTTCTTTTGTTGAACAAGCCTCTTCAGAAATATCAACTCCTTCGAATATATTTGGAATATCTAAACTAAAATGCTTTGCAAATGCATAATCTCGTTCATCACCACAAGGCACAGCCATTACAGCCCCAGTGCCATAACTGGCTAACACATAATCTCCAATCCAAATCTGCACTTTTTCACCTGTAAACGGGTGTAATGCATAAGCTCCTGTAAACACACCTGAAATGGTTTTAACATCGGCCATACGCTCTAACTCACTACGCTTTGCAGTAGCTTTTACATAGGTTTCAACTGCTTCTTTTTGTTCTGAAGTTGTAATTTTAGAAACCAATTCGTGCTCAGGTGCCAAGGTCATAAAACTAACGCCGTAAATAGTATCAGGACGTGTTGTAAATACTTCTATTTTATCTTCAAAACCATCCATTTTAAAAGAAACCATTGCCCCTTCTGAACGTCCAATCCAATAAGTTTGAGCGTCTTTTAAAGGTTGCGGCCAGTCAATTTTATCTAGCCCATCTAATAACCGTTGTGCATAAGCAGTAATACGCATACTCCATTGCATCATTTTTTTACGAACAACAGGATGACCTCCTCGTTCTGAAACTCCATTTACAATTTCATCATTTGCTAGCACAGTTCCTAATTCTCGACACCAGTTAACTTCTGTTTCAGATAAAAATGTTAATCGGTATTTTAAAAGTATCTCTTGTTGTTTTCCTTCTGAATAGTTTTTCCAATCTTCAGCAGTAAATGCTAATGCATCTTCATCACAAACCGCATTAATTCCAGCATTTCCAGCAGTCTTAAAAACTTCTTCCAGTTCCGAAACTGGTCTCGCTTGATTAGTATCTTTACAATAATACGATTCAAATAACTGAATAAAAATCCATTGCGTCCATTTGTAATAATTTGGATCTGAAGTTCTTACTTCTCGAGACCAATCAAATGAAAATCCAATTTTATCTAACTGTCTACGATATGTTTTAATATTTGCTTCGGTAGTAATTGCTGGATGCTGTCCAGTTTGAATAGCATATTGTTCAGCAGGCAACCCGAAAGAATCGTACCCTTGTGGATGCATTACGTTAAAACCTTTATGACGCTTGTAACGTGCGTAAATATCACTTGCTATATAACCTAACGGATGTCCAACGTGCAACCCGGCTCCAGATGGATATGGGAACATATCTAGCACATAAAATTTAGGTTTCTCAGATTTATTTTCAGCTTTAAACGTTTGATCTTCTGCCCAATATTTTTGCCATTTGGCTTCAATTTCTCTAAAATTGTATTCCATATTACTATTCAAAATTTTGAAAGTGCAAAGTTACGTTTTATTAATAGAAAACTAAAGTGTAATTTTATGGTTTATAGAAATTTATAAGATTCTAAAAGTATAAGTAAAATGGCTAAAGAAATTGGATTAGTACTTTCAGGTGGAGGCGTGAGAGCAATTGCACATATAGGTTTTATACAAGTATTATTAGAAAACAATATTATTCCAACTCAAGTTGCAGGAACAAGTGCTGGGGGATTGGTTTCAGCTTTGTACGCCAATGGTTATCAACCAAAAGAAATGATTCGTTTTTTTCACCTGTTGAAATTAAAAAAGAATTGTATTGTGATGGTGGCGTTTTAAATAATTTCCCTGTAGAATCCGTTAAAAAAAGTTGCAGCACAGTTTTGGGAAGCTTTGTTAGTCCTATATCAAAAATTAAGAAACATGAAATAAATACGTCTATAAAGTTATTATATAGAGTATATCATATTGGTTTGGAAGCAAACAATATTAATAAATTTGAACAATGCCACTACGTGTTTTCTCCTTCAAAAATTAAATAAATTGGTATTTTAGATGCTGGGGCAATTGACAAAGCTTATGAAATTGGTTATAAATTAGCAAAAACAGAGGAACAAAATATTTTGGATGCTATTAAATAATTTAAAATTCACTATCAACATATCTAAAATATTGCAATATGATACTAAATACGTCTTGCTCTTATTTCTTGAGGTAACAAACTATAATAAATAAAATGATTCATTGGTGTAGGAATACTCAACTCTTTTCCCATTCTGACAATAGTTCCGTTTTGAGATTCTAGTTCTGAAGGTTTACCTTCCATAATATCTCTTTGCAACGAAGCGGTAGTGTCTTGCGGCAAAGACTCGATTATATTAAATTGTTTTTGAATAACATCTGTTGGTAGGTTTATATTTTTTGCTTTCGCAATTGCAAAAATTTCTTCAGCTGTATTCCACATCATTCTTTTAATTTCCGGTGAAGCCAACATTTGACCAATATTGACTCTGGTTAAAGCACCCAATGCACTAATTGTAGTAATAAATAAATATTTAGTCCAAATTTCTTTTTGAATATTATCAGCTAACTTTGTAGTGATATTTGCATTTTTAAATACGCTTTCTAGCTGAAGAGCTCTTTCTGTTTTTTTATTATCCAACTCGCCAAACACAATTGTTGGCTCATAAGTAGCGTGTTTAATTACTCCGGGGCTTTCAATAAAACTTACCACTTTACACAAACCTCCTATAACGTGTTTTTTATCAATTATTGAACTTAACATTTCAGAATTTTCACACCCATTCAGTAATGAAATAACCATTGTGTTTTCATTTAAAACAGGTTTAATAATTTGAGCTGTTTCTTTTAATTGCCAAGTTTTTACACAAACCAAAATTAAATCGATGTCTTTAACTTCAGAAATATTATTGGTTGCATTTGCAGGCTTCACTACAAAATTTCCTTTCGGACTTTTTAACTCTAACCCTCTTTTTTTAATTGCTTTTAAATGTTTGCCTCTTGCAATAAAAATGACTTTGTTTCCTGCTTGAGCCAATCTAGCTCCAAAATAACCTCCTACGCCTCCAGTTCCATAAATTACAATATTCATATTTCTGATTTTTACCAAAAATAAGGTTTATGATTTTTTATTCACTAAAAAGTTTGGAATTTTCCAACTAAACCCTGCTGATAAATATTCCATATCATTATTAATTCCTTTTCCATAGGACACATCTAACTGAAAATTTGAATTTATCAAAAAAGTTAACCCTGCATCAAAATTACTTTCAAAATAATTTTGTTCACCCCATGCGCCGTAAGGTTCAATATAAAACCCAATTGTATCAGAAAGTGAGAACCCTAAAGCTAAAGAATAGGTTAAAGTGCTATATTTTTCAACAAAATCATATCCTATATTATACCCTAAACCTATTTTATTTGAAATACTATGTGAAATAGCTAGCCTATTAATTACTCCAACTGAATTGGAGGTAATATATGAATTTGCAGTTGGAACAGAAACATGAGATAGAAATGCTATTTCAGTATTAACATCATCTTTTTTTAATAATTGAACCTTAGCTCCTATTTCCAAATCATTAAACCCACTATATTTTTTATCTAAGCCCGCTATACCTATTTTGGTGGACTCATATTGTGAAACAAAGCGTAATTCAATGTTATTGGTTAAACCATATCTCAATAATGTAGAAGGTCCAAAAACACTAACTTTATTTTTATTGTTTGAGTTTTCAATCCTTATTCCACTTTCAATTTGAAAAGATTTTTTTTCTAAAGTTATTGATGACTCAGTTTGATCTGGCCTGTCTGTTACTATTTCTTGAGCATAAAAGTTCAAAGAAATAACAAACACAACTATACTTAACGTAAATTTTAAACCACTCATTTGAATTAATTTTTAGACAAATTTATTAATATTTTTAGATTAGTCTAAATATTTAATTATTTTTGTCTAAATATTTTTTATTATGTTGTCTCAAACCGAAGAAAATTATTTAAAAGGAATTTATAGTATTAGCTTACACACAGGAAAAAGTGCAAGCACAAATAATATTGCAAAAAAACTAAATACCAAAGCTTCTTCAGTTACTGATATGCTTCAAAAATTATCAGATAAAAAACTGGTTTCTTATAAAAAATACCAAGGTGTTCATTTAACTTCGAAAGGGGAAAATATTGCCGTAAAAATTGTTCGAAAGCACAGATTATGGGAAGTTTTTTTAGTTGAAAAATTACATTTTAATTGGGGCGAGGTTCATGAAATAGCCGAACAGTTAGAACATATTGAATCTGACGAACTAACAAGCAGATTAGATAATTTTTTAAATTTTCCTACAAAAGATCCGCATGGCGATCCTATACCTGATTCCGAAGGGAAAATAAGAATAAAAAAATCAATTTTACTAGTTAATGCCAAGCCAGATATAAATTATAAAATTGCAAGTGTAAAGGACAACTCAAGTGCATTTCTGCAATTTTTAGATAAGCACTCTATAACTATAGACTCAACACTAGAAGTTCTTGAAAAATTTGAATTTGACGAATCAATAACTGTCAAAATTAACAACAAACAATTGCTCACGTTATCAAAAAAAGTATGCGCTAACGTATATGTAAATAAAAATTAACGCTATGTCAAATCCCGTAATATCTCTTATTGTATTTGTGCTTGCAACAGCACTACTTTTTATTCTGTTTTATCCAAAAACTGGTTTATATTGGAGAATTCAAAAAAGTTTTAAAAACGATACAAAAACACTTATTGAAGATATTTTAAAAAAATTATATCATACTGAAGACAATGCTAAAACATTAAACATTAATGATATTATTAATACAATACCCAGCAGCCCAAAAAAGATTGTGGCTGTTATTGCCGAAATGAAAAACAAAGAACTAATAACCTTTGAAAATGGTGATATAAAATTAAGCGAAATAGGTATGGGCTATGCGCTTAGAATTATTAGAGTTCACAGACTTTGGGAAAAATACCTTTCTGAAAAAACAGGCTTTGCAAAAAAGGATTGGCACGATATTGCAGAAAAAGTAGAGCACGAACTAGATTCCAATCAAACTAATGAATTAGCTTTTAATCTTGGAAACCCTAGATTTGACCCTCACGGAGACCCAATTCCAACAGAAACTGGCGAAATTGAACAAATACAAGGAAAACCACTTCCAACCTTTAAAGAAGGAAGCATTGGAAAAATTATTCATATTGAAGATGAGCCCGATATTATTTACAAACAAATTTTAGCTGAAGATTTACACATTGGATCTCATATTCATGTTATAGAAAACAACAACAAAAGAATTGTTTTTCATTCTGAGGGAGAAGAATTTATTCTAGCTCCAATTGTAGCAAACAATCTTACAATTTCAGAATTATTAAAAGATGAAATTTCGGAAGAAGATATTTTTAGACTTTCTAATTTAAAAGAATTTGAAAAAGCTAAAATTATTGGCGTTTCACGTGAATGTAGAGGAGAAATGAGAAGAAGATTACTTGATTTAGGTTTTGTAATAAACACAACCATTGAAGTAGATTTAACCAGTCCTATGCAAAATCCTAGAGCATATTTAATAAGAGATACTTCAATTGCACTAAGAAATGAGCAAGCAAAGTTTATATTAATTGAAAAAATTAAAAACAATGAATAAAGCTACAAATAACGCTTGTGAAGGATGTGAAATAAACAAAGCATCTAACCTAAAAAAACTTGGGATAAATATTGATAAAAGTGACTATGTAGTTTCTTTAGCGGGAAACCCAAACACAGGAAAAAGTACTGTTTTTAATGCATTAACTGGGTTAAAACAACATACTGGCAACTGGCCTGGAAAAACAGTAACTCGTGCTGAAGGTGGATATAAATACAATAACAAAAAAATTAAATTAGTAGATTTACCGGGTACTTATTCTTTACTTTCAACATCACAAGACGAAGAAATTGCTCGAAATTTTATTCTATTTGGAAAACCTGATGTTACCATAATTGTAGTAGACGCCAGTAGATTGGAACGCAACCTTAATTTAGTTTTACAAGTATTAGAAATTACTGATAAAGCAGTATTGTGCTTAAACTTAATGGATGAAGCAAAACGTTTAAATATTGACATAGACGTTCGTACTTTATCACGAGATTTAGGTATTCCAGTAGTACCTACTGTTGCAAGATCAAAAGAGGGGGTTTCTGAATTACTAAAAACCATAAACGATGTTGCAACTGGTGAAATTAAATGCAAACCTTACCGTATAAAAAGTCTCCCAAAAAATATTCACAATGCTATTGAAAAATTACGATTGGAAATAGAAGAAGAATTCCCAAATGTACCTAATAGCAGATGGATTGCATTAAGACTATTAGATGGAGATGAACGTATTATAGAAGCAGTTAAAACAGGAGAATTTATTTCTGAATAATTAAACTTATACAGGCATTAAAGAAACTTAGATAATGAATACAAATAAAACACTAAATACTAGTAATGACTTAAGGTGGCAAATTGGCGAAGATTTTCATGATAAATTAACTGAAGGTATTTATTCTGATGCAGCAACAATTGCTCAAAATTCTGTTCATAAAAAAGGGGTAACAAAACGATTTAGGTTTGATAGAACTTTAGATAAAATTGTAACTCATAAAATTTGGGGATTTCCAATAATGCTGCTCATTCTTTCCGTTGTATTGTGGCTTACTATAGTTGGCGCAAATTACCCTTCAGGTTTACTTGATGATTTATTAATAGGTAACATTCATCCTTGGTTAAAATCAATGTCTGAAACTTTAACCTTACCCAATTGGTTAAGTGGTTTTTTAATTGATGGGGTTTATCTTGCTTTAGCATGGGTAATTGCTGTAATGTTGCCGCCAATGGCAATATTTTTCCCTCTATTCACCTTACTTGAAGACTTTGGATATTTACCTCGTGTAGCTTTTAATTTAGATCATTTATTTAAAAAGTCGGGAGCTCATGGTAAACAGGCTTTAACAATGAGTATGGGTTTTGGCTGCAATGCAGCAGGTGTAATTGCAACCAGAATTATCGACAGTCCAAGGGAACGTTTAATTGCAATAATCACAAATAACTTTTCGCTATGTAATGGACGTTGGCCAACTCAAATTTTAATAGCTACCATTTTTATTGGTGCATTAGTTCCTCTAAATTTTGCAGGTGCAATTTCAACATTTGCCGTTATTAGCATAGCTCTTCTTGGTATATTTTTAACTTTTGTAGTATCGTTATTTCTTTCAAAAACTATATTAAAAGGAGAAGTTTCTTCATTTACTTTAGAATTACCTCCCTATAGACCGCCAAGATTTTGGAAAACTATTTATACATCTCTTATAGATCGTACTTTAATTGTTTTATGGAGAGCATGTATATTTGCAGCACCTGCCGGAGCAGTTATTTGGTTAGTTTGTAACATTTATATTGGAGATACAACTATAGCAAATTGGATAATTTTAAATTTAGATGGGTTTGGTTTACTAATTGGTTTAAACGGTGTAATATTATTAGCATATATTGTTGCAATTCCTGCAAATGAAATAGTAATTCCAACTATATTAATGCTTACGGTAATGAGTAGTTCTATAACAGGCATAGGGGAAGGAAATGGTGTTATGTTTGAACTAGAGTCTATGGCTGCAACAAGTGAAATATTAAAAGCTGGTGGTTGGACATTATTAACAGCTGTTAATCTTATGCTTTTTAGTTTACTCCATAATCCTTGTAGCACAACTATTTATACCATTTACAAAGAAACTAATAGTGTAAAATGGACAACCATTGCTAGTGTTTTACCAATAATTTTAGGATTTCTAGTTTGTTTTATTATTACTCAAGTATGGAGAATAGTTATTTAGCATTTACTGCAACCTGAGTTGTCATCTCCTTTCTTTTTTGATGGAAAGAAATATTTTTTCACCAAAAAAGAAATGGCAATAACTAACGCTATGTATACTAATATATCTTGCATTAACTGAAAATTAAATATGCCGCTGCCGCTGAAATATAAGCTAAAATACCCATTCCAACAACTTGTAATATAGGCCATTTCCAACTATTTGTTTCACGCTTTACAATTGCTAAAGTTCCAACACACTGCATTGCAAAGGCATAGAAAAGCAGTAAAGAAATTCCTGTAGGGAAATTAAATCTACTTTCCCCTGTTTTTGGGTTCACTTCAGCAGCCATTCGTTCTTTTATAGTTGAATTATTATTGCCATCGCTCTCTACATTATAAATAGTTGCCAAAGCGCCTACAAACACTTCACGAGCCGCAAACGAGCTTATTAAAGCTATTCCTATTTTCCAATCGTATCCTATTGGCTCAATTACAGGCTCAATAGTTTTACCCATATAACCAATATAGGAATGCTCTAATTTATACGAAGCTACTTGCTTTTGAAATTCTTGCTGAGAAATAGCTGTATTTTCCGTTTGAGCTTTGATAAATTTTTCAGCATTTTTAAATGTTGATGGCCCGTTTGAAGCTAAAAACCATAACACTATTGATAACGCCAAAATAATTTTCCCTGCTCCAAAAACAAATGCTTTTGTTTTCTCAACTACTTCGTAAAAAATATTTTTTATTGAAGGTACTTTGTAATTAGGCATCTCAATTACAAAGAAACTTTTACTTTTTACTTTTAAAACTTTATGAAGCAGCATTGAAGATGCTATTGCAGCCGTAAATCCTATTAAATACATTGCCATCATAGTTAAACCTTGAAGGTTTAAAATTCCGAAAATTCGTTGATTAGGAATAATTAAAGCAATTAAAATAGCATAAACAGGTAACCTTGCAGAGCAAGTAGTAAAAGGAACAACTAATATGGTTATTAAACGTTCTTTCCAACTACTTATATTTCTGGAGGCCATTATTGCTGGAATAGCACAAGCTGTACCTGAAATTAAAGGAATAATACTCTTTCCGCTCATACCAAAACGACGCATAATTTTATCCATTAAAAATACCACACGACTCATATATCCCGTTTCTTCTAAAAAGGAAATAAACGTGAACAAAATAGCTATTTGAGGAATAAATATAATAATTCCACCTATTCCTGGTATAATTCCTTCAGCAATTAAATTTGTAAATGTACCTGGGGACATTACAGCTTTTGTCCAAGAACTTAAATTTGCAAAAGCGCCATCAATTACATCCATTGGATAAGATGCCCAATTAAAAATACCTTGAAAAATAAATAGTAAAATCAAAGTAAAAATTACATATCCAAAAAATTTATGTAGTAAAATTCTATCTAATACACCACGTAAATCCGTTGCTTTTGATTTGTCAACATCAAGACTATCTTTTAAAATATCATTTATAACTTTGTATCTAAAAATAGTTTCTTTATGCTGGTAACGCTTAATACACTCTAAATCTTTTCTAAATTTTGCAACTAACTTCTTTTGATTTTCTGTTAGTAAAACAAATTCTTGGTTTTGAGTAATTAATAGCCAAGATTTATACAAAGGAAATTCTGGAAAGGCTTTCTTTAAATTTTCAAAATAATCTTTATCTATTTTAACCGAAATTTTACTTACAGGTGTTGTATCTAATTCTTTATAATTTAATATTGCTGATTTTAGCTCTTCAATACCAAGATTCTTTCTAGCACTTGCTAAAACAACTTTTGCATTTAATTTTTGCGCTAATACAGGCACATTAATATTAATTCCCTTTCGTTTCATTTGATCTATCATATTGATGACCAGTATTGTAGGAATTTTTAAATCTTTAAGTTGTGTAAAAAGCAATAAGTTTCGTTTAATATTTTCAACATCAACTACTACTACTATAACATCGGGAAAAGTATCGTTTTTTTCATTCAATAAAGTATCTAAAACCAAGGTTTCATCTAACGATGTTGGATTAATACTGTAAGTTCCAGGTAAATCAATAATTTCAGCTTTTACCGTGTCATTTAACTTACAAAAGCCTTGTTTTTTTTCAACGGTAATTCCTGGGTAATTTCCAACCTTTTGTTTTAAACCAGTAAGTTGATTAAATAAAGATGTTTTTCCTGTGTTTGGATTTCCTATTAAAGCAACTTTTACAACCTTGTCATTATTCATTCCTTAAAGTTACTTAACAACAGTTATTTTTTCGGCAGTTTCTTTTCTAATAGCTAAATGACTACCATTTACTTTAATGTACAAAGGATCGTGCATAGGTGCTCTTTGAATAAGCTGAACCTCTATCCCTGGCAAACAGCCCATTTCCAATAATTTTAAAGGAATGTTGTCTAAACAAAGTTTCTCTATAAAAGCTTTTTCTCCAATTCGTAAATTTGCTATTGTATCAAACATTATTAAGACTAATTATAAAATAATAACGAAGCAAAGATACTAAATTAGAATGATTCTAAACAATGATAATTATCATTTTAATCTTTTTCATTCTGAAGCAATTTTATATCATCTATTAAACGACCAATATCCTCATTACTAGTACCATCATAAAAACCTCTAATTTGACGCTTTTTATCAACCAGTATAAAATTCTCAGTATGAATAAAATCTTGTAAACCTCCATCACCTTCATCTAAAACAGCAAAATAACTTTTACGAGCCAACTCATAAATATGTTTTTTTGGGCCGGTAGTTATATTCCATTTTTTATCAATCACCCCTTTTTGTATAGCATATTCCTTTAAAATTGGCACACTATCCATAATAGGGGTTACTGAATGAGATAAAAACTTTACATCATCATCATTTATAAAAACTTCCTGTAATTTTCCAATATTATTGGTCATAATCGGACAAATGGTTAAACATCTTGTGAAAAAGAAATCAGCAACAAAAATTTTTCCTTCATAATCTTCATAAGTAATTGTTTCTCCATTTTGATTGATTAATTGAAAATTAACAATTTTATGATCTCTTCTAATATGCATCAAATCTTCATCAACTAGTCTTGGGTTTACATCGGCAGGATTAAATATTGGTAATTTTTTTTCCGGTGTTAATATGCTATAAATTGCATAAATCATAACAATTGAAAAAATAGCCATCACAGCTAATGTTGGAAACGATTTTTTGAAGAAGTCTAAATTCATTTTTTTTTAATTAGCATACAAATTTAATTAAATATGTAATGTTAGTCACTTCTTTTTTAAAAGTTTGTTAAATAAAAGCTACTGCAATCTTTTAGTTTTCTTAACTATATTAAAAAGTGTACATTTGTGCGATTTAGAAATTTGAAACGAGTATTAATGAAATTTAAAAACACGTTTTTAAAATTTTTAATACGAGAGCGTAGTGATTGCAAACGTTCTCAATTTTATAATTAACTTATATTTCGGTATTTACTGAAATTTAAACGCATGAAAAGACTGTATGGAAATTTTAATTAAAGCTTCACAATTTATATTAAGCTTATCATTTTTAATTGTTTTGCACGAATTAGGTCACTTTATTCCGGCTAAATTATTTAAAACTCGTGTTGAAAAATTTTATTTATTTTTTGACTATAAATTCTCACTTATTAAAAAGAAAATAGGTGACACTGTTTATGGTATTGGCTGGATTCCTTTAGGGGGTTATGTCAAAATCTCAGGTATGATTGACGAGAGTATGGATACCGAACAAATGAAACAACCTGCTCAACCATGGGAGTTTAGATCTAAACCTGCTTGGCAACGTTTAATTATTATGTTAGGTGGTGTTATAGTGAACTTTATATTAGGAATTGTAATTTATATTATGATTACGTTTGTTTGGGGTGTAAATACCATAAAACCTAATGATGTAAAATATGGTTTTGCTGTAAATGAAACATTTAAAGAGTATGGTTTTCAGGATGGCGATAAAATTTTAAAATTTAATGATAAAGAACCCTTAAATGTTACTGATGTTAACAAACATTTATTTTTAAGAGGTATCTCAACCATAGAAGTAAAGCATGAAGATGGCACAACCGAAACTTTAAATATTCCTGAAAACATTGGTGAAATTATGTGGGAAAATGGTATTATGGAGCCATTTGGAGTTAGAACTCCTCCAGTAATTGATACAGTAATAGTTGACGAACCTGCTGAAAAATCAGGACTGAAAAAAAACGATAAAGTTTTAGCGGTTAATAATAAACCTATTTCATTTTGGCATGAATTCACAAAAGAAGTTAAAACTTCAAAAGGTGACTTAAATATTCAGGTTGAGCGTAATGGCGAAGCAAAAATGTTTGTTATTGTACCTGATGAAGATCGAAAAATTGGAGCTGCTCCAAGTTTATTAAGCGCTATTAATGTACACCATAAAGAATATTCTTTTATTGAAAGTATTACAAAAGGAAATTCACTTGCAATTTGGACGTTGAGAGATTACATTACCCAATTTAAATATGTATTCACAAAAAAAGGCGCTACAAGCATTGGAGGCTTTATAGCTATTGGAAATATTTTCCCTGCTACTTGGAGTTGGAAAGCTTTTTGGAGTATTACTGCCTTTTTATCTATTATGCTTGGTTTTATGAATTTACTTCCAATTCCTGCTTTGGATGGAGGACATGTAGTATTTACACTATATGAAATATTTACAGGAAGAAAACCAAATGATAAATTTTTAGAATATGCTCAAATAACTGGGTTTATTCTTTTAATTGCTTTACTCTTGCTTGCCAATGGAAATGATATAGTAAAATTGTTTTCCTAAAAATGATTTTAAAATAAAAATATAATCGCAAAAAAAATCCTCGTTAAAAAACGAGGATTTTTTTTATTATTTAATTTGAAATTAATCAGCAAGAATAATAATCTTGTTTTCTTTCATTTCAATAGTACCACTTTTTATAGCTAAAGAATACTCACTATCATTATTGGTAAATTTACTTTCAAATTCTTCTTCAATCTTAATTAATTCTCCCTTAAATTGAACATTTCCTTCAATAAGTAATGAAACAATAGGTGCGTGATTATTAAGCATTTGAAATTCACCATTTATACCTGGAACCATTACTGATTCTACTTCAGTATTTAATAACGTTGCTTCTGGTGTAACAATTTCTAAAATCATAATTTCAATTATTAATTATGCTTCAGCTAACATTTTCTCCCCAGCATCAATTGCATCTTGAATTGACCCTCTTAAGTTGAATGCAGCTTCAGGGTATTTATCTAATTCACCATCCATAATCATATTAAATCCTTTAATAGTGTCTTTAATATCAACTAATACACCTGGTATACCAGTAAACTGTTCAGCTACATGGAATGGTTGTGATAAGAAACGTTGTGCTCTACGAGCTCTGTGTACTACTAACTTATCTTCTTCAGATAATTCTTCCATACCTAAAATAGCAATAATATCTTGCAACTCTTTATAACGTTGTAATAATTCTTTCACGTTTTGAGCACAATCATAATGCTCTTTTCCTAAAATATCCGGTGCTAAAATTCTAGAAGTTGAATCTAATGGATCAACCGCTGGATAAATACCTAACTCAGCAATTTTACGAGACAATACTGTTGTTGCATCTAAGTGAGCAAATGTTGTTGCCGGTGCTGGATCCGTTAAATCATCTGCAGGTACGTATACCGCTTGAACTGAAGTAATAGAACCATTTTTAGTTGAAGTAATACGTTCTTGCATAGCACCCATTTCAGTTGCTAACGTTGGCTGATAACCTACCGCCGATGGCATACGACCTAATAATGCCGACACCTCAGAACCTGCTTGCGTAAAACGGAAAATATTATCTACAAAGAAAAGTACATCTTTTCCTTGACCTTCACCAGCTCCATCACGGAAATACTCAGCAATGGTTAATCCTGACAAGGCAACACGAGCACGTGCTCCAGGAGGTTCATTCATTTGTCCAAATACGAAAGTAGCTTTCGATTCTTTCATTCCTTTTTTATCAACTTTGGATAAATCCCAACCACCTTCTTCCATAGAATGCATAAAATCATCACCATATTTGATAATTCCAGATTCTAACATTTCTCTTAAAAGATCATTTCCTTCACGAGTTCTTTCACCTACACCTGCAAATACAGATAACCCACCGTGACCTTTTGCAATGTTATTGATTAATTCCTGAATTAATACCGTTTTACCAACACCAGCACCACCAAATAATCCAATTTTTCCACCTTTAGCATAAGGCTCAATTAAATCAATTACCTTAATTCCAGTAAATAAAACCTCAGTTGCGGTAGACAAATCTTCAAACTTAGGAGATTGACGGTGAATTGGTAATCCGTTTTCGCCTTCTTTAGGTAAATTTCCTAAACCATCAATAGCATCACCAATAACATTAAATAAACGTCCGTAAATATCATCACCTACCGGCATTTGAATTGCATTTCCAGTTGAAACAACATCAGTACCTCTACTTAAACCATCAGTAGAATCCATAGCAATTGTTCTAACGGTGTCTTCACCTATATGTTGTTGAACTTCCAATACTAGAATTGAACCATCAGTTCTAGTAATTTCTAATGAATCGTAAATTTTTGGTAAATCGGCTCCTGAACTGAACTCAACGTCAATTACAGGGCCAATAATTTGTGCAACTTTTCCTGTTACTTTTGCCATTACTTTAACTGTTTATTTTTTAGTTATTTAATTTGTAAAGCTAATATTTACATATTAGGTCGCAAATATAATTGTTTTGAATTAATCCTAAAATAAATATGCAAAAAAATCCTGTTTAAAAATTTTTAAACAGGATTTTTTTCAGATATTTTTAATCTTGTAATTTTATCAATAAAAAAAGCCCTTAAAATTAAGGGCTTTTAAATATGTTCTAATTTAAAATTTATGGGTTAATAGTCCAAGAAACAAAGTATTGAGAACCTATTTTTCCATTTCCAGGAGCAGTAAGGTATTCCTGACCACCAATATTGGCACCTCCAACTTTGAAAATAGATTTCCATTTAGGCACTGTATAATTAATTTGTGCATCCACAACCGTTCTAGCATCAATAATTGCATCTGCAAAAGTAGATTCCCATAAATACTCATCATTCCAACGAACATTTACGTTAAAACCTAAATTATCCATTATTTCGGTATTTCCAAAAGAAAGCTTTACTTTATGCTCTGGAGTATTAAACCCAGCTTCATAATCAGGATCTGTTTCTTGATCAAAATCAAATTTAGCATATGTATAGTTAAATCCTAGACTGTAATTATCAAATACCTTTGTTGATAGCCCAATACTACCACCATAAGAAGAAACATCAGCAGTTGAATTTGTATATGACTGGAATGGTTGATAATCTCCATTTCCAATTGCAATTAACGCTGTTGGCATTGGTCCACCCATTGCAGGAGGTAAATTTGTAATATCTGAAAAATCAACATTACCATAATGTGGTACTACAACTGTTTTACCTCCAATAAAATCTTCGTATTTATTATAATAAGCACTTGCATCTAAAGATAATTTTCCAAAAGCTGCACGATACCCAACTTCAAAAGCTGTTACTTTTTCAGGTTTTACATAAGAAAAATTTGCAACCTCTAATAAGGATGGATTTGGTGAGCCCGCTGCAGCACTTGCGCCAAATTTCATAAGAGAAGCTAGTGTATAGGCATTTCTGTAAGCAGAACTACCTTTTAACTGAACAGTGCTAGGAAAACCTAACATTTGTGCAGTAGCACTATTAGCTAATGGATTAGAAGTATATCTATCTAAATCGTCTTGAATAGGAGAATCTAAATCTCCTCCAGCATTATCAGGAGCAGAACCAACTAAAAGTGCTTGACCTACATCTAAACCAATATATTGATCTTGCGTTGTAGGATTTCTAAATCCTGTTTGGAAAGAAGCTCTTAAGTTTCTGGTTTTACCTTGCCCTAAAGAATATGACAATGAAATTCTTGGAGAAATATTTCCATCAAAATTTTGTGCTTTATCATAACGTATAGATCCTGTAAATTTCAATCTGTCATCAACAAATTTCTTCTGAACTTGAGTATATGCACCATATTCATTGTAATTAATAGGGCCATCATAATCAGTAAAAATTGTTCCTGAAGAATTTAATGAGTATTGCCTCCATGAACCTCCAACTTGAATATCAGCAAAGTCAATTGCTTCATGAAAATTATAATTTCCATCTACATGATAAATTTTTGTCTCATCTTGAAATTTTGAACCAGTAACTAAATCTGGATCAGCAGTCACAGCTGCTAATGCACTTTCAAATGCTGCAGTACCTGGTTGTAAAGTAACAGTAGCATCAGCATATTGTCTTGATGCTGCATGTAATTGTTGAGATGCCGCTTCAATCTGAGCTGGCCCTCCCCCTTGTCCAAGTATTTGACCAATTCCTTGAGCGTAGGCCCCAGCGTATGTACCAAACCAAGTTGCAGCATCTGCCTTATTCATATTAATCCCTGCAAAACGCATGTCATAAGAATCACCTGCATCTTCATCGGTCATATAAGCTCTTACAAAGAAATCATCGTTTCTAATTTCTAATTTATGTTGTTGCATAAAAAAGTTATCAATAGCGTATCTATTTGCTCCTTGATAAATTGTGTTTCCAGTTCCCAACTTAGCATTATAAATAAATTCAAGATCGTCACCAAAAGGTTTATAGTGGAGTGCTATATCAACTTTAGCACTTTCTGCTTCATAATCAGTTAAATCACTCTCTTTATAACCTGTTCTTGAAACATTATCTGCTGGGAATAGAGGGACTAAACTTGCTGGGATTTGACCCAGACTAGCTAAATATCCAGCAACACCTTGTAAGTTCCCAAATGGCGTAGCTGCCAAAGTAACCTCATCACCATAAACATTTGCTTGATCAAATGCAGTTTGTCCGGCAGTTGAAGAAATAATATTATCAGCCTTACCTGCACCTGTATCTATGTATTGATTGTAATCAGTAGCATACCATTCTGTCCCTTTTAAGAATGAGAAAGATGCTTTTGCAGCAAATTTATCACTGAACCTATGTGCCATTCTTATACCAACATCTACAAACTGATTATCACCAGCAGCTTCTTGCGAAGTCATCCCAGATTTAGCATAAAAACTTACCCCTTCTGATTCAAAAGGGTTTTTACTAGTCATAAATAAAATACCATTAAACGCATTTGCACCATACAATGCTGAAGATGCTCCAGGCATAAGTTCAACAGTGTTAACGTCTAATTCAGACATTCCTAATAAATTTCCTAAATTAAAATTTAAAGCAGGTGAAGAATTGTCCATCCCATCAACTAACTGCATAAACCGCGTGTTTGCAAAAGTTGCAAACCCTCTGGTATTAACTGATTTAAAGGTAAAACTATTAGTATTTACATCAACTCCTTTTAGATTTTCTAATCCATCATAAAACGATGGGGATGATGTATTCTTTATTGCCCTCGCATCCATTCTTTCAATGGTTACAGGTGATTCCAAAATACGTTCTGGTGTTCTTGAAGCCGACACCACAACTTCGTCTAAAGCTGTTGCTGATTCATTTAATACGACATTAACAGCTTGTTCATTTTTTACAATTTCAACTTTTTTTGAAGTATATCCAATAAGTGAAATTTCAATTGTAAATGGGGGGTTTTGAGCCACTTGCAAATAAAAACGACCGTCAAAATCGGCAGCAGTTCCTAATGATTTCCCAACTACTTTAATATTGGCTCCAGGAATAGGTTGATTGTTTTTTGAATCAATAACAGAACCTGTAATAGATGTTTGAGCAACCATTGCAGACCCAATTAATAAAGCAAAAACAGTACTTAATAATTTTCTCATGTTTTTTAGGTTAATTGATTAACAGTTTGCAAAATACACTGTTTTTTCTAATTAACAAAAAAACAATAAAACTAAATGAATAAATTAAAAAAATTATTAATAACCTATCAATTGCTTTACGGTTCTTTTATTTCCTTTATTTACCCTTAAAATATAGGTCTCTGATGCAATTTCACCAAAATCTATTTCTTTTGAAAATTTTGATTTTTTTATTGAGATTAATTTTCACATCATACAGCCTAATATTAATAACTTCGGAAGTGATTTTTGATACCAGCGATATGGTAACATTTCCATTTGTTGGGTTTGGAAATAAATTGAACAATTCAAACTCAAAATCATTTATAGCTAAAATTGTTTCAATAGATGAGTATATTTTAATATCTAAATAATTTACAAAGTATACGCGCCTAGCTTATGACATAAAAAAGGATAGGCGAAAACCTATCCTTTTAAAATTAGAAAATAATGTAATCTAATTAATTTTTTAAAATCTTCAATGTTGTGGATTTATTATTGAGTATTACTTTTGCTATATAGATTCCTGTAGGAAAGTTTTCAATATTTAAACTTACCTTACCGGTGATAGCTTTGTAACTTTGTACTAGAACCAACTGAGATTGTATATTGTATAATTGTATGTGTGCCTCATTTTCTGAAAAAGGTAAAGAAATTTCAAAACCACCATTTGTTGGATTTGGATATACAGTTATTTGATCAAATAAGTCAATTGATTTTGACAACAATCCTTCACATTCTTTACTTGTTTTCACTTCAACATAATCACCATGCTTAACAGCTACATCAAATGTTTTAAAATTTGTTCTTAAAACTTCCTCAGCATTTATCATAACAATATACGGCGCTGTACCCATTTCAATTTCAAAACTTGCTTTGTTAGAGGTAACACTTGATTTTCCAGAAATAATTGCCGCCTCTTCAATTACCAATGTATAACATTGTTCAAAATTCTCTTCGTCAACAGCAATACATAAATTATATGTTCCTGGTGATAAATTTTCAATAGTTAACTCATCAGTAAAATTTTGTGAATTTTCATCCAACTCTGCTGTATAATTCATTGATACATCAGTCTCAATATTAATAATGCCATTGTTTTCATTGTCACAAGTTTCTCCAATTGTTTCAATAGAAAAATTGTTTGAATCCAAGCTAAAACAACCTACTGAATTGACAGGAAAACCAGCCGTTGTATTTGGACATTCATCCATATCATTCAACACACCATCGCCGTCATCATCACTATTATCAAATGGAATACCACAAATACTAATACTCCAATTATCAATAGTTCCAATATCGGCCGGACCACCATCAACAGCCTTTAATATCCATTCTCCAAAACTGTTTTCATTATTAAATGATTCTAAACTATTTTGAGGTTTAAAAGACCCTGTATAGGGTGCTGATCCAGCTAAAAAATTAAGAGCAGCATCATCATCAAAAACTGTATTTGTATAATTCTCACCATCATCGCTTCTAGTTTCTACCAAGGTTACTCGAGTTCCTTCCGGGCTTCTTAAAATTAATTCTAAGTCACCTATCCATGGATGCGTAATATTAACTGTTATATTAACATCTGTAATAATTAAATTATTAGAAAAACTTATTAGAGAACTAACACCTGTGTCACTATTATCTGGAATATTCTTAGGAACATCAACTGAAGAAACCTCTTGGCAATCAATATTTTGAGTTTCAAAACTAAAAACATTTGAAAAATCACTTTCTCCACAAAAATTAATAGATTTTACTCTCCAATAATATTGAGTTCCAGTTTCAATATCATCTATTTCTAAATTTACAGTTGCAACTGTTTCATTAACAATTATGTTCGTAAACTCACTATCAGTAGCAACTTGAACATTGTAACTTTCAGCATTTGTAGACTCTTCCCAAGCTAACACTATTTGATTTAATAAACCTGTAACATTGTTTTCAGGTGACGTTAAAACAGGAGCATTACCTGTAGTAGAATAAACATTTAAAATTACTACAGATTCCAATGTAATTGAAGCTGAAGTTCCTATTATACCTATATCAAACGCGCCAATATTAGAAGTTGTCAATCCTGACACAGTTACATCAACATTTGTTCCATCTGTCACAGCAGTTGTCGGATTGAACGAAACCGTTGCCCCCGATGGGAGGTCTTCTGCTGAAAAAGCAACCTCTTCATTAAAACCGTCAAATGTATTGTATGTAAAATTATAAACTGTATTTGCAGGTTCACAAACTGTTTGAGTATTATCGGTAAATGTCATTGTAAATTCCGATGCTATAATTTCAATTTCCGCACTATTAATAGCATAAAAAACATTCCCAACACTTTCAACCTTAATTCTTCCATTACTAGTTGTAATATTTGGAGCAATAACTTGGTAAGCCCCATCATTATTAACGTTTGAAGCTAGTGTATACGGATATGTATAACCACCATCTGTCGAAAGTAAAATATTAACTAAAGTACAATTCACCGGACTTAAGTCTGTATTTGCAACATCCCAATTAATAAGTTTTGAAGTTCCTCCATTCCAGGTTTCAGTAATTGTTTGCGAAGTAACTATAAATGGCCCTGCATTTGCATCAAAAGTTAATGTGGTTTCTTTACTTGCTGTTTGACCTCCATTTAATTGATTATCTCTTACATTCACTCCAAAACTCATAGTTCTTGAAACGGAAGGAAGCACTTCCCATATGTTACTTAAATTCCCACTTAAAACCGTTTCAGTATTAGGAAAAAATCGTTGAGAAGATTCTGAAGGTGAAAGTGATCTAAATGAAGGGCCTACTTCAGAAGTTGATACTAATGGGTAAGTGGTAGATTCTGTATCCAGTTGTTCCCATGTATATGTTAAATTATCTGCATCAACATCAGTTGCAACAGCATTTAAAGAGAAAGGTGTTGAAATAGGAACAAAATAATTTGGTATTTCTTCAATTACTGGCGCTGAATTATTTGTGCTCGATAAGACTCCACAAGTACTATTCCCATTAGAAATATTATTCCACATTTGTTTAATACTTACCAAATGGAAATATGAATCAGAAAAATTCTGAACATTTGGAGCGCAAATTCCTGCATAAGCCATTATAGTTGAACCACTCCCAGGCTCAACAGATGTAGATGAACTTATATTACCACTACAAGAATTATTAAAAGTGTGTGTAGCTCCAAACTGATGCCCCATTTCATGACTAACATAATCTATATCATAAGGGTCTCCAACAGGCGATGAAGTACCTGTTATACCTCTGGCCTTTGATGAAGTACAAGGCGAATTTAACTGTGCTAATCCACCGCCACCCGTGCTAAACGTATGACCAATGTCGTAATTTTCACCACCAATAATGTTATCTATTACTGTTTGACTTTCGTTAATAAGTACGCTTGAATTATCATTTGTAAACGGATCCGTTGCCCAATCTAAATAAATAACATTGGCATTATCAGCAACTAATTCCATAGTTAATGCAACATCACGCTCATAAATACCATTCACCCTAGTCATTGTATTGACTATTGCTGATAAAACTGCAGCTTTTTTATCTTCTTCGGTTGCATCTTCTGCAACTCCCTGAGTATTTAAATGAAATTGAGAATATTCTCCTGTAGTTGCAACTGCCAACCTAAAAGTTCTTAATTGCCCGTCATTGGCATTATCAGATTTTGCCTGCGTGTTATTTGATTCAACAGTTGCTTTATAACCATCAGTCTCATCAAACTTACATTCAAAAGGTTCAACGGCAGGTAACTCTTTTTTTGAATATACTAAATATGAACTTTTATTCATAGATTCAGAGTCAATAAATGAAGCGCCATTTCTACCATCTAAAATCATTGCGTTTAAACCCAAATTTGTAATACTAAAACGTATAGTTTTATTCCCTTTTAAACTCTTCCCGGAATACGATTTTATCGATGGAAACCTCTTCTGTAGTTTTTCATCCATAATGGAAGCTTCTACTACTTCAAATTCCTCCAATACTCCCGTTTCATTTGGAAAACTAATTATTAATTTAGAGCTATTTGACAACTCTTTTCTATTAGGGCTTTGTTTTAATTTATTTTTAAATACCTCAAAATTTAAATGAAATGACTGAGATTTCAAAGGGTTAGATTTTCTAAATAACTTTTCATTGCCAACTTTTTCAGTTATGTTTTTTGGACTCCACAATTCATTTGAATTTTGAGAAACACCAGAAAAAATTTTAAAAAGTAAGACTATAAAGGATAAAAAGGTCTTTATTTTATTTAATTTCATTTTTTTTTTTAAGTACCGCAGCCAAATATATGTTTTATTTTTAATTCAACATTAATACTAGATACTTCAAAAATAATACTAAATAATTAATAGTAATTTGCTTTGTTTAAATTATTATTTTTGCTTAATAAACTTAGAAACATTTTCACATTTGAAAATATTTAAAAACTTATCCGATTACTCTTCCAATTCAAAAACTTTTATAACAATTGGCACTTTTGACGGCGTCCATATTGGGCATCAAAAAGTTTTAAAAAAACTTACAACAAGTGCTCACAAAAAAGATGCAAAATCAGTTTTATTGACTTTTTTCCCACATCCAAGAATGGTTTTACAAAAAGATATCGACATAAAACTTATCAATACCATTGACGAGCGAATTCAATTATTGGAAAAAACAGGAATAGATACATTGGTTATTTATAAATTCACTAAAAATTTTTCAAAAATTTCAGCACTTGAATTTGTTAGAAACATTTTAGTAAATATATTAAATGTTTCCAAATTAATTGTTGGATATGACCATCATTTTGGAAGAAATAGAGAGGGTAGTTTTGAACAGCTTAAAGATTATGGTTATACTTATGACTTTAAGGTGAAAAAAATCACAAAAAAAGAAATTGATACCATTGCTGTTAGCTCAACAAAAATAAGAAAAGCCATTGCAAATGGTGAAATTGAAAAGGCTAACAACTATTTAGGTTATCATTTCATGCTAACTGGAGATGTAGTTCCGGGAAAAAATTTAGGGGGAAAAATTGGGTATCCAACAGCAAATTTACACATTGAAGAAACTTATAAGTTAATTCCAAAAACGGGGGCCTACATTGTTAAATCACTCATTGACAATGAACTGGTTTTTGGAATGATGAATATTGGATTTAGACCTACAGTAAGCGGTAAAAACCAAACAATTGAAATACATTTTTTCAATTTTGATAAAAATATTTATGGCCAAAAAATTCAAGTGGATGTTCTTCATTTTTTGCGTCAAGAACAGAAGTTTGAATCTATTGAAGCTTTGAAGAAGCAATTAAAAAAAGATAAAGAAATTTCTCTTCAGTATATTAATGGCGTATTTTTTGAGTAACAACTTATAAACTCATGTAATGAAAAATGTTTTATTAATAATAAGTGTCATTTTCTGTAGCTGTACATCAACTCAGCAAACTACTTCCCAATCAGGTATAAGTGAAGATTTCCAAGAAAAGCTTAATGAATGCCCTGAAAATGGTGAATGTACATTCGAATTATTTCCAAATAAAACCATCGAATTTAAAAAAGATAATATTGGGATTTTATATCCTGTTTTAAGCGAAGGAGATAAAACTATTTTAAAATATACTTACCATAAAAGCAGTCCTAAAAACACACAAGACGGGTTTTATACTGAAATTATTTATGCTGAACTCGATAATTCATCAGATGAAATTGAACTTAAAAATGAAGACCTTCAAAACATAAAACTTCATTTTGGTCGTTTTTGTTATTGTAAGGGACAAACTGGCTATTACCCTATTTCTAAAGGATTATTTAAAACTTTAAAAAATGATAAAAACACTATCAATTTTTCTATTGATTTTGAAATAAAGGAAGTTCCTCAAATCATAAAAAATATAGATGCTACAATTTCATTTAAAATGAAGTAAAACTAAATCCTATCTTTTAAATGCAATTTCTTAAATTTGCGCTTTAATAAAAAGAAATAACAATGTTGCAAGTAACGTTTATTAGAGAAAATAAAGAAACAGTAATAAAAGGTTTAAGGAAAAGAAATATTGGTAATGCTGAAGAGTTAGTTACTAAAACTATTACTGCCGATGAAGAAAGAAGAGCAACTCAAACCGAGCTAGATGCTGTTTTAGCTGAATCAAATAAACTTTCAAAAGATATTGGTCAATTATTTAAATCAGGTGAACGTCAAAAAGCCGAGATTTTAAAGCAAAAAACTGTTCAGTTAAAAGAGCAATCAAAAGTTTTAAGCGAAATTCTTCAAACTAAAGCTACTGAATTACAGGAATTGTTATACTTAATACCTAATATTCCTAATGACATTGTTCCTTCTGGAAATTCAGAAGAAGATAATGAAACTATTTTTGAAGAAGGTGAAATTCCAACTTTATTTGATGGTGCTTTACCTCATTGGGAATTAGCTAAAAAATATGACATCATTGATTTTGAACTTGGAAATAAAATTACAGGTGCTGGTTTTCCGGTTTATAAAGGAAAAGGAGCTAAATTACAACGAGCTTTAATCAATTATTTTTTAGATAAAAATACAGAGGCAGGGTATCAGGAAGTTCAAGTGCCGTTAATGGTAAATGAGGCATCTGGTTATGGAACAGGTCAATTACCAGACAAAGAAGGGCAAATGTACCATGTAACTGAAGATAATTTATATTTAATTCCGACTGCTGAAGTTCCTGTAACTAACATTTACCGTGATGTTATTTTAAAAGAAAATGATTTTCCAATATTAAAAACTGGCTACACTCCCTGCTTTAGACGAGAGGCTGGTTCATACGGAGCACATGTTCGTGGACTAAACAGGTTACACCAATTTGATAAAGTTGAAATTGTTAGAATTGAGCATCCAAGCAAATCTTATGAAGCTCTTGACGGTATGGTAAACCACGTAAAAGGTATTTTACAAGACTTAAAATTACCTTATCGAATTTTACGTTTATGTGGCGGCGATATTGGATTTACTTCTGCGCTAACTTATGATTTTGAAGTGTTTTCCACTGCGCAAGATCGCTGGTTAGAAATAAGTTCTATTTCAAATTTTGAAACATTTCAGGCAAACCGCTTAAAACTGCGTTTTAAAAACAGTGAAGGCAAAAGTGAATTGGCTCACACTCTAAATGGTAGTTCATTAGCATTACCACGTGTTTTAGCAGGGTTATTAGAAAACTGTCAAACACCTGAAGGAATTAAAATTCCGGAAGTTTTAGTGCCATATTGTGGTTTCAAACTAATTAATTAGCCTGAATAGCTATAAGCTGTCTTTTGTAAGTATTCATTTCAATTAAGGCTTCAAAATAAGCGTTTAATTGTCCCGCTTTCATGAAGTTTAATGCTTTTTGTTTTGCTATATCATATTTTTTTTTCAATTCTCTCATTTTATAAAAAAAATTTATTTTATATAGTTAAGACAATTTCCGTGCCAAATTGTTACAGTAGCATTTGTAAAAACACTTGGATTTATAAAAACTTTAACACTTGAATGGTTATATTTACGAATATAAACACCCTATAAATGCGTTATTTATTCATTCTTTTTATTTATTTATTTTCTGCGCAAATTACCGCGCAAGAACAACAATTAGGGTATCAATATTTAAGAAATGGTAATTATAAAAAAGCTGCTTCTATATACAAATCATTACTGGAAAAACATCCATATAACTCAACTTATGCAAACTATTTAATTGATTGCTATCAGCAAATTGAGCATTATGATGAGGTTTTTGAAATTATTGAAAATCAATTAACTAAATATCCCTCGAAAGAGTATTTATATGTTGATTACGGATATACTTTTCAATTGCAACATCAAATCGAAAAAGCAACTTTCTATTATACAAAAGCACTTGCAATAATTGAATCTTCAAAAAATTCAACATTAGGCTACTTGGTTGGTAAAGCATTTCAAGACAACCATTTATTGGATTATGCGTTGAATGCCTACCAAAAAGCAATGAAAATAAATCCAAAAGCGAATTACAATATCCAAATTGCATTTATTTATGGCGAACAAGGTGAAATTCCTAAAATGTTTGAAACATGTTTAAAAATGGTTGAATTGAATCATAATTATTTAAACAATGTAAAAACATACATTGGGCAATTTTTAAACGTTGATGCTGAGAACAACTACAATGTTGTTCTAAAAAAATTATTGTTAAGACGAATGCAAAAAAACCCACATAACAATTGGAATCATTTATTAAGTTGGCTTTATATACAGCAAAAAGACTATAACAAAGCATTTATTCAGGAAAAAGCTTTGCATAAACGAAATTTAGAGGATCTAAAAGGTATAATTAATCTTGGTATTATAGCTTATAATAATGATGATTTTGAAACTTCAAAAAATTGTTTTCAATATATTTTAGATAATGAAACCGACATTAATAATGAATTGACTGCAAAACTATATTTACTTGAAATTAGTATGATACAAGAGGTAGATTCTGCAATTATAGAAAATCAGTTTCAGCAATTATTTCAACAATATGGTAAAGACATTGAAACCGTTAGAATTCAAATGGTGTATGCGCAATTTTTAGCTTTTAACAAAAATGAAACAATCAATGCAATTAAAGTACTTAAAAGCACTTTGAAATTACCCTTAAATGAGTTTGAGAAAGGAAGAGTGAAAACAAAATTAGCCGATGTTTTGGTGATCGACAACAAATTTAATAGCGCTTTAATTTACTATACTCAGGTTCAAAATAATTTAAAAAATCATACTATTGGACAACTTGCACGATTTAAAATTGCACAAACCTCCTATTTTAAAGGTGACTTTGAATGGGCACAGACACAATTAAAAGTCTTGAAAAGTTCTACTTCACAACTAATCTCAAATGATGCTTTAAATTTAAATCTTTTAATTACCGATAATAACGTAAAAGACAGTTTAAAATTAGCTCTGAAAACCTATGCAAAGGCCGATTTGTTATCTTTTCAAAATAAAAATAATGAAGCTATTAATACGCTACAAAAATTATTAATTGCCTATAAAAATCATCCTATTGAAGATGAGGCTTTGTTCAAGCAAGCTCAATTATATGAAACAACCAATCAGTTTGAAAAATCTGAAACAAATTATTTAAAAATTATTGAATTAAATGCTGAAGATATTTTAGTTGATGATGCCATTTATTATTTAGCCGAATTATATTTGAATAAACTCAACAACCCTGAAAAAGCAAAAGAATATTACCAAAAAATAATTTTTGATTATCCTTCAAGCATTCATTTAGTTGATGCCAGAAAAAAGTTTAGAAAGTTAAGAGGTGATATTTTGAATTAGTTTCAATACTTTTGATGCATTAATTCTTTGAAATTTTCAACTTATGTATATATACAATGTAACTACAAACGTACACGAATCTATCCATAGTCAATGGCTAAATTGGATGAAAACCACCCATATTCCAGCTATGTTGGGAACTGAAAAATTCACTAAAGCCAAAATGAGTCAGGTTATGGTAAATGAAGAAATGGGAGGTATTACTTATTCCGTTCAATACACAACAGATAGTATTGAAACATTAAATGATTATTACAAAACTGATGCAACAAAACTACGTGAAGAATCAACACGATTATTTGGCGATAAAATTGTTGCTTTTAGAACAGAATTAAAGGTAATTACTGAACAATTTAGCATGAGTACTAAAAATTAACAGATGAGTGTACGTGCAAAAAAACACCTGGGGCAGCATTTTTTAAAAGATGAAAATATTGCAAAAAAAATTGCCGATAGCTTAACAGAAAGCTGCTATAAAAATGTTTTAGAGATAGGTCCTGGAATGGGTGTTTTAACTAAATATTTACTTAAAAAACCTTTAACAACTTATGTAATTGAAATTGATACCGAATCGGTTGAATATTTACAAGCGCATTATTTAAACTTAACAAATAGGATTATTTCAAAAGATTTTTTAAAAATAAATCTTTCTGATTATTTTGGTGATGAACCAATAGCTATTATTGGGAATTTCCCTTATAATATTTCATCTCAAATAGTTTTTAAAACACTTGAAAACAGAGCTCAAGTTCCTGAATTTTCAGGTATGTTCCAAAAAGAAGTAGCCAAACGTATTGCTGAAAAAGAAGGTAGCAAAACTTATGGAATTTTATCGGTACTTACACAAGCATTTTACAATGTTGAATATTTATTTACTGTACCGCCAAGCGTTTTTAATCCACCACCAAAGGTAGATTCGGGTGTAATCAGGCTTATTCGAAAAGAAAATTTCACGTTACCAGTTGATGAAAAGTTGTTTTATAAAGTGGTGAAAACCGCATTTAATCAACGTAGAAAAACATTGCGAAACAGCTTAAAAACAATGAATTTGTCGGATAATTTAAGAGAAGATAGTATCTTTGCTAAACGTCCAGAACAATTATCTGTTCAAGAATTCATAAATCTTACTTCTAAAATAGAAAAAGATGTCATTTGAAATTACAAAAGAATACATTCAGAAAATTCAACAATTAATTGTTGAAAATAAAAATACTGTACTTGTAAATTTATTAGAAGAAGTACATTATGCCGATATTGCTGAAATAATTGAGGAATTAGAAACTGAAGAATCACTTTATTTAATTAAATTATTAGATAGTGAAAAAACTTCTGATGTAATTGCCGAACTGGATGAAGATGATCGTGAAAAAATATTAAAAGAACTTTCATCAAAAGAAATTGCAGAAGAAATTGACGAACTAGATTCTGATGATGCCGCAGATATTATTTCCGAACTTCCAGAAGAACAAAAAGAAGAAGTAATAGCTCAACTTGAAGACGCTGAACATGCAAAAGAAATTGTTGAACTTTTGCGTTACGATGAAGATACTGCTGGTGGACTAATGGCTAAAGAATTAGTTAAAGTAAATGAAAACTGGAACGTACTTACCTGTGTAAAAGAAATGCGAGCTCAAGCAGAAGAAGTTACCAGAGTACACTCCATTTATGTAGTTAATGATAATGATATTTTAAAAGGAAGACTTTCATTAAAAGATTTATTAACGACCTCCACAAGAACTGCTATTAAAGACGTTTTTATTAAAAAAGTAGATTCTGTAAATGTAAACGAAGAAGCTGAAGAAGTAGCAAGAGTAATGCAAAAATACGATTTGGAAGCTATTCCGGTTGTTGATGAAATTGGGCGTTTATTAGGAAGAATTACTATTGATGATATTGTAGATGTAATTAAAGAAGAAGCAGAAAAAGATTATCAAATGGCTGCAGGTTTAGTAGAAGATGTTGAAGCTGACGACAGCCTTTGGGAATTAACACGAGCACGGTTACCTTGGTTATTTTTAGGTTTGCTGGGAGGTGTTGGAGCTGCAAGAATTATGGGGCTTTTTGAAGGTGCGTTAGCTGAAAATGCCATTTTATTTATGTTCACTCCGTTAATTGCCGCCATGGCCGGTAATGTTGGTGTACAATCTTCGGCAATTATTGTTCAAGGTTTAGCTAATGATAATTTAAAAGGAAGCATAGGTCAGAGGTTGATTAAAGAGTTTACATTAGCCGTTGTTAACGGATTAATTTTAGCAATTTTGTTATTTGTTTTTACCTGGATTTGGCAAAGTGATTTTAACACAGCTATAGCAATTTCAATTTCATTATTTGCAGTAATTATTGTAGCAGGAATTATTGGTACTTTTATTCCGTTATTTTTAGATAAAAAAGGTATTGACCCAGCTATTGCTACTGGACCTTTTATTACAACCAGTAATGATATTTTTGGAATTCTAATCTATTTTTGGATTGCAAGTTTAATTCTTGAATTTTAATCTTCAATTTCATTGTATTTGGCATCCTTAGGGTATTTTGCCATAAACTCCTCAGCCTTATTAACCATTTTCTCACTCCCACAGAAAAAAGGAACACGTTGATGTAATTCTGTAGGTTTTATATCCATTATTCTTTGATATCCATCTGAAGCTTTTCCAAGAGCTTGTTCGGCTAAAAATGCCATAGGATTGCATTCATATAACAATCTGAGTTTTCCTTTAGGGCCAATTAAACTTGTTGGATAAATATAAATTCCTCCTTTAATCATATTTCTATGGAAATCTGAAACCAAAGAACCAATATAACGAGACGTATATGGGCGATTCTCTTTTTCTTCCTGACAGTATTTTAAATAATCTTTTACACCTTGTGGAAAATGCACATAATTCCCTTCATTTATAGAGTAAATTTTTCCGTTTTTTGGGAATTGCATATCTGGGTGCGATAAATAAAATGACCCAATTGCCGGATTTAATGTAAATCCGTTAACCCCATGACCTGATGTATACACTAGCATTGTTGAAGTTCCGTACACAACATAACCGGCTGCAACCTGTTGACTTCCCCGTTGTAAAAAATCAATTTTCTCAACCGGAGCACCAGTTGGAGTAACTCTTCTATATATTGAAAAAATAGTGCCCACTGAAACATTTACATCAATATTTGAAGATCCGTCAAGCGGGTCCATCAACAAAACATACTTATTTTCATTTGTACCATGTTTTCCGTTAATGGTTACAAAATCGTCTTCTTCTTCACTTGCAATACCACACACAATTTCACGATTTATAAGTGTTTGCATAAACACTTCATTTGCATAAACATCTAATTTTTTTTGATCTTCTCCTTGAATATTAGTATCTCCTGCATCGCCTAAAATATCAACTAACCCAGCCTTATTTACTTTATAATTTACAACTTTTGCAGCTAATTTAATAGATCCTAATAAACGTGAAAATTCGCCAGAGGAGGTAGAATTATAATGTTTTTGATTTTCAATTATAAATTCATCTAAAGTTAAGTTATCGCCTTGCATAATAGGTTTTTAAATGTTCTAGCAAATATCAACAAAATAAATTGTAAAAAACACTATTATTTTATTCATCTATAAATAAAGTTTTTTACTTTAGCTTTCATTGAAAACAATAAGTTTTATGAATTTTACAATAAGAGATGCAAAATTAGAAGATATGCCTTCTGTTTTAAATTTAATTAAAGAACTTGCAATTTTTGAAAAAGAGGAAAAAGCGGTTATTGTAACTGTTAGCGATTTAGAGAGGGCTGGTTTTGGAAAGCGTCCCTTGTTTAGCTGTTTTATTGCTGAAATAAATACTAAAATTGTTGGGGTGGCCTTGTTTTACCCTCGTTATTCTACTTGGAAAGGGCCAACCATTCATTTAGAAGATTTAATTGTGACTGAAAGTAAAAGAGGCTTTAAAATTGGCAGTGCCTTGTATAAAAAGGTTATTGAATATGGCTATAATTTAGGTGTTGAACGCATTGAATGGGCTGTTTTAGATTGGAATTCTCCAGCTATTGAATTTTATGAAAGTACTGGAGCTAAAGTATTAAGGGATTGGGATACTGCCCAAATAGAGAGAGCTGCAATGAAAAAATATTTAGGCAAATAATTATGAAGATTTTTAAATTTGGTGGTGCATCTGTTAAAAATGGTCAAGCTGTTAAAAATATTGTAAATGTATTACAACAAGAAGGCGCAAAAAATACATTGATTGTAATTTCGGCAATGGGTAAAATGACCAATGCATTTGAAAAAATTATTGATTCATATTATAAAAACACACCTAATCTAGAGAAAAATATTGAATTGGTTAAAATATTTCATTTTCAAATAATTAATGAACTTTTTGAAAATCCAAATCCTTTAATTATTGAAATTGAACAATTATTTAGACAATTAAGTGGCTTTTTAATTTCAAATAACATAAATGATTATAATTACATTTATGATCAGATTATTGGCTATGGTGAATTGCTCTCAACTAAAATTATTAGTACATATCTTAATAAAGCTGGAATTACAAATAACTGGATAGATGTAAGAAATTACATAAAAACCGATGATAATTACCGCGATGCTCATGTCTCTTGGGAAGATACTTTGTCAAATATTTCAGGATTAGATAAAAATCAGTTGTATATCACTCAAGGATTTTTAGGGTCTAATCCTAACAACAATACCACTTCACTAGGCAGAGAAGGATCAGACTATACAGCGGCTATTTTTGCCTTTTGCTTAGATGCTAAAAGTTTAACTATTTGGAAAGATGTTGACGGGGTTTTAAATGCGGATCCTCGTTATTTTGAAGAAACCCAATTGTTGGAACAAATATCATACTCCGAAGCAATTGAAATGGCATTTTACGGAGCCTCAGTTATTCATCCTAAAACATTAAAACCTTTAGAAAATAAAAATATTCCTTTATTTGTTCGTTCATTTACAAACATAAAAAGTAAAGGAACCATTGTTGGAAAAGGGAAACACCTTGTTCCTGAAACTCCTTGTTTTATCCTAAAACAACAACAAATTTTAGTTTCAGTCTCTGCGCTAGATTTTTCATTTATGTTAGAACACAATTTAAGCGATGTATTTAAAATACTACACAGCCATAAATTAAAAGTAAACTTAATTCAAAATTCAGCGTTGAGTTTTTCTATTTGTATAGAAGATAAATTCAACAATTTTAATGCTTTTTTAAAAGATCTTAAACTAAAATACCATGTGAATTATTGGGATAACGCCATACTTTATACCGTTAGACACTCAACTAAAAATGCTATTGAAAAAATTGAAAATAAAAGAAAGGTTTTATTAAAACAAGCTACTCAAAATACCGTTCAAATAGTTGTCAAATCACAAAATAAAATACCTGTTTTTGTAAATAGCCAAACAAAAAATTAATGAGTTTAGTAACGTTAAAAGAAGTTGCGCAAGCTGTTAACCTTTATAAATATGGTTTTATAGGAACCTTTATAGGTTGGATTTTAATGAAGCTTTTAAGATTTACAGCAATTAATAAAATTTACACAAAAAATAAACATTTGAAAGAGTTAAATTTTTTAAATGCTTTGTTAAACGATTTTCAAATTAAATTCGAAATTCCTGAAGAAGATTTAAAACGTATCCCTGCAGGTGGTGCTTTTATAACTGTCTCTAATCATCCTCTTGGAGGCATTGATGGTCTTTTACTTCTGAAATTATTAATTGAAAAAAGATCTGATTTTAAACTAATTGGCAACTTTTTACTTCACAAGATTGAACCCATAAAACGGTATGTTATACCTGTTAATCCTTTTGAAAATAGAAAAGATATACGCTCAAGTGTTTCAGGTATAAAAAATTCATTGCAACATTTAGATGAAGGCAAACCGTTAGGAATTTTTCCTGCAGGAGAGGTTTCAACTTATAAAGATGGAAAATTAATTGTAGATAAACCTTGGGAAGACGGCGCCATTAAATTAATTAAAAAAGCTGAAGTTCCTATAATCCCAATTTATTTCCATGCTAAAAATAGCAGAATGTTTTATTTGTTATCAAAAATTCATGATACATTTAGAACAGCGAAATTACCTTCAGAGTTACTATCTCAAAAGGAACGTGTTATAAAAGTTAGAATTGGAAAACCAATTCCAGTTAAAGACCAAAAAAACTTCGAAAAGTTACAAGATTTTTGTGATTTTGTAAGAAAGAAAACTTATATGTTGGCAAACCCTTTTGAAAAGGAATCAATAACATTAACAACACCTTCATTAAAAATACCAAAATCACCCAAAGAAATTGTAAATCAGTGTAATGTTGATAAAATGATTCAAGAGGTTGAATTGCTCAAAGAAAATGATGGGCGTTTACTGAAAAGTAAAAATTATGAGGTGTTTTTTGCTCCAAGTAAAAAAATTCCAAACATTATGTTTGAAATTGGGCGATTACGTGAAATTACATTTAGAGAAGTTGGAGAAGGAACAAACAAATCTATTGATTTGGATACTTTTGATAGTTATTATCACCACATGTTTCTATGGGATAAAGAACAAAAGAAAGTAGTTGGCGCCTACAGAATGGGGCTTGGAAAATCAATTTATAAAAAATACGGAATTAAAGGATTTTACATTCATACCCTATTCAAATTTGAGCCCGAGCTTTATTCTATGATGGAAAATTCCATTGAAATGGGAAGAGCATTTGTTGTAAAAGAATATCAACAAAAACCAATGCCCTTATTTTTACTTTGGAAAGGGATTGTACATGTTACATTACGATATCCAAAGTACAAATATTTAATTGGCGGAGTGAGTATTAGTGACCAGTTTTCAAATTTCTCTAAATCGTTAATGATTGAGTTTATGAAATCTCATTATTACGATCCATATATTGCTCAATATATTCAACCTAAAAAAGAATACAAAGTTAAGCTAAAAGATGCTGATAAAGATTTTGTTTTTGACGCTACAAAAGCCGATTTAAACAAATTTGATAAGGTTATTGATGAAATTGAACCTGGTACGTTGCGCATTCCTGTTTTGATTAAAAAATATATAAAACAAAATGCTCGTGTAGTTGCTTTTAATGTAGACCCAAAATTTAACAATTCGGTTGATGGATTAATGTACATTAGAATTTCTGATATTCCTGAAAGTACCGTTAAACCAGTAATGGAAGAGTATCAAGCTGAATTAGAAAGTAAACTTGAAGGGGGGGGGATGAAGATGAAGTTAATATAACTCCATCTTCAAAATAGGTTCTTTAAAACTATTGTTTTTTGTTAATTTGATACATCTCAATAAACTCCTCATCAGATTTGGTTAAGTAAATAATACCTTTAATGAAAGGAATTATAGTTAAAATACCGAAACTAATAAATGAAATACTTATTTTAATAATTCCAGCTGCTGTGTATCCAAGTATAAATTTATGAATCCCTAGTGATCCTAACAAAATGCCAAAAACACCTGCTAATACTCTTTATAATTCTTTAGGGAAGAATATTTTTTCTACTTTATCAACAATAGTTTGTGCTAATTTAATTTTTGATTCCACAGTCCAACCTGCTACATGTGGAGACAATAGTACATTATCAGCTTTTATTAAATAATTAAAAGCTTCAGGCAAGGATTCATTTTCAAACAAATTCTCAAAAGATCCTTTTTCATATTCCAAAACATCTAAACAGGCACCTAATACCTTTTTATTAATTAATGCTTCCATCAAATGATTTGTTACCACAGCATTCCCACGAGCTGTATTAACAAGGTAAAACGGATTTTTAAAATTGGTAATAAATTGCTTATTAACCATTTGATAAGAACGTTCATTAAATGGTGTATGTAAACTTACAACATTTGCGTTTTCTTGGAGTTCTTGTAAAGTTACTTGTTTACAATTTTCATCTCCTACGTTTTCTAAAATATCGTAACACAATACTTCAACATCAAAGCCTCGAAGTTTTTTTGCAAAGGCCTTTCCCATGTTTCCATAACCAATTAATCCAATAGTTTTTCCGTCAAGTTCTATACCTCTATTCTCTTCACGCAACCAAACTCCAGATCTTATCTCCAAATCGGCTTTTTTTATATTATTGAACAATGATAGTAACATTCCTAAGGTATGTTCCGCAACAGCATTTCTATTTCCTTCAGGAGCTGAAATTAAACGAACTCCTTTTTTTTGTGCATATTCAACGTCAATACTATCAAATCCTGCACCAACTCTTGCAATAAATTTTAGATTTTTAGCCGAATCCAAAAACTGTTTATCTATTTTAAAACGACTGCGAATTACAATACCGTTGTAGGAAGCAATTTTTTGCTCAATTTTTTGTTTTGAAGAGGTATAATCTTCATCACAAATACAACCCAATTTTTCAAGACCTTCAATTAAAACTAAATGATTTGTATCTAAATGAAGGGTTTTCATTTTTTAATATTGCTCATTTTTATTAGGAAAATCAAGACTTTTTACATCAGAAATATAGTTTTCAAAAGCACCAGTCATTTCAGTAAATAAATCTAGGTATCTTCGTAAAAAACGCGGGTTAAATTCGTGCGTCATTCCCAACATATCATGAGTAACTAAAACCTGACCATCAACACCATTTCCAGCTCCAATACCAATTACAGGAATGGTTAAACTATCGGCAACTTCTTTAGCTAATTTGGCAGGAACTTTTTCTAACACAATTGCAAAACATCCTAATTCCTGCAATAACAAAGCATCTTGTTTTAGCTTAGTTGCTTCAACTGCTTCTTTTGCTCTTACCGTATAAGTTCCAAACTTATAAATTGATTGAGGTGTTAATCCTAAATGCCCCATTACCGGAATACCCGATGATAAAATTCTTGCAATAGATTCTTTAATTTCACTTCCACCCTCTAATTTAACTGAATGAGCACCCGATTGTTTCATTATTTTTATAGCAGAATCCAATGCGCTTTTAGAATTTCCCTGATAACTTCCAAAAGGTAAATCAACTACCACCAAACAACGATCAATTCCTCTTACAACTGAGCTTGCATGATAAATCATTTCATCTAAAGTAATAGGTAATGTAGTTTCATGGCCAGCCATTACATTTGAAGCTGAATCACCTACTAATATAATATCAATTCCTGCATTGTCAACAATTTTAGCCATGGTGTAATCATACGCAGTAAGCATTGCTATTTTTTCACCATTTCTCTTCATTTCTACAAGTGAATTGGTAGTAATTCTTTTATATTCTTTTTTTGCTGTTGACATGAATTTTGTTTTTTATTTGGTAAAAGTAATGAAAAACCGTTTTATTTTATTGTAAAAATAATTTTAAATTTAAAAAAAAATTCTATATTAAAGTTTTAATTAACAAACGGTTAAATCATTTAATTTTGTTAAAAGATACAACTTAGTTTGATTAATTGATTATTAAAAAAAAATTTACATTAAAATGTTCCCATCTTGAAAAAGAAAATAGAAACATCAGAAAGTTACATTGAACAATTAGAAGATAAAATTGTTCAATTAAGTATGAAACACAAAAATTTATCTAGCAATTTTAATCAATATGAAAAAGAAAATAAATTGTTGTTAGGGAAATTAACTCATAATCTAAAAAATTATATTGGAGTCATCTATTCTTTTTCAGAAATGATGCTTGAAAATATCGAAAATTACAATCCTGAAAAGTTAATAAAATACTCAAATGTAATTTACAATTCAGCTGAATATAGTCTTGATCTTTTAAGCGCCTTTGCAAAGGCTGTTAGTTTGAAATCTGATGATTTTAAATTAACTGTTAAATATCAAAGCTTTCATGAGTTTATTAATGATATTGTAACAGATGTTAAAAAAAAACATACAGACTATAACATCCTGCTAAATACAAATGCACCGATAAGCTTAAAACTTAACTTTGATTATTTCGAACTAAAAATTGCGATAGAAAACATTATTAATAATGCCATCCGTTATTCAACTAGCGACACTAATATTAATATTCTTGTTTCAACAAATGAGCAAGAATTAATATTGTCAATTGGTGATGGAGGAATTGGAATTGAGCCTCAATATATTTCAAAAGTGTTTGATGAGTTTTTCGTAGTAAATACGTATGATGTTCATCAAAAAAAATGCCTTGGCTTAGGTTTAACAATTGCTAAAAAAATAATTTCACTCCACAAAGGCAGTATTAAAATAAAAAGTGAATCAAATAAAGGGGCTATTGTTTTAATAAAACTACCTACTAAAAAAGTATAATAAATTTATAGACAATCTAAAAAATGTTATATTATTTTTGTGTCTTTAATAAGTATCTTCTATATATTTTAAAATGAAAGAAAAAAAAATAACCATTTTGATTGCTGAAGATGAAGAGTATAACATGATGTATCTTTTGGAATTATTTTCAAGTACAAACATTCATATTCTTGAAGCTTCAAATGGTCAGGTAGCTGTTGAGATGGCAGAAAAACACAATGAAATTAATCTAATTTTAATGGATATAAAAATGCCTGTATTAAATGGTTACGAAGCAATGAATGCAATAAAAAAATTAAGACCAAATATTCCAATAATTGTACTTTCAGCCTTTGCAATGAAATCAGAAAAACAAGCTGCTCTAAATAAAGGATTTGATTCTTATTTAACTAAACCCATTAATAAGAAACTTTTATTTGAAAAAATAAAAGAATTTACCAATTAACATTTTATTAGATGCATTTTAAATAAAATAATTAAATTCGCTTGTAGTTATTCGCAGTTTATGTCCAAAATTAAACATTCCTTAAATCCAAAAAATTGGGTAAAATTACATGCTGATTATTTATATAACTATACAATAAGTAGAGTTAATAATCATGAAATTAGCAAAGATTTGGTTCAGGAAACTTTTTTTGCAGGGTTAAAAGCTATGAAAAAATTTCAAGGAAAAGCAAGTGAACGAACTTGGTTAATTTCAATTTTAAAAAGAAAAATTATTGACCATTACCGTAAAATAAATTCAGGAAAAGGAAAAGCTGAAGTAAAAATGAATTTTTATTCAGAAGGTGATCGAGAAGGTGAATGGATAGAAGAAAGGGTGCCATCAAACTGGAATAGTGATGTAGAAAAAAGTATAGAAAATACCGAATTAAATGAAGTACTTCAAAAATGTATCAATAAGCTTCCTGAAAAATATGAAATGGTATTTAGAATGAAGACCCTTCAACAATTTGATACAGAGGAAATATGTAAGGAATTGCAAATAACCTCGTCAAACCTTTGGGTGATTATTCATAGAGCTAGAACACAATTAAGAAAGTGTATGGAAGATAATTGGTTTAATGATTAAACAAGAAATGAAATGAAATTAACTTGTGATGAAGCCACTAAAATTTGTGACAAAAGTCAATATAAAGAATCCTCATTTTTTGGGAAACTAAAACTTGTCATTCATTTATTTTTATGTAAAAAATGCGGATTGTATAGTAAACAGAATAACATAATGACTAAGTGCTATGAGAACTACTCTGGTTGCAAAAAAACTCAAAACTTTTGTCTTTGTGAAGAAGAAAAAGAATATATGAATCAAAAAATAAAAGAAAAGATTTAAAGACTAAATACAACTTTTTGAAAGTTCTAAAAAACAATGAAACAAAAATCTTAAATTTATTTAACTAAACTTTTTTCAAAAAACTTCTTTTTACACATTAATAATCATGGAATTTATACCAACTGAAATAGATACATATGTAATAAACCATTCACAGCATGAACCAGCTTTATTACAACAATTAAATGAAGAAACTTGGCAAAAAATTTTGAATCCAAGAATGTTAAGTGGCGCCTACCAGGGAAGAATTTTGTCTATGTTATCAAAATTAATTCATCCTGAAAATATTTTAGAAATTGGTACTTACACAGGTTATTCCGCACTTTGCTTGGCTGAAGGTCTTGCTAAGAATGGGTTTTTAACCACCATAGATATTAACGAAGAATTGGAAGATTTTGTGCAAGGTTTTTTTAATAAATCACCTTATAAAAATCAACTGAAACAACTTATTGGTAGTGCTATAGATATAATTCCAACATTGGACGAAAAATTTGATTTGGTTTTTATTGATGCCGATAAATCTAACTACGTAAATTACTTCAATTTAATAATTGATAAAATGAATAAGGGTGGAGTAATTTTATCTGATAATGTATTATGGAGTGGAAAAGTAGTTGAAAAACTAAATCCAAAAGACATTGACACCAAAGCTTTAATTGAATACAATGCTCTGCTAAATTCTGACAATAGGGTTGAAACAGTTATACTTCCAATAAGAGACGGCTTAACAATAAGTCGAGTTCTTTGATTCTTTTAAAATAAATTTTTGACATTCTCTTAAAAAATATCATTTCAAAACCTAAATCTAAAACAACCTAAATGCACTTATAAAAAAACGTTAGAATGATTTAACACTAGCCTATTATTCACCTCTTTTTATAGGGCCAGAAATATCATCAATAATTTTATTTTTAATTTTTGAAACAGGCCTGGTAAATTCACCAACATCAAAATCATCTTTCACTTTATTAATTTCATCACGAACCTTTGCGGCAGCATCAATATCAATATCGTTTTTTTCGGCACTATTCTTTATTTCTCTCTTAATATCATTTGTTGCATCCTTGACTTGGCGCATACCTTTACCCAGACCTCGTGCAATTTCAGGTAATTTATCGGCGCCAAAAAGCATCACAACAATTACAAGTATTACAAATATTTCAGGACCACTAATGAATAAAAGCATTTTAATTTAATTTTTTACAAAGATACTACAATTCAGATAATTTCAACTTAGACTGTCGGTCATACATTACAATACTACCTGCTACCGATACATTTAAACTTAAAGTAGATTTAAATTTTACCAAAAAATGCGACTTTTCAATGGCTAATTTAGACAGCCCGTGATCTTCAGCACCCAATAAATAAACACAACGTCTTGGATGTTCAAAAGTTTCTAACTTCTGTGCATCATCATTTTTTTCAACTCCAACCAACATTGCTCCCTTTGGTAAATTTTTATAAAACTCTTCAAAAGTATTATAATGAAAATAAGGCATAGCGCCAGTTGCTTTGTGAGTATCACAAGCTTGTTTTGCATATCTATTCCCAATTGTGAAAATAAAACTTGCTCCTAAATTTTGTGCAGAACGCCACAAAACACCCAAATTTTCAGGAGTTTTCCCATTCTGAATACCAATTCCAAAAAAACCTTGTTCTAAATTATTTACCATTTTTCTTGGTCAACATTCGTTTAATTTCGTTTAATTTCATTAACGCTTCAATGGGGGTTAACGTATCAATATTTGTGGAGAGAATTTCTTCTTTAATATCTTCTAATAAAGGATCGTCGAGTTGAAAAAAGCTTAATTGCATTTCCTCATCTGAAGCATTTTTCAAAGTCTCTTTTATCTCTTCATTTGTGTGATTTTTCTCTAGTTGTTTCAGCATTTTTGAAGCTCTATGAACTACAGCTGTAGGCATTCCTGCTAATTTCGCTACATAAATCCCAAAACTATGTTCACTTCCCCCAGATACCAGTTTTCTCAAGAAAATCACTTTATCTTTTAGTTCTTTTACAGATACATTAAAGTTTTTAACACGCTCAAATGTATAGGTCATATCATTTAATTCGTGGTAATGAGTTGCGAAAAGAGTTTTTGCTTTTGAAGGGTGTTCGTGCAAATATTCTGCAATTGCCCAGGCAATAGAAATTCCATCATAGGTGCTTGTTCCTCTTCCTATTTCATCTAACAACACCAAACTTCTTTCAGAAATATTATTCAAAATACTGGCCGTTTCGTTCATTTCTACCATAAAAGTAGATTCGCCCATAGATATATTATCGCTTGCACCAACACGTGTAAAAATTTTATCTACAATTCCAATTCTTGCATTTTGAGCTGGGACATAACTTCCCATTTGCGCCAGCAGAACAATTAAAGCAGTTTGACGTAAAATAGCTGATTTACCACTCATATTAGGTCCGGTAATCATTATGATTTGCTGTTGATTCCTATTCAACACCACATCATTTGCTATATATTCTTCATCAATTGGTAATTGCTTTTCAATTACAGGGTGGCGGCCGTTTTTGATCTCTAAATCGGTACTTTCATCTAATTGCGGGCGTATGTAATTGTTTTGTTTTGCCAGTTCAGCAAATGACAATAAACAATCAATCTGGCCAATTAACTGAGCATTTAATTGTATTGGTTGAATATAATCTAAAAGCGAGCCAATTAGTTCAGCAAACAGTTCTTGTTCTAGCTTCCCAATTTTTTCCTCAGCACCTAAAATTTTAGTTTCATATTCCTTTAATTCCTCGGTAATATAACGTTCAGCATTTACCAATGTTTGCTTACGTATCCATTCTTCAGGAACTTTATCTTTATGCGTATTTCTAACTTCAATATAATACCCAAAAACATTGTTGAACGCTATTTTTAGTGAAGGTATTCCTGTGCGCTCCGTTTCTCTGGCCAACATATTATCTAAATATTCCTTTCCTGAATTAGCAATACTTCGTAACTCATCTAATTCTTCTGAAACTCCTTTAGCAATACTATTTCCTTTATTAATATTTACAGGTGCATCTTCATTTAAGGTCTTTGAAATTTTTTCTCGCAAAGCATTGCAATTTTGCAATTGCTCTCCAATAATTTTCAGACTTTCATTTGCACTATTTTCAGCAGCTTCTTTTATAGGAATTATAGCGTTAAGTGAATTTTTCAACAATACAATTTCACGTGGATTTACCTTATTGGTTGCTACTTTTGAAACCAAACGTTCAATGTCAGAAATTTGCTTTATTTGGAAAGTTGAAAGTTCAAAAAACGCATCGTTATCAATAAAATATTTTACAATATCGTGACGTTTTTTAATTCTATTTACATCTTTTAAAGGTAATGCCAGCCAACGTTTTAACATTCTTCCACCCATAGGTGAAATGGTTTTATCAATTACATCGAGTAACGTTACAGCATTTATAGACGTTGAAGTATATAATTCTAAATTTCTGATGGTAAATCTATCCATCCAAACGTAATTATCTTCAGAAATACGATTGATTACCGAAATATGATCTAACTTGTTATGTTGGGTTTCGGATAAATAATATAATACAGCTCCCGATGCAATAATTCCTTCGTTTAAATCATCAACTCCAAAACCTTTTAAGGTTTTTACTTTAAAATGGTTAGTTAAGGTTTCTAATGCATAAGTTGGTTGAAATATCCAATCTTCTAAATAAAAGGTATAAAAACGATCTCCAAACAATTCAAAAAACTTGGTTTTGTTTTGTTTTTGAACCAAAACCTCACTTGGATTAAAGTTTTGAAATAATTTATCTATATACTCAGCATTTCCCTGAGCGGTTAAAAACTCACCTGTTGAAACATCTAAAAAACTAACTCCTAAATATTTTTTTCCAAAATGAACCGATGCTAAAAAGTTATTTGATTTAGAATGTAAAACTTCATCATTCAATGCAACTCCTGGAGTTACAAGCTCGGTAACACCCCGTTTTACAATGGTCTTCGTCATTTTTGGATCTTCCAATTGATCGCAAATAGCAACACGCATTCCTGCCTTAACTAGCTTTGGTAGATAGGTGTTTAATGAATGATGTGGAAATCCAGCCAAGGCTGTTTCATTTTCGCTTCCTGCGCCACGTTTGGTTAAAATAATTCCTAGAACTTGGGCTGCTTTTTTGGCATCTTCACCAAAAGTTTCGTAAAAATCTCCAACTCTAAATAACAACATTGCATCAGGATATTTCACCTTAATTGCATTGTATTGTTTCATTAAAGGAGTGACTTTCTTCTTTTTTGTTGCCAATTTTTTAGAAATTACATTAGTTTTGCGAAGTTACATTTTAATTGAAAACTAAAAAATTGAAATTTTAAAAAGAAGCTAAAGTTTCTAAACAAATTATGAGAAAATTAAAAAACAGCGAACTTGGCAGGCTGAATGTGGAGGATTTCAAAAAAACGGATAAAATTCCGTTAATTGTTATTTTAGATAATATTAGAAGTTTAAACAATATTGGATCGGTTTTTAGAACTAGTGACGCCTTTTTAATTGAAAAAATTTACCTCTGCGGAATTACTGCGAAGCCACCTCATAAAGAAATTCATAAAACAGCTTTAGGAGCCACCGAATCTGTTGAATGGGAATATGTTGAAAATACTTTAGAATTAGTGAAAAAATTACAAATGGATAAAGTTCTGGTTGCTTCCATTGAACAAGCGGAAAATAGTATGCTACTTCAAAATTTTACTATTCAACCAAATCAAAAATATGCTATTGTTATGGGGAATGAAGTAAAAGGAGTGCAACAAGAAGTAGTTTCGGCTTCAGATTATTGTATTGAAATTCCGCAATTTGGAACCAAACATTCTTTAAATATCTCTGTAAGTTGCGGTGTAGTACTTTGGGATTTATTTAAAAAAATAAACTATCAACTATAAGATATAACAATAATACTATAAATACATTCGATTTTCAAGATTGAAATTGGTTAACTACCTTTGATATACAAGAAATATTAACTAAAAATTACTATTATGGCTTTCGAATTACCAAAATTATCCTATGCTTATGATGCGTTAGAACCACATATTGATGCTAGAACTATGGAAATTCACCACAGTAAACATCATGCAGGATATACCAACAATTTAAATAATGCAATTGCTGGAACTGATTTAGAAGGAAAATCAATAGACGAAATTATTACTGGATTAGATAAAAATAATATAGCTGTTAGAAATAACGGTGGTGGATTTTTTAACCACTGCATGTTTTGGGATGTGATGAATCCTGAAGAGAAAGGATATTTATCAGGTGAGTTAAAAGATGCAATTATTGCTGAATATAGTTCAGTTGAAAATTTCAAAAATGCTTTTGCAAAAGCTGCAGCTACCAGATTTGGTTCAGGTTGGGCTTGGCTTTGTGTGCATAAAGGAGGGAAATTAGAAATTTGCTCAACCGCAAATCAAGACAATCCTTTAATGCCAGGTATTGGGTGTGGTGGTACTCCAATTTTAGCACTAGATGTTTGGGAACATGCTTATTATTTGCATTATCAAAACAGAAGACCAGATTATATTAATGCATTTTTTAATGTCATTAATTGGAATGAAGTTGAAAGACGTTACTCTGAAGCAAAATAATGTTTTTGAAATTAATTGTTATATTTTATTTTTCGTAAAATTCTTATAGCTTCTTTGTATTTTACATAACCTGTTTTATCTACTAAAGTTTTTAGAGTGGTTTTTGATTCTAATAATTTTGAATATGCATTCGGTATTTCATTTAATACACAAATCAAATAATTTGTTGGAATGTTATGAACTCCATCTAATTCATCATTAGATAAAGCTAGTTTGTTTTTTAGTTTTTCAAGCAATGTATTGCAATTGTTAAGTACATGAAATAGTTCAACCTTATTGAATTGTGGCGGCTTAAATAAAAATTCAGTTGCTATGTCGTGCTTCCCACTATCTTTAAAATGTATTACGGTTTTTTCAAAAGGGTAGTAGTCAAATTCATCATTTATTTTTAAAAAAACGTATTCAGTAATAATAAATGATTGATGATTGAATTCTATTTCAACTTCATCAAGTGCCGAATAAAATAATCTAACTTGTTCATTTACCAATTCAATATCTACTCTTGAATAAAAGATTTTGTTGCTTATTGTTTTTTTATTTCCGGCCCAGCACAGAACAAACTGCTCGTTAAAAACCTTATATGTTGGGTTGTATCCATCTTTATGACGTTCAAAAAAATCAAAAACACCGTCTAAGGTTAATTCAATATTATTACTGGCATTTTTTTCAATGGCTTCAACTATAGATTTATTAGTATCTTTCAATTCAAATTTACCTAGAGTTGATCTAGAGGTACTTCCTCTTCTATAAAACAACAAACCTCTAACATATTTCCAAATTCCTTTTTTTAACGAAGTAACTTTATTGGTTGGAAAAATAGTTACCAGTCCAACTACTTTGTAACGAGGCAATCTTGGAAAAGCAACATTTTCATATTGAATTTTAGGTGGATTGGTGAAATAAGAGTTCATTAAATTTTGAATTTTACTATCATCAAAAAAATCAACACCAATAATTTTATTGGTTTCATCTTCAACTCCAATTACCATATATGAATTATTACACGGATTCGAATTTGACAAAGCACAAACGTGTTTTAAAAATTTTGCCTTGCCTTCTTTAGATGATAAGGAAATTTTAAGTTTATTATCATAAAAACTATTTTCATCATTATAAGAAAGTAAGTTCTTAATCAACAAGCGTTTATTAATCATTTTTTTTTAACTTAAATTTCACCTCAGAAAAATCCGTTTCCATTGTACCGGAATAAATACCTGAAACTCTTATATTGCTATTATTCAAATCTAAACAGATTTATTTAAAACATTTATAGTGAATTTTGAAGCACAATATACAAGTTCCATTTAAATAAACTTCTTTTACGGCATTGCAGTATACTACCTTTTGAGAATACACTCAGTTCTTTTTACCTCCCGCATAAAACAAATTGTTTGTTTTTTTAGCAAATAATTGTCCGGATACTTACCCGATACCTAAGGTTACCATTGTTATAAAGGTTGTACGTGTATTCATTTCTTAAAATTAAGAATATAAAGATACAAAAAAACGATTCTCTATCGAGAACCGTTTTTGTTCAATTGACTACTAAAATAGCCAATCAAAAATCAACTAACCAAACTTTATCTTTTATGTTTTTTTCTAACTTTTACTTCTCTAATTACCTTAGTACGTTTTCTTCCTTGATTACTTACACTTTCTTTAAAACTTTTTTCTAATTTCATTAACTGTATATAACCTAATCCATCAAAATGGTATGTTGTTCCAGAAGCATTGTGATATAAACTTATTCTTCCATCATTAATAACGGTCAATTCAAATTCTTCAGTACCATAAGAATCATAATTTAATGTTAAAAACTTTAAATTGTCATAACCTTGAATATCAAATACCTGATAACTGCCCTCATAGTCCCATATTAAATTATCAATATTTGTGCCAAATTTATCTTGAGAAGAATAAAATGTTGTTAAATTTTCAGCTGTAAAAGCCAAATAGTTTTCGTTATCAAAATCTCTGATTTTTGCAGCTACATCACTCGTAAAAGTTTTCACCCATGTATTATACTCTTGTAAAAAGTATTCAATATTATCGTAAAATATTTGATCATAATTAAATTCATTTTTGTAATAACCCTCTAAATAATAAGTTACTCCATTGTAATTATCAATTAAGTTTATTCTATTTGCTGAGATTTGAACAACATCAAAATCTATGTATCCATCAATATTATGATCTATTTCTAAATATCCATTGTAAGTATCGTAATACCCAACTTGAATGCCATAGCCATTTCCTGTATTTCCAATTCCTACAATATTGTTATTAGCATACAAACGGCCATTTTGAAAACTTAATGTAAATGCCAAATCCATAAAAGGAATTTGACTGTTTCCTGTAGTTTTATGATAATCTACATACCACAAATCATATTCTGTAACAATATCTTCTAAGGTTACATAATATCCATCATCTATGTCGTTAACTATAGCGCTGCACGATGAAACAACAACTCCAATTATTAATGTAGCAAAAAGTAATTTTAGAGTTTTCATAATACTTTATTTTGGGTTATACTCATCAAATTTCAATTTCCGTGCCAAAAACAAAAAGAACCCTAAATAGAGTTCTTTTATATTAATTGTGAGATTAGTGCTTTTTTATAAATTAAGGAAAGTGTTTTGTTTCAACTTTTTTTATATTTTCAATTTTGAAGTACTGAATTCCTTTTTTGGTTTGAAATGAAATCATTGCTTCATTATTTTTTAATTCAAAAGGAAAGTTTTTTTGAAGAACTGAGACTTGATTTCCAAACTCTTTTTTAGGATTCGAATGCAAAATTAAATCTTTATGATTATCGCTAATTGTGAAAATTGCGATATAAGATTTAAAATCGTTTTTTTTAGATTCTAAAATAGTTTTTCTATTTCTGAAATAGATAGAATCTAATTTGTATGCCTTATCTAATTGTAGTTCAATTTTATACCCTCGAACACCTTTTACACCCCCAAACCAATTGCTATA